>Ga0163144_10001622_pt1 | contig 52765 bp, 61 predicted proteins | sample OliLak19BULKMAT1_FD_123175 | JGI IMG/M metagenome (GOLD analysis project Ga0163144, IMG submission 123175) | Freshwater microbial mat bacterial communities from Lake Vanda, McMurdo Dry Valleys, Antarctica - Oligotrophic Lake LV.19.BULKMAT1 | ecosystem: Environmental > Aquatic > Freshwater >... | reverse complement strand
AAACGGCCATAATTTACGACCTTCGGGAACCAGCGTTTCTGAAAAGGCCAATTAGCTCAGCCGGTTAGAGCGACGGAATCATAATCCGCAGGTCCCCTGTTCGAATCAGGGATTGGCCACCAAGATTTTTTTGTTGGTAATCAAGACCTTCTCGCCACTTCGGTGGACCATGAAGGGACTCCAACAATAGCAAGCGCTGCAACAATGCTGCAGCGACGCCCGTAAAGGGCATGTGGAAATATGGAACAACGAGTTCCGCCTTCATTCAACCTACGTTGGAGGCGTTCCCATGCCCATTTCTAAACGGATACACAAAAATGGTTCGGTGGCCTATCAGGCAACTGACCGTACCCCCCATTTCGAGAGTCTCTCGAAGACATTCGCCACACGTCGCGAGGCCCGCGACTGGCTGACGACCATTCACGGCGAACGGCAGCGTGGCCTGAACTACGACCCCAAACAGAATGAGTCGATGACGTTGGGTGAGGCCATGCAAAAGTACACGGAGATGGTCACGCCCAAAAAGAAGGGCGCAGACCAGGAGTTGGCGATGGCAAAACGCTGGCTCCGCCATCCGTTCGCCAATCGACCCATCGGCGAAATTTTGCCTTTTGAATTTGACCAATACGTCGAGTTCCGTCTCGCTGACGGTAAAGCGGGGTCCACAATTCTCAAGGAACTCTCGCTGGTGAGCCAAGTCTATGGCTTCGTTCGAAAAAAACTGCGGATGTATGCGGTTGTGAATCCCATTGTGGATGTCGATAAGCCAGCGCCAGGCCCACCGCGGTCGCGTCGCCTTACCGTTGAGGAGGAAGCGAAATTACTTGCCTTCTTTGAGGCCTATGGCAATCGATACCTCGCCGCCGCCTTCATTTTTGCCGTTGAGACCGGGCTTCGAAAAAGCGAATTGCTGCGCCTGCAGTGGGAGCGTGTTGATTTGGCCGGACGGTGGGCGACTGTCGAACAAGCGCGAAAGGGCCGCAACCCTTCCACGCAGGCAAAGTATCGCGGTTTTCCGCTAACCGAGCGCGCGCTAGCGGTGCTCTATAGCATCAAAGCGGCAACGGGCGGCGAACCGGAGGGCGCGGTTTTCAAGACGACAACTGATGCCATTGACTGCGCGAGAAAGGATGCGTTGAAGGCAACCGGCGTCTTGAATTGGTGGTGGCATGATGCGCGCCACGAAACGGCTTCCCGTTTGGCCGTGCGTGGCGTTGGCCAAGAGCTGATCAAGCAAATGCTAGGGCACAAGAATCTGAAAATGACATCGGATTACCAGACGTTCATGCAGAACGAATTGGTGAATGCAGTCAAGTAGTTTTAAAAGACAGGAAGTTGATGCCGACAACTCATTGAACGTTGTCAGGAGAGATATTTCATGTTCGGAGAGGTGCTGAAACCAGCAGTTGCGCGGCGGCAATATATCGAGTCGCGGATGATTCTTGAATAGGACGGGTAATGACTAAAAGCGCGACCCGCTCCCCAGAAACTGGACAAAGATAAATGGAAAGTTTCCGGCATTGAAAGGGTTTGGCAAAATTCTTTTCGTTTGCTCATCTCGTTTTGTGTGCACTTGGAAGATTAGGGAATAGCTGTCGCGCTATTGATTTCTTGTCACATACAACCGCACGACGCCCACAACCTTGCCTAGAAGCTTGTCATCCGGCCCGATTTCACGGACCATTCGGCCCGTTTGGATATATCGGACCGCCTTCTTCTTTTTACCGACTCCCACCCAAACTTGTTTACCAATGTTGGCGGCAACTAGGTCGCTTGCCCGGTAGTCGGCGCACTCCTTAACGGCAAGCAGGTCATTGCGACGGATTCCCTTGTCCTTGCATATGGCTTTCCCAAGCGCCCAAACGAAAAAATCGGGGGCCACTTTAAATAAGTCAGCGTTTATTTTTGAGGACTCCCAAAGTGATTCGTCTTCCTTCCATTGGCACACGCCAGAGCGGCGAATGCCTTTGACCGGCAAACCGTCCAATTTCCTACCCGTCTTTACCTTGTTGCTAAGCCGAATTGACCTTGCCTTGCCTTTGCGCGGCTCCAGAAGTCCTCGAGACTCAAGTGCATTCAAATAGTGAGAGACCACACTTGGCGGCATCCCACCAAGTTTTGCGCCAAGTTCCGTTTGACTCGGGAATTCTCCGCGCCGAGCGAAGCGCTTGATCTCCTCCAGGACACGGGATTGCTTTTCTGTAAGTGGTTTCATAGGAAAGTATGAAATAGTTTATAGTAACTTTACACCAAAAAACGGGCGTCAGCTCCCAGCCAGCTACGCCCCCCAAGGGGCGAGCCGTCAACGTTGCCAGTGAATTAAAATACTATAAAGTAGTTCATATTTTACTGATACTGCCGAGTCGTCATACTTGAATCTTGCTTGCATTGGTCGGGGCTTTTAGGTACAGCAAAAAAGTGCTTGTTTTCGGAAAAATATTCCGATATATTTTGTCCAGCTCGCATGTCACAAAGAACCATTCTTCAGACGTGAGATCGAGCGCCAACCCCGCGAGCCTAGTCTCGACGGAGCGGCAATAGATGTTCATGACGGCATATCCGCTCATGACAATCTGTGAGTAGTCCTTCGGGGCCCCCCGGATCTCCTAATTCGCGCACTTGCTGTTTCTCTTTCGTTTGGAGTCGGAGTCGATTCATTGACGTCCGCAGCAGCAACGGTGGCGCACAAAACAGTACGTTGAGCTTTGTAAAGCCGCATTCGCGGAATCCACCTTGCTAAATGGCGGAATTACCTCTTGAAGAATCAATGAGAGACGGCTCAGCGCAAATCAACCCTTTGCAATAGGACACCATCATGAAACAAACAAGTAGCGTTCAACAACCTGCTCCGAAGCAGGTCAGCATTGCGGCATTGGCTAGCATTTATCGAGTGAGCGAAATCGATATTGCGCGCCAGTTGCAGAACCAAGGATGTTCTCAAATTATTGAGAAGCCCGAATCGATAGACGCGCAGGCGCTTTACGATCGGTTACATCACTATCAACAAGACTATCTATTTGACTTAAGTGATGACGAAGGCTGGGGCATTGCGACGCCAGCAATTCTGGATAAGCTTATCGTGCTCCCTCCGGAAATTCTTGAAATCCCTACGTATAAACGTCGACTTCCGTGGTCTGTCGACTTGGGCCACGGAACAACTTGGTTGTACCGCGAGCTAACCGCCTGTTTATTACGTGATCAGTACTGGGAGGAGGAGTGGAGGATTCGCGAAGAGCATGGTTTATCTAGGAGTCAGATTGCGTGGCTGACGATAAATGGTGGGTTACCAAAGATCTTCTTGGGCGGCCACGCTGCACCGGGTTGGCCATGGCACTTTTTTGCCTATTCCTGTCATTGGAAAGTGCTCGGCCAGCTGTTGGCGCTCGGGATTCCAGAGCTTGACGGTGGCCACTTGGTTTCGCTTCAGGAAATCGCAAGTATTCACGGAACTTCGTGCAGGGAGATTTTGGAGCTCCTCCTACTAGATCGAATCATGTGTCCCCTGCAAGACAAGGATGGCCTGATTGGGTGGCCGCGTGACTATGTCAATTTTATCGTAAGCATAGCGGCGGAGCGACGGGCAGGGCGTCACATGAGGCCCATGATTCACGACACTCGAAAAGGTTGGCATGTTGAATTCCTGGAAGAGCCGGGTCATGCCTTGGCCGAGTGCGAGCGCATCCATATGACGAAAAGCAAAAACTAAAAAACGAGAAGAATGCGGCCACCGTTTGCGGTTCAAACGGTGGCCGTTTCTATTCTTGACCTCGCTTGATTGCCATAGACTTCCCGGCATTAGCAACTGCCTGGCTCTTCCGGCGTTTTCAATAAATGGATAGTAAGGGACGCCAGCGCACAACTGGCAGGGTCGTGGTCCGCCCTCGGCGATTGGCCAGCATCGCGCACTTGCGTGGGCGCCCCAACGTTGTTTCCTTCCGTAGCAGTCGTGCCTGGCGTTTTGGCTAATGTGAAGCAATCCAAAACTTCCGCCGTTCAGAGACCGATTTCCAGTCGCCAACCAAATCTCAGGTTGCCGACGCCTAGACCAGTCTGTAAGGCGATGCTAAGGCACCGCAAAGACACCGCAAAAGCGCGAGCGTGTCGACGACAACTACCCACCTGACGGCCCCAAAAAGCAGGCAAATTGGGGTCGCGCAGGGTGCAATTTAAATTGTTGCTATACAAGGGGTGGTCACTACAATTTTGCGTCCGGTCCACCGACGACTCGTCGATGACGCTATTAAAAATGAAGGAAGTTCTATGACACTTAAATTTCAACCGCAAGTACGTAAATTCACCGGCTTTCGTTCGACTGAACCCCCGACCCGGGAAACCCTGACCGCCTACAAAAGATACACAAGCGCGAACGGGAGAATTTTCCATCGGCATCAGGATTTCGAAGTCGAATTCGCGTCAGCCGCCATGTCAATTGTGCGGGAGACAAAGGCATCCACGTCAATTTACAAAAATGCCCATGGGATTAGCGCAATCGAACAGTTCATTCGACAAAGCACGCATTGGGAGAATTAGGTCTGCCTCAAACTACAAACAAAGGACCGCTTGTCGGTCCTTTTTTTCGGCCGCCTCTGAGCGAGGCCATACGAGGATCTTTCCCTCAATTGCGTGAAGCATTCCCCACCACGCAGAAAGCCAAATTTTACCAAAGTGACAGCAACGACATTTGCCCCTGGCAAGCCTCCTAAACATGGTCGATTTCGGCAAATATCACGCCGTCCAATGCACTCGCGAATCGATTGGCTATACCGGTAGTGGCCTTCTAAAAAATCAATGGTGTTTGGCGTGCCACGACTTCGGAAAGAAGTCCGCCTACCGCACCAAGGAGTGTTTGATGAAAAAAATGCAATGCAGTACCAATTCGAGTGTCAAAGACATGCTGTCACGGCAGGAGCTGAGTTTCCCTAGTTCATTGACTTGTCAGTCTGACGAAGACAATCGCGGCAGAGCGTCAGGGCGATTTGGAAAATATCGCTTGGAACATCGACGTTTGGCCGACGAATACAATGCAGAAGTGGGCGATTTTATCGTAAGAAATCGCTTTGTATGCCGCAGCTTTTTCAAGTCGCGCGGCAAACAAGCAACATGTTTACGGAAAATGCGCCACAACCAGGAGTAACTCAGAAAGAGCCGCGAAAGCGGCTCTTTTACTTTTGCGTGCGCCAGGCATGGCGCGTAGCGCCGTGACTGGCGCTGTTTGACCCGCGTGGTGGCGGGGAAGATGACTTGGAGGTGAAAGTCCTCTACACACCCGGCAAGGGGAAGTGTGAGCTGAACGGCAAGGGTGTCCGTCGTAAGGCGGAATCTGAAGGAAGCTGCAGGCAAACTGCTGGTCTGACGAACAGGAAGTGGATAGAGGCGGCGTAGCGGGGTGAGCAGGCGCATATCTGTGAAGCCCGATACTTGCACGGAACGCTACGACGTAGATCCACCAGACATAAGCAGGAAGGTCACGCGCATTACCCTGGGAGGCCCATCGGCCTGCCATGTGCTACTGACATTGAGAGGTGTTGGGATGGGACGATGGGAGTCAGCAGAGGCCATATTAGTTGCTCTGACCAAGCGACGAAGGGCTGAATCTGCCACGAGCGGAAAGGAGGCTATCTCTCCATCGAGTCAGGACAGTTGTCTCGCAAGGGAGCTGGCAACAGAGGCGGAAGGGCCGGAAGCCCTGAGGCTGGTCGCAGCGTCTATAGACTCATGGGCGAATAGTTTTCGGGACGCAAGCTCAACCCGGCAACGGGCGGCAGAAACCGCCGGATACGTGATCCGTACGTCCGGTGGTGTGGGAGGACGGCGGGGGTAACCCCGCCTCCTACCCGATTAACGCGCCCCTCGGTCTCTCGGCCGGATCAATTCGTAGGCTTCGAGGCCGAACGCCTGAGCAAGTTTGTCAAAGGTGTCCAAGGACGGCTTCACTACTAAAAAAGGAGCCGCCCAACGGTTCCTCTTTTTCTGGAACGTTGGAAGGCGAATTCGGCAGCTTTCCCTGTCGCTGCGCGAAATCCCGACCCTCACGCAGCAGGCCAATTGCTACCGATGATCTGCAGACCAGAATAGAAGCGATTCCCCTCCGTGAGTGGCAATTATTCGACTGCTGATAGGCGTAGATCAAGCCGGCGAACGCCGACCTGAACCGATTCGCTATACCTAGAGTGGCAATCGAAAAATCAACGGTGTTCGGCGCGCCACAACTTCGGATTTTCGAAGTGCGCCTCATACACTAAGGAGTGGTTCAATGTGTTCCAAAATACGCAGTACCCATGCAAGCATGCAAAATCTACAATCTCGCCAGGAAGGGAATTCTTTCAGTTCTACGGCTCGCGACGGCAACCGCCGCAGTTTCCCGCCAACTTTTGGCGAGGCAGGTAAAAGCCGTGTTCGCAACGCAACTAGACGATTCGCCAAAAGCCGCGCAGAACATCGACGCTTAGCCGAAGAATTTAATGCGGAGGTCGGCGCGTTCATCGCAAGCCAACGTTACGTTTGTCGTAGTCTCAATAGGACGCGCGGCCAACAAACAATGTGCTTGCGCAAAATGCGTAAGAATCACGAGTAATAACTAAAGAAGAGCCGCTAATGCGGCTCTTTTTTGCGTCCGGTAGGGCGCGCTCACTTGGGGTTGAGACTCCTGTAAACAATCGGCAATGGGAAGTGTTGGGTGAACGGCAAGGTTATCGCGGGCGGCTGCAAATCTCAAGGCGAAGCGCTAGCGTGAAGAACATTGTGGGGATACGAGGCAGCACTGCCGAGTGACATGGCCAATATTGTCAAAGCCCGGTGCTTGCTCAGAATGCCATGATGCACATCTACGTTCAAATACGCCTGAATGCGACCATTCGAAAAAGTAAGGCGCACCCCTCTGAGGGCGACACGCTATTTTTCAGTTCGACGACCCAACGGATCGATACCGCTTCGTATTGTCAGACTGCATATTCGCCCATTTGTCCATTTGGCGAAGTCGCTTATCGCGATGCCAATGAGCGTTGTCACGCCGCAAAAAATAAAGGACCTGGCAAGATCAGAAACGACTTGACTCGTTTCACATGAGTGTTGAATAATTGAGTTGAATGGTCATTCAACAACTTTAACGATTTGGATATTATGCAAGTTAGGTACTGCGATTCAGCGCGCTTACTCGTTGCCACGGTTTCGCTCCTTTCAAGTTTCGGCACCCAAGCTGCCACTGACACGTCCTTTTCGTTGGATGGTGAGCGAATAATGGAGCTAAGCGTCGTCGTGCCCGCCCCAATTGCCGAAGTGTGGAAGATGTATGTAACAGAGCAGGGGTTCAGTTCCTGGGCGGCACCGTTTGCCAAGATAGACCTGAGGGTCGGCGGGTTCTTTGAAACAAGTTATAAGATTGATTCGATCGCCGGCGAACCGAACAATATCAAGAATCAAATTGTAAGTTTTGTCCCTGAGCGCCTGATTGTGATTCGCAATACGCAAGCGCCGCCCAATACCCCTTTCGACGTGCCAACATTTCAACAGTTGCACACCGCGCTTTCGTTTGTTGCGGTTGGCGCAAAGGAGACGCGAGTTACATTGCAAAACGCGGGATATCGTGACGGCGAAAAATTCGATGGCGTGTACAAGTTCTTTAAGGCTGGAAACAATTGGACGTTAGACCAATTCCGCAATCGCTTTCTAAGCGGTCCGACGGCTTGGGACAGACCGGCTGGCGCTCCAGCTGCCTCCAACAGCAAGCAATAATAGTCGCAAATAGACCGCATTGAAGTCTAAATCCAAGCGTATGCCGGCAAAGCTAAATACACGTGATCGCGTGGTGTTTGCGGCGATGGAATTATTTGGAGAGAAGGGTTTTCAATCGACGTCGGTTGCCGACATTCTAAGTCGGTCCAAAGTCAACGCCGGAAGCTTGTATTACTATTTTCCGGGAAAGCAGGACGTACTCCTCGCAGTGCTGGAAACTTACTGTGCTGGAATTGGCCCGATGCTGCTTGAACCAGCATGGAACTCAGTTCACGATCCAATTGAACGCGTCTTCGCCCTCCTCGCTCGCTATCGCGAACTGATTGTTCAAACCAATAATACATACGGTTGCCCAATTGGAAGCCTAGCTCTTGAGTTGCATGAGCCTGATCCAGCTGTCCGGGAACTGCTATCCAAAAATTTCTCCGCGTGGGTATCTGCAGTAGAAAAGTGTTTATCTGCATCGGGGCTGCGCTTGCCAAAAGGAACGAACGCAAAAAAGCTGGCAATTTTCACGCTTACGACGATGGAGGGTGGCGTAATGTTGGCGCGGACGTATCGTGATCCCAAGTATTTTGACGATGCCGTTTCTCAGCTAAAGAATTACTACAAATCGATATTCGCTTCCAAGTAAGCCCGCGACGTAGCTTTAAAGAACGAACTAGGATGGCCCAGGGATTCTGTGCGGGGTTGAATTTCCAATGTCTTTGATTCGTTATTGAATGAGACGAAACTCTATGAGTTATTCAGTGTATTTATTCTTTGCGATTGCTTGCGCATTTAGCTGGGGATCGGACGCCGTCTATCACATGTTTTTTGCGACATCACCTCTGGGTGATGCCATCTCTCAGTTGTTCTACATGTATGGCCCAGCTGTCGCCGCCATCGTCGTGACTAAATTTGTTGAGCGCCAACCACTCGCGACTCTAGGACCGTTTTGGAAATGGAATCGGTGGCTGGCACTTGCAGCGATACTGCCGATCGGATTTGCGCTTTTGCATGTGTTACTCGCTGCATCATTTCCCGGTGTGTCTTTGAACAGCACGCCAGAGTTGTTGCGCTCACAAATTCTTTCGGGGACCCCCCCGGATCAACTGGGGGCCGTCGCGCAGGGACTGGATAAGTTTAGAGACTCATTACTCTGGGTGATCCTAGGCCAGCAAGTGTTTGGCAGCATTCTTAGCGGCATTACAGTCGCTGCTCTTGCAAGCTTTGGTGAAGAACTCGGGTGGCGCGGGTATCTACAAGCGAAATTGTCCGCTAAAGGATTCTGGCGAATGGCCCTAATAATAGGTGTCGCTTGGGGGATTTGGCATGCTCCCATAATTCTTCGCGGACAAAACTACCCAGACCACCCTTATTCGGGCGTCGTAATGATGGTTGCATTTTGCGTGTTACTCAGCCCTATTTTTTCTGAGGTTCGCAATCGAGCAGGTTCGCTTGCAGCCGTCTGCTTCCTACACGGCGTTCTGAATTCGAGTGCCGGTGCGGTGGTATTTTTGCATGGTGGTACAGATATTCTGGTCGGACCGACCGGACTCGCTGGTATTGCGGTTTTGGCACTATGCAATCTTTGGCTATGGAAGGTGCAAAGTCCTCAACAGAATCAAGAGGTTCTAAAATGAAACGGTTCTGGCTGACGATGGCGATTGTCACTTTGAGTGGCTGTGCGGCAGTTGGACCTTCTAGGGAGCTTGGTCGCTGCGCGCAGTCAGCTTGTGAGCTTTCAAAATTAGCTGAAGAAATTTCCACTGCAGATTACCGCGGCCAATCCGAGTATTTGCGGTTATTAGCGAGCAAATCCCTATCCCATATTGTGTCGGGTCCTGAAGGCAACATTGCTCGGTATTGGCGCGGATTCGCACTATGGCGCGAAGTGCTAAACCGTCTGAATGAAGGTGCGACCAGAGAAAACGTTGATTCCGTCCTTTCCGCCGCGATAGCAGAATTCAGCGAGCTACTTGTGTTGCAGCCTAAAAATGTGGAGGCGATGGTCGGCTTAGCAGGTTGCTTGCAGGTCCGAATCTTCCTCTGGGCGGACGATTCGCGCGTCTTTCAAGCGACCATTGTTAAAGCCGCTGTCCCGGTCAAAATGATGCGTGAAATTCAACCGGACAACCTTAGAGTTGGGTGGATTGTTGCGAATGCGCTTTACCGAACACCTGAGTCCGCAGGCGGCGGACGAGACCAAGCGATAGCCTATGCAGAAAACCTCTTATTTGAAGTGCAACCCACTGTCGTAGCAGATCCTTTGCTGCCGCAGTGGGGTCGGGTCGAGCTAATGGCTTCGCTCGCGTGGATGTTAAACGACATGAATCCGGGCGACAAGCGCGCTGTAGAAATCGCATCGGAAGCCCTAAAGCTTCGGCCAGACTGGTATTACCTCAAAGAGACACTTCTTCCCACTCTTAAGAAGCGATAACTTGGGGGATGCCAATTGATCCGCTCCGGCCAATGCAATAGATCCCTCGACTGACGGCTCATTACAAAATCCACTACTCTGGGCCTCCTTTCAATTCCCAATTTTTCGGGTGGAAGCGACCGGAAAGCTGGCGACCATTTTTGGGCTTCGGACAAGATATGGTTGGGTAAGATCACACCACATGCCGAAGTATCCACATAGCCACCGATTGAATTGAGCCGCGCCGCAAAGCTGCATCTGCTTGAATGAATTGTGAGGCCCTGCCTCAACGCGACCCCGGCCAAAGCAGGGCAATCGCAAGCAGAATTATGCCGATGGCAGCGACGTTCCAAACCAGTGAACGAACAACACGTACACCGTATAACGGTACATACGCTAGGCGCGCCCAGAAATAAAGCTGGACACCCCAAAGCGTAAGTGCGCCCTCCCGGTCGGCGACATGCGTCGCAAGGACGAGTGCGGCGAAAAGCGGAAAGGTCTCAAGAAAGTTCGCCAGCGCACGAGCGAATCGATTCGCCGCTCCGGTGAGCGAAGCAACTGTTTCTTCTCTGGAGCCAGCAGTCCAGCGATAACCGCGTTGAAAGCTGGCTGTATGTGATGCGAGGATGATCTGCACCAAGCCAAGCAAGGCGCTGTAGCCCAGAAACTGAAGTTCAATGCTCACAATATCCCCCGCCGCACTAGCGGCCTAACGAATTGCGTTCATCTGTCGCGCCTAGGCGTACATCCAAGGCACGATGTTCGCCGCGACCGATAAACCCAGTTGGACTAGCACACTGCAACCACTACGAAGCGGATTCGTTGAACTAGAAATTAGGAATTGGGAACGAGAATAGCCGAATAGTAGTAATTTCGCCAGTCTCGGAGGTCAATAGAATTCAAGCTAAAAGAGGTATCCCCCACCTGCGAGGAACACCACAGAAGTAGTCTCGGCAATACCGCTCGCTTAGTGATACCGCGTTTTCACATAAATGGACTTTGGTCACCTGTTCGAGTTGAAGTGCACCGCACACCTGACAATCTCGCCACTTCTGTCTGCTCGCGCCCTAACGATTTCAGCGGCCGTCATTGCGCCTAACCGAATTAGTTGCGAATGCAAGAATCGCCATCGCAACACCGGCGCCGAACCCGCCGCTATGCCCCGGCCTAAGGCCACCGCTGGTATAAATATCCAAGACCGCCTGCACGAAGGTAAGTGAAACGGCTGCAATGACCGCGTACTTAGGTAGTGCCATGCGTCCGGATCCAACGATCACGAAGCCACAGAGTGCCATCAGTGCTTGTGACGCGCCAGAACTCACTAGTTCCGGGCGCAGCAAAACGCTAAAAAATTGGCAAATGGAACCGCCGACAAAGTACACAACACCTATCGTGATGCGCCCACAGCAACTCTCAATAGCGGTGCCTATGACGAATATGCTGATCGCATTTAGCATCATGTGCAGGAAGTGAACATGCAAGAATTGTGAAGTAAGTATTCTCCAAAACTCACCCCCAAAAAAACTTGGCCCATTGACTGCAGCAATGCTTAGTAGTGCAGCAGACTTTTGAGGTTGAAACAGTGGCTGGTGAAGCTGGATTGCCACGTGTATCCAACCAAAAATGATTAGCAGCACCACCGCCAAACTAATTGTTGGGAAAGCATTCCGAGAACGCATCGCAATTCCGGGATTCATGACGTCGAATGAGGCCACATAGAAAGTAGGCAAAAAGCCAGCCAAGAGAAATCTGCGGATTTGTAAATTGCTTCGTTGAGGTTGATCGTGCCGTTTGAAACTACTGAAGTATCCATATGCACATTGAAATTTCCCCAATATTCTCGTCACGTTGCCCATCGCAACAGACGGACCTTGCAGAGGGGATTGGTGAATAAAGCGTAGATAACGAAGTCGTTAGACCGAATGACCTTCCCCAAAGCCCTGTCGTGCAATTTCCCAAAGATCGCACCGCGCCTCCCCGCGATCTACGCTTAGTGGAAACCAGTGTCGACATTTGCCACAAACGAATCACTCAATCTCAGCCTTGATTTTTGGCGTCACACTCAAGGGTTGACTGGGCCTCGTAATGATTTCCGTAGCAATCATGTTTAAATGCCAATTGAATTTGGGACTGACTGCAGAATAAGCGTCGCCGCCGCACAAAGATGAGTCCACTTGAGCCTCTCGTTTGGCAGAAGCAACACGAGAAAAATGGGCTGCAAGGTCAGCCGTCCTTTTGGACTACGTTCTTAGCGAGGGTCTTAAATCTCACACCGTTCTTTTGCCTCACAGTAATGGTAATGGCACCGGTCTTGCTCGATTTCATATCTTCGACAGCGCCTGATTTGCCGACGTGTACGCCGCCGACAACTGCGCAATGCGCGCCGTCTTTTAGTTCGCTTGGAGGTTTGGTTTTCACAATTGTTGCTCCTTTGCATTTCTGTAAATTTTCCCAGCGTCAAATTACTACGACATTAACGGCCAGCCTGGCATAGGCTGTGCACATACCGAATCGTTGACGGCTCGCTTCCGCTACCTTCAAATTGCATCCCGCATTTTTGCATTACACGAATTGACGCTGGCAAGGTTGGGTAGGTTTCAGCAATGACGGCCAAAGCCCCGTATTTGTACGCCAATTCAATGAGTGCGGAGACTGCTTCTGTGGCCAATCCGTTTCCTCGAAATGAAGCAAGCATGCCGTAGCCAATTTCAACTCGCCCATCAATATTGGGTCCGCCCTTAAAGCCGCAGCACCCTACCAGCGTAGGCTGAGAATTTCGCGAGATCAGATAAAACATTCGCCATGGCTGTCCAATGGCAGTATTTACTTCCGTGTCTATGAACCATCGTAGCGCGCCCTCATCGAGCAACTCTGGTGGCCAATCATCTGGCACAAGCGCCGCCAACAAATCGTGCAGCGCAGCACGATGGCTGAGGTCTGCAAGCAACAGTTCTTGATCCGCGCCAATGAGGGTGAGACGCGGCGTTTCAATAGTCATTCGCTTGGGCACGCTCATATGGGCGACTTTTCCAACCAAAGACATGCTCTTTAATCAGTCAAACATCAACCCAGCCGTGCCGACTACTGCGGCCCCGCCCCTAGCGATAAAGCCAATGAGGCTTCGCAGATCGCGCAAGTTACGACGGCGGGAGTGGACACCGGCCGCAATACTAAGCTGCACACCGGAGGCGTCGGAGAGGTACCAAAGATTTAGCCGATGGCACGCGCACGTTTCTTCAGCGGGACTAAAATGCGCACCGGGTTGTCCGCTCCCGGCGTGTTCCCCATGTATTCCATTCGCGTTGGCCCAGTCTGTACATAGCCGGACTTTGGTAACCAGCCTAAAAGATACAATCCATCGCTTTCCGCTTTGCCCATGGTTGTTTCCACAACGGCACTCAGCGTCACTGGTAAAACCTGAACTCGGTATGGAGTGATATTGCCAATTGCCGGGCGTGTGGGGTCAGGAGACAGGACAAGACCAATCGTCCACTCGACGGTTTGCATACCAACTGCGTCGGGATCTTGGGGATAGATGCCAATTCCATGGGTGGCACCAGTGATATTTTTTTGCGCGAATTCGAAGAGTCTCTTGAATTCTGTGGAGTGCTGCGAATAATCGCCGACCATTGCCTTTGAAATTAGAGTTTGTTCCGGCGTCATCTGTATCGAAATCGTCGGTGACCCACGCACAACTGAGACTGGCGTTGCTTGGGCCATAGCAGACGGCGACGCTTTGACGGTGTTGTCTGCATCCAGGCGTCCGGTTCCCGACGAAAAACTTAATGTCGAGCCGCTAATGGCGAAAATTGCCAAGAAAATGACCTTTGCGGAGAATTTGTTGCGCTGCATGTTTGTACCCCTCGTGATAGATTTTTACACCGCATGAACCGCTAATTAGGATTGCAATTGACCAAGTGAACCTCCTGATGTAGGTGCGTTAAGGAGTGTCGGATAAATGAATTCTCACGCCCAGACGACTAAACATGCGGACGGTTCGCTTTTCCAACTCTTTTTGACGTAAGTGCCCACCAAAATTGAGGCTAAGCTTGCCTAACCTGAACGATGCCAAAGGACATACCAGTTGGATCCTTAAGTATCGCCATCACGTCTCCGTCCGGCAGCGCTTGCACCGGCATAAGTACAGTGGCACCCAAGGCGGTCGCTGCCTTGAGATATTCTTCGCAGTTGTCTACCTCGACGAATAGCTGAGCAAACGTCGGCGCCTCAGGAGGTGCCGGCCAGACGCCACCGTGAATTCCTTTGTCGCTGCCGGTATCAATTGACTGATAGTTGAGCAAATTGTCCCGGTTTGATTGCCATCCGAATAACTTGCAATAGAACTCCGATACCGCGTCTGCAGAAGGGCTGATAATTTGCCAACGAACGACTGGGTTAGACATTTGAGTTTCCTTTTTTGTCGATTGCTGCATCCACCAAAATGGGGTAACAGTGAACTTCAATGTGATATAGCTTTTTTGGCGCATTTCCATCGCCCTGTTGTTTCGCACTAACTTCGGACAGGAAGTGTTCGGATGACGCAATCAAGCGAGCTAGTTCGCCTTCAGTCACCGCTAAAGTGATGGACCCGTGCACCCGCGGCGCGGTCGGCGCATTCCTAGCCGAGGCCAATTGGGCATCAAGCGACCGTTTCGCCAACCGCTCGAGCACCAACAAATTGAAATTGTCTTCTCGATAAATGGTGCCATGCGTAAGATCAATCCACTTGTCGCTTGATTGCATCTGGAGAAAGCCCAACCGAATGAGCTGCTGGAGTGTGACCTGCACTTCGTGCGATTCAATTCCAAGTACGCGAGCAATCCAACGGACATCGGGCCTGAATTCCTTCAATTGCATTAGCTCTAGCGTAGCAAACGCCGTCCAGCTTCCAATCAGTCTTGCGGCGTCTTCTGCAATTGCACGATTCTCCCCAACGACTCCAGCGTATTCGCGCTCAATTTCGGCCTCAGCCACGTACCCTGCAATGTCTTCTAAACTCAGTCCAATTCTCGCGCTCAAGCGGCGAATGACTGCCGGAGAACAAGGCCGTGTTCTGCGAAGCATCTGCGAAAGAGACGCGTGATCGATCTCAAGAAAATTGGCGAAACCACGCAAAGAATATCGCGGATTGCGAGCGCATCTAGCTGCCAGCTCCCGCTGCAGCCGACTGCGAAACGGTTCATGGCGAGTTGACGAAGTTGTTGAAATAACGTGACCTGACATGCATCAATTGTAGGTCGCAATTCCGAAAGAGGCCATCCGTACAACGAAGATTGTGGGGCAAGTTGGTTGCCCCATGTTCTCCTGCCACATTGCGTGGGTTACTTTGCACGTGATTCAGATGGGTGGTATTTACCTTCACCGCCAGCATCCGTCGGGAGCCGGACATTTTGTACAACACGCTTACTCACGCGGCAGCGGTGGTATTTCTGCTTCGGGCCAAAAACTCAACGGAAACATTAATGGCCGCGTACTGCCGATGCACTCGGTAGCATGCAGAGACCACACTTTATTTTCGCGTACCGACTTGACTCGTTCCACATGAGTGATAAATAATGTAGTTGAATGATCATTCAACATTTTTGAAGATTTAGATATTGTGCAAATCAAGTATCGCCATTCGCCGCGTTTTGTCATTGCCTACCCTTAATTTGTGTAGACAATCGGTGAGAATGATGTCCATAGGGGCCAGCTCATGAAACAAAACTCGAAGCTCTTTTCGTCTATGACTTTGGCCCAATTCGACAATGGCTATTGGTATGCAATCGAACTCAAGGAATTTGCAGAGACTATCGGCATTCCGTCCGCCAATAAGTTGCGCAAGGACGAACTCGAAAAGGCCATCAAAGTTTTCCTAGAAACTGGCAAGGTCAAGAGTCCAACCCAAAGAAACCTCTCAATCTCAGGCCCCAAAGATGTGGAGCTAGGGCTAAGTCTCGACCTTCGCGTAGTGGTCTACACGAACGACAAGGAAACGAAGGATTTTCTCGAATTGGAGGCTCATAAATTGGCGCCGACCTTGAAGAGAAAATCAGGTGCGCGCTACCGGCTAAACCGCTGGAGAGAAGAACAGCTCATCAAGGGAGTTAAGTTGACCTACGGAGGCTTAGTCAAAGAATATGTTCGGCTAAACCAAACCAAGGAATCCTTCCCTCAAATTCCGCATGGTAGATACATCAACTTCCTGAGCGATTTTCTAGCGAAAGAGAAAGAAGCCACGAGAGAACAGGCTATGAACGCATGGAAAGAATTGAAAACGCTGGACGCACCGAAAACCTATCAATCTTGGATCGCAAAAGTTAGCTCTACAAGTGGCTCGAACATGAGGCGCCCAAATCGGCGCGCGGTTTAGCGGTGGCGTTGGGTGAGCCCGATTCTGCAGTCCGTTAGATCTTGTCCCAAAATTTCTCCGCTTGAGTATCTGCGGTAGAACAGTGCCTATATGTGTCCAAAAGCCATGCTATCGGGTTTACGACTCGTCGCAACAGTGATTCTCCGTCCGTTACAGGCACACGATATGAATCCAACCCTTTCAGATCTTGCATTCAGGCTCGCTCTCGTACTGTCAATTTCAGCCGCCACGTCTACCCCGGGATTCGCACAAATCGATCAGGCAGAGGCGTACAAATACTTCGCCGAGGCTCGCCATTACTGCGAGCGCGATGGTGGCGCGCTTTGGGGGGTGTCGCTTTGCGGACCCATAGTCTTCGCGACTCCTGAGGGAAAGAGCATTGTTACAAACCAACGGCAGCCGAGCGCACCTAAACCTGCGGCCCTTGGATATGCAAACATGGCGATTAAGTGGGGAGATGATCAATGGTCAGCGTTTATTTGGCCACTTCCGCAAGACGAAACACGTCGCGGCATCCTGCTAATGCACGAGATATTTCACCGGGTCCAGCCGCGCCTCGATTTGTTCCTACCTGAGCCCGACAACGCACACTTGGACACGCTTACGGGCCGATACTTTCTCCAGTTGGAGTGGCGTGCTTTGGAAAAGGCGCTCCGGAGTAAGGGAGACGAGAAGAAACAAGCGATCACTGACGCACTCGGATTTCGTCGTGCGCGACACGAGATGTTTCCAGGCGCCGCCGAAAATGAACGCGTGCTTGAAATCAACGAAGGACTGCCACAATACTCGGCGACAAGAATTGTATTGCAGTCGCCAATCGCTACGGCCGCGAACGCGGCGTCCCAACTTAGTGCGGCGCCGACTGCTGCGGGGAGCTACGTCAGAAACTTCGCATACGCGACCGGTGCCGCATTCGGAATCTTGTTGGACCAAGCCAAGCCAGGCTGGCAAAAATCGATCAAGTCGTCGGACGATCTCGCGACGCTACTAGCGGGCGCCACAAATATCATTCCGGCTGCAGCTACGTCTCAACTTGAAGAAAAATACGGTGGGGGGCCCTTGAGAGCAAGCGAGCAGCGGCGCGAGGAGATTGCGAATAAACGTCTCAAGGAGCTCCAGCAGAGATTCGTAAATGGCCCACTAGTCCAATTTCCATACGCGAAGGGATTTGCGTTTACGAACAGCGGGCTGACGCCCTTACCAGGCCATGGCACCATCTACCCGACGTTTCGATCAACTTCAAATTGGGGCGCTTTGAGCGCCGACCTAGTTCTAGTTTCTAGAAACCACGATCAAATATCCGTGCCCGGTCCAATGACCATTGACGGGACAACGGCTCGAGGCGCCGATTGGACCTTTGAAATTGCTGATTCATGGGACTTCGTCGATGGCGAGCGCCTTGGAGACAAGAGACTGGTCGAGCGCGTTAAGTAAGGGTCGTCTGAATTTGACAATCGGTTAGCGAGAGGTTCACGAGATTTCGATGTGTATGGATAACGACATTGTGGCAAATCCGGAACTACTGGCCCGAGATTCGCGCACCTCGATGCGAACGGCTCAGCTCAGTGCACCACCATTGCAATTGCGGGCCTCGAAAATGGGCATGGCTGCGCGCTGAATTCTTTGTCAAATAACGCCTCGCGGTTCCCTCAACGTTCTGTATATTCGTTTGGATAGGTCCATGGATATCGCAGCCCCTATCGCACTCTTCGCAGTCGCTGCTCTGGTTTCTACGGTGACGCCGGGGTTAGATACCGCGCTAGTGTTAAGGACGACGATTACGCGCGGCCATCGCCAAGGCTGTTTTGCTGCTCTAGGTATCGCAAGTGGCGTTTTAGCATGGGGGACGATCACTGCGCTCGGATTGTCCGAGATACTTCACCGTTCCGACGCCGCTTTTGAATTCGTCAGGTGGATGGGTGCGCTGTACCTGTTGTGCCTGGGAGGCGCTGTACTGTGGCGCGCCCGAAGTGCATCGCTTCACCCCGCAGCCGATACGCATATCGACTTGTCCGTAGGCAAAAACGCATGGAGCCAAGGGTTTCTCACAAATGTGCTCAACCCGAAGCTTGGCTTGTTCTATTTTGCGCTCCTTCCGCAGTTTGTTCCTTCGACTTTCGAATACCCTCGGCTTCTGATGATTTTGTTTGCTGCTATCCACTCTACACAAGCACTCATTTGGTTTTCCGGGGTTTCCTTTGCTGCCGCGCGGATGGCGGACAAGTTAAGAACACCAAGGATTGTGTGTCGACTCAACGCCCTATTTGGGTCCGTGCTGGTCGCTTGCGGTCTCCAGTTGGCGCGCGAAGGCATAAAGTAATCCCGCAACATGAGAATTTCTTGCACTTACAAGGCCAACGAGCGCCGGAGTTACAAACTAAGGAATCCATTTCGATGCGCGTGGCTGTAATTGTTTTTAATGCGGGCTTCTCGGATTTAGCATCTTGTGCGTGATCGACAGCTCCTCTTCGCGCTCTCTGTAAGCCAATTTGTCGCATGGGGCAGTTGTTATTACGCCTATGCAGTACTGATGGAGCCGATGCGGTTATCGCTCGGCATCTCCCGAAGCTCTGCCGCCGGAGCTTACAGTTTTGGACTTCTGGTCATGGGCTTCGTCGCAATTCCTGTTGGCCTCCTGATTGATCGGGGGCGACACTTCCCAGTCCTAATCGGCGGGACATTGACTACGATTTTTGGAATGTGTCTCCACTCAGTTATCCAGCAGGGCTGGCAGTTGTACGCGGTCTGGGCGTTGATCGGAGCGGGAATGGCCGCCACGCTTTACGAACCGGTGTTTGCATTTTTGATTCGCACATACCCGGACGACTTCCGGAGTCGCATCACATTAGTGACTCTACTAGGTGGTCTTGCCAGTACAGTGTTCTGGCCATTGACTACACTGCTGTTGGTGCAGATTGGCTGGCGAAGCGCATTCATCGCGCTAGCGGTCTTGCAGGTGTTCGGGTGCCTATTTTGCCTTCTGGTCTACCTGCCCAGAGGGGACTTTGCTCGGATTTCGAGCGCGAGGAATACAGTAACGCGAAAAGCTCTAAGCAAGATGCTGCGATCGAGGCCGTTCCTGCTCCTAACGATTTCTTTCATGCTGCAGTCCGTTGTCTTGGCAGGACTCGTTGCACATATCATCGGGCTGCTCTCTGCGCTCGGTGCCGGCGCAGCAATCAGTTTGGCCGCAGCCGCATCGATCGGCGTCATGCAAGTTGTTGGACGAATACTGCTACTCGCTGCCGATTCGAGGCTCCACCACTCCACTATCGCAAAAGTGGTCACATGGTTCATGCCCGCAGCGGCGCTTGCGCTCCTTCTGCTGGGCATTAGCCCTTGGTTAGCTTTTTTATTTGCGTTTCTATTTGGCGCGGGCAACGGATTGATGACAATCGTTAAGGGCACAGCTACCGCAGACCTGATTAGCAAGGATCAGGTCGGGATACTCAATGGCGTCATGGCGCCTCCGCTCGCCATAGGTCGCGCCATAGGGCCAGTCATGGTGGCAACAATTTGGGATAGTTTCGATAGCCCACGAGCTCCAGTTGTGTTGACCGCGGTGCTGGCGACGGCGGGGGCGCTTGCGTTACTTGGGGCCTACGACTCGGCAAACAAGAATGGCACGCACTGATGCAATGCGCAGGTACGTCGATCAAACAAACATGATTGGATCTGGACTATCGGTTTTTAGATGGCTCGTGGCGCTGATGTGTTTTGGACTACGCGTGCCGATTTTGTTCGGCCCCGGCTCAGCTCCTTCAATCTCGCATCGGGCCAGCGTCAGCGGAGTATTGGGGCCGATTAAAGTTTACCGAGCGCTATGGTCAATTTATCGTCAGTATCCACGCGCAGGCCCGACATTGTGGCCACGACTGTCCGGCGCGCGGCCCCCCACACTTGACTCCGTGAATTCAATAGGTAACAATATAGTTACATATGAATCAAGACCAACTCGATCTCGTCTTTCACGCTATGGCAAGCCAGCCGCGGCGTGCAATTGTCGACGTTGTCCGTGAGAACCCGGGTTGCAATCTCAACTTTGTCGCTGAACATTTCGCCTATTCGCGCATCGGCGTGATGAAGCACATCGACGTACTCGAAGCGGCTAACCTGATTATTTCGCGCCGTGAAGGTCGCGAGCGGCTGCTGTACTTCAATGTGGTCCCTTTGCAGCAAATTCACGAACGCTGGAGCGACGAGTACAGCCGCCACTTCGCGTCTCAGCTTACCAAACTCAAGCGCAGCATCGAATCGTCAGGGGGAAAAATATGAGCAATACAACCAGAGCCGTATTTCGTGTCGTCATCGACGGCAAGATCGACGCCGTTTGGCGGGAGCTCACCAAACAGGGCCAAGCGCAGGGCGCAGTTTTCAATGCCTGGCTGCATGCACAGGCGATGGCGGTTGGCGAGGCTATGCAAATGCGCACCAAGTCCGGCAAGAAAGCGATTGTAGTCGGCACGATTACTGGCTTCGATCCACCGCACCGGTTTTCACACACCATGCGCTTCACGACGTATGACGATCCTGAGTGCGAAGTTATTTACGAACTGAAGCAGCTCCCCGGAGGAGTCGAATGCACCCTGATCGTCGAAGGTATGCCGGTGGGCACCAAGACCGCGAAGGAAATGCAGGCGGGCGGCATCATGATCGTCAACCGGCTGAAGAGCATCGTTGAAACCGGCAAACCCGCAACTGGCGTGCGGATGTTGTACTGGATTTTTGACAAGATGGAATTTGTGTTGCCGAAGAAGACTGAAGTTTCAAACTGGCCAATGAGAAACAAGCATATCGATTGATAACGAGGAGACTGCGATGGGAAAAGTCGAAGACGCAATGGAAACGATGAAGCAAAATCTCGCTGGGAAAACCGGCAAGACTCTCGATGCATGGGTGACGCTCACAAAAAAACAGAAGTTGGAAAAGCACGGGCAGATTGTGAGCTGGCTTAAAAGCGAACACACGCTCGGCCACGGCTACGCCAATCTCATTGCCCAATCGGTACTCGGCGGCACGACAGCAACAACCGATGGAGATGATCTGCTCACCGCACAGTATGCAGGCACAAAGGCGGCGGTCAAACCGATTTACGATGCACTGGTAAAAGTTGTCACGGGTTTAGGTAACGATGTCGAGTTGTCGACAAAGAAGACCTACGTTTCCTTGCGTCGCTCCAAGCAGTTCGGGCTGATCCAGCCGTCGACGGCGGCGCGGGTTGATGTCGGCCTCAATCTCAAGGGCGTGGCCGCAGCAGGGCGACTGGAAGACTCAGGGAGCTTCAACGCGATGGTCTCGCATCGCGTGCGTCTGGGCTCGGTCTCGGAAGTTGACGCCGAGCTAAAGGCTTTACTGAAGCGGGCATATGAAGCCGCATGATTATTGGAGAGTTGCGATTAAATCGATGGCTCTCGTAATCGCTATCGTCACGGTGAGTCTGCGCTCGCTCGCCGCTGCGGCGGCTGACATGGTGCAGATGAAAGGCGATGTACTGGTCACGCTGAGCGATTCACTGCAGACACGCCTCAACTTCGTGGTCGAGTAACTATTTGGGTATAGGCACTGAGTTTTCTCCGCATTCACTGACTCCTTGCAATGCTCTGTCCAGGACTTTGAATCGGACGTAATGAATCAACGGGGGGAAAGCACAGTTTGCACATCGATGATGACGGGCCAGACATTCCGGCTGCCGAGCGCGAGTATCTGTTCGAGCCCTTTACGCGCGTCGAAAAGTGCCGCGATCGGCAATCCGGAGGATTTGGCATGGGTTTGGCGATCGTGAAACAGATTGACCGCTGGCACGGTGGATCGGTGACTATAACTGAATTCAGTTTGGGTGGTGCACTCGTCTCATTGTCTTGGTAATCAAATTATTGTTGCGATAGCTTTGCCATGGAGGTTACGATAAACGCAATGTATGAAACGCTAGACCTTGAAGAATCGGTGGTGCAATCCATCCGCGTATTGCTGGTCGAGGACGACGTAGAACTTGCAAATGCCATCACCGAATACCTTGCCAAACAAGGTATCATCGTTTTTGTTGAGGCTCGTGGCGACCGTGCGCCTGCCCGCATTAGTGAAATAAAGCCGGATCTTGTGATTCTCGATGTGATGCTGCCGGGCAAGGGCGGGTTCAATGTTTGCCGTGAACTTCGCGACAGCGGATCGAATGTGCCCGTGATTATTCTGGCGGCTAAAGAAGAAGATTTTGATCAGTTACCTGGACTCGAGCTCGGCGCCGAAGATTACCTTGCCAAGCCGGTGCAACCGCGCGTGCTACTCGCGCGCATCAAGGCGATCACACGTCGTATGCACGCCAACGCTGCGTCAAATACAGAGGGTGCGCTATTGCAATTCGGACGCCTGCGACTTCATGGTATCAATCGCGAAGTCACACTCAGCGAGCGCCGCATCGAACTCTCTCCGGCTGAATTTGACTTGCTTTGGCTGCTGGCGACCAATGCGGGCAAGGTAATGCAAAGAAATGAAATCCTGAAGTCGTTACGCGGCTTAAATTACAGCGGTGCGGATCGCTCCATCGATGCGCGACTTTATCGTTTGCGGCGGCGATTTGGCGTGGACAAAGAAGCATCATGGAAAATCAAGACAGTGCGACCTCATGGGTACATGTTTTGCCAGGAGCCGTGGTGATGCCTTGCTGATTGACACGCCCGAACTGCGCGAGCTCGAACTGCGCCAGACTGTAATTGGCGATGCCGGCCTGGTCAATGTACGTCAGATACAACAACTGCAGTCGTTGAGTCTGTTCCGCACCCGCACCAGCGATGTCGGCCTCGCGAACGTGCGCGGACTTTCCAACTTGCAGACGCTCCTGCAGGGCGGTACGCAGATCAGCGATAACAGCCTTGGCCATGTGACTGGCCTGACTAAACTCAGCAGAATGAGCGTTTTTCAAACTGCGATCAGCGATGGCGGCCTGAAACATCTGGCATCGAACACCGCATTGAAGACCCTGCTGATCTCTGGATCAAAAATTACGGGCGACGGCGCTGCACAAATACAAAAGACAATTCCCGGCGTGTAGTTCAAGGAGTAGCGATCCACTATTAGCTCGTAAGCCAAGGTTGCGCCTAGCGACGGACTGTATTAGCATTGGTTCCGGGGTATTCAGGGCCCCACGGGTGTGATGCAAGTGTGTGATTCACATGTCACCCCAAGACGATTTCCGTCCAAGCCCGTCCGCGTTGCATTGCAACGTGGACAACACAGGTGAGGAGGAAATCATGCTGATTACATCGGCACAAGTCTTAAGCCGCATCACGATGCGCGATGCCATCAAAGCAGTCGAACAAGCCATTCAGCGATTGGCTGCGAGCGAGATCAGCGTGCCGGTTTCACTTGGGGTGACCACGGCGAATGGCAGCTTTCATGTCAAGGCGTGCGCATCGATTGCAGCGCATGCGGCGAACATCTTCGTCGCGAAGGTGAACGCCAATTTTCCTGGCAATCCCGCAATAGGCAGACCAACGATTCAAGGCGTGATCGCTGTTTTTAACGCTGCCAATGGCGATGTTTGCGCTATCGTCGATTCGTCCTCGATCACAAGCCTTCGCACTGCGGCAACCACTGCGGTGACCATTCGGCATCTCGCGCCGCTCGGCGCACGCAGCGCGACGGTAGTAGGCTGCGGCGCGTTGGGGCGCTTTCACGTTGAAGCATTGAAGGCTTGCGGTATCACTCGCGTATTCGTGTTTGATCTGGATTTCGCCCTCGCAAACGCGCTCGCGATGTGGGCGCGTGAAGTTCACGCCATTGAGTGTGAAGCGGTCGAGGACATGCGTCACGCTACTATGCGGAGCCAAATCGTGGTGACGTGTACATCATCGCGCGAACCGTTCCTCAGCATCGGCGACGTCCGTGCTGGCACCTTCATCGCGGCGGTCGGTGCAGACAATGAAAACAAAGCAGAATTGACGCAAGAACTGCTTGCCTCCACGCGAATCGTCGCCGACCTCACGGCGCAGTGCATGAAGTACGGGGAGGTGCGTAGGGCACCGCAGCGAGATGTCTGTGGCGAACTCACTGACGTCATCGCCGGTCACGTTACGCGCACTGGGGAGAACGAAATCGCGATTTTTGATTCCACGGGGCTTGCCGTGCAAGACCTGGCGCTGTGCGAACTGCTCGTGGCACCTGCGAAGTGAAGCTTCCTTCGATATCACGCCATGCAACTGTCGATCGTTTGACGCGATACGGCAAGTCTGAACTTATCTACGTTTACTGAAAGAGACCCAAATGAAACTATTGAGTGAAATTATATTTTTATTATGCGCCGCCCACTTCTCTGCGATTGCCGCCGACACCCGCGCTGGCAGCGCGGCTCTGCAAGCGCACATCGAGTTCCTGGCTGACGATTTGCTTGAAGGCCGCGAAACTGGAACGCGCGGCTACAACATCGCCGCGAAGTACGTCGCGAGCCAGTTTGCGATGGCTGGACTCATGCCTGTTGGGGATAGGGAAACGTACATGCAGCGCGTGCCAGTTCGTTCCGCATTGCTGGACGCGGACTCGGCTGTGTTCGAGATCATCGGTCCCAACGGTGTCGAGCGATTCAAATACGGCGAGGACGCGGTCGTGTTCCCGAGCCGACAGCTAGCGAGCAGCGATGCGACGGCAGAGATCGTTTATGCAGGCCACGGTATCGTCGCGCCACGCTTCGGAATCGACGATTTCGCGAATTTAGACGTCGCAGGAAAATTTGTTCTGGTACTGGCGGGAGCGCCGAATGGACTGCCGGGCGACGAGGCCGCACACTTTGCGAATCTGCGATTGAAGCAGGATCTCGCGGCCTCACGGGGCGCCATCGGTCTGATTACGCTACAGACGCCAGCGAACGAAAAGACCTTCCGCTTTGCGCAACACGCAGTAAATCTGCGATCCCGATCCTACGCGTGGCTCGACGACGCTGGCAAACCTCACGGCGGCGGCACTGCAGTTCCATATACAGCGACGGTTTCAATCGTGGGGAGCGACAAGCTTCTCGCACGTGCAGGCACGACCCTCATGGCGTCGATCGAGCGCGCTGAGAAGAAGCTATCTCCCTCTTCCCTAGGCTTTTCTGCGACGCTGCACATCGCGCGGACGTCCCAATTGCATGAGGCGTTGAGCAGCAATGTCGTTGGCATGATCGAGGGGAGCGACGCTAGCCTCAAGAGAGAGTACATCGTGCTCACTGCGCATCTGGACCACCTGGGCATCGCGCAAGGTAAGTCCGGCGACAATATCCACAACGGTGCACTCGACAACGCTGCCGGTGTAGCGGTGTTAATGGAATCGGCGCGACTGATCGCAGCCATGCCAATCAAGCCGAAGCGGTCCATATTGTTCGCGGCCGTGACCGGCGAAGAAGCGGGTCAGCTTGGCTCCGAGTACTTCGTCAATCGCGCGAAGGCAGCCGGGCTAATTCTCGTGGCAAATATAAACGTCGACATGCCAATCCTGCTGTACAACTTTCGCGATGTATTCGCATTCGGCGCTGAACACTCAACTGTTGGCGACACCGTCGCATCAGTTGCGCGCTCGATGAATATTTCCGTGTCGGTCGATCCGCAGCCGGCCAAGCGTCGCTTCACGCGATCTGACCAATACTCGTTCGTGAAGGCCGGCATCCCTGCCGTGTCTCTAACAACGGGACTTCACTCGACGGAGGAAGATGGCGTTGGCACGAAGGCGAGGGAGGCATTCGAACTCGCGCACTACCATCGCGTATCGGACGACACTTCCCGGCCGATCCACTACGATGCAGGGGCCAAACTGGCGAACCTGCATGCAGCGATTGCGTTTGAGTTGGCCAACGCACCCGCAAGCCCCAAGTGGAAGGCAGGGAGTTTTTTTGGTGACACCTTCGGAAGAGACCAGATGAGGTCAAGATGACAATATATCGAGTTGCCAATGCATGAATCGTCGGTCGTCACTGGTATCGACATGTCGCGATTCGGGCACGCGCTGACGTGATGTCTGCTGCTTTAATTGCCTACCGCGAGAAACATCACAAGTTCCCGAATATTAGTCTTTACGTGAAAACCATCAGATTATTCTGAGACGACCTTGACAACCCATGAAAGCTTTTTTCTGGTGCTGTTGCATTAGTTGAAGAAGACTGTTCCGGGCCTGAAGTTCAGCGATAAACGTTCCCAGACAGTTCGTTTTGACGAACTATTTGGCGCCAGTTTCTCCTGAACCGGCGGATGATGAAGCGCACGTCCGGTGCTGTGGACAACAGCGGGGGCGACCCCGCCTCCTACCCGATCCCCTAACGCGCGCCCCGGTCTCTCGGCCGGATCAACTCATAGGTTTCAAGGCCGAACGCCTTAGCCAATTTGTCCGCCGTGTCCAGGGATGGCTTTCGGCTTCCCGCTTCAAGATGCACCAGATACTTGAGGTCCACGCCGGATTTTTCGCTCAATGTGGCCTGCGTCCATTGGTTAAGGGCACGCAAAATCCGCAGGTTTGTCGCGAGCAGTTTCCGCGACGGAATCTGCTCCTTACTTTCTTTTTTCTTATTCGCTTGAGTTGCCATGTGACGCATAGTCACTTGTCACATGGCGACTGTCATTACACTGACAAACCATAATATAATGGTCAATTGACCATATTTATGGTAAAATAGACTCTTCACATGTTCATTAGGGGATAGAACAGTAACGTCAACAACGGCGCAAAAAAACGAAAAACGAGAGGGAGGTGCATATGGGAATTGTTTCCGCATTTACAGGATTGACCTCGGGCTTTTCCAACAGTTTCAGCAATTTGTTTGACGCGAGCCCCAGCGTCAATATTGATGGCACGCCCATGTCGGGGGATTTCGACATCAATGGCCATCCGTTTGGGGTGACTGAAATCGATGTTGGCACCGATCACTGCACTTCAGCAAACGAGATGTCATTTGACGACGGGTTCTTGGCAACAACCATCGACAGTGATTCCTCATTCGCAATGGACGACGACTCCTCGTCCGGATTCTGTTCAGACGACCCGTTTTGCTCAGACTCGTCGTGCGATAGCGATATTTTTTCAAGCGCCTGGGACGACTAGAACGGCGGCTCTCAATATTCACGTTGGCTTCAAAGGCAAGGCGAGACTAGGTCTCGCCTTTTTTATCGCCGGAGGGAGCCACTTAAATGGCAAAAGGACGACATATGACTCTCAAAAAACAGATTTTTGTTCGGCAATAGCAGTTGCGATTGCGCTAACCGGGTGCGCATCCACCATTTTCGTGAAGATTCCAAATTTGGAAGGTAAAAACATCGACACCGTCTACAAAATAGGAAATGAGTCCGGCTGGTATGCCTTTCTAACTCGCGGCCCCAATCGGCAATGGCAACTCGAGAAAATCACCGACTCGCCGAACGGTTACAGCGGGAAGTACGACGAAGTTCTTTTCGTGAACAAGGCAAAGGATCGCGTCCAGCCGTATTTCTTTAACGTGGGCGGATCGTACTATTTCCTGAAAGCTGATCCATCCGTCATCACGGCCTTTCCGTGTCCGGAGTTGAGGCTCCGGACAGGCTTATGCCGGAGTTCATTTCTTTACCCTAAGGATACGGAAGTTGAAACCGATGTCTCCGGCGGGCGGTATGGCACGCCGATATTTTCCGGAAGTGTCGTCGTGACCAAAATGGCGCTGCGCCGGCCCGAGATTGCCCAGGCCATTAACGACGTCGACCTGTTCGCCAAACTGCCCAAGTAAGAATTGGTATAGTCAGACTACTGTAAGAAAGCTTTTCGATTTCATATTCTATATTCTGGTTACGCGTCAACCGTCGAGCCATATCAAAAGTAGAGCCTGGGCTGACTAATGGATGAGGACGACTTCGAGCGCGAGCTCTACCAATTGGCGATACATGAGGCTGGCCACGCGGCGGCGGCGTGGTATTCGGGTTTAGATGTTGAGAATGTCAGCATATGGGGTGATTCAGAGTCCGATGGCCGAACTGTTATTGTCGCGCCGCCCAGGGCTAGTTCGTACCAGGATTTGGCACCGGTTATCCGCCGATGCCGTAGTGTGGAAGCGCGAATACGAATCTGCTTTGCAGGCCCGCTGGCCGAAGGCCGTTTCGCCGGCGAAACCCTTCGCGTTCTGGCCGCAAACAACGATTTCACCCAAGGCGTATTGCTCCTGAGAGATTTGGCGGACACTCACGCCGAACGGGAGCGGCTTGGGGATTACTTGGTGAGCGAAACCCAAAAGCTGATTCGTAAGCGATGGCGCGAAATTAACCTGCTTGCTAGTGGGCTGATCGCAAATGGCGATTTGAATTCAGCAGAAATCGAGGCCAAACTGGGTCCACCGCGATGGGAGTTCCAATCCCGAAAATCGGTTGGCGCCGACTTATGTTGACTGGCCGTGGATCTATTGCTGGTATCTACTTTCTACGCCGGTGTCGTCGCCGTGATCGTGAACTTGCGGGTCAACCTTTCGATTCGGAAATAGCGCTTGGTCATGCTTTGGCGATGCAAGTACCAAAAAATGAAAGGGCTGCCGCGGCAGCCCTGACGAGTAACAATTTAAATGCAATCCTGTGGATTGCGCTTTAGTCGCAACTATTTCTTATCTGCAACCCGGTGCAAGCCGCGCTGAAAGAATAGTTCGACAAGTTTGTCGTGCTGCCGTATCAGTTTGGCCCGTCGATTGCCGGGTACCTCGCAAAGTTCAGCTTGGTGACATCGCTGGATTAGCGCTAGTTCGGCCATAAAGTTTTGATGACGTACTAGGCCCTCATCCAACACTCGGCCCGTGGGGTCGATGGACAGATGTGGGACGTAGTCGCCAATACTCTTGGCGGTGGGTTTCAAAACTGACTGGAAGCCCGCCAGGTTGAAATCGTATTCTGCAATGGTGATTTTTGTCATGTTGGTACCTTTTCGTAATATTTATTGGGCGCCGCCAAGTCGTAGCGGCGATGAGCTTGAGAGTCGCAATTGCTCAGTTCACTTGATGTATAGCTAATGCCACCCATGCACCCCGCCTTGACCGGTTTGGAGGTCATCCGGCACGGTTTTTATGGGCACGCCACGCCCCGCAATTCAGACTCGGCCCCTATGGCGATCCAGTCAAGGCGCCGTTCTAAAACGGTTCTCGAGCGAACGATGGCGCAGGGGGCCTCTGATCAAGCATCCATTCCTAAGAGTTCCTGTGCATTTCAGTTTGCTTTCAGATGAGTCATTAATTTCCGTTCGGTTCCTTGACACGCCCGCCCCCAATGGTTCGGGTGTGGGTCGCTTTTGTCATGTCAGTTTTCAGAAGTGCCACACGAGGTATAGCAACCTTGGCAAAAATGTCATTCAACGACCTGAAATCGGGAAGATCTTTCTGCTACGGACCCCCGCCAGACGGGACGATAATTCGTAAACAGCCGCACTCGCAGCTCGGTAATTTGGCCAGCAGCGGCGCTATTCGACACAGTGCGCACCCGGTCTCCGCCGCCAGGCGCCAAATACTTCCTTCAGTTTTGGAGGACAGCTCTGGAATTGGAAAGCCTTGGTATTTCGGCACGTCCCCGTTCAACCGCGTACCGAAACCTGGTTCGCGGCTGGTCCAGTGGCCGCTTTGCGACTCCATCCAATGCTCTGGTGGGGGCGCAATTGCGGCGACCCTGCAGCGTCAAAGCGGTGGAAAAGACAACTTCTGAACTAACATCTTGCGAACCGCGCAGCGGAGTTACGCACAGCAAGACTGGCTGTCGCCGTCGTCCACAAGCGAGTGACCATGCCCCAATGCAAAGGCATGTTGCCGCGCCAGACGAGCTAGGCAAGCAATTCGAAACTCTGGCGAATCATGTACGACGCATATCGGCGGCGAAACCCATGGCTTAGCCGCATCAAAAAAAGAATGACACCCCCGAGCAAAAGCTCGGGGGGTCATAAGTGCACAACAGTATTTCTTACTCCTTTCAAATCAGGTCGAGGTCTTCAACCCCCGCCGTTTTCGTTGTCAAAATTGCCAGCCGCCAAGCTGGCGCAAACATAGGCAACCCTGGCGCCAACCAGGATTACCTTTCCTTTCTGCGGCGCCGCCAAGCGCCTCCCCGATTGGGGTTCCTCATTTCTTCGCTCCCGTCTTTCATCGCTGCATCCGTCTCTACCTGGCTTCGGTTAAATCGCCAGATAAATTTCGCAGACTACTGAACAGGTCTCCCGGTCTGATGCATTGCTTTTAGCCGTCCTGACTGCCAAGTCAGTTCGATTTATCGACAATTACCTTTTGTCCGGCGGTACCACCCGCCGAGGCTCAGACTTTCCCTCGTTAGCCACAAACTACTGCGACAAATCACGCCACCGCCTCTCAATTTGACCTAGCCTTCCGGCTCCTCGTAAGTTTCCCTGGCTCGATGTTCAAGCGGCTCAGGTACTCGGGCAAATGATTCCAGTTTTAACCCCATCCGGACTGATGCCGGAGGAATGGCTTGATGTGTCTCGACACAGCGCCCCCAAATTGGGCGCCAGTACACGCTTAAGCTATGCATCGACCCTGGCTTGGCTTTCGCCTTCCAGGTGCCCTCATCTCTAAACCGCCAGCCCAACTTGGGCCCGGTCGTTCTTGCTCTCGCTTGAACATTGATGAGTAGGTAAATCGCCTTACCAAGAAGCCTTCGTGTGTCGCAGCGGTTCTACGATTGCTCGCAGCCCCGCGCCCGGACTCACACCGGGTTTCGTTCGTAGCAGGGTTTACCAAGTTACCTTGGTTCCCGTTTTCGAGTCGCCCAACGTCTTCGTTTCACCGGCAAGGATTCGGTCGAATGGGATTGGTCATCCCAAGCGCCGGTGGCAGCCGCGCCAGCCCTACTAGAGGCACGCGGCTACAGCGAAGAAATATGCGCAGGATTGGTCGTCCTTTGCATAGAGGAATTGGCAGAAATCCGGGGTTGGCGCCCCGGTGCAGCTGGCTAGCTGCGGTCCGTGGCACACCCGGTTTTTCTATTTCACGGCTCAATCTTAGGAACATCTAGTTCTTCTGTCACACCCAGCTGTGATTCCACGGGGAATCAACAGCTTAGCTAACCCCCTCCGTTTCAATTCGCGCCTTGATGGTCAATACGTCATCAGCGCTGCCTCCGCTCGCTATACCTCATATCGACCACACGGAGACACACGATGAAAACTGAGTTTATGATTCCCGCCAGCCAAACATCCGCCATGTTTATGACGGTTCAAGCAGTAGCAGCCGGCTATCGATTTCACCAAACTGGAACCATCCCGCTGGCTAAGGCAGTAACGCTTTGTGAGAAGTTTGATCGCAAGTTTGAATGGTCGGCGGACCGGGTCCGTCGCCAATTCTTGCGGAGGAAAGACCTAGCTAGCACCTCTCTTTTCATGTACCCGGCGAGTCCAGACGCGCTGTATTGGTGGCTGGTTGCGACCCCGGGGGCCATAGATGACGGCCACCAATTCGCCGATTGCTGGCATCCCAAACAGCCAATCTTGTGGGACTCTCGGTACCGCATTGAGCACTTTCAGCGCTCCTCGGATCACGGTGGCGGGCGTCGCTGGACATGGCAAATTACCCCTCAGCGAATGGCCGAGTTGCGCGAAAACGTGATTTATCTTTGCTCGCATGGCCGGCGAAAAGAATTGGTAGGCTTCTTTGTTGCCCTCCAGCGCATGCCCGGATTCCATGGAATTAGGCATCAGGTGCACCAACTTTATACCCTTGGTAGAGATACTTGGCAGCGCAGGAACCGTTCAGACTGGCCGGTCCAACCACTTGAAATACGCTACGTGAGCTTCACGCAGAAGCTCTACGCCAACCCTCCCTTACGCCTAACAGACCTGGTCAGCGGGTTCAAAAACAGTGAGTTCGTAGAGCACATTGACCCCATCTTGATTCGGGACTCTGCGATAAAGCAGCTCCAAGAACTCAATGGTTGATACTCGTGCTGACATATCGAGCGCAAGCCTCGCAGCAGATGGAACTTTCATTCAGCTAGGGTGCGTTTCAAACGCAAGAAACTGGGTCTCGGCAATGCCGTTTTGATGTTGTTGGCCGGACAGGGAGCAGAAGCGCGCGTTCATTTCGTGCTGATGGTGTCCGCCGGAGATCACCCGGCCCAGCAATTGGAGCGCTTGCAGAACGCCTAGCTCGTGAGAATTCAGGTCACTGGCTGTGAGCTTTTGGAGCTGGCGCGGAAGGGGCAAGGCCATCCGGCTTGGATCTGGCGAATGACCGCGGAAGCTTACAAGCAATGGGAATTCCGGATTGAGCAGGTGACGAAATCACGCAATCCGAAGTTTGCGGCGGCGGCATTTATTATTCTTTATCAGTCACCGGGGTTCGCTGGAATTCGATCGCAGGTGGGTCAGTTAGTTAAGCATTGGCGTGGGTTCGGAAGCGGGTCCAGCGATCTGACGAGCCACTTTTTGCGCCGCGGGTTTTGTATTACGTGAACCGTTTGCCTAACTGCGGCGAGCGACTTTCGACGCTTGTCAAACCAACCGCAAGGCTGGAGCTAACCACAGCGACGGTATGCCAGACATCGAATAGGGGGCATGTGTAAGCTTGTCGTGGGTAAGATTGCATCCGCACAATGTGGCAACTAGCATTCAATTGCCACAAGCATGGCGGCGACTTGCATCTAGCGGCGCCATTCGCTTCTGCTCAATCGGGTAATCAAGCATGCCAAATTTGAATGCGACATGGAGTCAATGCGAAATCCCCTCGACAATGTGTCGAAACCACCAGGCTCGCAGCCACGTGATCGACGATTTACGGCCGAAGAATTCAAGTCCATCTGCGAACATCTGAGTGATCAGATGCGCTTTGTTGTGGAATTTGCTGTCGGGACCGCGATGCGGCGTGGGGAGATATGCAAAGCCCAGTGGAGCGATGTTGATTTTGTGAAAGGCGAAATCCGAAATGTGCTTGGGCGAAATGGTAAATATCGCAACGTGCTGATGACGCCTCGCGTCACGGCAATGTTGCGGTCACTGCCACGACCCATTGAGGGTGGAACTATTTTCAATTTTCACCCGGACACGCTCACTTGGCAGTTCGCGGTGGCCAGCAAACTGGCCAATGTGAAGGGCGTTTTCTTCCACACGTTGCGGCACGAGGCAACCAGCCGCCTTGTCGAGGCTGGTCTTGATATGAAAGAGACGATGTCGATTACAGGCCACTCGGCAATAACCATGCTCATGCGCTATTACCACCCGGACAAGGAAAAAATTCGCGCGAAATTTCAGGCGGCGGGGTTGTAAGTGTCAGAAAATCCCGCAGAACCTTGACGAGGATGTGTTGCCGAAGTGATATTTCATTTTGTTAAAAGATATGTTTCAAGCATGGAACCCGTTTCGCAAGGCTTAAAACATAATGAATAGCTAACACAGAGAGTAGAAGAGGCATTCGCGAGCCTTCGGGGTGCCCCTTGAGTAAAAATTCTTTACGGCAAAGGCGGCTGGCGACTGTGAAACGCAGAGAAATCTATTTGCGCAGCAATCTGCGAGTCCTGTCTAGGCGGTCCTTCAAACCTTCCTGGAATGCAGGGTCCTTCTTTCGACCGTCGATATGTTCAGCAATCGCAGCCCGAATAACTTCGGATATAGGTCGAGACTCGACCGCTGCAACGGCCTCTAATGCTTCTGCCTGTTCCGCGGAAAGGCGAATTGTCATTGCTTTAGCTGGCTTCATAGTGACAAGTATCCGGGATTGCCACCGAGGTTGTCAAGTACCAAACAACCGTGGTATCATGGTATCACGACATCAAAAAGGAGCATGTTATGACCCAAGATCAGACAAGCAACGAAGGACACGGCGGCGGGAATCCTGCCAAGCCGGAGCATCACAAATTCGAAATCCAGATCGATCGAGTGCATTACACAGTTGCGGCTTCTAGCATGACTGGAGAGCAATTGCGCTATCTACCGACGCCGCCAATTGGTGCGGATCGGGATCTATTTGAAGTCGTGCCCGGCGGCTCCGACCGCAAGATTGGAAATGATCAAGTCGTTGAAATTCGCAATGGGCTACGATTCTTCACTGCGCCAGCGCAGATTAACCCTGGTTGAGATCAAAGCATTTAGGAGGTTCTTACCGTGCTACCAGCCACTGATTCCAACTATCTAAATGAACGCGCCATTCCACATTCGATTGCTTCCGAATCGAATATGACCTGTATCGTGTTCAATTCATTCAAGCTCCCTAGCGGGTTTGACCGAAATGAAGCTGATCTGCTCGTTAGAGTTGGCACAGGGTATCCAGACATACCTCCAGACATGTGGTGGTTTGATCCACCGGTGCGTCGAGTAGATGGACAAACAATTCCGGCGACCGACGTTGTTGAACAACATTTGGGCCGGGGCTGGCAACGGTGGTCACGCCATCTGCAACCGGAACAGTGGCGTTCTGGCGTCGATGGGCTTGAGAACTATGTTGCCTTGGTGCGCTCCGAACTTGAACGCTCATCTCCGGTAATCGCCCAATGACCGCCACGTTGATCATTGCGCAGTCCATATTCGAGGAGATTCACGCAGTAGCCTGTCTCGAGGCGGAAACGGGGGGCGTATTACTGGCAGGGATCGCGCAAGCGCCGGACGGGGATATAAGGATCATTGCAAGATGTATCCGATGGGTAAAGGAAACTGCGTATGTTCGGCGGGAAAGCGACCGACTGACAATATCGTCCGAAGGTTATGTTGAGGCGCTTGCCGAAGCCGACGAAACGGACGCCATATGTATCTGGTTACACACCCATCCCGGAAATTACGCATCACCAATGCCAAGCAAAGCAGACGCGATTGTTGATCGCGAGCTTGCCGAACCGTTTCGAATTCGGTCCGATTCCAAATACTATGGCGCACTGATCTTTTCTCCGAACTCATCGGGCCTTGCCTTCACTGGGCATTTGGACATTGAAAACGTTAAGGCGATTCAAATCGAACGAATGTGGCAAGTTGGTGATCGCTGGCGTCTGACCCGGGCGTATGACTCTTCTCTCCCCCACCTCTCGCCAATATTTGACCGAAGCGTTCGCGCTTTCGGTGAAGAGGTGCAACAGACCTTGGGTGCTTTACGTGTCGCTGTGGTGGGCTGCGGCGGCACAGGTTCGGCAGTCGCAGAGCAGCTTGTGCGGCTTGGTGTGCGACACCTAGTGCTAATTGATCCAGACGAACTTTCTGCGAGCAACATAACCCGTGTTTTCGGCAGCACCGCATCGGATGTTGGGCGACCAAAGGTCGAAGTGCTAAGTCAACATCTGGAGAAGATTGCTCCTGAACTTGAATGTAAAACGATTCAATCGATGATTACGCTGGAAACCACAGCGCTTCATCTCATCGAGTGCGATCTTATTTTCGGTTGCACAGACGACAATGCAGGCCGCTTGGTGCTTTCACGAATTGCGACATATATGGCAACCCCTGTGATTGATTGTGGAGTACTTCTTAGTAGCGATCAAAATGGACAACTGACTGGTATAGATGGGCGAATAACGACGCTCACGCAGGGCCAGGCGTGCTTGGTTTGCCGTAATCGTATTGATATCGCCAGGGCGGGGTCCGAACTTCTAACGCCAGAGGAGCGCATTCGTCGCGAGAATGAGGGATATGCACCGGCCTTGGCGCGCACTGAGCCGGCAGTCATTTCGTTTACAACCCTCGTCGCCGCGACCGCAGTAAGTGAGTTGATCGAAAGGTTGGTTGGATATGGGCCGCTGCCTCGGCCCAGCGAAGTTCTATTGAGGTGCCACGAGCGCGAAATATCAACGAATTTGGCGGAGCCAAAATTGGGGCACTACTGTCATCAAGATAGCGGAAAGCTCGGAGCTGGCATGACACAACCATTTTTAGGACAAGCATGGCCGACATGACAAAAATCAAATGGTGGCAGTGGCTTCCAATTTTTCGGTGGCGAGTCGTCGCTGTTGTGGAATCCGCCGACGAAATTCCGGCGCGACTGCCCCGAAACGGAGCAGTTGTAGTTGGGCCCATTAATCGTCCGAAATGGGTGGCGTTCGATTGCCCTTGTCGAACGGGACATCGAATTATGGTTACGACCGACAAGGCGAATCAGCCGCATTGGACAACGACGGTCAGAGGAAAGCTCACGATCTCGCCAAGTGTCGACTACAGCGACAGCAAGAAAAGATGTCACTACATTGTTAGAAATGGTCGGATACTTTGGGCATGACCTAAGGAAAACTTATGACCTCAGAGACACCAATTGATTCCTTCGCCGTGACTGGTCAGTCACCAGTTGGCGGGCAACCGACCGTCGCTCCGCCAACCAAAACACCCATGTATGAAGCAATTCATGCGCCGAGGTATCACCGTCAAACGCTAATTCGGTCAATTGAAAAGGACACCGGCCGATCATTGATTTGCTACGTGTCCGGTCGAGATGCGTCGATTGATAGAGATGACACCGCCGGTTTCATGGAGTTGCTACACAACATTCAACCGGAGCGAGACATCGACCTGTTACTGCATACCCGCGGAGGCGATGTCGATGCAGCTGAAAAACTTATGGCGCTCGTGCAAGCCACGGTTGGCGGCGGGCAACTCCGGATAATCATTCCTGACTTTGCAAAAAGCGCCGGAACACTCATGGCCCTCTGCGCTAACACATTGCTGATGAGTGATTCATCGGAACTAGGACCCATCGACCCGCAGATTTGGTCGGATGATGGACGAGGAAATCCCATTTGCCACTCCGTTTTGTCGTATCTGGATGCATACAAAACGCATTCCGCGTCGCTCCTGAAAAACCCGGACGATCCAGTCGCGCGCCTTATGCTCAATAAGCTTGATCCAACAACATTAAGAAACTTCGAGGCAATCCGGGACCGGGCCCGAAACTTTGCGGAAGATCAATTGAAACGCAAAGGTAGAAATTTCTCACACATTGCTTCCGCGCTGCTGGATAACACGCGGTGGCCTTCTCATGGCCAGATGATCAAGTGGCAAGACGCCAAGGAGCTTGGCTTGGCTGTGGAATACGTCCCCCCACGCGAAAAGCAGTGGCTCGCATTTTGGCAACTCTATTGCCTTCTCAGACTTGCCGTAAAAGACCGCCAGAATATTTTTGAATCAAATTATGCATCGCTAATTCTCGATCAATAGTCGTCCAGACAGCAGTCGTTTGCAGGGAGCGCCCGCATGCCAACTCAAACAAACAGTGACCCAAAACCGGAGCTCTTTTTCGGTCTAGTTGGACCTGCAGGCGTCAACCTTGCCGATCTTTCCGGAGAGCTAAAAAGCGAACTCTTAACGCTCGGATACCAGTCCGTTGAAATTCGAATGTCTGACCTGCTCCCGAACTTCACAGGATGGGCACCAATCCCGGCGGACAACGAGTTCACCGAATTTGCGCGGATCAGGCATTTGCAGGAGATGGGAAATGCATTTCGGCATGAGCTTGAGGATGGTGCCGCTTTGGCTAGATCATGCATAACGGCAATTCGTGAAGAGCGCGAAAAAATCTCAGGGGACGCCAGGACACCAGCCTCTGCGGTCGCATATATCATTCACCAACTTAAGCATCCGCTGGAAGTGGCTCTCTTTCGTAAAGTATATGGAGATTCATTTGCACTGATCGCCGGTCATTCATCCCGTGAAAATCGAGAATCAGATTTAGCCAAGCGAATGGCGAAAATTCAAGCTCAGCCTGGCGAGGAGAACCGCTTTAAGGGAAAAGCTAGCGACGTCATTCAGATTGATCAGAACCAAGCAGACGACCTCGGCCAAAATACTCGTGACACCTACCCTAAAGCGGATTTCTTCGCGAATATGGGAATTCCTATGGGGCAGCACGAGGTTAGGAGGTTTGTTCAATTACTATTTGGTCATCCGTTTCACACGCCTTCACCTGAAGAATTCGCCATGTATCAGGCAAGCGCCGTTGGTCTTCGATCATCTGACGATAACAGGCAGGTCGGTGCGGCCATTGTTGACCTAACGCGGGACCAAAACGGCGACATTAAGAACTCAGACGTCATTGCCGCCGGCATGAATGAGGTCCCACGCGGCGGCGGCGGTTTCTACTGGGGCAAGGAATCGCCAGATCTTAGGGATCAAGCACTGCTCGCCTACCATCATGAAGATCGGGCAAAAGAGATAAAGATCAGCGCGCTTGCGGAGTTGCTTGAGCGAGTTTCGGGCAAACGGTGGTTCAAGGATGAAGTCGAGAACAAGCGCCCCACGGAGCTTGCGAGGGAGCTTCTGCCAGATCTTAAGCGAACCCAGTTTATGGACATTGGAGAGTTCAGCCGTCCGGTTCATGCCGAGATGGCCGCCATCATCGACGCCGCGAGACGTGGAGTAGCCGTGCGCGGCCACACGATGTATGTAACCACATTTCCATGCCACAACTGTGCGAAACACATCATTGCCGCGGGACTCCGTCGCGTGGTTTACCTTGAACCGTATCCAAAGAGCAGGGCAAATAACCTTCATGGGGAGGAGATTTCTCTCGACCCACAAAATGGACAAGACATCGAGGGCAAGGTGACATTCACCGCATTTAGCGGAATTGCTCCTCGTCAATATAGGCAGCTTTTCTCAATGTCTGAGCGGGGCGCCAAGAATGGATTGCCGCTAACAGAGTGGAACGCCAAGAAATTAACACTGCTACCACGGTATGTGGGTCAGAACGCCGCGTTGGCCTATATGGCCGCAGAAACGCAAGCGCTCAATGCACTTCCCGGCGAAAAATACGTGTGGGATCGAGATCATCTCGGCCCTGCGAGCTAACTAATCGCATAGTGAATCCGCCATTGAAAATAGGGCTGGTTTGAAGCCTGCTGACGGAACGGTCGTCCTGCATGGCGGGTCCTCACCGTCGAATGTGGCGTAAACAAGCCCGCCATGCTGGCAACTAGGCGAGAATGCCCTGCGACCCGCCTACTTGTCTTGAGTAATTCGTCCACTCGTCCCAGCTATCCGCACCTCGTTTTTTGTCTACTGAGCCCGGGGTTAATGGCCGAGTCGCTGAAGTGCTCCTTCCAGGCCCGCGGCGGGGGCAACCCCCAATCCGACCGCCGCGTTCAAGATGCGCTCAATATCTCCTCGCACTGCTGTCTCCCTCGTAAATTGGTCGGGACTGTCCGCCATCGCAGTCGCTAGCCACTGGCATAGTCGCCCGCCCACTCCATAGTCCACCCAAAATGCCGTGCTATCGGGATAGGCCGTGAGCCAGGCGGCTGCCGCGCGCAACACGTAGAGAAGATGGCGTGGCAGCACTTTCACTTCGACAAGGCCCAGGAACAGCTTCGACACGTACAACGAGGAGGAGCCGGCCTCGGTCAAAGCACACAGCGACTCCATAACCGGATCCATCCGCTCAAGCCCACTGGGCCGCAACAGACACTTCGGTTGTGCGCCGTATTCGAAGACGTGAATGAACAACGCTGCCAGTGCGGGACCCAAATCAAAGCTCACGCCGGTTGAGGGGCGGGCAATGTGCCACTGCCAATCGTTGCTTTGAGTGAGCCTCGCCAGCACCCTTGAACGAATGTGAAGGAGGATAGCCAGATCGAGTGGCCCGTCATTGAAATAGGCAGCGTCTGCCGCTGGCAGGACGGCTTCCACCGCATCGAGGTAAGGCTCGTCGGGATAGGTTGCGAGGCGAATCAAGACTAGCGCGTCAGCTTCATCCTTATTAAGCCCTGGCAGCGCTGCCACCGCGAGCTTCATGTACGCCGACGTCCATTCTCCTGGCGCGTGTTCGACACGTTCGCGGTTTGTTGCAATGCCCGCGCCGTTTGCTTTCGCAGTCCATGCTGCGTAGTGCTCCACGACTGAACGAAGCGTGGCCACATTCGTGGTACCGACAAGACCTATTGTCAACGAAAGCCACTGCGCGGCGGTACTATGATCTACCTCTTGCTCAGGCTCCGGCGGCGGCGCGACATCGTCGGCGTCGTCCCTTTCGTTGCCTCCCGGCAGCCGAATGCCGCGCGGTCGCGTCGAAGGGGCCGCGTCCGGAAACGCGGGCCACACAGGTTCCTGGCCATCACCCGCGAGCCAGCGAAGCTCAGCGTCGATCATTGCGTCAAGGCGTGCAAGTCGGACGGCGGCTCGCGCGGCAAGGACCTCTTCCGAATCCCCAAAACGACGGCTTGGCCGCACTTGGCCCGCGAGGCCCATGCCCAGCACCACGCCGGGTAACCTGAGATGAATTCGTGACACCGCATTGACATCCATCGCAATTGCCTGCGCCAAAGAAACACCGTTGCGGCTGGCAGCGCCAAGAATGGCGCGAAGGTTGTCCGGCGAAGGTTCATTGCGCGCGAGGGCCAGGAGCCCAATGCCGGCGATACCGTGCGGGTTGTAGTCGAGGCGGGAGTGAAACCGGCTGACCATGTTTTCAGGCGTGGTAAGCGTTGCCGTAACGCGCTCTCGTGCCCATACTTGATGTTGCAGTCGAAGTGCTTCATCTCCGTCGCGCAACAGCAGGGTGGCCGCGATCACTTGGGAGCGTGCCACCCAATCGTCCTCAATCGCACGCGCGGCAATGTCTTCGCGCTGCGCCCACACCACCCCTTGGGCCAGAAGATCGGCGGTCAGTGTCGTCGGCTCACGAAGCGCCTTGGCCATCGCCAAGCGCAAATTGAGGTCCTCCATTTCGGGACCGGACCGGCTTTCGTGACGCTCGATCAATTGCATTTCTTCCGGCGGGGAGCGGTATTGCAATCCCTCTTCAACCTCTCCACTGGGAAGCGCGCGGCGAACTTGGTGGTAGTTACGCCGCTCAAGCAGATTCAACGCGTGGAAAACGACAAAGCGTACGTCACGAAGCGTGTCCTGAAGCGGGTCTGGTGGGCCAACGCGCTGAACCTCGCGTTCCAGGTTCGCCTTTAACTGGAGCCGATCGGCATCGGGTGCGTTGAACGTGAAGTGGTAAATAACCTCTTGCAGGGTCATTCGACGCGACGGCTTTGCTTTCAATGTTGCCAGCGGTGCGAGGCCGAGAGGCTCGGGGATTGCGGCCAGTCCGCCCAAGATCGACCCCATGAACATTTCTGCCATGCCACTGGCGTTGATGTTGTCCACGCCGAGCCGTTCCTCGTCGATGGCGAGAAGGTCCGCCGAACTCATAAAAGGCAAAGCAGCCGCCGCGCCCACTTCCCAGTGGGAGAGCAGGATATCGACCGCCACCAGCAAATAGGCGGCCGAGGGGTCGGTTCCGCCTAGCACATCGGCCAGGATGTTTTCAATCGGATCGCCACTGTCCGCGCGCCCGTGGGCCCAAAGCTCCAAGGCCATGAGGGCGGACGCGGCAACATTGGAGCTGTTGTTTGCGCGCGACCAGTCATAGCTCTGCATCCACGGGAAGCGCCGCGCCCCGTCGGCAAACGGAATTTCTATCCCATTGTCGCCGGGTGGCTGGCCATTGGTTCGATAGGCGAGTGCATGGCCGACGACAGCACGCACCAACGAGAGCCCATTGGCGGGAGCCGCCTGCAGCAAGGCATAGAAGGGACCTTGACCGGGGGAGGCGGGATGCAACTCGTGCTCCAACAGGTTGAACGCTCCATGGTCTCGCCGATGGTGAGAACTCATCTCCTCCTCGTCATCGGGGTCGCTTGCGGTAAGGGTGTACAGGGTCAGTGCGGCCAGTGCATCTGGGGCGGCTTTCGGCGTCGCGCCATAGTGTTTCAGAAGGTCCCGCTCGATGTCACCACCAGGCCGGCGACCGATAAAGGAACGAAGATACTGATCGGCCAGTGCGGGTACTTGTCCGCAAAACAGGAGGAACGTCCTGCGCAGGTAGCGGATCAACTCACGTTCCGCGCCATGATCGAGTCCCCAGTCGAGGTCGCGGTCGTTAGCACGCACGTTGAGCGGGCGATAGGGATCCGTCCACAACACCAGGCAATCGTGGAGCCAAGCGAGCAGGGTGGGTGCCAGGGAGTCCTGACCAAAGGTGGCCATCAGCCAGCGTGCCGCCAAGTCGACAACATCGGGAAGTGCTGCTTGCGGCAGGCGAACTTTGCGTGCCATCAGCCACATAAGCAGACGCGGCCAGGCGTGCCCGATGGGCATCAGGAAATCACTCGGCAATGCGAGTTCTACGCCGGCGCGGCGAAAAACGTTTTGCGCAGGTTCGGAATCCGTGGACATCGTGGTGCGGATCAATTCGCGCAAGAGCAGACCGGATTGATCGACGAGTGGCGCCATGACAAGATCCAGCAGGATCGGTGCACGCTCGGTGCGTACGAGCGCCATCAGCGCGGCGCGACGCCACGTGGGGTGCACACCCGGTGTAGACACGCGCTGGAATAACTGCTTCCACGCCACACTGTCTTCGTTGAGCTCCAGCGCCATGCGCGCGCAAAGTTCAAAACCACGCGCCAACGACGGCGGGGGAGCGTTTGCCCACGACAGGCCATCGAGGCGCGAGGGATCATCATGGAGCAAGCAGGCGACTGCCCAATCCCGCAGCACATCGTGTGCAAACACCAGCGCGTCCCGCGAAATTTCCCGCACGCTACCGCGCGCTATCAGCTCCGCAATGGCTGAGGGTTCTGCCGCGTCCGCGCGGAACGGCATTACCGTCGTCAGCGTAGTCTCCGCCAGAGCCGTCAATAGCCGTGCACGCATCCGCACGCCGGCGCCTGCAGGTCCATCGGCGCTATCCCACCATTGACGCGCCATCGCGACTTCGGTTGCGGGGAAGTCGTCGCCGCCGGATCGCTCGACCAGGCGCGAAAGCCGAAACAGGTTTCGGACCACATCCTTTGCCACATGTCCGGGGTCCAGCAGAGCGGCCAAGGTGCCATCGGCGGTAGCCAATGCATCGACCTCGTCGTCGGAGAGTTCAGCAATCGTCACCGGTGGCGAGGGTGCCAATGCGGCGATCGCGTCAGTCGGTAACCAATTCGAACCATCTTCCCCGAAATTGCGCCGCGCGGTTACGACCACCTTAAAGCCTGGGACTTGCGCGGCGGCGCGAATCAGATCAGAAAGCGTGGCCCTTTTGTCTGGGTCGTCCACTTGGTCGACGCCGTCGATGAAAAGGTAACCGCCGCCATCGGCCGCCAAGTCCGACAGGAACTCTCGCACATTGCAATCGCAATCGAGAGCGCTGCGAAGTGCTAGCCAGCCACCGGGTATCGTGCGCTCCGGGTTCAACGTGATTGTGGTCGCCTCGATACTGATCTGCTCGGCCAAAAATTTCAGCAATCCCGACTTACCGACACCGGCATCGCCGCGGATCTCCACATAGCGATGGGCGGCGAGCACACCATGGAGTTCGGTCACCCGTGAGGAACGATCGATCGATACCGTGCCGATTCGGTCGCGGATATCGGCGAGCGTTTGACGCGATGCTTCCGCTATCGCGCGCCGGGCGCCGGCAAGACGCCGATCATTGGCCCATTGGAAGGTACTTCGCGTGGCCAGGTGGGCCTTCAATGTTTCTGTGGTCCAGTCCCCACCCGTGGACGCGGCCAGCGCGGAAGACTCGGCCAAGAGTGCCCAGAGTTCTCCTGCTCGAGGGATGTCGGCCGGTGCCAGCAACAGGGCTGCGCGATCGCGCGCCCATGCTTCAGCGAGCGATGCCGGATGACCGAAGTCGAATGGCAGGATTTGAAAGCGTCGCAAGATCGCGAAGACGGCCTCGTCGTCATGGGCGAATCCGCCGTCGGCGAGATGATCGCGCACGGTCTTCACGAAAACCCGCATGGGTTGGCTCGCTTGACGTGGGCGCTGGATATGCGCCATGAATCCTGCAGCTGTCGAATGGGTACGCGCCCACCGCAGAACTTCGTGATAGTGCTGCTCGATCTGGGTCGACGTGCGTTCGATCGCCACTGCTAGTTCGTAGCAGGTTGACGTGAAATCATCGCGAAGCGCAGTCTGACCCATCTGCAGCACGACTTCGCGAAACACGAGATCGCCAGGAGCTAGGGTTGCGGTGCGCTTGACCTGCACCGCAAGTGCGGCCGTGGCGCCGATCGCGCTCACGCCGTGGACAATGACATCATCCAGCGGGTGGCCATCGCTGCGCCGCTGGAACTCCACAGTGCGAATGTGAATGCCGGGCAAACCCCGCGCCTCCGCGCCTATTAACATCGCCTGCAGGTAATGCGCGCCGACTTGTGTCTCAAATACCGCGCCCGCGGGCCCCGTTGCCGAGGGGCTCGTGGCTATCGGGGGGACGACAGGATCTGGCAAGGGAGTTAGGCCGCGCGAACTTCGGCCAGTAGGTCCGGATGACGATCCAGGACCTTGAGTAACTTGACCAACGCCAGTGGTGGCATGGTTTTGCCGTTTTCGTAGCGGGAAAACGCGTTTACGCCGCCCCCAAAAATCTCGGCCGCCTCGCGCTGATCCAGGTCGAGCTTCTTGCGCACGCTCGCGATGAAGCCGGGATCGACGATGGATGCGTTGACCTGCTTGTTGAAATCCAGCATGGCCGCACTGGTACGAATGGACTCGCCTAACTCCAATACGGCGTCGCCGCAGGCCGCACAAAAGTTGCCCGTGACCGCGGGAATCATCGTCAATTCGCCCTTATAGGTATACGGCATATCGCGCGTGTCAGGCACCAGTTCGGCAACAGCACAGTTTGGGCATTTCATCGTGATAACTCCTTGGACACACGTCAAGAAAAGTGCAGGTCCGTTAGGTGGCTTTTCCAGAGCCTAGCTTAACCCAATTGGTTATTATTTGGCAAATAGGTTAATTCGGCTGCGAAAAGCTGGTAGTTGACGTATCCAGGAGCGGCGAGAGGCAGGAGAAACACATAATTAGTAGAATATATTTGACAATTCGACCGCGAGGGGGCAAGATGCACCATGGACCTCATTACTTCTCAGCCAACTTTTGCCTCCCTGGGCGCGGCAGTTCGCCAGCGTCGTGAAGCGCTCGGCTTGTCGCAGGATCGCCTGGCTGCGCTGTCCGGGTTGTCCCGCGCGACCGTCAACGAACTTGAGACCGGGGCGATTAAGGAATTGGCGTTCACACGTCTGACTCGTGTTCTTGACCTCGTCGGCTTGGGGTTGAGCTTGAACACTGAGCAACCGCGTGCAACCTCAATTCACTCGGCGCTTTCTGCAGCGGCTCAATCGGCAAGTGTGAGCTATAGGCGGCATTTGCCACCAACCGAACTCGCTAAGGCGCTGAAGACTGGGGTGGTGGAGCCATCATTCAGGGCGCATTTTGCGACGCTGCTTGATGAGGCACCCGTACCTCTGATCATTCGCGCCGTCGAGGAAGTGTTCAATGGCGCTGTGCCGAAGACAACCTGGCGCTATTTCGCAAGATGGGCGGCAGAGTTGAAGTCAACGCGATTGATCTGGCATTGAGCGCGATCATCGATGGCGACTCACCAGGTGCATGGCGCAATCTGTTTGAAAGCGCCATGCACCTCATCGATGATGTCGAGACAAAAGTCGGTAAGAAATTCTTTTGGACACTCGGCGGGGGGACGGTATTGATGCTCCGGCATCAACATCGGCAGAGCAAAGATATCGACATTTTTGTTCCTGATCCGCAGCTCCTGGGTTACTTCAGCCCGAGATTGAATGAGGTCGCCGAGGGCCTGACGGGTCAGTACCAGGAGACGGCGGGGCACCTGAAACTGTTCTTGCCTGCTGGCGAAATCGATATCGTCGCATCTCCCAACCTGACCGATCCCGGTTTCGTTGAAGGTGAGTTGCTCGGCCACACGGTTCGCTTGGAAACGGATGCCGAAATTGTTGCCAAGAAGATGTGGCACCGCGGCGACCAAGTGAAAGCACGCGATCTACTGGACTTGAGTTTAGTCATCGAACGCTCCCCTCAAACACTAAGTGCAGCGGCCGAGTTCCTCACTCGGCATAGGGAGGTGTTTCTTGAACAGCTACGCAGCCGTGAAGACGTATTGCGCGAGCAATTTGATGCGATAGATACAATCATGTATCAAACGACGTTTGATGAGGCCGTTGAGGTGGCACGGCATTTCCTATTGAACCTTGAGGGCGCCTGACAGAACAAGCGAACCACGCATCCGGCACAACGATCTTGGATAGCCCATCGAAAGCAAACGACGCATCCGCTGAAGGCAACTCAACGCTATATGCGCGCCCGGCCAAGGACCTCGGTCTGCTCACGGTCGAGGAAATGCCCTCGAAAAAATCTGTGAACGCCCGGACGATCCTGTCCCAACGGGAAGACTATGTAATCGAATTGCGGCACGACTCGAATCGTCGCTCCCGTGGTCAACTGGTCGAAAGCGATAGACCGTGGTACCGGTGTATTGAATGCGAGACCGCACTTCGCGTGCGCGCGGACAAGCGTGAGGACCTCGGACACGCCTACTATTTCAAGCATCCGCACAAGAGCCCTGAGTGCTCATTGAAGCGTGACCGAGAGGAGATGACGAAGGACGAAATAAATGCCGCGCGATATCAAGGCCTGCCGGAAGGCAGGCGGCACATCCGTCTAAAGAATCTCATCCTGATGAGTGTGTCGGCCGATCCGGCATTGCAAGATATTGAGAAAGAGCATCGTCTCTATCATCGGGTAGATCCGAAGCGCTACCGGACGCCGGATGTGAGCTTTATCGCATCCGGGGTAAGGGTCGCCGTTGAGGCGCAGGTGTCGAACACCAGCCTCGAAATCATGTTGGACCGACAGGACTTTTACGCCGATGATCGGGCGTTGCTGCTTTGGGTGGTCGACGTCGCCCCTGAGGGCGACATCCTCATGTATCTGAAGGACGTAAGGGCGGTGCACAACGGTAATATTTTCGTAGTAGATGAGAGATCACGCGACGAATCTTTCGCTAAACAGGCCTTCGTACTCTGGTGCTATTACGAAGTTCCAACCGTCACCAAGGCGGGCGAGTTAGAGGACATCATGACCTCTCAGCTCGTGAAGTTTTCTGACCTGCAGAAAGATCCCGAATTTGCGGAGCTTTGGTATTTTGATCGCAGGGCCGCGCTGGCGAAGGCCGAAATGGAGGCCATGGAAATCCGGGTGCGCCGCCAAGCGGCAGCGGTCGCCGAACAACGCCAGCGAGAGGACGCATTCGCCATTAAGGTCACTCACACCACAATCCCAATCGTTGTGTCGGCGTCCGACCCTTTCGGCGATTGTCGAGTGGAGTACTACGGCGACCTCACGCGCGAGAAAATGGACGTTCGGCACAAGATGGTCGAATTTGTCTTGGACAGTCTTGCCGGCACCCACAGCCATAACGCCCTCCAGGATCAGGCGTTTTATGTTTTCGCGCTGATGCGAAAAGCAGGTGTGAAGCTACCGAGTTACCAGACGCGCGAGTACGGTCACATCAAGTCCCGGCTGGAGATTTTTCTCAGTGCGCGCTTTCGAAGGCCGGTGCGATTCAGCCATTCCACCCTGGTTGCGCTGGCACACCATGTGGCCGTGCAGTACGAGGACGCCTTGTGGTACTTCCGTCAGATTTGCCTGCAATACGGCGGTGCTGAAGTGATCGCCGGCGAGGACACCACAGGGAACTGGGCGCGGAAAGAAATCGTGTTGCAGAACGCGTGGAAGGCAAGCAAGCACCGTCCCGATCCGCGGTGGTTGGCACTCTGCGCGGTACTCTTTCCCGAGGTCGAGATTTTCCAGCGCCTTTGGAATAGTGAGGCGCGCAGTAAATGAATCTCCCGAGAATGCTTATATAGCGATCGGTGCGTTTCGACATCCTTGTTTCTTAAACGGTTAGCCCTCAGTGAGCGCTTCAATGCTTCTCGGCGCGGTATTGGATATCCCTGCCAGGCGATATAGCTCGAGTGCGCCGCCCATGCTGCATTCGATCGGAAATGTGGTACAGCCATTTGCCAGCAACCATATTGTCCGCGTGATTCCGTTCGTTGCACCGACGTACATGGGGGACGGCAGGCCAAGCGCCCTTTGCAGCAGGGTACGATCTGGCGCGATTGTTTCGCAGAAGACATTGGCCAGCGGCACTGGTTTTTCTTCGCCATAGCTGAACCCATCGACGGCTTTCGGGAACTTTCGGTCAGCGCGCCACGATTCATCGTTACCGAAAGCCCACTCCCGGTGGAGAGCGCTCGGGTCCCTCCGCCAAAGGCGAACAAGCGTTTGCGCGTCGACGTGTACGACAGCACGTTCCTCGTTCATGGAAGGCATGGCTTCTGCCTTCATGAAGACCTCGCCCTGCGTTACCCGGACAGCAAATACAAATATTCGCCCACTGGGCGTTTTATGCCTCCCGAGCTCACGGATCCCAGCCATTTCCTTCATTCCAACTCCTTTCCAAGCGCAGCGCGCATTGTGGCCGTCAGTGGTGCCAACGGGCCGCTATTCACTCATTCACGGTCATTCATGGCACACTTCCTAAAATGTTGCGGCGCTCAAGACCATTGCGTCATGCCGTGACAATAAATCGGGATAACTCTTGAGCGCACATCCGCTAGAACAATACCTGACGAATCTCGCCGCCATCCGAAACACCGGCGCGGGAACAGCGGAAACATCCTACTATCCGCCGCTGGTGGCCCTGTTAGACGCAATTGGCAATACGCTCCGGCCCAAGGTTCGTGCCGTCAACCAGCTCGCCAACACTGGCGCAGGCCTCCCGGACGGCGGGTTGTTCGCCGCCTCCCAATTCAAGAAACGTGGTGACGCCGAACCGCTACCAGGCCAAATGCCCGAACGCGGTGTCATCGAAATCAAATCGCCCAAAGAAGAAGTATCGGCGATCGCTGACACCAAACAGGTATCGAAATATTGGGCCAAGTACAAGCTCGTGCTCGTGACGAACTATCGCGATTTCCGGCTCGTGGGGGAACGCGATGGTAAGCCTGTGACGGTTGAGAGTTATCGCCTGGCCGACAGCGAAGCGGCATTTTGGGCGCTGGCGGCGCATCCGCAGAAGGCGGCCACTGAGCAGGGGGACCGCTTCGCTGATTTCATTGCGCGATGCTTGCGGCGTAACGCGCCACTGTCTGATCCCAAGGATGTCGCGTGGTTTCTGGCCTCGTACGCGCGCGACGCTCGGACCCGCGTGGAACAGGCTGAACTTCCCGCGCTGGAAAGCATACGCGGCTCGCTGGAAGAATCTCTTGGGCTCAAGTTTGAGGGGCCGAAGGGTGAGCACTTTTTCCGCTCGACGCTGGTTCAGACGTTGTTTTACGGCGTGTTCGCCGGCTGGGTGCTTTGGCATCGCGAGGGTGCCAAGGGCAACTTCGACTGGAAGCTTGCGGCCTGGCACCTGCATGTGCCCATGATCCGTGCTCTCTACGAACAGCTGGCGCAGGCCTCATCAGTGCGGCGACTTGGGCTGGAAGAGTCTCTTAACCTTGCCGCCGATGTGCTCAACCGCATTGATCGCAGCGAATTTTTCAAGCAATTCGAAGATCGCCACGCGGTGCAATATTTCTACGAACCCTTCCTTGAAGCATTCGATCCGGATTTACGAAAGGAGCTTGGCGTCTGGTACACGCCGGAGGAGATCGTTCGCTACATGGTTGCCCGGGTTGATCAGGTGCTGCAGACGGAACTCGGACTGGCTGATGGACTGGGTGATCCCAATGTCTACGTCCTGGATCCTGCTTGTGGTACAGGCGCCTACCTGGTCGAAGTGCTGCGGGTGATCGCTGAGAAGCAAAAGGCGAAGGGTGAAGATGCGCTGGCCGCGCAAGAGTTGAAGCGCGCCATGACCGAGCGCGTATTCGGATTCGAACTGCTACCTGCCCCATTCGTGATATCGCACTTGCAGATTGGGCTGTTGCTCTCTGATGCCGGGGCCCCGCTGGCCGAAGATGAACGTGCCGGGGTGTACCTCACCAACGCGCTCACGGGGTGGGAGCCACTCACGGCGCCCAAGAAGGCAGCTTTCCCTGGCTTCGAGGAAGAACGGGAACTGTCGGGCAAGATCAAACAGCAAACACCCATCCTCGTCATGTTGGGAAATCCTCCCTACAACTCATATTCCGGCGTGGCCGCCGGCGAAGAAAAGGAATTGGTCGAGCCGTACAAGAAAGACCTGACCAGCAAGTGGGGCATTCGCAAGTACAACCTGGACGAGCTCTCGATTCGTTTTTTTCGGCTGGCGGAACGACAGATCGCGGAGCGAAATGGGCTAGGGGTGGTGTGCTTCATTTCACCGTTCTCGTATTTGAACGATCCGTCCCTGGTCGTGATGCGATCAAACCTGCTTGAGAAATTCGACGGCATTTGGATCGACTGCTTAAATGGCGACTCCCGAGAGACCGGAAAACGCACGCCTGAGGGTGGCCCAGATCTTTCGGTATTTTCAACCCCGCAAAATCGCGAAGGCATTCAAAAAGGGACCGCCATCAGTTTGCTGGTGAAGAAACCCCAGTCAACACCGGCCGCGCAAGCAGGGGTGCATTTCCAGGAATTTTGGGGCACGACCAAGCGCGAGGACCTTATTGGATCCTTGGACGATGTCGAGTTCGATCAGCGGTACAAGAAGCTCTCGCCCACCACACAAAACCGGCTCAGCATGCGGCCGCAGCAGGCTGCCAATCAATACTTCGACTGGCCGACCGTCGTAGAGCTCGCCGGACACGATCCGGTGTACGGTTTGAACGAAAATCGCCGCGGAGCAATGATTGACATCGATCGCTCCGAGGTCAACAATCGAATAACTGCGTACTTGGACAAGAATGCAACTGATGCGGTAGCGGCCACGGTTTGCGAAGGCCTGATGCGGAAAGCGGCCAGATTTGATCCAGTCAAATGCCGGTACAAGGCGCTGCACGAACATAAATTTGACCAAAACAATTTCCGCAGATATTCAACGGCCCCTTTCGACATTCGATGGTGTTATTGGTCCGCGAATCGGCCCATGTGGAACGAACCTCGCCCAGATTTGGTGGCCCAGCATTGGTCAGGAAATTCCTTCCTTTATGTGCGGCGGTTTGGCCGCAAAACTGATGAACGGTTTCCAGTCTTTTCCGGCTCGGCGCTGCCTGATCTGCACCTAATGGATCCAGACATCTTGGCCATTCCGTTTCGGTGGCGAACGGATGTCATGGGCAGCCATTCCTTTGGTGCCAACCTATCGCCTAAGGCGCGAGCCTATTTGCATTCGCTCGGGCTTCCGGACGCAGATGTGAATCCAGAAGTCGCCGCGCTCATTTGGTATCACGCTCTTGCCATTGCCTATTCAGCGGCTTGGCTATCGGAGAATGGGGACGCTATACGCGGTGGCTTTCCACGCGTGCCGCTGCCGGCAGATGCCGCCCAATTCGAGGCTTCAGCAGAACTGGGAAAACTGCTCGCGGCGTTGATGGACGCCGATTCACCCGTTAAGGGTGTGACCAGCGGGACCATCAGCGTAGAGCTAAGAGGAATTGCAGTGATTTCCCGTGTTGGTGGCGGATCGCTCAACCCAGCCAAAGGAGATTTGGCGTTGACGGCCAACTGGGGCCGCCAAGGCCAAGATGGAAAAACCATGCCAGGACTGGGAAAGGTCGTCCAGCGGTCGACAAGTGATGCCGCACCGCTGCCGGATGAGGTAGCTGGAAAGGTTTCAGCTGCGGGCGAGCAAGTCGCGGCCCATCAAGTAGTGGATGTTTATCTCAACGGTCTCGCCTATTGGAAAGGGATCCCAGCGCCCGTCTGGGGCTTCACAGTTGGTGGTTATCAGGTCATGAAAAAATGGCTGTCGTATCGCGAGCGCTCAGTGCTCGGGCGCGACCTCACGACTGACGAAGCGCGCTCCTTCACTGAAATGGCGCGCCGGATCGCGGCCATTCTAGCGATTGGCTCCCAACTGGACGATAACTACCAAGCCGTGAAGGCCACTTCATATGCGTGGAACACGCGGTAAACGCAACGCAATGGGATGAATGGCTATCCCCGACGACTTTGCTAGACCGGGCCGTATCGATGCTGGTGCCATACGATGCCGATTTGATGCGCATGCAGAAGGTGTCAGCACGCGTTGGCAATTAGAGGAACGAGGGCCCGGATTTAATTCAGCCGATAAACGACTGAGAAATTTTTCTTGAGAAAAGGGCGGTGCCTGACGGGAAAGGGCGGTCATCGCGCTTTACGGGATGATTAGGCACAAAAACGCGGCCAAGACTCTACCACGAATGTATTTAGTTCTTGCATTTTGGGGAAATAAATCTTATAATGCTTGAACGTAATCGATTGCTTGTAGTTACGAGTAATCGGGCGGGACGAAAATTTACAGTTGACGGTTCGTTTTTATGCCTGACGCTGCTTACAGTAATCAACCCGTTAAGCGTGGATACTCACACCCAGAAGTTTTGGGTGCTTAAAAGTAGGAACCCCGGTGGGTTGATATTCACACCCAGAAGTTTTGGGTGCTTAAAGGCAGGAACCCCGGTGGGTTGATATTCACACCCAGAAGTTTT
>Ga0163144_10001621_pt1 | contig 52772 bp, 42 predicted proteins | sample OliLak19BULKMAT1_FD_123175 | JGI IMG/M metagenome (GOLD analysis project Ga0163144, IMG submission 123175) | Freshwater microbial mat bacterial communities from Lake Vanda, McMurdo Dry Valleys, Antarctica - Oligotrophic Lake LV.19.BULKMAT1 | ecosystem: Environmental > Aquatic > Freshwater >... | reverse complement strand
TTTCTATCAACGGCGATTCTCGCCTGTGCCCTTTTGGGCGACGCGCGAGCGGGAGAAACGTCGCCTCCCAAGCGGTTGGCCGAACTGAACAGCGTAAGCGGAACCGACGCCATCCGCGGGCTTCTCAAAGACTTGCTCGACAACAAGGAGGAAGCGCGCAAACTTCTTCAGGACGCCAAAGCGCTGGCAAAAGACAAGAAGTCGCCGCTGACTTACAACGCGGCACACCTGTTGGCCCGGCTGGCGGCGGGCGTCAAGGATTTGAAGACGAGCGAATTTTTCTATCGCATCTGCATGGAACAAGCGTCCAAGCTATTGAGTCCGCAGAAGCTGCTGGAATCCTACGGCGAACTCATCGACATCTACTACGACAACAAGAAATTCCCCGAAAGCGCGGCGCTGTGTCGCGAACTCTTGGAGCTCAAGAGCGACAGCAAGCGCGAGCGCTATGTGCTCGAGGTCGTGCCCACGCCCTTCGGCGAGCCGGGCTTTGAGAAACACGAATTCTATGATTTCGCCGCGCCGTTCCGCCCCGGCGTGCATCGGCTCCTGATTCAGGCGCTGGCCAAGCAGGGCAAATACGAACAGGCGCTCAAGCTGATCGACAACCTCATCATCGCTCGCGATCATTGGCGCGAACATCAACTGCGCGGCTGGGTGTTGCGTGAGTCCGGCCAATACGCCGAGGCGGCCAAGGTTTACGAGGACGTGCTCGACCGCATTCAGAAAGACCGCCGGCTGGAACTGGAAGACCGCGAGTTGTATGAGGAACGCAATCGCTACATCCTGAGCAACGTGTACGTCGACTTGCGCCAGATCGACAAGGCGGCCGAGCAACTGCAAGCGTTGTTGAAGAGCAAGCCGGACGAACCGGGTTACAACAATGACCTCGGCTACATCTGGGCCGACCACAACATGAATCTCGACGAGGCGGAGAAGCTGATCCGCAAGGCGCTGGAACTGGATCGCAAACGCCGCAAGGCGGATCCCGATGGGGCCAAGGAGGACACGGACAACGGCGCTTATCTCGACAGCCTGGGTTGGGTGCTGCACAAGCGGGGCAAGAACAAGGAAGCGCTCGAGGCCCTCGTCAAGGCGGTCGCGGACAAGAACGCGCAACACATCGAGATTTATGACCATCTGGGGGACGTTTATTTCGCCGACGGCAATCGCGAGAAAGCGCTCGAATCGTGGCGTCTTGGCCTGAAGTTCGCCGGCGAGGGCCGGCGCGAGGCGGAACGGCGCGAGTTGGTGGAACGCAAGATCGAGAAGCACGCGAAGTAATAATCGTCGACCAATGCCAGACCCGACGCGCAAGCGTCGGGATTTTTTTTGCACGCCCGTTAGCACGACGCGCGAACGAGTGAATTCACTCGCAAGCCCTATAATCCGCACCCCTATTGTTGAGGCAAGGGGGGAGAAATAGGTAGGTGGATGTTAGCCGGTGGGTAGAGGCGGCAGGCGCCGCGGCAGGGTTTGCGCGGGGGTCGCGCAAGGCGGTCCGTTGAGGATCGCGCGTTGTTGCGGGCCCCCACAATTCTTGAATTTGGATGGTTTGCCATGTCGCCAAATGCCAGCAAGTTCGCGTTGCTGACTATCGCCTTCGTTTCAGCGGCCGGCGCCCAAGAACCGGACGTCGACTTTCCGCCGGAGCTCGTCAAATTCGCTCCCTACAAGAACAATCCCGTCTTCAAGGGCGGCACGGACAAGGACTGGGACGCGAAGATCCGCGAGCGCGGCTGGATCCTCCGCGACGGCGATCAATACCGCATGTGGTACACCGGCTACGACGGCACCAAGACCGGCATGCGCAAACTCGGCTACGCCACCTCGCCCGACGGAATCCGCTGGACTCGCCATGCCAAGAATCCGCTCGTCAACGATCTTTGGATCGAGGACATGACCGTCATCAAGCACGACGGACGTTACTGGATGTTCGCGGAGGGCCTCAACGATCGCGCCCATCTGCTCGTGTCCAAAGACGGCATCGCCTGGGAAAAACGCGGGCCGTTGGACGTGCGCAAGAAGGACGGCACTCCCATCGCCGAGGGACCGTACGGCACGCCCACGGTTTGGCTTGAAGACGGCGTCTGGCATCTCTTTTACGAACGCGGCGATTTGGGCGTTTGGCTCGCGACCTCCAAAGACATGAAGACGTGGCGCAATGTGCGCGATGAGCCTGTCATGACGCCGGGACCCGACGCCTACGATCGCGATCTGATCGCCTTCAACCAAATCATCAAGCACAAGGGACGTTATTACGCCTACTACCACGGCAGCGCCAAAACCGGGCCGAACGCGGGCAAATGGTGTACCTGCGTCGCCATGTCGAAGGATCTGCTGCACTGGCGAAAGTACCCCGGCAACCCCCTCCTGCCCGTCGCGGAGAACAAATCCAGCGGGATTCTGGTACACGACGGCAAGCGTTATCGGTTATACACAATGCATCCCGAAGTGCATCTGCATCCGTAGGGGATCCGTAGGACAGGCTTCCAGCCTGTCCGCATTCTGTAACACGATTGCCAACTTTTGCGTTTCGTTGGAGAACAACAACCGTCATGCAACTACCAAGCGAGCGCGAAACGGGGACGGCAGCGGGCGGCGGCGATCCGGCTACCCAACGCCTCCTCTCCCTCGACGTCTATCGCGGCATCATCATGGTCGCGCTGGCATTTACCGGCTTCGGTCTGGCGGCAACGGCGCGCAACCACTTGAAGCAAGACAACCCATCGCCTATCTGGGAAACCGTCTATTTTCATTCCGAACATGCGGAATGGACCGGCGGCGGTTTCTGGGACATGATTCAGCCCTCGTTCATGTTCATGGTCGGCGCGGCCATGGCGTTTTCCTACGCCAAACGCCGGCGGTTGGGGCACTCGTATGGACGGATGCTGGGGCATGCGGTCGTCCGATCGGTCGTGCTGATCATCTTGGGCATCCTCTTGGCCTATCGAAGCGATCTGCGCAACTGGGGACTCATGAACGTCCTCACGCAGATTGGCCTGGGCTACACGTTCTTGTTCCTCTTGTGGGGCAAGCCGGTTTGGGTGCAGGCGGCGGCCGCGGCGCTGATCCTCGTCGGCACTTGGCTCCTGTATACCGCGACGCCCGGCCATGGCATCGATCTGGAGCGCGGCGCGCCGGAGATCGGCGTCAAGCGAGAATGGGCACAAGAACACCTCACGGGCATCGATCCCGCCTGGCACAAGAACGCCAACGTGGGACACGACGTCGACCTTTTCGTGTTGAACGCCCTTCCCCGCACGAAGGAATTTACCTTTAACGGCGGCGGCTACCAGACGATCAACTTCGTGCCCTCGTTGGCGACGATGATTTTTGGGCTGATGTGCGGGCAATTGCTGCGCTCTGGTTTGTCGGGAGGGCGCAAGTTTTTGCTGTTGCTCCTTGCGGGCGGCGTCGGCGTCGCGGCCGGCATGCTCCTGGACGAAACAGGCGTCATCCCCATCGTGAAGCGAATCTGGACGCCGTCGTGGGCGCTTTGTTCCACGGGGTGGTGCTGTTGGATCTTGGCGGCGCTCTACGGATTCATCGATTTGGCCGGCTATCGCCGCTGGACGTTTCCGCTGGTGGTCGTGGGCATGAATTCCATCGCGATCTACGCGATGGGCATGCTATTTCGGAAACCGGTGACCTGGCCACTGAGAGAGATATTCGGGGAAAACGTGTTTACCAATTGGGCCGGCCTTTGGGGGCCGACGCTGGAATGTACGCTGACGGGATTGGTGTTTTGGCTCGCCTGTTACGCCATGTATCGTGCGGGAGTGTTCTTGCGTGTCTAAGTTTTGCGGGTTAGCACGACGCGCAAGCGAGTGATTTCACTCGCTTGCGCGTCGTGCTAACCCAAGCTTTGTTGGAAATTGCCCTTGGCAAGTCGTTTTAACAGAATTATCATCAAAGCTTGTCATAATTTCTGATGTGACACGGCGTTTCGCCTCGCTGCGGGAACAGCAGGGGCGGGACAATGGTCGACCTTTTTTCTGAGCGCACGGAAATCTTCGGGACCGAACATGAAGAAGCAATTCAGCGCGTTTCTGACGCGCATTTTGGGCCGACGTTCCACGCCTATTCGGCGAATCCCCAACCGGCGCCGGCGCCTTGAGTTCGAACGGCTTGAAGATCGCCTCACTCCCGCCAACGCCTCCGGCATTCTCACTGGCGTGGCATTTCTCGATGCGAATCAAAACGGCGCCCGCGATTTCGGCGACTCCCTCTTGGGCGGCATCGCGGTCAATCTGGTCGGAACCACCACGCTGGGCGATCGTATCGCCGTCTCGACCAACACCGACGCCAATGGCGCTTTCACCTTCAATAACTTGCTGGCCGGCTCGTATCAATTCGCCACCGAAAACGACTACCTGCTGCCGGGTTCGGATCTTTCCGGAACGACCGGCGAACGCGTCGTTTCGTCGATTGTCATCAGCGGCGGCGAGACGCTCGCCATCGACGCCGCCTTTCGCGGCTACGATCCGCGCGTGATCTCGCTGCGTTCCTTCCTCAATACTGCCGTAACGCAAGAAACGCCTTGGGGCGCGCCGGGATCCGGTTCCGCCGTGGGCAACTATCGCTCCAACGACGCGCCGACGCGCAACGGCGCCAGCGGCGTCTTTGAAGTCGGCGCGGCGGACACCGATTTCCCGATCGACCTCGCCGGCCTGTTCACCGATGGGGACATGACCAACAGTCAAATCCGTTTCGATACCGCGCAGGGTTCCATCAAGGTGGAGTTGTACGACACCGCGACGCCGCAAACCGTCGCCAACTTCTTCAACTACATCAACAGCGACCGTTTCGACAGCACCATCTTCCATCGGCTGGAAGCTGGCTTTGTCCTCCAGGGCGGCGGGTTCGAGTTCAGTTCCAATCCGTCGCAACTGACGCCGGTCGACACCGACGCCCCCGTCGCCAACGAGTTCGACCCGAGCCGGTCCAACCTGTTCGGCACGATCGCGATGGCCAAGCAGGCGGGCGACGCCAGCAGCGGCACCAGTCAGTTCTTCTTCAATCTGGGCAACAATTCGGCCAATTTGGACAGCCAAAACGGCGGATTCACGGTGTTCGGCAAGATCGTCGACGCGACGGACACCTTGATCTTGAACAATCTGGCCTCCTTGCCCACGCAGAACAAGAGCAACGGCGATCCCAACGGGGTTTTCGCGAAATTGCCATTGGTCAATTACACGGGATCCAATTTCCCCACGGACACCACGCCCGTGAACTACGCGTTTATTAACGACGTAGCCGTCAACCGCCGCGACGAATTCTTGAGCTATAGCATCGTCGCTAACGGAAATAGCACGCTATTCAACGCGACAATCGAAAACAATCGTTTGCTGGTCACCCCCATCGGCGGCGCCGTGGGGACCGGCGACGTGACCATTCGCGCGACGGATCGTTACGGCGCCAGCGTCGAAGCGACAATCACGGTGAACGTGAGCAATCGACCCACCGTCACTGTCGACCTGGGCGGGAGCACCTTCGCGACCAACGCCGTCGTGACGGCTACCGCGACTCCGGCGGATTTGGACGGCGATACGCCCATCACGCTCACTTACGTTTGGAAAGTCAACGACGTGGTCAAGCGAACCCAAGTCACAACCGCCACGACGGATAACTTCAACCTCGGCATCGCGGGCAACGGCGACGCGGGACAAACGATCACCGTCGAGGTTATTCCCAACGACGGCAAATTGAGCGGCACACCCGCGGTCGCCACTGCGCAAGTCGTCAACGCCGCACCCACGATCTCAGCCGTCAACATCACTCCCGTGAATCCGACCAACGCGGATAGCTTGACTGCATCCGTTACGGCGGGCGACCCGGACGGCTCGATCACCTACACCTACTCCTGGTCGATTGGCGGAGCGCCCCTGCAAAGCACCACGGGCTCGAACAGCGCGACAAACATACTGCCGCAATCGTTCCTAAACGGGCTGGTGACGGGCAACCAGATTGATTTGGAAGTCGTGGCCAGTGACGGCTCGCTTTCCAGCACGCCCTTCACCACATTCGTCGTTCTCGCCTAACCGCACGATCTCACGTTAGCACGACGCGCCAGCGAGTGAATTCACTCGCGGCGCGTCGTGCTAACCGCAGCACCGGCAAAATAGGCCAACCGGGACGATTGCATACGACTTCGGTGCCAGCACGCGCGCCTGCAAAACCCGTCTATTGAGAAAAGAAGGCAAGTTCGGCATATCCTTCGCCGATAATTCCCCCATGCCTACGACAAGTCGGCATGTCATTTCGCTATTTTCGCCGGCTGGACAGGGCGGTCCTCGACCGGTCCAGGAAGGATAATCCGTCATGGGAATTCATCAATGCATGATGACGGCGCTGGCCGCGTTCTTACTCGCCGCGCCCTTCGTCGCGGCACAACCTCTTGTGGAAGCGCCCGCCTACACGTCCGGCGAAATCGTCGTCGGCGACATCTATCCACAGGCCGTCGCGGCAGTTCCCGAGGAACGCTTCTGGTTTCGCACCGACTATCTGCTCGGTTGGTTTCAGGGACAGAATGTCGGCACGCTCGTGACCTCCAGCCCCGCCGGCACGCCCAAAGCGACTGCGGGTGTTCTCGGCGCGGCAACGACGACGCCGCTCTTTAGCGATCAGCAAAACAATCGCCTGCGCTCGGGCATGCGCGTCGTCGTGGGCGGGTGGTTCGACGGCGAGCCGCGGCGAGGCTTCGAAGCGGCCTTCACCGTAATGGAAAGCCAAGCCAGTCTCTTCAACGCGGCATCCGGCGGCGACCCGATTTTGGCGCGGCCCATCGGCAACGCCGTCACCGGACTTCCCGCCGCGATTCTCCTCGCCTTTCCCGGCGAATCCACCGGGAGCGTCAGCGCTTTGGCCCGCTCCGGCAATTTCTATGACGCCGCCCTCGATTTCACGGAAGTCTTCGTCCAAAACGGCGGGTTTCGCCTCGAATCGATCGTGGGCTACCGCTTCTATCGCTACGACGAAGGCGTCTCCATTCGCCAGGCGGTCCTACCGACCGGTCCTCTCTTCGTGCCCGGCACCGTCATCGACTCCTCCGATGCCTTCAGCACGCAAAACGCCTTTCACGGCCTCGATTTGGGTTTGCGCGCCCGTTGCGCCTGGGACGATTTTACGTTGACACTGCTCGCCAAGGCCGCCGCCGGCCATATCACGCGGGAAACGAATATTCAGGGCAGCCAGGTGACGACGGTTCCCGGACTGCCCCCTGTGGGCAGCTCCGGCGGAGTGCTCGCGCTTTCCAGCAACATCGGCCGGCATAGCAAAAACGACTGGGGTCTCTTTCCCGAATTGGGCGCCAACCTCAGCTGGCAGCTGAATCCCAATGTACGCCTCCGCGGCGGCTACACTTTCCTCTTTCTGCATCAGATCGCCCGCGCCCCGGATCAAATCGACTTCACCATCAATCCCAACCTGCTGCCCCCCAACACGCCGCCTCAACCCGGGCCCAATCGCCCGATCTTCGATTTGCGGCGTTCGGATCTGTGGATCCAGAGCCTCCAATTCGGCGTCGAGGTGAGTTTCTGAAGATCAAAAGACTCTGGTTAGCACGAAGCGCGAGCGAGTGAATTCACTCGCTTGCGCGTCGTGCTAACGTCATGCTCAGTTGCGTCCCGGCACTCCCTCCGAAGCAGCGGGGGCGCTGGAGACCGGCGAAAGGGAAATGGTCTTCAGGTCATTGGCGCCGGATTTGATCTGTGCGGTCAGCCGCGAGTGGGCCGCGTCATACCAGCCTAGCAGGCGATCGGTGTCGGATTCCTCGGTGTCGCCGCTCTTGTCGGGCGGCGGAGGCCAGAGCAACACGATCTGATAGCCGCCCTCGGCGGCGCCGTCGTCGGCTTCATACGTCGAAATGGCGAAGCGGCCGTCGCTGCCGGTGACGCCGCTGGGGTTCTTCGGTATCTCCGGAACGATCGGGGCGCTGGTGGGATAGAGGAAGACGCGGACGCCCGCCGCGGGTTTGCCGCCGTAGACGATCTTGCCGCTAACGGGGTGAACGGGGACGGGCCCCTTTTCCTTGCCGCAGCCGACGGCCAACAACAGGGCGCAAACACTCAAAGGCAAAACAACGCGCATAGGTGAACTCCATATATTCAGAAAGCCCAGGGACGGCTGTCCCTGGGCTTTCTGGAGGGATGTCAGTTCGCGGGCGTGATTTCGTTGCCGCTGCGGGTGATGAACTTGACGAAGTTGCGGATGTCCATGTCCTGCGTGATAAAACGCACGGAGCCGTCCGCGAAAACATGGTTGGCGCCGCCGGTGTGGAAGGCGTACACCTCGTTGTTGTTGGTGCAGTTGGTGTGGCACGGGCCGGGGGTCACACTGCCGGCCGCGTCGTAGCCATGGGTGATGTATTCGCTGTTATGGTCCGCCCAACCGCCGTCGACCTGTCCCTGGGGAGTGATAAGGGAACCCGCTTGGTAGCGATCGGGTCGGCCGGCATCCTCGGAGATGAGGAAGGTATTGGACGTCCCGTCCGTGATTTCCGGGATGCTGTACGTGACGTTGACGCGCAGGATGCCGGTGCGGGCCAGCGCGTTTGCCGCGATATCGACCAGGCCCGCGCTTTCGAGCGTGCGGCTGTACGCGTTATTGGGAGCATAGTCGGCGCCGGCGAAGCGGACCGTCGCCGTTCCGACCGTCTTATCCAAATAACGCGGCGACCCGCCGGGCGCGGACGGACACAGAAAGAGGGCGATGGACGATTCCCGCGCCGTCTGATTGACGGCTGCGGTGCAGTCGGCGTTAAAACTATATTGTTTGTGAACCGCGTTCTGTTCCATGTACGGTAGGATGAAAACCGCCCAGCTATGTTTGACGCCGTTGGCGGTCACGCCGAACTTTTTATAGAGGGGGCCGACGGTTCCGGACGCGGGCGACCGCAGCGCCCCGGGCGGAAATGCCTTGTAAGTGCTCTCGAAGTTGAGCATTGCCAGGCCGATCTGCTTCATGTTGTTTTGGCATTGCGTGCGCGCCGCCGACTCGCGAACCTTTTGCACCGCGGGCACAAGCAGAGCGATGAGAATAGCGATGATGGCAATCACCACCAGGAGTTCGATCAGCGTGAACCCCGAACGTAGTCTTCTTTGCATGAATAACAAACCTCACGAGGGAATCAAAATAAACGCAACCAGATCCGGCGCGCAAGCGCCGGATCTCTCGGACGATGTGCAGGTTAATACTCTTCGTTCACGACCTCGCCGTCGTTGATGAGGCAAATACGCCTCCAATTGTCGGCGCTCAAGCCGTAGCGGATGGTGCGGACGGACCCGTCGGCAAACGCCGCGGTGAACACGCCCGAGTGCGGGCCGCCGAAACGCACGGACCAAAAGCTGCTGCTGTCGGGATGTTTGTCGTCCGGCTCCGGGACCGCTTCGCCGAAGCGGACATGGTCTTGGTCCCAGCCGGAATTGTTCCAGGGTTCGTTGTCGCCGCCCGTGCCGCCCAGGCGATTACGATGGACTTGCTTCTCGGCGACCAAAAGCGTGTTGGACGTGCCGTCGCCGATGTCGGTGATGCGGCGGCGCTGTTCGACGGGAGCTGTAATCGGCTTGGCGGTGGAGGGGCTTTTCCACTGGCGAATGAAGACGCCCTCGCGTCCTTCATTGGCCATATTGAGGCCGCCGTTGCCGCCGTAATCGCCTCGTCCGCCGTTGCTGTACAGCGTGGGAGGACGGCGCGTGGGACAATAGTAGATCGGGATGGCGGTCTGCGCCACGGTCGTGTCGCTCGTGGCGCGGAATACGTTGTCCTGTTCGATGTACGGCAGGATTTGATACATCCAGGTCCAGCCGGTGCGGATGCTGGCGTTGCAACAGTTCTTGTTGGGGCCGTCCGACCCCGCATTGGGCAGCTGGCGCAAACCGTCGTGATAGCTGTGGCAGGCGACGGCGATTTGCTTCAGGTTGTTGATGCATTGCGTACGAGCCGCCGCCTCACGCACTTTTTGCACGGCGGGGACCAACAGGGCGATCAGGATCGCGATGATTGCGATCACCACCAGGAGCTCGATCAGAGTGAACGCGCGCCTGGAAAACGTACCGGGATTCATTAAAAAGCCTCTTCAAGAAATACGGGGAAGGAACCAATCCGGGCGGGTGGGCAGGGGCCCGGGGAGAGAACGTTAATCGACAGGGAGATGTTAGTTCGCGGAAATGTGAGAAAGGTGGCCTTTTCGTGAACTTCCGAAGAAGTCCCAAACCTGGTCTGGATAAACGGTTTAAGATGTGAGAAAAATAGACGGGACGAATGGACGTGTCGTAAGTCGAGAAAATCCGTTTTGCGAGGCGCCCGAAACATCGAGGGTTTTATGAAGCGAGTGTCGTTGGCCGTGTTCCTTCTCGTCGCCTTGGTTCCTTCGCTCTGCGCCGGCGATTTTCTCGCGGGGCGATTCGCCAGGCCCCGACTCTTTCGCGGGCGCTTTCAACGTTGTCCCTGTCCGCCCGCCCAAGTCGTAAGCCCCTTTTCGTCCAATCCCGCGCCGGCATCGGAGGCCTTCATGAGTTTCCCCGAGATCATCGCCCACCGCGGCGCGTCGCACGACGCGCCGGAAAACACGCTCGCCTCCTTCAACCTCGCATGGGCTCAAAACGCGGATGCCGTCGAGTGCGACGTCTTCCTTTCCAAGGACGGCAAGATCGTCGTGCTCCACGACAAGAACACCAAACGCCTCGCCGGCGTCGACAAGAACGTCGTAGATCTTACCCTCGCCGAGTTGCGAGAACTGGACGTCGGCAAGTGGAAGAACGCCAAATTCACAGGCGAACGCATCCCCACGCTCGAACAACTGCTTGCGACCGTGCCGACCGGTAAGCGGGTGTACATCGAAGTCAAGTGCGGACCCGAGATCATGCCGGAACTCGACCGCGCCCTGCGCGCGGCGAATCTCGCGCCGGAGCAAACGCCGATCATCAGCTTTCACGCCGACGTGATTGCCGCCGTGAAAAAAGCCAGGCCCGATCTGCCCGCCTACTGGATCGTGAGCCTGAAGCGCAAGAACCAGGGACCGCAGCCGGCCGAGCAACTGATCGAAAAGGCCCACGCGATCCAGGCAGATGGGTTGGACCTGTCTGCGACGGATTCGCTGGACGCGGACTTCGCCGCCAAGGTGAAGGCCGTCGGGCTCACGCTGTATGTCTGGACCGTCAACGATGTCGACTTGGCGCGGCGGATGATCGACGTCGGCGTGCGCGGCATCACCACCGATCGGCCCGCCTGGCTGCGCGAGAAGTTGACCGTCACGGCACCGCCTTGAAAAGACGCATCTCCGGCTTCTCCGGCGCGATCAAGAGTAGCTTGCCGGTCGGGCTGGCGGTGAAGGCGTATTCGCGCGGATCGCCGGGCGCGATGCCGCGGTTCTTTTCCTTTTTCTCGTAATGGCCCAAGACCTTGCCATCGAGGATCCGCCGCACATGGGCGAAGATCCATTTCTCGCACGGCGGTTTGCCGTCGATGAGATCGGAGGCGGAACCGTAGTATTTCTCACGAAACTCCAGACCGGCGGCGATGAAGTGGTTGCCGTCCTGCGTGAAGGCGAGCGTGGCGACGCGGCCGATATAGCCATCGAAAAAGCGGCGCATCTCGCTGGCGCCTACTTCCCAAAGCCGCACCGAGTATTCGTTCTTGCCTAGTTGCGGATCGCCGCCGCTGGCCGAGAGAAGGTGCTTGCCGTCCGGCGCGAACACCACCGCGTTGATCCAATCGGTATGCCCGCGGAAGCGCTCGATGATCTTGCCGGTGTCGAGCCGCCAAAGCATGATGTCGCACCAGTCGGCGTCGGGATCGCCCAGTTCGCCGGCCGCCAGGTATTTGCCGTCGGGCGAAAACGCCAGGCTGCGCGCGGGCGTCTGGAAGTTGTGATACTCCTTGCCCGATTTCATGCCCCAGATCGAAATTCCCTCACGGCCGCACGAGGCGACGAATCGGCCGTCCCGCGAAAAGCAGACGCCGTGGATTTCGCCGTTGACATCCAATTCCCGTCCGGCTTCAAACGCATGGGGCGTAAGCGTATCGCCGACGGTGAAAACGAGGATCCGCTTGCCGCCCTCCACCGTCGCCGCGCAGGCGAGGCGTTTGCCGTCCGCGGAGAACGCGACCGCTTGCACATGCCGCATGCCGCAAAGCAAGTCCTCGCATTCCTGCCCGAAGTCCTCCATCTCGCACGCTTCCGGCAGGTTCCAAAAACGCAGCGCCCGACCGTTGCAGCCGGGAGAACGGCTGCCCGTCACGGCGAACTTTCCGCTGGGCGCGATGGCCATGCAGCGAAATCGATAGTCGGCATCGTCCTCTACGGCGGCGAGGGTGCGCAACTCCTTGACGCGCCACATCTCGCCGGAAGCAAGATCCTTCTGCGACTCGGTAACTTTCGCCCCCGGCACCACGGTTTGCATGCCGCAGCCCGGACACTTGATCCGCGCGCCCGCATGCTCGTCGCCCACCTTCATCGTCTTGCCGCAAACGCACCGAAATCGAATGCTCATCCGATTCTCCCCGTTTCGCGCTCGCGCCATCCTACCAACACCCCAGTATCGCCCGAAACGTCAAATTCACCCGCGCCCCCTTCGCCGCCGCGCTCTTGGGCACTTGATGCAACCAATGATGCTGCGTCGGCCCGCGCATGACCAACAGACTACCATTAGAGAGTTCCACTGTCAGCTTTTGTTTGCGATCCTGTTTGTGTCGCAATTGAAACGAGCGCGTCGCGCCGAAACTGACCGAGCCGATGACGGGGTTGACGCCCAGTTCCGGTTCGTCGTCGCTATGCCAGCCGACGCTGTCGCGTTCGTCGCGGTAGTAGTTGAGCAGCACACTATTGAAGACGACGCCGCAGACCGGTTCGATTGCCCGCCTCACCTCCAACAACGCCGACGACCAGGGCTGCGGGTGGTAGGTGTGGCCGGAATAGCGATACGATTTCCCCTCATCGCCATACCAGGCCGTGAGACGCGGCACGTCCATGGTCTTGCCGAATAGCGTGATCTTGTCCTGGCTCCAGGTCGTCGTGTGCAGGAGTTGGTCGTAGAGAGCGTCGCGAGCCGGCGTCGAGAAAAAGTCGGAGTACAGAACGATGTCAGCGTCAGGCAGTGGAAGCTAATGGAATTGAGACATATCGAAGGTTACGTGCCCCGTGCCATGTTCGTCAAAATGTAGGCGTTGCATACACCAAATCCTATCCTTTCCTCATGCCAGCCACCACCGCATTCCTGTCCTCGCCGCTCTCGGAATTCATTCAGGGCAATTACGCCGCGCTGCGCGCCGAGATGAGCGTGCAAGAGGCGCTGGACCACATCCGCAGCCAGGGGTTGGGCGAGAAGATCATCTATTTTTATGTGCTCGACAAGGACCGCAAGCTGGTGGGCGTGGTGCCGACGCGGCGGTTGTTGACGGAACCGTTGGACAAATCGATCGCGCAGATCATGGTGAAACGCGTCATCGCCATTTCTATCGCCTCGAAGGTGGAAGACGCGTTCGAGCTATTCCTGATGCACAAGTTTTTCGCCTTTCCCGTCGTCGACGAGACGGGCCGCATGCTGGGGGTCGTCGACGTGACGCAATTCTCCAGCGGGGTATTCGACGTCGCCGAATCGGAAGAGAAGGAGGCGATCTTCGAGGCGCTCGGCTTTCGCATCGCCCAGGTGCGCGACGCCTCGCCTTTCCGCGCCTTCCGCTTTCGCTTTCCCTGGCTCCTGGCGACCATCGGCAGCGGCACGTTGTGCGCGCTGCTCACCAGCCTTTATTCGCTGACGTTGTCGCAGAGCCTGGTGTTGGCGTTTTTCTTGACGCTGGTGCTGGGCCTGGGGGAAAGCGTCAGCATCCAGTCGATGACCGTCGCGATTCAGTCGTTGCGGCAGATGCGGCCGTCGTGGACATGGTACTTCCAAACATTGCGGCGCGAGATGGGCACGGCCGTCTTGCTCGGACTGGCCTGCGGCGGCGTCGTGGGGCTCATCGTCTGGGTTTGGCAGGGGGAGCCGCTGGCGGCCGTCGTCGTCGGCCTGGGCATTTTTTCCGCTCTTGCCTCCGCCTGTTTCTGGGGTCTGAGCATTCCGACGCTGTTGCATGCCTGGAAACTCGATCCCAAGATCGCGGCGGGGCCGATCACGCTGGCGCTGGCGGACATTTTCACGTTGCTGTTTTATTTTTCGTTGGCGGCGCTGATTTTGGGGTGAACGCCGACACGCCTTGCCCTCGCTCGCTTCCTCTGGTATCGTCCGCGTCCCTCTCAGGAAGATGGTTGGCGATCAAGGAAAGGCGACACATGCGCTGCATCGTGGTGCTGGGAGTCTTCGTTAGTATCGCGACGATGGCGAGCGCCCAAACATTGCCGCCGCTGAAGGTTCCGTCGCCGCCGCCCTTGCTGCCAGTCGAAGCGCCGCCTGTGCCAGGGCCGCGCGGACCGCTATTGGGCGGGCCTTTCGCGGCTTTTCTGCGCCCAACGCTCGGCGGCATGCCCACCATCGCGACCTATGCGACGGAGCTGGAGCCTCAGCAGGATGTGCAGGGGCAGGGGAGGCGCTTAGGGATTTGGGAAAACCGTATCGGCGTCATCACCCCATTTTACCAGGATGATCTCCAAGAGTGGGCAGTGTTGGCGAATGTCGACGTAACTTCGCTTTCCGGCGACGCCTATCTGAACAATTCCCAAAGGATTCTCCCCGATAATCTCTGGAATATCCGCCTCGGCGCCGCCTATCGCACGTCGCTCGACAACGGTTGGCTCGTGGGCGGACAGTTTTCCTTTGGTTCCGCGAGCGACAAGCCGTTCAACAGTTTCCAAGAGGTCAACGCCACGATCCTCGGCTTCGCCCGCATACCGACGCGCGACGACGATGGCTGGCTCCTCACTGTGTTCTACTCCCCGACAAGTGAATTGCGTTTTCCCGTGCCGGGAGCTGCCTACCATTGGCGAAGCCATGAAGACTTTGAGGCCCTCATCGGCATTCCCTTTGCCGTGGCGTGGCGTCCCTGGCAAGATGTGACGGTTTCCTTCAACTACATGCCGGTGCGAAACGTCCACGCGAAGGTCGAATATCGATTGTTGCCCATGGTGCGGTTTTACGCGGGCTATGACTGGGACAACGACAGTTTTTTCCTTGCCAACCGCGCCGACGACCGCGCGCGCTTGTTCTATTACGAAATGCGGCTGGGCGGCGGCGTGCAACTCTATGCGAGTCGCAACCTCGCGCTCGACCTGGGGACGGGATACGCGTTTGACCGCTTCTTTTTTCAAGGGCGCGGTTATGACGACAACCAGACCGACCGGGTGAGCCTGGATAGCGGACCGTTCGTGACGCTCAAGGCGAGCTTGAAATGGTAAGGTCAAGACTCGCTAAGCCGCGAGCGGCGGATCACTTCGCGGTTCGCACCAAGTCGCGAAACGCCTCGCAAATCAGCGGCGCCGTTTCCGGTCCGAGGCTATTCACCTCACCGTAGGGAGCGCGTTTTAGGCCGTAACAAAACGGCGCCGCCTCGTCCCATTGGCGTTTGGGCAGAATATAGCCGACTTCGTCGCTTGCCAGGCCGATCAGCATGCGATGCTTGGCCTTGAGTTGGGCATAGATGGATGGCTCGACCGGGGCGTCCGGGAAGTCCGCGCCTTTCTCCGCCGGGTCGGGCACCTTGCCCAGCACGAGTTCCGGATAGATTTCTCCTGGGATGCAGGCGATTTCCAGATCGCCCAGCTTCAGGTAGGTGAGCTCGGTGCGGATCGCCAGGCGGGCGTCTTTGGGCAACGGATCGGGAACCTTCTCGGCTTTGTCCGACTTGCCTTGCCAGAGATAGGCCTGTCGTTTCAGGACGCCGAGCTTCCAGCCGAGTTGATACATCGGATTGTCCATGGGCAGAAAGAGGCCGCGACTGCGGACGACAATCGGCGACAGGGTGATGGGTTGCGCTTTGGCGAGTGCCTTCTCGGCCGCCTTGCCGACGCGGATGCCGAACTCCTTCGTCTTCTCGAAGGTGCCGTCGGCGAGCTTGTTGCCTTTGGCGTCCTCGATGGGTACATGCAGCGACGTCATCAGCCCGCCCACCGTGCCGGTCAAATAAACCACGGGGCAGGTATACTTCTCTTGCAGATACGCGACGGTCGCCCAAACATAATCGGCGCTCAGGAGAGTGTTCTTGCTGTCGAGAGTTTCCGGATGGCAGTTCCATTGCACGACCAGCCCCGCGTTGCGACCCTTGGCGTCGACGAACAAGAGGGCGACGAGTTCATCGTGCTTGACGATCGGTTGCCGCCCGTCGTGCAACAGCTCGGGGATCGCCGTCGTGCCGATGCGGGCCTCGGCGGGCGAACCACCCTTGTCGGCGCGCTGGACCGCGTCGACGATGCGCTCGACGATGTGGTCCATATACGCTTCATCCACGCCGCTTCGAAAAGGGTGCGGTCCCCACAGTCCCACGGTGTCGGGGCCTTCGTGATTGTGCGTGCTGGAAACGAGAACGTGCGTGAAGCCGGGCAGTTTCACGCGGACCTTGTCGACCTCGGGCAGGAAATAACCGACCAGATCGACGGAGACGAGCGCGATCTTGTCTTTGCCGTCCGCGAGCACCACGGCCCGGGCCATGAGCGGATCGTGAACGCCGGTCGCGACGCGGTTCTTACCGAAGCCGGCGACATAGACCGGCTTCTTCTTGTCGATCTTGGGCGTGATGTCGGCTTCGGCGAATCCGGCGCGGATCCGTTTTTCCTGAGCGGATCCCGGAAGCGTCGCGGCGAATAGGAGCGTCAGAGTGAGTAACGGAAAACGCATCGAGCCGACTCCTGCAAGTGAAATGTTCCTCCCTCGTTTTACGAATAAAACAACCCCCGTCGTGACCCGCCTTGTCGAGTCCCGCCGAGTCCGCAGCGCTAGCAAGGGCGAGGCGTCCGTTTGAGCGCCCCGCCCGTTCGCCCTTGCTAGCGCTGCGGACTCCGGGAACTAAAAAAGGAACGCCGATGCTTTTCGTCAACGCCGTGCTCGTTTATCCAGATCGCCTCGTCGAGGACGGTTGGCTTCACGTCGAGAAGGGCCGCATCCACGCACTCGGCCAAGGAGACGCGCCGACCGCGGAGGAACCCGTTTTCGATCTCGCGGGCCAATACCTCGCGCCGGGATTCGTCGATCTTCACGTTCACGGCGGGGCGGGCCACGACTTCATGGACGGCACGGCCGAGGCGTTTCATGCCGTGTGTCAAAGCCACTTGCGGCACGGCACGACGAGTCTGACGCCGACCACGACGGTCGCGCGCCACGAGCAGCATTTGGCGTTTCTGGAAGTTTGTCGCGATCTCATGCGGGGCGACTCGGTTGGCGCGCGCATCCTCGGGGCGCACTTTTACGGTCCTTACTTCAACGAGGAAGCGCGCGGCTGTCATCCAGGCGAAGCCGCTCGACCGCCGGAAGCGCGCGAATACGAACAGTACCTCGCCTTTGGCTGCATCAATCGCGCCACCGTCGCCCCGGAATTGCCCGGCGCGGAGGAGTTCCTACGCGCTTGCCGAACCCGCGGCATCGGCGGCAACGCGGGGCATACCTACGCGACGTTCGCGCAGATGGAAGCGGCGCGTGGTTGGGGCGTGTCCCATGTCGACCATCTCTTCTGCGCCATGTCCGACCGGGCACGATTGCGCCAGCAGCAGACCTATCCCATGCGCGGCGGCGTGATGGAGGCGACGCTCTACTTTGACGACATCACGACCGAAATTATCGCCGACGGCAAACACCTCTCCCGCGAACTCATGCTGTTGGCTTACAAGATCAAGGGACCGGATCGCCTCGCGCTCGTCACCGACTGCAATCGCGCCCTCGACATGCCCGATGGCGACTATTTGTTCGGACCCAAGGAAAGCGGCGAGTGGATCCGCAAGCAGGACGGCGTCGGCGTCATGCCCGACGGCAAATCGCTCGCCTCCAGCGTCGTGGGCATGGACCATTGCGTGCGCGTCTTTCACCAAACAACCGGCGTCGGCATTCCCGAAGCGATCCGCATGGCAAGCCTGACGCCGGCGCGCATCGCGGGCTGGGACAAGGAAATCGGCAGCCTCGAACTCGGTAAACGCGCGGACCTGCTCGTACTTGACTCCGACTTACAAGTGCGGCGCGTGTTTCGCGATGGCCGCGAAGTTTCGTAAAGTGTGCTTCTCACGCATTGGTAGAAAAACGAAATAGCGAGGGAGTTTTTGTTTTTCCGGCGCGCTGGTTCGGTTAGGATGGAGTTCATCAAACTTTGAAACGACACCATGGGTCGCAACTCATGGCCGGGGCGACTTCCAGCACTGCCGTGACCTCCGTCCAGCCGACGCCCGCTGCGGCGCCGCTTGTACCGCTGCCCCTTGCGCTCCCCCTGGAACAGGAAACGCTGGTCGCGTCGTCGCGATCGGCGCAGCTGGCGTTGGTGGTTTTGGTCGCCCTTGCCGTTGGATTCGTGGGCGGGTTCGCGATGCTGAGCGGCGGCCTCGTCTCCCGACCCGCGCCGGCGCTGGATGCCCGTCTCGACTTGAATCGCGCCACCGAAGCCGAACTCGCCTTGCTGCCCGGCATCGGACCCAATCGAGCTCAACAGATTGTCAAGCATCGCGACCGCCAAGGGGGCTTTCGCGCGGTAGACGATCTATTGGACGTTCCCGGCATCGGCCCCAACACGCTCCAGCGCATCCGCGCCGATGTCTGCGTCGCGAACGATCGTTCGCCGACGAAGCGTGAAACGGCGCCCGTCGTCGCTTGGCCTCGCGTCAATGCCGCTAAAAGCACTCCAACCTCACTCGATCCCAATACCGCCACGCTTGCCCAACTGGATACCTTGCCCGGCATCGGCCCGACATTGGGAAAGCGCATCATTGATGAACGGGAAAGGCAACCGTTCGCGTCCGCCGAAGAGATGCGCCGCGTTAAGGGCATCGGCCCCAAGACGCTCGAAAAGATTCGACCCTACTTGCGTTTTGATTCGAAACTCATGGTGAAGCAATGAAACTGTTCCGGTTCGGCGGTTTGGCGAGCGCGGTTTTTCTATTGACCTCTATCGGCGCCGTGCATGCGCAGGAAGGCAAGGCCATCGCTCCAAAAGAGAGGATCGCCCTCTTCAACGGCAAGAATCTCGACGGCTTGTCGACCTGGCTCAAAGGGTCCGGACACGACGATCCAAAAAACGTGTTCTCGGTCCGCGACGGCATTCTGCACGTTTCCGGCGACGGCTTCGGCTATATCGCCACCAAAGAGGCGTATCGCGATTACCATCTCGTCGTCGAGTTTCGCTGGGGCAAGCGGACCGACGGCGGCAAGTATGTCCGCAACTCGGGCGTCCTCCTGCATGGCTCCGGACCGGACGGCAGCGCCGGCGGAACGTGGATCGCCTCGATCGAATGTCAGCTGGCACAGGGGTGCGTCGGCGATTTCATTGCCATCCGTGGCAAAGACGCCAAGGGCGCGGTGATCCCCGTCGGCTTCAAGAGCGAGACGGTTCTTGGCCCCGACAAAAGGCCGCGCTGGAAAAAAGGCGGCGAGGTGCGGACGTTTCCCAAGGGGCAACTTTGGTGGAACCTGCACGATCCATCCTTCAAAGAGTTGCTCGACACGCGCGGCAAGAACGACGTGGAAAGCAAGCTTGGCGAATGGACGAAGGTGGAATGCATCTGCCGAGGAAGTCGGATCGAAGTAATCGTCAACGGCGTCAAGGTGAATGAATGCTTCGACGCGGTCCCGGCGGCAGGCAAGATCGCCTTGCAAACGGAAGGGTTCGAGATCGATTTTCGGCGGTTTGAGCTTAAGCCGCTCGATTAGTAGCGAGCGGCGCGGCGTTCCCCTTTGGAGTGCGGCGATTTATCGCCGCTGTCGCTGGACAAGGAAACGCCAATAAATTGTGCCGTCTCAATCGGCGAGAACGAACGTCAAGCAACTTCGACGAGTCATTGAAAGCGGTGATAAATCCCCGCACTCCAAAAACGGGAATCGCCGCACGCCGAATTACGGTCCGATGTTTTCCGGCTCGGGCATGATGATTTTCTTGGTGCCCGTGCTCAGTTCGAAGTCGAGGGTGTTGGCTCCGGCGACGATGTCTTTCTCGAAGGTGAACGCCTGCTGAATTGTTTTGCCCGCATCGATTAGGGAAATGCCTTTCTCGCCGGTGGGGATTGACTTGCCGCCGCGGAGGACGTGGCGGTTGATGGTCACGGTGTAACGACCCGCCGGGAGACCTTTGAAGGTGCGGTAGCTGACCTGATATTCGCCGTTCTCATTGCTCACGCCGAAAAACTCGTGATCCGCCTCCGCTAAAGACTTGAACGCGATTCTGGCGTCGGGGACAGGCTGCGACTTGAAGGTGATCTTCCCGGAGACCTGGCCCGCCGCGGAACCGCAGCCGGCCAGCAGGCAGCAAGCCAACCAGGGAAACACGCGCCGGTCAATCACATACCGCATGTCTGGTCTCGCGATGAAAAAGGCGAGCGGCGTGGCGTAAGTGCCGCTCGATCTTGCCGCTTGCCGGCTTAGCGTTCGCGCCACGTCCGATCGCTCGCCTTGGAGAAGGATTAGTTGTCGATGTTCACGCTCAGACCGTCGTTCCGCACGCAGAGGCGGCGCCAATTCTCAGCCGTAATCGTGAAGGTGACGAAGCGCACGGATCCATCGGCGAGGCAGACATTCAGACCCTGGCTATGCGAGGAACCGAACTTGCCGTCGGCAAGATTGCTGTTGAGAGAAGCGTCGGTGAGGTCGGGTTCCGGCGGCGAGGAACCGCGGCGTTCGGTGTCGTCGGCCCAGCCGTTGGTGTAAGCGTCTTCGTTGTCGGAGCAGCAGGACGTGCCGCCGTCGATGAAGGCGAGATGGACGCGGCCTTCGGCGGCGAGCACGGTGTTGGAACTGCCGTCGCTGATGCCGAGGAGGTTGATCGTGACATTTGCGCTGGGCCGCATGGCGATGCCGTTGGTGTTGTTCGTGCCGGCGTTGGCGGCGTAGTCGCATTTGGCGGCGTTGCGGTAAAGCTGCACGCTGCGACGGCTCGGGCAGTAGTAAACGGGCACGGGGCTCTTGCGCAGAGTTGCGATATTGCCGGCCGATTTCCCTAGGACGTAAAGGGGGTTTTGTTCCACAAACGGCAGAATGTGGTAGGTCCAGTTGTAATAGTCGAGCGTGCCCGGCGCGGCGGAACAGCAATAGGCGACGGTGTCGGGACCATTATCGCCGCCCCTGGGAAGTTTTTTCTGCGTGTCGTGGTAAGCGTGGAAGGCCAGGCCGATCTGCTTGAGATTGTTCTGACACTGGGTGCGGGCGGCGGATTCGCGCACCTTCTGCACGGCCGGCACCAAAAGGGCGATGAGAATGGCGATAATGGCGATCACGACCAATAACTCGATGAGCGTGAAGCCGGGACGACGGCGGAGAGGGTGCATGAGGGACTCCCGGAGGAAATGAGAAAAATGGCGTCAATCTGGATAGTTTGCCTGTATATATGTGTAGATGCAACTGAAAAATGAACAAAACATGAGAAAATGATTTCCCGGAAAAGCGTTTGCGTGCTTTACTTGCGACTGGAATTGCATTAGAATCGGGACGCGCAAAACTCCCACCCTCACACGCGGGCAATCACCATGGCCTCCACCTCGCGCCGCACATTCCTTGGATCCTCCGCCGCCCTCGCCAGCGCCGCCTCGATGGCCAACGCCTTTCCCGGCGGCGACGACTTGCTCAAAGTCGGCCTCATCGGTTGCGGCTCACGCGGCACCGGGGCGGCTTCGCAAGCCATGAAGGCTGATCGCAACGTCAAGCTCTGGGCCATGGGCGATGCCTTCGACGATCGTCTCGAACAAAGCCTCACCACCCTTCAGCGCGATCGCGAGGTCGCGCCGAAGCTCGACGTCGCGCGCGAACGCCGTTTCACCGGCTTCGACGCCTATCGCCACGTCATCGAGTGCTGCGACGTCGTCCTCCTCACCACGCCGCCGCATTTTCGGCCCATCCATCTGCGGGCGGCCGTCCACGCCAATCGCCACGTCTTCGCCGAAAAGCCCGTCGCCGTCGATGCTCCCGGCGTGCGCTCCGTCATCCAAACCTGTCAGGAGGCGCGGCGGCGCAATCTCTCCATCGTGTCCGGCCTGTGTCTCCGCTATGACAACGGCTTCAAGGAAGCCGTGCGCCGCATTCGCGACGGCGCCCTGGGCGAAATCCAAACGCTCCAGGCCAACGACTATCGCGGCGGCATCTGGGTTCGGCCTCGCCAAGAAGGCTGGTCGGACATGACCTGGCAGATGCGCAACTGGTATTACTTCACCTGGCTCTCGGGCGACTTCAACGTCGAGCAACACGTCCACTTCGTCGACGTCTGCGCCTGGGCCATGGGCGATCGCTATCCCCTGCGCTGCTACGGCATGGGAGGCCAACAGGTCCGCACCGGCGAGGAATACGGCAACATCTACGACCATTTCAGCGTCGTCTACGAATACGAAAACGGCGCCAAGGCGTTCAGTAATTGCCGTCAGCAACGCGGTTGTTGGAACAACATGAGCGCCGCCGTCATGGGCACGCGCGGCACCGGCCTTTTGAGCGAACGCCGCCGCGGCTTGGTCCTCAAGACCGGCGGCAAGGAATGGGTCTACGAAGGCGCTGCCAACGATATGTACCAGACCGAGCACGACGAGTTCTTCGCCGCCATCCGCGCCAATCGCCCCATCAACAACGGCGAATACATGGCCAAGAGCAGCCTGATGGCGATCATGGCTCGCATGGCCGCGTACACGGGCCAACAGATCACCTGGGAACAGGCGCTCAACTCGCGCCAAGATTTGTCCCCGCCGCGCTACGCCTGGGACGTGCCGCTGCCCGTTCCCGCCGTCGCCCGCCCCGGCGTGACACCCTTCGTGTAGTCGTGGTGCCGGTATCCTACCGGCACGAATAGAGAAGGGACAATCGCGCGGTTCCGCCCCCTGAAAACGTGCCGGTAGGATACCTACTCGTGCCGGTAGGATACCGGCACCACAAAAATACGAATTCGTGCCGGTAGGATACCGGCACCACAAAACATCACAACGGCTGTCTGAGGCGCGTGATCGTGCCGTCGGCACCGACGATGGCGAGTTCGCCGCTGCGCTGGAGCGGGTAACACGCGACAGCGTTCGGGATCGCGATGGCCTGCCGGGTCTGTTCCCGGATGCCGCTCTCGGAAGCGCGAAACCAGACGACGGCATCGGCGCCAACGGCGGCGACAAGGCCGGCACGAACACACGCGACGGCGGCGAACGGTCCCTTGGTGGAATGACTGCTGACGGCGGAGGCATTTTTTTCGGCAGGGAAGAACTCGACATCTAGCCAGGTGAGAGTGCCGCCTTCGCCGATGCCGGCCAGTTCCACGCGGTTGGGGCCGCGACCCAAGAGGCTGACTTGCGGATGCGCGAGCGATCCCCGTTGCGTGCGAGCGGGAAAGGGGCAGGGGATACGAATCTGGGATGCATCGACTACCATTATGCCTCTCATGCCCCGACCGTTAAATGCGAGAAGGGTTTCCGTGTCATAGGGTGGAATCAGGGCCGTGAGAAACGCGTTGTCTCCGTGCAAAATGCCGCCATTATCACCGAAAAAGCCTGCGTTAAGCAGTCGTATTCCAAAGAGCATCTCGAACCGTTGTCGAACGGCATCCCAAAGAATCGTGAAAGCATGCTGATTTTCATGGAGAGTGGGACATAGCCAATAACCTTCCGCGCCTTCCGCGTGTTCGAGAGGCCGCAATTCCGCGAGGCGATAATCTCCCTCGCGGAGGTACGAAGCGATGACCGTCGAATCGGCGTGCGCGCTGAGAAGCACCACGCGATTGCCTTCCGGTGAAACCGCGAGGCTGAACACCTCCCCCGGTTGCCAGGTAACGTAGCTCACCTCCCCGCTTGTGAGATTGCAGCACGCCACCTCGCCCGAGGCGAAGCCGAGGAAAACTTCCCCCGACGTGGACGCATACGCCACGGACCGAACGACGGGAATCTCCGCGTTCACGCAAATCGTCGTCGCGGCAATCGGCAGGGGCCGGGCGATGCTGGGCCGAAACTGCTTGATCGCGAATTGGGCATCGCTCACCAGCGGGGTGTCCCAAACAGTTCCCGCGCCGAAGAAGGACGGCACGAGGGCGGCGGGAGCGGTCGTCGTTGTCGCCGCCTGACGCATCTTCTGGGACAGTCCAATCAAGGCGCGATCGTGCAGATCCTCTCGGGATGCGGCGAGCGTCGGTCGCTCGGCGAGTTGCGCGAGGTGGTTATAGAAACCGGCGGCAAGGCTGTCGTTACCGAGCGGCGCGAAGTAGCCATCCGCTTCGTCGCTGAGGGCCAGGAGCGCTGCGCCATCGCCGTCTTCCGCGTGCATCTGGGCCAAGCGCGTCGCGCAGGGCACCGGAGAACCCTCGGGGCGCCGACGCCAACCCGCCTCGAAATACTCGCGCGCCAGATCCGGCCGCTCGGCTTTCGTGAGCAGCAGTTCGCCGGCCTGACACATACCTTGCGTGCGGACCAGTTCGTCGGCGGCGCGCAGATATTCCACCAGGGCGAGATCGTCTTCGCCGGCGCGGCGGAGCAAGTCGCCGGCGCGAATATGGTCGCCGCGCTGGCGGTAGAGGTCGAGCGCCCGATCGATGTCGCCGGCCGCCTCGAACTCGCGGGCGGCGGCGAGCGGGTCGTCGAGTTGCTTGAGATAAAGAATGGCGGCGTCGTGATGCAAGCCGCCTTGGGCGAGCGCGGCGGCGGCCATGCGATAATCCGCCAGCAGCTTGCCATAGATGAAAGCGGCCCGGCGATAGTCGCCGCGGCGCGTGGCGGCCTCGGCTTGCTTGCGATATTCGTCGCGCAGCTCGTTGTAGAGTTCCGCGCCCGTGATCCAGGCGCCTCCTCCACCCGCACCCTGACCCTGACTCAAGATATTGTTGAGCGAATAATTCGCATCGTTATAAGGCAGGCTGGTCCCGCCGTGCTGCCCCGCCCCGCGCGCCATGTCGTCATTGAGGGGCAAGGCGCGGCGGAGCGCGTCGTCGATCTTGCCCGCGCGGAATGCCTTGAGCAACTCGCGCAGGCCCGCTTCCTGCTTGCCCAAAAGCGACTCGCTCAAACGCGGCATCAAGCTCATTCCGCCCGCCATCAACTTGCCGCCCAGCTTCGACAGCGCCTTCATGTGCAGAAAACCGCCGAGCAAGGAAAGCCCCTTCCCCATTCCCATGGCCGACTTGCCCAGCATCTTTTTGGGCAGCGACGAATCGGCGGGCCGCGGATCTTCGACGCCAATGCCTTCCCCGCCCGCGTCGAGGATTTCGCTCGGCGGCGGCTCGGGCAGAGCCAGCACGATCTCGAAAACGCGCTCGGCCAAGGGAGGCGGTTCCGTAGGCGCTTGCCAGGCGCGACGCTCCACGACGCCGGGCGCGAGCAGTCGATTTAACGGAATCGGATCGTTGGGCCGAAATTCCAGCACCCGGCCATGCGGTAAGAAGACCAGCCCCCGTTCCCGACACATCGCGGCCGCCTCGTCCGGCAGATACATCGGCACGAGCGCCGCATCGACGGGCAAGAGCAGATTCGGCGCGAGTTCGCCCAACCGCACCAGACCCGCGACCGATTCCCGCGGCGGCGCCGACAGACGCAACAGGAATCCATCCTTCACCGCGAACATCGTCGGCAAGGGATCGAGGCGCAGACGCTCGCAGACACGCAGCAGAGCGGCGGCGTCGTGGCCAGGCAAGAGCAGCGCCGTGGTAGGGCGCGTCTCGGAACTGCGACAGAGGCGGTAGGGGACTTTCACGCTCATCCTTTCACACTCGCCAGCCAAAGCGTCTTGCCGAACTTCTGCATGATCTCCGGTTTGGGCGGGCCGGCGCCTTGGCCGAAACGGGTTCCGTCGGGCATCCAGCCGGCGAGGTGGTTGCGGAAGGCGAAGAACATGCACAGGAGCTTCGCGTTGGAATCGAACAGGGCGACTTGGCCGTAGCAATCGACGGCGGCGATGAGGCGGCGCTGGGCGGCGCCGGTCCAGCGCTGCGTGTCGTACTTGAGGAAAGCCGGCAAATCGTCGCGGGTATCGACGCCGCTCCATTCGCCTTTCATGTCGCGCGAACAACTCAGCATGCCATCATTCCATTTTAGCAGCGTGTATTGCTTGCCGGAGTAGAGGGCGAGGTGATAGTCGAACAACTCGAACTTGAGTTGCTGCGAAAACCCGCCCACTTTGGTGCGGCCTAGGGGCGTGATGGAGCCGGCGACATGCCTGATCTCGAGGATGCTCTTGGTGACTTGGCGAGCCAGATACTGGCCGTCGTGCGAGAGGGCGAAGCCGGGGTGGTCCTCGTTCATGACGGTTTCGCCGAGCAAGGTGCCATCGGGGCCGCGAAAGGTGTAGAGCATGAGGCCGGCGCGATGCCGAAATTGTGCCACAAGGACATTGCCGCGAAGCTGCGCGTCGTGCAGGACGGCGCGGGCCAGCAACGGTCGGCCGTTGGCGACGGGCGTCATCTCGTTCCACGGCGGGTTGATGTAGCGGACCTGGATGGAGGCCTTGGCGTGGTCAAAGTTAATATGGGGCGCCATGCGAAGCCGTCCGTTCTCCGGCCATTCGAGCGGGCGCTGGGGCGGCACTTTGTTGGCTTGCCAGTCGTCCCAGGCGAGTTGGGCGCGGTTGCGCGGACCGCCGAGATTGGTCGAGTATTTTTCGTCGCTGCCCAGGTCGATCACATGGCCTATCTGGTCTTCAAGGCACACAGCGATGAGGCAATGATGCGTCCAGGAATACTGCCAACTCCATCGCGAAGCCGTGGCGTCGCCGAACCCATGCGCGATGCACACACGACGGTCCAGATGATAATGCATGGCCGTATATTTGCCTGGAAACGCGCCCACCACCACGAAGCCATCCGCGACCGTCAAGACAGCGACCACGTTTTTGTTAATCTGCCCATCCACCAAGCCGCGCGGCAGAATCTCCGCAAGGCTTCCATCGGCATTCCAAAGGTAGAGCATGCCTTGCGGACCGGCCGTCAGGAGGAGCTTGCTGGTGGGATCGAAGTCGAAACTGTTGGACCCCTGGACGCCATTGACGCCGAATTGAAACGGAAAGGGGATTGGCTCAACATCACCAGTCCAACTGGAGGCGTTGGCCGCGTAGGTGACGGCCGGTGTCGGCGTCGGTTGCGGCACGGTAGAGAAATCAACGCGAAACTCGCGCACCAGTATGGGAATGCCGGCGCGCATCTCGCATAAGGCCGCTTCGCCGTGGCGATCGAGCGTCAGCGCGAACAGGCGCGCGCCGGGCCGTAGGCGCTTGGCGGCCGTGCGCACATCGTCCTCGCGCAAGTTGCGCGGATGGGTCAAGAGGACGATGTCGCGCCCCGCTTGGGAAGGCTGTTCGAGGATACGTTCCAGCGCCAGGCCCGGATGCGGCGACAGATCGGAAGCTTCAACAAGGTCGCCCAATGCTTCCAGGTCGATAGCGAGCGGATCGACGATTTCGGGCGAGCGCGTAGTGGCGACGAGAAACGGCGTCTTGCGTTCTTGCGCCTGCTTGCCCAGCGCGAGCAAGGCGGCGCCGAGCACGATGCGGATATCGCCCCAGGTCCGCACGCCCTGATCGAGCAAAACGAGCATATCCTGGCGCGACTGCGTGTGCGGTTCCTCACGGCGAAAGTAAAGAAGCTCGCGCTCGGCAAAGCGGCGCAGAAAATCCCAGTCGTCCAGGGCGAATTGGCTGAGTAGGATCTGATCGACGTTGCCGTGCGTGGTGACGTCGGTATAGCCTCCCAGCGGCAAATCGTTGTGCAACAAACGGCGCGGCGGCAGCGTGAGTGCGCCGGTGAGCTGTTTGAGAAACGCTTGAGCGGCGGCGAGACGCGGACGCGCCAGCAATGTGTCCAGGCGCTCGGACAGGGACATCGGGATGACTTGCGCCAGCGCGTGCGCCGCTTCGGCAACGGGGCCGCGCCCGTCGCACAGCCAGTCGTCCATTTCTTCGTCGCCATAGCGCTGCAGTGCGAGGAAGACAAACGTCTCGAACGCCTCCGGTTCCAGAGGCGGCGTTTCGATGGGGGTGTCGACATTTTCCCCGGAGGAAGTCATGGACCAGTGGACGATTTGCTCGGCGGCCCGCAATCGGCCGCAGACCTCATTAAGTTCGCCGCGGGAAAGGGCATCGGGGAGCGACCTGCAGACATCGGCACAGAATGCGCCGGCGTTGCGCAAGTTGCGATCGCTCCCGAGATAAGAATCCCAAAGTCGCCAGCGCTGCCGGTCGGCGTCGCGATTGGGCCCACGAATCAGCAGAGTGAGCAGATGCACCATCAGCGGAAAATGGAGGACGGGTCGACGACTTGCGAAACCTTCCAGAAAGTCCGCGATTTCCGGCGCGAAGAGAAACGTGCCGCCGTTGTGTTCCAATATGTTATCGCTACTCGACCAGCGCATTCCGTCGAGATAGGCCGCGTAAACGAGGGGAAGGCGGAGGTAGCTTCGGCCGCGTTTCATGTCCGCGCCTCCTCGGCGGCGAGGCGAACCGCGGCGCGCGTGACCGGGCGCAAAACGTCGTCCGACACCAATTCAATGCGGTCGTCGCGGACAATCGCCAACTCGCCCGGTTCGGACCCGAAAGCCGCGAGAAGCGCGCGTTCCGGCAAGTCGGGATCGACGCGAAAGCCAAGCGGCCTCAAGACGCGCTCACCCCAGAAACGCAGCCCGGACGGCAGGAGCGGCACGCGCCGGCCGAGGAGAAGAGCGTCGTCATCACAATGCGCGAATTGCAGAGTTTGCAGCCGGGCCGAGGTGACCGCATCGACCCAGGCGAGCAAGGCGGCGCGCGTGGTCAACACGGCCGAGGTCACGCGCGGCGTCGGATCGGAAACGAGGCGCAGCGTTTGTAATTGCCAAGGCGGCGGCGTGCGAACCGGCGGGGCGACGGGCAAGACGGGCGCGGGGAATAGCATATTGGCGAGCGGTTGGAAGTCGCCGAGCGTGGGCACGTCGAACGACGGCAGGTGTTCCCCAACGCGATGCCAACGATCCTCACGACGCTCAAAAAGCACCGCGTCCGGCAAGGGCAGGATCACGCGCAACACAAGGTCGCCGTCGGTTTCCCAACGCAGCCAAAGGTTGGTCTCGTCGCGCAGCACTTGGACGCCCGGCACGACGCGCAAGGACGCCAACGCTTCGAGATGCTCAAGCGGCAGGCGAGCACGGCAGGCATCGGCGAAGCAGTTGAACATCTTGTGATTCCCGAAAGCCCACGGACGGCCGTCCCTGGGCTTTCCGTCCGTGGGCTTTCCGGGCTCACGGCAGCGGTTCCAGGCGGAGATTGCGAATCCGCAGCGTCCCCTTTTCGTGGACGGTTATTATTACACGCAGGTTCGCGGCGGCGGCAGGGGGCGGAGTAAACTCCAACTTGCCCGTTTCCCAGCCTTTCGTTTCGCCCGGCTTCAAGGTGATTCCTTCCGCCGTCATCTTACCATCGGAGTTGCCGACGAGTGCGACGTGCGGAGGTTTCCCGCCTCCGCCTTCGTATTGGAAAGTGAAACGATGCCGCACCCCCGCGCTAAAGTACACGGGGCCCAGCGCATGCTTGCCGGCCGTGAACCGCGCCGCCCCATCCGCGTCGATCTTCGGAATCGGCAAACCGTGCAGCTGCAGGTATTCCATCTTTTTCTTGTCCGACCAGGGTTGCCACATGGCGACGCCGTTGTAGGGAAGCGTTTCGCGCGGCGCCTTGGGGTCGCCTTCCAAAAGAAGCGGCGGCGTCGAGGAGCGGAAGCCATCGCCGTCGATGACGGAGCCGAAAGCGAACGCGGGTTGTCGCGTCGGTGGAATGTCCACGATGCAGCGCGTGCCTTCGATGCGGGCGGGAAGGGTAAGCCAATACCGACTATGCCAGTTGCCGGGCGGGCCAAAGCTCACGCACACCTCGGCGCGGTCGATCTTTCGCTTTCCATCGAAGGTCCAAGTCAGGGTGCGAGATTTCTTGGCCTCGCGCGTGGGAGGAGAGACGTCCAAAAACGGCGTCTCGCCTTTCAGATGAATATCGAGCCACACGAAAACTTGCTCATCGAGTTCCGGCGTGAGGGCGTGATCGAAGTTAGGCAGCAAGGCGAGGTGTTTGGGACCGCCGGCCTCGCGGTAGGTGTCGAGCACGGCCGGCAGCCAATAAAAGAGATCGTTCGTGCCGGTGAACCAGGCAATGGGCGTCTTGGATTTCGCGAGACGGGCGGACGGGTCGAGCGTCGTCTTCCAGCGCGCGCGAAAGGCGGCGTTGCGTTTGGGGTCCGGGCCGGCGCCGTCCCACCAGTTGTTGCCCAGGTGCAGGCTGCCTGAGCCGAACATCGACGCGCCGGCCTTGAGACGGGGATCGACGCCGATCATGAGCGTGGTGTAGAAGCCGCCCCAGGAACTGCCGGCCATGCCGATGCGATCCTTGTCCACCTCGGTGCGAGATTGAAGAAACGAGACGGCGCGGAGCAGGGCGACGGCGCCGTGATAAATGGGCGCTTGGCGCGGGTTGTCAGGAAGTTCCAGACCCGAGTTGATCGGATAGCCGCCGCTGGAGCGATAGCCGGCGATGGGGAAGTCGATGCACAACGCGGCATACCCGCGGCGGGCGCCCAGTTCGGTGAAGTGCGGCGTCGCCTGGTACAGTCCGCCCTGATTCCAAACGAATGCGGGCAGGTTCCTCGCGCCCTTGGGATAGGAGAACAGCGCGAAAATGTCGACAACCTTGTCGCCGTCTTTTTCGGAAAAGAAGCGAACTTCCTCGGTGACGATGCCGGCCTTTTCCGTCGCCTTGAGAATGCGGACGTTAAGCGGCGGGGCGAGCAGCGCCGGCAGATCGAAGACGTCGTCCTTGGGTTGGGCGAGAAGAAAGGGAATGAGCAGGAATGCAGACATGCGCGCTCCAATTCAGAAAGACGTCCTCTGCCGCTTGCGGCTTAGCGTTCTTGAACGTTTCTAAGAATACCCGCTAGTCGTCGTATTGCTCCGCGCGCGGATTGGAAAGCGCGCGGGGCGTAGTGAAAAGGAGAAACGCCATGTGCAAAAGCCAGGACGGCGCCCACACGATCATGATCGCGAGCAAGGGCTTGATTTCGGCGAATTCCGTGCGCACTTGAAGTAGGCTGCTCAGAATCCAGGTGGTGCAAATGAGCACGACCAGGCCGCTGGCGACCAGACGCAGACCGCAAAAAGCGCGGCGCACGTCTCGAAACTGACTGTCATTGGTGGCAAGCAGCATCAGGCGATGCATAAGTGCGAAGATGGCGCCGGAAATGATCATGGCGAGTCCGACGCGAACTTGGGGAGCTTCGAAGAAGGGTCCCCGACCACCCATGAAAGGGCCGCCTCGGGGTCGGTTATCGATATTCATCAGCTCAACGCAAATCAGCGTCAATCCGGTGAGCATCAGGAAGACACCGGCGCTGAAAAAGAAGTAATGGGCCGTCTTGACGCCGATGTGCGGATCGGGCGGACCATTGCGTTCGCGCATCCGCGCCGCCAGGTATGGGACCGCTAGGCCGCTGAGGGCAAGCGGTACGACCCAGACAAAATTCATCGCCATGAAACCAAATTCGCCGCCAAACATGAACGGACCCCTTTTCATCGTGACAAACCCTTAGAAAACCGGCCGTATTGTAAACGGTGGCGGCGGCGTGTCAATGAAATGAAGCGTGCGAAAGCCCATGGACGGCCGTCCATGGGCTTTACGCCTCCATCCGCATGTTCGGTTCCTCGCGCGGAGTCGTGAAAATCAGGATCGCGACATGTATCAACCAGAACGGCGTCCAGACGATCAGCACGGCGAGCAGTGGTTTGATTTCGGCGACATCGACCCGAACCTGCAAAAGTAGGCTCAGGGTCACGGCCGCGCAAAGGAACACGACCAGTCCGCTGACGGCCAGTCGCAGGCCGACATACGCGCGGCGAACCTGTCGCATCCGGCCATCGTTAGTGGCCAGGAGCAGGAGACGGTGCGTAAGTGCGAACACACCTCCGAGGATGATGAATGCGGCGCCCACACGGACCGTGACGGCCTCGAGAAACGGAACGGCGGGATCTACACCGGGATCGGATGGAGTTGTGTCGATCATCGTCAATTCAATGCAGAGGAGCGTCATGCCGATGAGCATGAGAAAGAGGCCGGCGGTAAGAAAGAAATAGTGCACCGTCTTGAGGCCGAGTTGCGGATCGCGTGGACCTGATCCTTCGCGCATGCGAACCGCGAAATAGGTAAAGATGCCGAAAAAGGCAAAGAGTATTAACGCAGGAAGCCCAAACATCGCGAATTCAAGAATTATTCCGACAAACATGAAACGTCTCACGATTAGACAACCGGCATCGATTTGATACGCCGTATCGTAACCGGTGGGAAAGCGCTGTCAACGAAATGGAGTATTGTTTGGAAAGGCTCTTTATCTACACTCAACAAGGATAAAATCAGTCGCCGCGGGAACGAAGACGCTCCTGCAACTCGGTAATCAGCTTGGAAAGTTCGTCCGACGTGCGGCGAAGAAACTCGGACGTCTCGGCTACCGAATCACCAAGGAGTTCTTGCAGCAGTTGAACCTTGCCCACGAGCGTGCCTTGAGCCGCGCCTTCCTCTCGGCCTTTCAACACTCCACGTTCCATTCCTTCCGCAATTCCTTCCGCAATTCCTTCCGCAATTCCTTCCGCAATTCCTTCCTTTCGGGCCTCCTCACAGGCGGCGGCCATGCGGGCCTCCTCGTTTTGAAGATATCTCAGGCGCGCTTCGTAAAACACGCGATCGTCCGGCGATTCAGAAATCATTGCCAACACTCCCGCGGCTTCCTCGAACACGTCGTCGCCCAACAACTGGGCGAGTTCATGGACATTTCGATCCGCCGCCAACTTCAAGAAACAAAACCATTGGTCCAGCTTTGACAGGCCTCGCAGTGTATTATCACTCGGCACCACGTACTTCGGCAACTCCAGTGTGTGGAATGCCAAGTCGTTCGTGAACACCAAATCATCTCGCTGATCGCAGCGCAGACGGAAGCTCAGGTGATGATCCGCGACATCGCCGAATAGCAGACGGTCCAGCACGCAAATGCTGATCGCCGGACGCAAACTGTGATACGTCCTGCCGGAGGACAACTGACGCACGTAATTCAGGCAATTGTAGAACGTCAACCGACTCCGCAAATCCACCGGCAGCGTCGTTTGCATCTCGATGTTGTAGTGATGATCATCGGCATCCTGAGCCTTTACGTCCAGTATGGCCAGCTTCGCGTCGGCACGATCCCGGTCCTGGATTGGATTCAAGATCTTGACCGCGGTGATCGGCCGTACGAGGTCCAGCACCGCGTTCAGAAAGTGGATCGTAATCCTCGGATGCTCGGGGCTGCCGAACACCAGCTTGAAGGCAAAGTCGACTTTCGGATCGATACCAAGCGGCATAAGCGATCACCCCATGGGCTTTCAGCGTGGAATTTGCTGAATGATCGCGTCGACGGCGGCGGCAAGGGTGGGCGCGGTGACATCCACCAAGCGCGTGCTGCCGGGGCTTGCCGGGCTGGGGACGAAGCAGGAGAGATGGACGCCGCCCGGAACGGCCTTTTGTTGAATGCCCAGAGCGCCGAGCGATTGCAGCCGCGCGAGGGGGTCGCCGCCCAACGGTGCGACCGGCGCATCCTTCGCGGTCCAGCCGCCGGCGGTGACAAGACCGGTGGGGGCGGCGGATTTATCCAGGGGCACGGGCATCACTTTGGGCCCGGATGTGCCGCCGGGAGTGGCGAGATCGCGTTGCCAGCCGGAGTCGATGGCGAGGGGTTTGGCGCCTTGCAAGCCGGGAATCTCGGTGTTGTTGACAAGTGAAGCGGTGGTGGTGCCGGTGGGGCGGACGGCGGGCGGCGCGGGTTTGCCGAAGCTGGTGGGAACCGCGGGAACCCCCACACCCTTGGGCATGATCGCGGGATCGCCGAAGAGGGGGTCGCCCTTGCTCTTGACGGCGGAGCCTGTGTTGGAGCAACCGGCCGCCACCAGAAAGGCGGTCATGCCCAGTGCGAGAGCCACCCCGCGCACGCGCAGCGAGCTTGGAAAGTGCGAATTGCCGGCTTTGCTGGATCGTTGCATATGGTTTTGCCGTCCCGGCTTTCTAGATTGATAGTTTCCCAGTAAATCATGGTCGGCGAGGTCGGCCTGGGAACTTGAGAAAATACACAGACAGGGCAAACAACAGTCGAAGTAGGCGGCCTTAAAATACTCAAACGCCTCATAACCAGACGGGAGAATTGCTGCAATGGCAGGTGCGACGATCGCGGTATTGGGGGGAGACGGCATTGGGCCGGAAGTCATCGACCAGGCCATTCGCGTGTGCGACGCCGCGCTCAAAAAAGCCGGTACAAGCTTCACCTGGAATCGGCTGCCCTGGAGTTCGGCATTCTACAAAGAAACCGGCCACATCATTCCTCCCGACGGCTGGGAAACGCTCAAAAAGCACGACGCGATTCTGCTGGGCGCAGTCGGCCGGCCCGACGTGCCGGAGACCGTCACTGTCCATGGCCTGTTGTTGCCGTTGCGGCGGAACTTTGATTTGTATGTCAACCTGCGGCCTGCGTATCTGTTCGACGGCGTACAGTCGCCGCTGCGGGATAAGGCGCCCGGCTCCATCGACATGATGGTTTATCGCGAAAACACCGAAGGCGAGTATGCCCCGATCGGCGGCCGACTTTATCCGGGCACTCCGCACGAAACCGCGATCCAGACGGCCGTCTTCACCCGCCGCGGTTGTCAGCGAATCATGCGCGCCGCCTTCGAAGGCGCCCGGAAACGCAGAAAGCAGCTGACGAGCATCACGAAATCCAACGCCCAGGTTCATGGCATGGGGCTTTGGGATGATTGCTTCAACGAGGTAAAAGGCGACTATCCGGATGTGACGGCGAAGTCGCTCCTGGTCGACGCCGCGGCGATGGATCTGGTTCGCAAGCCGGAGTCGTTCGACGTCATGGTCGCCAGCAATTTGTTCGGCGACATTTTGACGGACCTGTCGGCGATGGTGACGGGGTCGGTTGGGTTGGCGGCCAGCGCCAACATCAATCCGGAGCGGGCCTATCCCAGCATGTTCGAGCCGGTGCATGGCTCGGCGCCGGACATCGCGGGCAAAGGCATCGCCAATCCGCTGGCGGCAATGCTGTCGGCGAAGCTAATGCTCGACCACCTGGGCCACACCGACGTCGCAAGCGCGATGCACCAGGCCATGGGCTGGGTGCTCAAAGAAGGCAAGGTCCGTACGCCGGATCTGGGCGGCACGGCGACAACCACGCAAATGGCCGACGCGGTGATCGCGGCGCTTTGATCCCCCGTCCCCGTTTCGCGCTCGCTCCGTCCTGTCGAGCAAGATGTACCTGGTCAAACGCAAGGACGGCGCGAGCGCGAAACGGGGAAATGAACTTTCAGCACGGTCGACACAAGGAGAACCCACGATGACCCTCTTCCAGCGACGCCCTGCGGCACTATTGCTCGCGCTATCCTTCCTCATTGCCGGCGGCGCGCACGCGCAAGCCGGCGACAAAACCGCCGCCCCGATCCAGAAGGGCCTCAACGTCTATTCCGCAGGGCATAGCTTCCATTACTTCATGCCGCAGATTCTGGGCGACATCGCGAAGAAAGCGGACATCGGCGAGCACAAGCAGCTGGGACTGAGCGCCATCGGCGGCTCGCGCGTCATCCAACACTGGAACGTGCCGGAGGAGAAGAACAAACTCAAGGAGGCGTTACGCGCCGGCAAGGTCGACGTGCTCACCCTGTCCCCGATTCATCTGCCGGACGAGGGCATCGAGAACTTCGTCAAGTTGGCTGTCGAGAAGAATCCCAAAATCCGCGTGACCGTGCAGGAGAATTGGCTGCCCTTCGACATGTACGACACCACCTTCAAGGTGCGCCCCAAGAGCGTCGATCACAATGCCCCGACTGCCGAATCCCTGCGCAAGTTGCACGAACCGTATTTCAAGATCATCGACGCGCATGTCCGTGAATTGCGCAAGAAGTATGGCAATGACACGGTCTACGTCGCGCCCGTGGGTCAGGCGGTCATCGCGTTGCGAGAGAAAATCCTCGAAGGCAAGGCGCCGGGACTCAAGGAACAGAATGACCTCTTCACCGACGCCATCGGCCACGCCAAAGCGCCGCTGCAAGCCTTGGTGTCGTATACCCACTACGCGACGATTTATCGCAAAAGTCCGGTGGGCTTGCCGGTCCCGGCGATCCTGGCGAAGTCGAAGGGCGAAAACGTCGAGAAGCTGAATCGGCTCTTACAGGAATTGGCGTGGGACGCGGTACGCCAACACCCGCTCGCCGGCGTGCGCGTCGAAGCGCCATGATTGTGGTGGCACGCTCTTCGGTACTCCGAAGGGCGTGCGGCACCCGCGTCTAACTTGTCGCCACGAGGATGTCTGCGCGGGATGAAAGTATCCCGCAATCGCGATGCGGTATAATGCCACTAATCGAGAGGCGCTGGATCCTCACACATCCGAGCGGGACATGAACTTTCGCTTCGATTTCACAAAAACGCTCCAAGCGGCCGGAGTTCTGCTCGAGTTTGAAAAGACTCGGCGCATGAGCTATTTGAGGCTGCTGAAGTTGCTTTACGTCGCGGACAGGGAATCCCTTGCCGAGGCAGGACGGCCGATTACCGGAGACCGCGCGGTCGCCATGAAACACGGTCCAGTGCTCACGCACGTCTATGACCTCATTCGCGGACTTACCCCCCGCGCGGGGGATTGGGATAGCTTCATTCACAAGGAAGACTACTCCGTGCAATTGGTCGGAGAGCCCGGCCGAGGACAATTGTGCAGACAGGAAGTGAAGAAGCTCCAAGAAATCTCCGAGCGCTATCGCGCCCTGGATGATTGGCAGTTGGTGGACGAGTTGCACAAGTTGCAAGAATGGCGCGATTCCTACAAGGAAGACACCGCTTCGTTTCCCATTCCTTGGGAACGCGTGCTGGAAGCCCAAGGAAAGGCGGATTTGATTGAGGAAGTGGCAAACGACGAACGAGCACGGGCGACCTTGGCGCAGCTTTTTCGAGGATAGGCGGTGAACTGACGGCGTGAGGAACTGCACAATCGCGAACGATAATTCACCCCGCGAATCCGACTATTTCGCCCCTTCACGTCAAATCTCCTACCACGCAAGCGCTGGCGTCCTGTATCATGCTAAGGTGGACGTACCGAAGCGGAATAGGGGAATGATTACATGCCGGAGACGATGAGCGTGGAAGTGGGAGGATTTGCGACGTTGGGTTTGGAGCCGCCTCTGGTCGAGGCGTTGACAAGTCTAGGCTATGAGGAGCCGACGCCGATCCAGTCCGAGGCGATCCCGCCGCTGTTGGAAGGCCGTGATTTGCAGGGCCAGGCCGCCACCGGAACGGGCAAAACCGCCGCCTTCGCGTTGCCACTATTGCAGCGCCTGGCTGGGCAGCGCAAGGGCAACGGCCCCTCGGGGTTGATTCTCGTGCCCACGCGCGAATTGGCGATGCAGGTTGCCGAAGCGCTGCATCGTTATGGCCGCAGCCTGGGCGTGAGTGTCCTCGCCGTCTACGGTGGACAGGCGTTCGATCAACAGCTGAAGGCGCTCAAGCGCGGCGTGGATTTCGTCGTCGCCACGCCGGGCCGCGCGCTCGACCATATCCGCCGGGGCACGATGAAGTTGGGCAACGTCTCGTCCGTGGTCCTCGATGAAGCCGACGAAATGCTCGACATGGGCTTCGCCGACGATCTCGAAGCGATTCTGACGCAGACGCCCAAGGAACGGCAAACCATGCTGTTCTCCGCGACGATGCCGCCGCATATCGCGGCCATCGCCAAGCGACATCTGTCCGATCCGGTGCAGATCCGCATCGAGCAAGAAAAGGTGGAAGCGGGCGAGACGCCGCGCGTGCGCCAGACGGCGTACATCGTGCCGCGCTCCTATAAACTGGCGGCGCTGGGCCGGGTGCTCGACATCGAAGCGCCGACCTCCGCCCTTATCTTTTGCCGCACCCGCACCGAAGTCGACGAGTTGGCCGAGACGCTCGCCTCGCGCGGCTACCGTCCCGAGGCGTTGCACGGCGGCATGTCGCAGGAGCAACGCGACCGGGTGATGAAACAATTCCGCTCGGGCAAGCTCGACCTGCTGGTCGCCACCGACGTCGCCGCCCGCGGTCTGGATATCGGCCACCTGTCGCATGTCGTGAACTTTCATGTGCCGGCGGCCGCCGATTCCTATGTGCATCGCATCGGCCGGGTCGGTCGGGCGGGGCGCGAAGGTGTCGCCATCACGCTCGCCGAGCCGCGCGAACATCGTCAGCTGCGCAACATCGAACGCGTCACCAAGCAGCGGATTCAAATTGCCCAGGTGCCGACGGTCGCCGACCTTCACGCCCGCCGGCTCGAGATGACACGGGCATCGCTCCGGGAAACGTTGCTGGAAGGTAAGCTGGATCGTTTTCGCGTCGTCGTCGAGGCGCTCTCCGAAGAATTCGACCTGATGGACATCGCCCTGGCCGCCGCCAAACTAGCGCATCAAGCCAGCGGTTCCGACGACGAAGGCACGGAAGAGATTCCGGCGGCCAAGCCCGAACGTGAGCCGCGCGATTCCCGCGAGGAACGCCGCGGCGGCAAACCGGGTCGCGGACCGAGCAACGCCCCTCCAGGCCGAGCGCCGGGCAAAAAACGCGGTCCCAGCCCCGGCATGACGCGCATCTTCGTCGGCACCGGCCGTGACGACGGCATCGGCCCCCGCGATCTCGTCGGCGCCATCGCCAACGAATCCGGCGTCAGCGGCAAACACATCGGCGGCATCGACATTGCCGACCGCTTCTCCCTCGTCGAAGTCCCCGAAGAAGTCGCCGACTACGTCATCGACTGCTTGAACAGCACCCGCATCCGCGGCCGCAAGGTACAGGTTAAGCGCGATCGCTGGGAGGAGCGGGAAGGGTGAGAACGTCGCGCCAAAAGTGCGGCATCCCCGCGAACGCGGCTTCATAGGTCGCTTCCAGGGGGATGTTCACATAGCGATCCGCATGTAGGAAAAGCGGCATTTCGGGCAGGGTGCTTCCCAATGCCAGATGCTCCAGATATATGTCTACGACCGGACCCGCCGCGTAGCGGGCGAGCGTGAGCGGTTCGGCGTCCGGCAAATCGTAGGGACCGGCGTTTTCGTCGATTTCGTTTAGGATCCATTCGTGGATGCCGCGCGGGTCGTGCGCTCCAGGCGGAAAGAGATCGATCACCAGCGCATGGATTCCCAGCGCCGCTTCAACGGATTGCTTGCGACGAACACCGGGAGGCGCTTCCGCCAAGACCACTCCACCCGAGGTAGGCGGCGGCAGCGGATCGCTCGATTCGGGACTCGCGTGCAACGTCAACACATCCGCGATCGCGCGCCCGGCATGTTGCTCGGCCAGCGCGTAGTATCCCTCGGGCAAGACGCCGTTGTTGAGCACCTTGCGCAATTCCGGTAGCCAGGCGACGTGAAAGTCGTGGAAGATGCCGGCTTCGACGCGAGTCCAATCGTGTATGGACATGGCGAATTTCTCCGGCGCTATCGCCCCGAGAAGGAGCGAACCTCTCTCAACAGCCTAGCGCGCCGGCGCTTTCATTTCCAACTTCATTTCCGCTCCGCCGCGCAGCGCGAGCATCTGGATGGCGTCGCCGGGATTCTTGTCTTCGAGATAGGTGCGGAACCGACCAATGTCGCGGCGAAGGGCGACGCCGTCCAGTTCCAGGAGAACGTCGTGGGTTTGCAGGCCGGCCAGTTCGGCGGCGCCGCCCTTGATTACGCGCGTCACGACCAACCCTTGATCGGGCGGCAGTCGCAACTGAGCGGCGATGACCGGCGTGGGTTCGGCGAAGGCCAGGCCGTAACGCGGCTTCCCGGCCGGCGCCCGCCCGCGTTCCTTGGCGGCCTCGATGTCCGCCAATTGCTTGAAGACGCGTTCCCGCTGCGCCTTCAGCGTCGCCTGTAGGTTATCCGCCATCAACACCAACTCACGCTCGATCTTGGCGTTGACCTCCGGCGGCATGACGACGACCGGCGGCGGTTGCATGACGACAGGATTCGGATTCGCCGGTGCTGCGGCGGGAGGCAGCGCTTTCGCAAGCGGCGGCGCCTGAGGCTTCACGTCCGCGCGCTCGATTTCCCGAAAGACGAGCGTCGCCGTCCAAATCAGCAAGCCGAAAAATGCGAGCGCCAGAACGACGCGCTGAATAGGGCGAGGTTGGTCGCGCCGGTCGATGGATTGCATGCTGTGTTCCTTCATTAGCGGCGGCGAGGAGGGGCATGCCATACCACCGGATTCGTGTTCCGTGTTATCGGACGGTGCAAGTGCGAGGCGATCCGTTCCTCCTCCATTATTGCTCAAAGACGGCCGGCAAGGCAACCGAAGCGTGCGTTTACGGGCCACGGAATGGTTCATTTTCGATTTTTCTTTTTCGCGTGTCAGTTGCCGGACTGGTTTGGTCATTTCCTTGATATGGCCATCGGTTGGATGGGGCGGGGCGCCTCAAGCCGGCGGCGTGAAAGGGAGGAGACTATGTTCCCATTTCGCTGATCGGAAGGGCGTTCTTTGGAGCCCGCCGCGCGTTCGAGTGAAATCGCTTGTTCGGCGCCATTCGCAAATCTCTCAAGTGATCGTGAAATTCTTGAATCTGATTCACAACGACTTTATCAACGGAGATCAGCCATGAACCATCGACCTGCGAGTCGGTCTTGGGCCATCGGGTTATTGGCCCTTTGCGGCCTGACGACAGGCGGCAATGTCGTCTACGGGTATGACGACGACACGCACCTTGCCCTCACGTATTACCTCGCGATCAAAGTGGGATACACGCCCGACGAAGCCCGCATGATCGCCAACGCGAACATTCGCGTCGATTATGACAAGAAGACCTCCCCGCTGAACTACTTTGATCTGAAAGTCCGCGGGGACCACCACGCCTTTGTCGACAACGCGGGCTTCCTCGACGCGTCCATGAACAAGAAACTCGCGGAGGGCTATTTGAAGGCACGAAAAGATGAATTGCGCGAGGAGGCGGTGAAAAAAGGCAATCCCGGCTCGCTGCTTCATTTTGTGCAGGACAGTTATTCGCACGAAGGCTACGGCAATTTGCTCGGACAGATTTGGAACAGGAACTGGAACCAGATCCTCCACCCCGACTTCATAACGAACCTCGTTCTGGGCAAGATGTTGTTTCTGGATATGCACTACCCGGATTTCATCGACGCGGATCGGAGTCGGGCGGCGAAGATGGCGAACGAATCCGTAAGCGAGCTCCAAAAATTCATGCGTGACTACCTAGGCCGGGAACCGACGAATGTGGATCCTACCGAACTCGCGGCAGTCCTGGAAGAGTTGAGCAAAGTAAACCGGGCTCGAACAGACGGAAGCCCCGACTACGCCAAGGCCAAGGATGTCATCGAAAAGGCGCTGGGTTCCCGCGCGGCGCCGACCCTCGAAGATGCCAGAACGCAGACCAAGAGATTTGGCTACGATGAGAGCCTGTCAAAAACTCCGGCGGCGCCGACCGTCCGAATTGTGTTTGACGACAACGCTCCGAAACGAACTTCGACGCCTGTCGTCACCCCGCGCCGCGCTCCCACTCCCACCCCCACGCCGCGCGTTTCCTTGCCGCCGATTCGCCCTTACACGCCGGCGCCAACACCCACGCCCTCGGTGACCTATCGTTCACCGCCGACGACCTACGTGGCGCCCACCGTTCCTTTCCCCACGGCCATCAGTGCGATGCCGTTCCCGGTAGTCCCCATGCCCGCTGCGTCGCCGATCAACGGCGGCGGCGGGAGAAGGAACTACGGATTCGGCTACGACGACAGCCTGCCGAAGACGCGCGCGCCCGGAGGCGTTAGCATGCGCGTCAACATCAACCCAGGCACGTTCGACCGAGCCCCGGCGCCCTCCTCGCTGCTGAGCAAGATCCGCGACGCCCGATAACCCTCTCGATCGTCCTCCTCTCCTCTCGCGGAGAGGAGGGCGATCCATTACTTCCACCATTACTCACGCCAAATCGACCGCCTTCGGAGTCACACTTATGTGCTGCTTTTCACCCCCACGAATTGCTCGTTTCGCTATCATTATCGCTTTGTACATCGGTTTGTCGTCCTGCAAAGCTGCCTTTGCCGACGGCATCGTCTTGGAAAATCGGACCTATTCCCCGCTGCATTGCCGTTACCGGACCGCGACGAGCGCGTATTCGAACTGGCGCGCCATTCTGCCCGGCGAGTCATGCGGTTACGCGGGTTCCGCGCGGCTGCATTTTGAAATCTGGTTCGACAAGGACCGGACGGAAGAGTTCGATCTCGTCGAGGGATCCATCTACGCTCTAGAGCGGCCCAGCGGACGCGCGCCGGCCCAGTTCGTTCGCGTCGACGCCCCATACCGGCCGGCGCCCGCGGTTCCCGGAGATAGAGGAGAGTTCCGCGCCCCGCGCCGACTGGCCGGGACCACTTGGAGCGGTAAGGAAAATGCCCGCGGCATCAGTCCACTTGAGTTTCGCTTCGAAGAAGACGGACGCGTGTCGTTGAACGACTCTCGCTCGACCTGGTGGGGCCAATGTCACTGCGCAAAGAATTCGATCACGCTGCGCTTCGATGGGTTAGGCCGCGCTTACACGGGGACGATCGTCGGCCGAGAGATGTACGGCAAGACGGGATATTCCGACTGGACCGCCACATGCCAGACCTCCGCCCCACTGTTTGGAACAATCAAACCGAAGAACAAGTTTGGCCCGTTGGAGACGTTCATCGCCGAGTGTGAAGAAATCAAACACCCGTATCGTCTTTCCTTGAAGAAGCTGGCGGAAGATTGCGCGGAGGCTCAAAAGAACGGGGCGCTGCCGGACGAATTACGCTTCATGCGCGGCTTCACCTTGTTTTTCGGTTACTACGTCGAGGCAAAGGAACAGGACGTGGTGCTGATCGGCGTCAAGGATCCGACGAGGCCGCCCATTGATGTCGACTCGTTCGTGGCCGCGATCAAGGCCTCGCATTCGGGCCTGGAACCTCTCTGCTCGCTCGATGCGGATGAGGACTATCTATTCAGTAAGTCGCGGGTCAGCGGCGTGCCCTGGAATACGCGCTTCGCCGAAGTGATGATCTTCGCCGACCACGACATGGGGCAAATCGCCCGAGGTTTTTTGCATCCGAACATTTCCGGATTCAAGAGCGCCAACGAGCAGTTCGCCGACATCTTGGGCGCGTTTGGTTTGGAGGGGGAAGTCGAGAGCAAAGGCGGATCGGCATATACTGAAAATCGCTGGTGGTTCAATTTCGACTCCTCGATCGCGCGCTCGGTCGTCGATGAATCCGGAACGCTCGTGTACCTCTACGCCAATCCGATCCGGCTCTCCACCGAGCAAAATGTCGGCGGCGCGTACGGCACCGGCAAGTCTACGCTCTCCAACCGCCGCTTCGTCGACGCCTTCGTCACGCATATGGATCGGCTTGGCATGCACTATCCCAATATCGCGGAGTTGCAAGGCACCTTTCGTCTGTACGATCTCCTGCGTCATATGCGCACGCTCTCCGCGACGTCTGTTCCGCGGATGGACTATTGGACTACGACGTATCAGCATCCGTACTCTGGTCCGCCCGCCCGATTCCGAAAGGAAGAAACCAAGCGGAAAATCAAGGTGCGGAAAACCGACGGCACGTTCGAGACCCAGACCTGGGTTTCGCCGGTAAAACCAAACAAAGTGGAGAAGACGTTCGCCGTTCTCGATGTTCACGATCGCGTCTCGGAGGGGCGTTACGACCGCGTGCGCACCGGCAGCTTTTGCAAACACTTCTCGGTCTACCTGGAAAAGGACAAATCCTATCTCGTCGACCTGATGAGCGGCGAGCTTGATCCTTACCTCCGGCTGGAGGATCCCTCGGGCCGACAGGTGGCCTTTGACGACGACGGGGGCGAAGGACTTAATTCCCGCCTTCGCTTCACGCCCCACTTTTCCGGATCGTACCGCGTTGTCGCGACCACCTACGCCGCCAATCGGACGGGGAGCATTCACTTGAAGGTGGGCCGCATTCTTTCGGGAACAGACAACCCCTCGACCGGCGAGCTTGTTTCCAATCTCAATGATCGTCTGGCCGTCGGAGCGTTCGACCGCATCCGCACCGACTCGTATTGCAAGCTCTTTTCGATCCGCTTCGAAAGAGGGCAAACCTATACCATTGACCTGACCAGCCTCGACTTCGATCCCTATCTACGGCTTGAAGACGACTCGGGACGCATCCTGGATCAAGATGACGACGGCGGTGAGGGACTGAACTCGCGCATTCGCTTTACGGCGCCCGCCTCGGGCACCTATCACCTCGTCGCCACCAGTTTCGGATCCCGCCAAACCGGCGCCTTCCAACTCGCAGTCCACCGAGCGAAGTAGGGTTGCCGCTTGCGGCTTAGCGTGATGAAGGGAACACCACAAATGTCACTGCCTGACCTGACCCAAGAACTCCTGACCCACGGTCGCATCGTCTTCACCGGGCCGCCGGAGGAAGGCCGCGCCGCGGCGGAGGAGACGGCGGCGATTCTGGATCAGGCGTATCAGACGCATCGGCTCGGGGTCGCCGGGCCGGTGTTGCCTTTGGATCGCGGCATCGCGCTGGCGGCGGCGCGGTTTGTGGCTCGGGCGGCTTGGCTTCTGGTCAGCCGGAGCGATAACGACGCCGATGTGGATCGGCTGCTTTGGCTGCCCAGGCCGAAGACGGCGAGCCAGCATCTTTCGGGCGATCTCTTGCTGCGTTACGTTCCCCATATCTATAAAAGGGCGCACCGCCTTAATCCGGCGGATGTCCTGGTTCGCCGTCTGGACGATGTCTTGCGGCGCTGGCCTCTCAGCGGGGTGTTGGCCCCCTTGAGCGAGCCGCCGCTGACGGAACTGACGTTCCAGGGGCATCGCGGGCTTCTCATGTTGTACGCGGAACGCCTGGCGGACAATTTCAAGGCGGCTTGGCTGCCGCGGGGTGAAGCTGCCGCGTATGTGGAACTGGTGTGGTCGGAGTTGGGACGGGATACGGCGGCACTGGGTTTGACGGAGCGAACGTAATGGGCGACGGGGTCGTGGGCATTTTGCGCGGCGAGGTGATCGAACCGCTCAAACAGCGCTTCGTGGGACGCGATGAGGTCGTGGATCTCATCGCGCTCGCGGTGGTGGCGCGCGAGCATCTGTTCCTGTTCGGTCCGCCGGGCACCGCGAAGTCGGCTCTGATCCGCACCTTCGCGCAAGCCGTCGAGGGCAGCTATTTCGAGTACCTGCTGACACGCTTCTCCGAACCCAACGAAATCGTCGGCCCCATCGACATCGCGCAGTTGCGCGAGGGAACGGTCGTCACGGTGACGACGGGGATGTTGCCCGAGGCGGAGTTCGTGTTCCTCGATGAACTCTTCAACGCCAACAGCGCGATTCTGAACAACCTGCTCACCGTGCTCAACGAACGTATCTATCGCCGCGGCGCGGAGACGCATCGCTTGCCGCTGGTGTCGCTTTTCTCGGCGTCGAATCATTTGCCGGAGGACGACGCGCTGCGGGCGTTGTTCGACCGCTTTCTGCTGCGTTGCCAGGTCAAGAATCTGAAACGGGAGGCGATGCCGGCTTTGCTGCGCGCGGGCTGGGGATTAGAGACGTCGTTGCCGTTGCGCAGCGCGTTGCGGGCCGAGGAGTTGACCGCCCTTTCGGTGCGATTGCCGCAGGTGGATTTGGCGCCGGTGATGGACGCCTATGTCGATGCGGTGTTCAAGGTGCGCGATCTGGGCATCGCTTATTCGGATCGGCGGGCGGTAAAGGTGCTCAGGCTGCTGGCCGCGTCGGCGCTGTTGTGTGGGCGAACGGCCGCGAATCCGTCGGACCTGTGGGTGCTGCGTTACGTTTGGGACCGCGAGGAGCAGATCGAATCGCTAACCGCGCTGGTCAACGGCATCTTGGAACGACAAGCCCAGGAGACGGACCCGCACCCGCTGGCCTCGGTGCAAGCCGCCCCGGACGGCGAAGAATTAGCAAAGCAACTGGACGCCGTCGACCAACAATTGACCGACAAGACGTTGACATTGGCGGCGCTCGCCCGGCTCAAGGAACGCATCACGGAAATCGCCGATCAAGCGGCATGGATGCTCGACGCGAAGGGACGCGAGTTCTTGCTGGGACGGGCTCGACAGTGCTTGGAAAGGATTTCATGATGGTTCGCAATTTGAGCCGGCGATTTCTCGCTTTCGAGTTTTGCTTTACTCTCGCAATGGCCGTTTTCTCCAAGGCTCACGCCCATGGGCAGGATGCGGTTGCGCTCGCCAAGAGTGAATTGAGCAATCACGGCGTCCGATTCAAAGGCGCGAGCCTATACCATTCGTTTTTGGAAAACCCGAAGACATACAAGGACGCGCTGAAGCTCGGGATGGGAAGCACATTCATCGTGATTGATGACTGCACGAAGCTCGGGCGCGACAGATTGAAGCACCTTCGCGATCTACCGAATCTCAAGGAAATTGTCGTTGGCCCCGATTTTCCAGATGAATGGTGCAAAGAGCTAGAGCCATTGACGCAGCTGGAAGGGCTTTTCTTTGGCGGCGACAATCTGACTGGCCGCGGCTTGGGCGACCACGGGCTGGCGTCGGTCGCCAAGCTGTCCAACCTGCAAGCGCTTAGCCTCAGTTGGACCTATGTGACCGACGATGGCCTGCGTCACATCATGGGACTTACGAAGCTTCGGTGGTTAAGCCTTGGCGCGGCTAGAAACGTAACAGACAAAGGCTTATTACACCTCAAACAACTGAAAAACCTGGAGGATCTTAACATCGAGTATACGAAAACCACTGTTGACGGCTTGGTTCACCTGCAAGGGCTGACCAAGATGCGTCGGCTTCGTCTCTCAAACGAGGGCAAGCATCCGCCCGCCGCCATCGGCCTAAAATACCTCGCCAACATGATAGAACTGCGTCGACTCGACGCACGCGGCTTATGTGCCAGCGACGATGATCTGAAGGCCGTTCGTAAAATGACCAAGCTGGAAGACCTTAACCTCTGCTATACGCAAGTCACCGATAAGGGACTCGAACACCTCGCGGGCCTTACGCAACTGAAGGAACTCGATCTCTTCGGCACCGGCGTCAGCGGCGACGGTCTCAAGCACCTGCGCAACCTGAAAAACCTGCGCACCCTCGTCCTCGGCTTCTGCCCATTGAACGACGCGGCCGCGGAGCATCTTTGCCACATGACCCAGTTGGAATACCTGGAAGTCGGCGACACCAACATGAGCAGGAAGGCCATCGCCGAACTGAAACGGCTTTTGCCGAAGACGAAGATTCGCTAGACTAATGTAGACTAGGAACCAGCAAGTTCCCCCGCGTTCCTGGCCCGTGCGTTGCGGACAAGAACCCAACCTCGTAGTGGCGAGAAACAAGGATGTTCGACATTCGTGCTAATCCGGTTGATGAATATGGCGAATTCGACGGCGACAAGGTCAACGACTATATCGACGGCCTGATCTCGGAGTTTGTCGACTCGCCCGAAGGTCAAGCTTCGGAGAAGGAGGTCGGCGAAAACCCCTGGGCGGCGTTCTTCTTGCAGTATTATTTCGAGTACATCGACACGGATTTGTCGCGTCTATCCCTGGCGGATTTCAACCAATTCGTCTATGAGCTATTTCCGCGCAAGGTTTCGACCGAGCCGGATACCGCCCCCGAGATCCTTACGGAACTTCGGCACTTCTTTATCTTCCTGGCTCGGCAATACAATCTCAAGTCGGCCACCTCGATACTGGCCCACATCAATGACAAGGCTGTTCTGCGCCTCAAATCCGCGCTCTCCGACCCTCGCAACTTCGGCATGGCGAAGTCCTTTTTCATGCATGGTCAGTCGCTCGGCTTCGACATGGCGAACGACAAGGAGATGCAGGAATACGTCGCGCTACGGAACCTGCAAGCCGGCCAGGAGACTTTCCAAGAACTGGATCAATCGTTTCCACAAGGCCAAGTCAACTTCGATATGTGGAACGACCTCGCAGGCGACTTGTTTGAGGACGAGTCCATGCCCGGCCGTCAGACGTCGGAACCGTCGCGCGACAAAGTCCGCAAGCAGCGAAAGGCGCAGGGGCAGGCCAAGAAAAAGAACCGGCGAAAATAAGGGGCTCCCGGCGGTGAACCCCAACGAGAATACGACCCTGGCAACGCCATGAAGGACAATGTCGGTCTGCTTTTCCTGTCGGTATCCGTCCGAATCAGGAAAGCCTCCTCCGAGCATGCATGGAAGCAAGTTGCGGATCGATCGCGGCGCTTTGTGATCGTAGGGCTCAAGCATTTTCTGGTGTTGAGGATAGCTTCCCACACCTTCGGTTGACGTATGCAAACAGTACCGTGGCTTACGCATGGAAGCGGCTCGCATGTAGGCAATGAAGTCGAGAAATGGGCTAAATTTGGCCGCGCCGTTTGCGGCCGGCGATGGCTTTGCCGAATCGCTTCGACCCTTTCCGGACCCGCTTGTCGGCGACGAGGGCGGCGTCGGCCTCTTCCGTGGTCGGAATGGTCCGGTCCTTGCGAATCAAGTGGAAGGCCCCGCAACTGGGGTCGGGACAGCCGCACGAGTGGGCGCTGATCGGATGGTGAGTAAGCCCCCGCCGTTTACGGATCGCGTTGGTTCGGTGCTCGTTTTTAACCGTGCCGACGATCGCGTCCCGCATCAGGAATTTGCCAGCCATCGATCTTCCTCCGTCCTGCGAATCTGTGAATGATAAAAACGCGCCTTATTCTCCTCTGGGCGCCGAAAAGATGATGCATCGGTATTGAATCCTTGCCTTAGCATGTTGTCAAAGGGAATTGACCCCAGGATTGCTGGGAGAATCGGGACGGCCGACGAAAAAAGCGTGGTGGCCGCTTGCAATCCTCCGCAATCGCCTTTATCCTGGGCGTCCTCCAATCTCAGAGTGTCTTCTTCGTGGGTGTTTCAATGAGTGTCCCTCCGAACCTGTTTGAAAAATTCCCCGACATGACGCCGATCACGAGCCCGCCGTCGATGCACACGATGAACGGCATCGGCACGATGCTCTACGGCAGGCGGGACTTCGATGAGGAGACGCAAACCTACGTCGGGACGCTTTGGTTCACGGTGTTTTTCATTCCCATTTTGCCGGTGTCCGCGTACCGGGTGGCGGACGCGGGATCGGGTTGGTATTTCATTGGGCGGACGCGCGTGGGCGGCAAGGCCAAGCTGTGGCCCATCTTTTTGCTGAGCGTGGTTTTGGCGATCGTGGGTTTGGTTGCCTTCAATGCCCACCTTGGCCATCCGGACACGATCGCGGGCAAGCAACTGGCGACGGCGGAAACGGAAATCGAAGCCGGCAAACTGCGGGCGGCGGCGCAACGATTGCAACGATTGGCCGAGGGCAACAGCAAACACGCTTCGGCGGCGAAGCAGCGTTTGGAACAGCTTGTCGCCTCTCCCCCGGAAGCGCCGGGAACGGAAATCGTGGGACTCTTCGAAACGGCGGTCGCCTGTCATCAGGGCCGACGGCTCAAGGACTGTTATCGCGACGGCGTCAATCATGCACATAAGCTCGCCGACAGCGATCCACTGTTGGCCCGCCAGATCCTCGCCGTCGTCGCGAAGTTGCCGCCTGTGCCGCCGCCGGACGATGTCCAGGGTCTCCAACGCGAGGTGCTGGAAAAGGCGTTGGCCAAGGAACCGGACAATATGGAAGTCGTCGCCGACTACGCCGAATTGCTCGAGATCCGCAAGGAAGACAAGAAGCTGCTCGAACTGCTCATGCCGCACCGGGAGAAGCTTGGCAGCACCGAAGGCGCCCGTGTTCTCGGCCAAATGCTGGTGGCGGGCGGAAAGTTCGAAGAGGCATTCCCGTTGTTGGACGAATACGCCAAGGCCCGGTTGCCGTTGCTGCACAAGGCCGAGAAGGAGAACTTGGATTTGATCCTCGCCCTCCAGAAGCAGGTGATTTCCGAACTCAATTCGGGAACGGCGGTGGGGTTCGATCAAGCGGTGTACGCAAAAGCGTCCAAGGAAAAGCAGGCGGCCATGGACTCCGAATACATGCGCAAACGTCTGCTGGAAGACGCCGACTACATCCGGTCGCAAGCCAAATTGGCCGGGCTCGCCAAAGTGGTGACGGTGGGCTTGGACCTGGGCATTGTTCGCCTGCGTCGGGGCCAGGCGATGGAGGATCCCGCGAAGCGCCGCGCCGAGTTGGAGTTGGCGGAAAAGACGTTTCAGTCGGTGCGAACCTCCGCGGGCAATTCGGACGAATTCCGCATCCTGATGGGGCAGGTTTACTATTGGATGGGGGAACATGCCAAGGGGCGCAAACACTTCGACGAGTTCCTGCGCGTGAACGGCAACGCGCCGGGGAAGGTGCTGCTGGTCGCGGGCCTGTTGCGGCAGGTCGGCGCGGCGACCGAGGCGCGAACCTTGCTGGAGAAGGCGTACGAAACGGCGACGGATGCGCGCGCCAAAGAGAGCCTCGCGCGCATGCGCTCCGTCTTGCTTGTGGATAGCGACGACGAAATGCTTTGGCTGCAACGCAGCGGACAAGACGATCCCGACGTGAAGGCAGCGCTCGCCGCGGCGCAAGGCCGCAAGGCGATGCGCGAGGGGAAGGAAGACGAGGCCGTCCGCTTGTTCCGACAGACTGCGGAGATTTACGGCGCCTTGCCGCTCACGTCGGCGAATCTGAACAATCGCGCGCTTGCTTTACTCTCGCTCTTTCAAATCAACAACGACAAGACGGTGCTGAAAGAAGCCATTGGCCTGATGGAAAAGGCCCACGCTCTCAGGCCGGACGATACGATCGGGCTGCAAAATCTCGCGGAGATGCTGATGACGGCCGTGTGGATGGATTTGCTGGGCGATCAATTCGATCAGAAGATCCTGAAACGGTCGGCCGATGCGCGGTTGGCGGGTTTCCTGTACGCCGACGCAAAAGGCAAGGCAAAAATGCAGGAGCGCATGAAAGCGCATCCCAACCTGGCCAATGTCCGCTCGTATTTCGATCGGTTGCTGGTGATCTCGCCCAAGAGCACGCGCGTCTACCAAACGCTCGCCGATCTGCACCGATATCTCAACGACGCCCAAGGGCCTTGCGGATCTGAACAAGCGAATCCGCGGCGCCGATCTGGATCTGGCGGAAATCAATCGGCAACAAATGGAGGGGTTTCAGGGCAAGAACGATGTCAAGCTGGTGAAGGAGATGGCGGTGCTGTGCGCCAAGCACCGCGATCGATTGGAGGCGTGTCGCGACCGGAAAGACGTGACCCGCGCCGTGGCTCTGGAGGCCGTCGCCGTTTTGGAAATGGGCAAACTTCGCTTGGGTGAGAAGGCCGATCTCGACGAGGCGGTCCGCCTCGCGGAGGAAGCGAACAAGCTGGCCCGCAGCGATGCGACTTGGAGCACGCTTTTCACCGCCCTCGCGGAACGGCTGCATCAAGACATCATTGCCAAGAATCCGTCCTACGCCGCGAAAGCGAACAAGACGAAACGCACCGTGGGAGCGAGCATCCAGATCGCGCTGTTGCTAAGCGAAGACGAAGCGGCGCGCAAAGAACTCGCCGCCAATCCCGATCTGATGCGTCTGGTTCGAATGATCCAGGATCGCGCCAAGGCCTATCCGGCCGAAGGCAGCGTGCTCAGTTGGGCGTTGCTGCGGCATCTCGATCCGCCCGCCGCCGAACGCATGGCAACCGTCATTCGCGAAGACGAATGCCTGCGACTTTTCGACAAGATCGAGACCATCGTTGACCCGCTGAACATCAGCGCCGCATACGAAGAATACTGGAGGCTGCAACTGGAAGGCAAGGCCGACGGGGCGGCCGCGCGATTGCACGTTCTCGCGGATAAGGGAGTCGCGTTGGTGCTGCCCGCGCGTTAGGGGGGGCGGTGGCGACGGCGCCTCTTTTAGGTTTCTCGGTTAATGGAAACCAAAAACAAAAAACGACGCATTCGCAAGTAACCAATCAAGCAGTGCCCGTCGGGCGCGTTACGGCATCAAGGCGGCGATCGGCTCGCCGTCGGTGATGACGCGGGAGACGTCGCCGGCGATGCCGGGCATGACGCGGACTTGGTTGACGTCGAAGAGGGTGTGCATGATGGTGGCGAGGAGGTTGCGGATGCGGACGGGTTCGGAGGCGGGTTCGCCGCCGTCGCGGGTGGAGCGGCCGATGACTTGGCCCATGCGGAGTCCGCCGCCGTAGACGAGGAGGGGGCCGAGGTTGCCCCAGTGGTCGCGGCCGCCGTTGCGGTTGACGCGGGGAGTGCGTCCCATCTCGCCGCAGACGACGACGAGGATGCGGTCGCTTAGGCCGCGTGCTTCGAGGTCTTCCAAGAGGGCGGAGAGGGCGAAGTCGAAGGGGAGGCCGACGTAGCCCATGCCTTCGGTGACGGAGGCGTTGTTGGAGTCGGCGTGCATGTCCCAGACGAAGTTGGTGTTGACGGTGACGAAGCCGCAGCCGGCCTCGCAGAGACGGCGGGCCAGGAGGAGGAGTTTGCCGAGGGTGCGGCCGTGGTCGGCGTAGTAGCGTTTGTTGTTCCAGCGGGGGTCGATGGAGTCGGGGTGGACGAGTCGGGCGGTGTCGTAGCGGTCGAGGACGCGGGCGGACTCGCGGGAGAGGTCGAAGGCCTGGGCGACGCCGCGGAGGATGACGTCGAAGGCTTGGCCCTGGTAGCGTTCCATGGTTTCGAGGTTGCCGGAGAGGTCGAGTTCGCGGCGCATGACGTCGAGGTTGGATAGGAGGGTGCGGCGGTCGTCGAGGCGGTCGCGGGGGATGCGGAGCTGCATGTTCTGTTGGAGGGTGGCGTTGGAGCCGGGGATG
>Ga0163144_10001620_pt1 | contig 52780 bp, 47 predicted proteins | sample OliLak19BULKMAT1_FD_123175 | JGI IMG/M metagenome (GOLD analysis project Ga0163144, IMG submission 123175) | Freshwater microbial mat bacterial communities from Lake Vanda, McMurdo Dry Valleys, Antarctica - Oligotrophic Lake LV.19.BULKMAT1 | ecosystem: Environmental > Aquatic > Freshwater >... | reverse complement strand
GGAGGCCTTTCGTGGAGGCCCGTCGCGGTGGGCCGAGCTTAGCAGCTGGCCCGACCCCCGACGCTTGCGATCGGCGGCTACGATGGGGCGCTTTGGCATGCGCGACGGCGAGGAGGACGGATCGATGAGCAATCTCGACGAAGCGCTCGAGCGGTTCCTGCTCGTCGACCTCGAGTACGCCGGTGGCTTTGCGAATCACGGCCCGATGGCCGCGGAAGCTCTCGAATCGATCGGGCACCAGTCCCTGATTCCGGCCTTCGTCGACAGCTACGCGCCGCGCCTCCCGCTCGCCGGTTCGGGGCGGGCGCTTCGCCCCGACGAGCGTGAGGCGGCGCGGGGTAACCCTGCGCGCCGCGCCGATTGGACGGCCCATTTCGAGGCTGCGCTCGAGAGCGGAGACTGGAAGGCCGTCGCCCTCCCCGCGGTCCACGATCTCCTGCCCGGGCTCGCCGCGGCTGCGGGGCATGGACTTCTTCGAACATTCCACGCGATGCGGGCGCTCGAGCGCGAGGACAACGGGGTTCGACGGCAAGAGCTGGCGCGGGGTTTGGCGTACTGGTCGTCGAAGTTCCAGCGGCTGCCGGGGGAACCGGGCCGGGCTGCGGAGGGGACCGGCTCGACGACGGGCGAGGGGGCGGGCGATCCGGGCCGCTGGCTCGCGGGTATTCCGGTGCTCGCGGGAAAGTACGCGTCGACTGCGACGTTCGAAGACGCGTTGCGGCGCCTCGAGGGAGACGGAGCTTTCCTGGAGGCGATCGAGCGAATTCCGCTTCCCGACGCTCGCGACGTCGATGCCTTCCTCGCGGCGACCTGTCGCGCGGCGGCGGGGCTCTATCTCGCCCATTCCGGATCCCGCATTGCGTATGTCCATGCGGTGACGATCCCGTCCGCGATGCGTTGGCTTGCCCCGCGCCTCGATCCGGAGGATGCGCGTCGTGGGGCGGGCTTCGCATTCCAGGCGGTGGCGGCCTTCCACGCGGTGATGGGGGAGACGCCGACCCGCGAGTCGGTCGACGACGACGTGAGACGGACCGCCGAGAGCTGGGACGAGATTCGCTACCGCGCGGCCTGCTCCCTCGAAGAGCACGCGGTCAAGCTCGCCGAAGCCTGCTGGCGAGAGGATCGAAGGACCCCCGATCCCGTGTTCCGGCTCGCGGCCGCGGATGCCGCGCTCCGGCTCGAGGGCAACCCCAACGCGGCACGCTGAGAATGATCGGCGCGGTTGCGCGCGGTCCCTCAGGCCGCGGATGGGGTCGTGGTCGCTCTCCGCAGGACTTCGCGGTAGCCACCCTCGGTCACCAGCGCGCCGTCCAGCAGACCCCGGTCGCGCAGGATCGCGTGCAGGCGCGGCAACCGGTAGTGGGGCACGGTCATCAGCAGGTGGTGCTCGAGGTGGTAGTTCACGAACGCGGGCGCGAAGAACAGACGCTCCCACCACGAGACCAGGGTCGTGCGCGTATTGCGCAGCGGATCTTCGGCAGGGCCTGCCATCGCGTGCTCGGCGATCGAGCGGATTCGCAGCGCCAGGCGATAGGTGGTGAGAAGTGCCACGACCCAGAGGAGGTAGAGCTCCGGGCGGCCGAACGCGGTGGGCACGGTCAGGATGGCGAGGTTCGAGACGGCGAACGGCCCGAGCTTGTGCCAGCCGACGTCGGGCTTCTCGCCGGCGCGCAGGCCCTGATTGCGCTGCGTACGCGCTGCGCCGAGGCCGAGATCGCGCTTCACCGTCGCGGCGAGCTGCTGGATGCCCGTCTGACCCGAGAGGTCGCGGAAGACCTTGCGCGTAAAGCTGTGTCGCGTGATCGGGAAGGGGGTCGTCAGGCCGACATCGGGGTCGGCGGCGGTGCCGGTATGCGCGTGATGAACGAGGTGGTAGTTGCGGTAGGGAAGTACTTCGGCGAACACCGGGTAGGCGCCCAGCCAGTTGCCCAGGCGATCGTTCCAGATCCGGCTAGAGAAGAAGGAGCGGTGCGCGGCTTCGTGCATCACGATGGCGCAGCCGAGCTGTCGGCCTCCGATCACGAAGACGGCGACGGCGATCGTCAGCGGATTCGCGTGCCAGCCGACGAGCGCCATGCTCGCGAACACGAGGCCCCAGTTTACGGCGAGGGTCCATGCGCTTCGGCGATCGTCGAGGGCAAGGACCTCTCGCAGCTCGGGCTTCGTCAGCTGTCGCTTCCAATGCGCTTCCGCCGATTCCATGGCCTGGGAGTCCGGTTCGCTGGGGGCTTCGGTCGAATCCATGGCTCCCGATCGTAGTCGTCGCGGCGGAGCCTGCCCACGCGGCGCGGGTGGACCCGGAGTCGCCGAGCGGGGGTCCCGGCGCTACGGGCTCGACCGGCTTCGTGATACGCTGTGCCGCGATGTCGCGGATCCCCTTGAAACTGAAGCTTTTCGCGCCGGTCTTCGCATTGACCTTCGCCATCGACCAGTGGACCAAGCAATGGATCCTGGATCGATTCTCCTACGGCGAAGAGCAGGCCATCATTCCGGGCTTCTTCAATCTGACCCATGTCCGCAATCCGGGCGGGGCCTTCAGCTTCCTGGCGACGCTGCCGGAGGGAATCCGGCTGGCTTTCTTCCTGGGGACCGGGCTGCTGGCGATCGTCCTGTTGCTGGCGTTCTTGCGGCGGATCGGCGCTCGCGACGGGCTGGCGGCGACGGCCATCGGCGGCGTCCTCGGTGGGGCAATCGGAAATCTCACGGATCGGATTCGCTTCGGCGAGGTGGTGGACTTCCTGGATTTCCGATTGATCGGCGGTTATGTCTGGCCGACCTTCAACATGGCCGATTGTTGGATCGTGGTCGGCGTCGCGCTCTTGATGCTCCAGATGTTCTTCGATCCCGAGTCGGGCGATCCGCAACGCGTAGTCGATCCCTCACTCTCGTCCGAGGCGAGCGGCTCCTAGAGCGTCATGGCCTGCTCCTCGAACGGGTCGTCAGGGCAGATTCCCGGCGAGCAGCCGCAACACGTTCTCGCCGAGGACCCGACGAATCTCGGTCTCCGTGAGCCCCGCGTCGAGCAGGGCCTGGGTCAGAGCCGGCAGCGCGCTCACGTCGAAGCCGACCGTCGTAGCACCATCGTAGTCGGATCCGAGCGCCGCGTGCTCGGCCCCGACGAGGCGGACGACATGGTCGATCGCGCGGGCGATGTCGGCGGGCGCGAGCCCACAGGCGGCGACCGCCCAGAATCCAATCCCGACGACGCCCCCGCCTGCAGCGATCCGACGGATCTGGTCGTCGGACAGATTGCGCGCGTTGTCACAGGTGCCGCGCACGCCGGTGTGGGAGACGACGGTCGGTCTCGTTGCGAGGGCCAGGACGTCGTCGATGGCGGCGGCGGAGAGATGGGCGAGATCGGCGGTGATCCCGAGCGATTCCATCTCGGCGAGGGTCGCACGGCCCAGCGCGGTGAGCCCCCCCTTCGCGACGCCGGCGGAGGAGCCGGCATAGTCGTTGTCGAAGAAATGGCTGAGCCCGATCATGCGGTATCCGGCGTCGTAGAGGCGCCGCAGGTTCGCGGGTTCGGATTCGAGGGCGTGGGCGCCTTCGAGGGCGAGGACGGCGCCGATCCGGTCCTCGCCGCGGGCTCGTGCGGCGCGCAGCGCGTCGAGGTCGGCGCGATCGCGTACGAGAACGAGCCGCCCTTCGGAGGCGCGGACGAACTCGGCCATCCGCCCGGCATGGCGCAGGGCGCGTGCCGTCGGGCCCTGCCAGGCCGTCGGGGAGAGCCGGGCGACGCCGGCGACGGTCAGCGCGTCGAGCCCGTGGGACTTCGTCCGTTCGATGTTGGTTCCGAAGTAGACCTTCGTCGGCAGGCCGAAGACCTCGAGCCCGACGCCGCCTTCGCGGAGCCGCGGGAGATCGACGTGGCCGAGCCGACCCCGCACGAGCAGGTCGCGCTCGAAGAGCAGCGAGTCGGCGTGGAGGTCGGCGACGAAGCTCGAAGCGTGAATCGAGCGCGCGCGCTCCGAGACGGGGGACAGCGCTATGGGATCCAGGCGGTTGAGGAATCCTTCGAGCTCGACTCCGAGATAGAGCCATGCGCACGCGAAGACGCTGAGTGCGCTCACGACGATGCGACGGGCGATTCGTCGGGGGCGAAGGGGCGCCGGCGACACGCCCGCGCTCATCGGCGCGGCGCCGCGATCGACGCGCTCTGGCGCTCGAAGCGCGAAGCGACGAAGCGGTGGATCGCTGCGGGGAAGAGGCGCTTGACCCAATCCGTCGCGATCGACTCCGGCCGGACGCGGACGAAGAGTCGGTTCTTCTCGATCGCACGCAGGATCGCGCGCGCGACGACGTCGGGCGGAGCCCCACGGCGATCGAAGAGGGCCTGGACCTCCTGCCGCGTCGACTCGTCCTGCATACGTCCGGCGCGCACGATCGAGGTATCGATGCAGCCCGGATGGACGGTCGTGACCCCGATTCGTTCGCGGCGGAGCTCGGCGTAGAGACTCTCGGAGAGCGCGCGCACGGCGGCCTTCGTCGCGCAGTAGCCGCTCTGATGGGGGAGGCCCAGGAATCCGAACATGCTCGAGAGATTGACGATGTGGCCTTCGTCCTGGCGGCGCAGCAGGGGCAGGAAATGATGACAGCCGTAGACGACGCCCCAGTAGTTGATGCCGACGAGCCACTCGAGGTCCTCGAGCCGTTGCTCGGCGAAGGCCCCGGCGATCACGACCCCCGCATTGTTGACGAGAATGTGGGCCGCGCCGTGGGTCGCTTCGACCTGGCGCGCGAAGGCTTCGACGGCAGCGGAGGAAGACACGTCGACGACGTCGGCGGTCACCTTCGTCCCGAATCGCGAGGCTTGCTGCGCCGTCTCGTCGAGACCGGATCGGTCGACGTCGGCCAGGGCCAGGGCACAGCCCCGCGCAGAAAGGCGTAGGGCCGTGGCCCGTCCGATTCCGCCTGCGGCGCCGGTGACGACGGCGATGCGCCCTTCGATTCTCTGCATTCGGCGTTCATGGCTCCTCTGCGCCGACCCGATCGATCGGCGCTCAGACGAACAGGCCCGCGAGACATCCCGTGATGCAGGTCGTGAGCGTTCCGGCGACGATCGAGCGTAACCCAAGGCCCGCGGCCTCGGCGCGCCGCTCGGGGGCGATTCCGTCGATTCCGCCGAGCAGGATCGCGAGGGATCCGAAGTTCGCGAAGCCGCAGAGCGCGTAGGCCGCGATCGTGGCGCTTCGCTGCGAGACCGCGCCTGCCTCGATCAGCTTCGCGAGGTCCTGGTAGGCGACGAACTCGTTCACGACGGTCTTGACCCCGATCAGGCCGCCGACCTCCCGCGCCTCGCCGAGAGGAATGCCCATCAGGACTGCGATCGGTGCGAATGCGAGACCGAGGATCGATTGCAGCGTGAGGTCTTCTGCGCCAAACAGGGCGCCGACGGCCCCGATTGCGTGGTTTGCCAGCGCCACCAGGGCGACGAACGCGACGAGCAGCGCTCCGATGTTGAGCGCGAGGCGCAGGCCGACCAGTCCGCCCTCCGCCGCGGCGTCGACGAGATTATGGGCGGTCGACGCATCGAGCAGCGCCGCTCCCGCCCGCGTTTCCGGCACTTCGGTCTCGGGCACCATCAGCTTCGCGACCACGAGACCGGCGGGCGCCGACAGCAGGCTCGCCACGACGAGGTGCCCCGCGTACCCCGGTCCCAGGATCATCGAGTAGGCGACGAGCACCGTGCCCGCGATCGTCGACATGCCGACCGTCATGAAGGAGAAGAGCTCCGAGCGCGTCATGCGTACGAGGTAGGGTCGAACGATCAGACCGGCCTCGGTCATGCCGACGAAGATGTTCGCGACGGCGGCGAGCGCCTCTGCGCCCGACACGTTCATCGTGCTCGCGAAGAAGCGCGCCGTGAGTCGCACCAGCGGCTGGACCCAGCCGAGGAAGTAGAGCGTTCCGAACAGGCTTCCGACGACGACGATGATCGGCAACACACCGAGGGCGAAGCTCGGGCCGACGTCGAGCAGCGGTCCGAATACGAATCGAGTTCCCGCCTGGGACACCTCGATCAGGAGCGCGACCGGCCGCTCGACGAAGCCGAAGAAGATCTCGCCGATCGGCGTCGCGAGCAGCACGATTGCGAGCGCGAGCTGGATCAGGAGCCCGTTGCGCACCAGGCGGCGGTCGATCGAGGCGCGATCGCTCGACGCGAGCCACGCGATCGCGAGCAGGGCGAAGAGGCCCACGCCCGAGAGCGCGCGCAGCGGGATCTCGTTCATGTGCGGCTCCCGGGCATTTCGGCCTCGCGTCCGTCGAAGGCGGCCATCAGCGCGCGTGCGCTTCGTTCGGGATCGGGCGAGGCCGCGAGGGCGGAGATGACGGCGAATCCCGAAGCGCCTGCACTGCGCAGACCGGCCAGGTGGACGGCGTGGATGCCGCCGATCACGACGACGGGACGGGGCGCGACGATCTGGACCGCTTCCGCCACGGCGGCCGTTCCGCGGGCCGAGTAGTCGGAGGACTTCGATCGGGTCCCGAATACGGGGCCGAAGGCGACGTAGTCGACCTCCTCGTCGCAGGAGGCGAGGAGCTGGGCGCGCGTGTGGGTCGAGCGGCCGACGGCGAGGCGTCGGCGGGCCTCCCGGGGAAGCGCTGCGGGGGGCAGGTCGGATTGACCGAGGTGGACCGCGTCCGCCTCGGCGAGCAGTGCAATGTCGAAGCGATCGTTCACGACGAAGCGGCTTCCGGAAGCCCGGGTCAGGGCGCGAATCTCCCGGGCCCAGGCGAGACAGGTATGGTCGCTCGCGAGCTTGGCGCGAAGCTGGACGACGGGCACGCCGGCACGGCAGGCGGCCCGCGCCTGCGCGACCGGATCTCGCCCCCAGCCCCAACGCGGATCGTCGTCCACGAGGACGTGCAGCCCGTGATAGGCCGCCTCCCGACGCAAAGGGCCGCAGCCAAGATCGCCGGCATCCGTCGAAGGATTTTCACTCACGAGCGGTTCGGGAGCTCGATGCGCAGGTCGGTGATCTTCTTGCGCAGCGTATTGCGATTGATTCCGAGTACGGCGGCCGCACGGATCTGGTTGCCCTGCGTGCGCTCGAGCACGACCTCGAGGAGTGGCCGCTCCATGCGCTGTTGGATCCGGTGGTAGATGTCCGTGAGGGAGCCGCCTGCGTCAAAGAGCCGCTCGACCTCCTTGATCACGAGCTCCTCGAGGCTCGTCTCGCGGGTGGTCGAGTCGACCGTGCGGGTCAGGAAGTCGAAGGCCGAGGGGGCGAGCACGTCGCCGGTCGAGAGCACGAGGGCACGTTTGATCGCGTTCTCGAGCTCGCGCACGTTTCCCGGCCAGTTGTGGCGCTCGAGCCGTTCGATCGTCGCATCGGGAAGGCTCATCGGGCCCTCCGCCAGCTCCCGCGCATAGCGATCGACGAAATGGAGCGCGAGCGTCCGCACGTCCTCGATCCGTTCGCGCAGGGGCGGGATCGACATCGGCACGACTCGCAGGCGGTAGAGCAGATCCTCGCGAAAGCTCCCCTCGCGTATCCGCTCGTCGAGGTCGCGATGGGTCGCTGCGATGATGCGCACGTCGATGATCTCGGGGCTCCGTCCGCCGACCGGCGTCACCTCGCCCGATTGCAGCACGCGCAACAGCTTGGCCTGGAGGTCGATCGGCATGTCGCCGATCTCGTCGAGGAAGAGCGTCCCCCCGCTGGCTTCCCGGAAGCGGCCGATGCGGGAGTTCGTCGCTCCGGTGAAGGCGCCCCGCTCGTGGCCGAAGAGCTCGCTCTCGAGCAGCTCGCGGGGGATCGCGGCGGCATTGATGGCGACGAAGGGACCTTCGGCGCGGGGGCTCGCGGCATGGATCGCGTGGGCGACGAGCTCCTTGCCGGTGCCGCTCTCGCCCGTGATCAAGACGGGGACGTTGCGTGGCGCGACCTTGCCGACGGTCTTGAAGATCTCGAGCAGCGCGGAGCTCGAGCCGACGAGCCGGTCGCCACCGGGGGCGACCGCGCGGCCGACGGCGCGGCGCAGCGAGCGCACCTCGTCCTTCAAGGCGCGGGTCGCGAGGGCCTTCTCCGAAAGGGCCTTCACCTCGGCCAGCGCGAAGGGCTTCACGAGGTAGTCGAGGGCGCCGGCCTTCATCGACTCGACGGCGTTCTCCAGCAGGTTCTGCGCGGTGATGAGGACGATGGCGACGTCGTTGCCCGCGGAGCGGCTCTGCTTCAGGACCTCGAGACCCGTCATGCCGGGCATGCGGATGTCGACGAAGGCAAGGTCGAAGCGTTCGAGCTGGAGGGCCCGGAGTGCCGCGTCGCCGTCTTCGACGGCCTTGACCTCGTGGCCGAGGCTCTCGAGCGTCTCCTGGAGAACGAAGCGGATCGAGGGCTCGTCGTCCGCGACCAGGACGCGCATGCGATCGGGGGCCAGCGTCATGTGCGGGTCTCCTGGGACTGGGTATCGAGCGGGAGGTCGACGTCGATGCGCGTCCCCTCGCCGAGCACGGATTCGATGCGCAGGCGCCCGCCGTGGCGCCGTACCCAGTGTCGCGCGACCGAGAGGCCGAGGCCCGTGCCTTTGGCCTTGGTGGTGAAGAAAGGGGTCGAAAGACGGCCCAGGATCTCCTCGGGGATTCCGGGACCTTCATCTTGCACACGAATGCGGACCGTCGGTCGTGCACGGCCGTCCGTTCCGACCAGGCGGTGCTCGAGGGTCATGCCCGTCGAGATCGTGACGCGCCCTGGCTTGCCCTCCATCGCCTGCATGGCGTTGCGGACGAGGTTGAGGAAGACCTGCTGCAAGCGCGCCTCGTCGGCCTCGAACTCCGGGAGCGACGGGTCGTAGCGACGGATGATCTTGATCCCCTCGTGGCCGCGCTCGAGGGCCAGGAGCTCGACGAGCGTATCGAGCAGGCGGTGGATGTTGACGCTGCGAAAATCGAGCCGGTCGCCCCGGGCGAAGACCATGAGCTCTTCGACGAGCCCCGAAATGCGGTCGACCTCGCGGACGATCAGGCTGGCCGCCTTCTGGCTGCGTTCGTCCTTCGAGCTCATGCCGATCAGCTCGGCAGCGCCGCGGATGCCCCCGAGCGGGTTGCGAACTTCGTGGGCGATGCCGGCCGCGATATGGCCGTAGGATTCCTGACGCTCGCGCTCGCTGATCTCCTCCCGAAGCGTGCGCGCGGCGCTCCGGTCGCGCATCGCGATGGCCAGGGCCGCCGGTCGACCTCGCGGCGTTTCGCCGATGTTGGAGACGGCGACGTCGACCGGGATCGGGCTCTCGAAGCGCTGGGGGAACTCGACCTCGTCGTGGATCGAGGCCCGTCCCGAGCGCCGCACCCGCTCGACCACCTGGCAGACCGGGTGATCCGCGCCGAGGACTTCACCTAACGTTCGCCCGGGGGAGACGTCGTGGGCCACCCCCAGAAGGCGCCGCGCCTCGGGATTCACCCTTTCGATCCGGTCGTGGTCGTCGAGGATCAAGACCCCCTCGAGCAACGCGTCGAAGATGCCCTGGAGGTCGTGCGTCATGGATTGCGTGTCCGTGGGGCCGCGAGGCCTGGGCGGAGGGGACCGTGGGCGAGCAATCTAGCCGGGCATGACCCCGCCGCAATCGCGGCGGCGAGATGGGCTGCGCACGACCGGGTCGAGGGACTACCCTCGGGCGATCACGACTACGGTTGGAGTGGGATGAGAGGATGAGAGAAGGACTTTCGGTCGCGGAGGCACAGCAGGTCGTGCTCGATTCGGCACGGGCTCTCGGCGCCGAGACGATCTCGGCATGGGAGGCTGGCGGCCGCGTGCTCGCGGAGCCCGTCCGAGCGACGCGTCGGCATCCGCCGGCGGACTGCTCGGCGATGGATGGCTATGCCGTCCGGCGGTCGGATCTCTCGGGCGCGAGCCCAGCGCAGCCGGTCGCGTTGCCCGTCGTCTTCGAGGTCGCAGCCGGGGGCCAGGCCATGCGGCGGCTCGAGGTCGGCGAAGCCGCCCGCATCTTCACAGGGGCACCGCTCCCGCCCGGCGCCGATTCGATCGTCATGCAGGAGCGAACGCGGTCGGCAGGCGATCGCGTCGAATTCCTGCTCGAGCCCGACGTTCGGGAGCACGTCCGCGACGCCGGCGAGGATTTTCAGGCCGGGGATCTGCTGATCGAGTCCGGCTCCGTATTAGGGGCGGCCCACCTGGGCGTCCTCGCTTCACTCGGTCGCTCGATCGTCTCCGTCCACCAGCAGCCGACGGTCGCGATCCTGGCGGGTGGAGACGAGCTGGTCGAGCCCGACCGGGTGACCGACGACGGGCGGATCGTCTCGTCGAACTCGTACACGCTGGCGGCTCAATGCCGCGAGGTCGGTGCGCGACCCGTCTATCTCGGCATCGCCGAGGATCGCCCGGAGGCGATCGAGGCCCGGCTGCGGGCGGGTCTTCGAGCCGACGTGATCGTCAGCTCGGCGGGCGTTTCGGTCGGGGACCACGACCATGTCCGCGCGGTGCTCGAGAAGCTCGGCTGCCAGCTCCTCTTCTGGGGAGTCCACATGAAGCCCGGCTATCCGCTGGTATTCGGCGTGATCGAGGCGACGGGAACCCTCGTCTTCGGCCTACCGGGCAATCCCGTCTCGACCGCGGTCACCTTCGAGCAATTCGTCCGGCCCGCGCTGCGCAAGCTGATGGGCCACCGACAGCTCTTCCGCCCCGTCGTGAAGGCGCGCATCACGGAGGGCATGAAGAAGGGCCCCGGGCGGCTGCATTTCGTTCGCGTGACGCTCGAACGCGATGGGGACGCGGTCGTCGCGACGCCGACGGTGAACCAGAGCTCGGGGGTCCTGACTTCGCTGGTCCGGGGCCAGGGACTCGCGATCTTTCCGGCGGAGGCGGACCGGATCGAAGCGGGGAGCGAAATCGACGTCCAGATCCTCGATCCGGGCTTCTTCGATCGGACCGAGCGGGGCTATTGAGCGCGATGGAAGCGAGTCGGATCGCGAGTGTCTCGGCGGCGGTGCTGGTGGGCTTCCCGTGGCGGGCTTCGGGCGGAACCGGCGAGGGACGCGCGGCGCGTGGGCGGGTCGATCGGACGGACGAGCGATGCGGGGCGATCACGCTCACGGCTCGCATGACGCCGATCTTCGAGGAGACGCTCTGGGTCGGGGACCCGCCGCCCGACGGTCTGCCGGTTCGGCACGTCGTCTGGCGTGAGGATCGCCGGAATTTCGTCGCCGGCCTCGCCGCGGCGATCGCCGCGGCGAAGGGCGATCGGGTGATCGTGGTCGGGGAGGGCGATCCAACGGTGTCGAGCGAGCTCCTGCTTGCGTTCGTCGCCTGGCCGGAGTCGGCGGTCGTGATGATGCCGGATGCGGCCGGCGGGGATCCGGTTCCGGCGATCTACCGCCGCGACGATCTCCTCATCCGGGCTCGAGAGGTGATGGCGAGCGCCGAATCGTACGCCAGCTTCGAGAGCTTCGTCGCCGGGGTCGAGGTCGCGGTCGTCCCGAGCGCCCGCCTCGGGCTCGGGGACGAGTCGAGTGCTCTCTCTGCTATTTCGAAAGGGACCGTTTGATCCGGACGACGGATCACGCCGGCGAGGCTGAACCCCATGCTCGATCTTCCGCTGCTCGAAAGACTCAGGCTGGTCCGACGGCCCCTCTCCCAGCGGATCATGGGCCAATTCCTGGCAGCCAACTACTACTGGCTACCCGGCGTCGCGATCGAGCTCGACCACGTCGAGCGCATTCCCGCGAATCCCGTCCTCTTCGCGATGAATCACACGGACCGCTACAACTATTTTCCCTTCCAGTTCACCCTCTGGCGCCGTTTCGATCGCTTCACCGCGACCTGGGTCAAAGGCAAGTACTACGAGAGCGCTTTGCTCGCGCGGTTCATGGAGAGCATGCTGCAGCTCCCGACCGTATCCCGGGGCTACCTCATCGCGAAGGATTTTCTCGCGGCGATCGGCCGAACCCCGACGGAATCCGAGTACGCGTGCCTGCGCGAGGCGGTCGATGCCCGGGCCATGGGACGCGCCGGAATCCTGCCGACACAGCCGCTGGTCCCCGCCACGCTCTACCAGCCCGGCCGCAATCCGTTCGGCATCCCCTTCGACGCCTCGAAGGGGGACTACGCCGATTACATCGGCGCGCTGTTCGAGGCGATGATGGCCCGCTTCGTCGAGCTCAATCGAGAAGCCGTCGAGATCGGCCTCGATCTGCTCGTTTTTCCGCAGGGCACGCGTTCGCGCCGCTTGCTTCCGGCCCACGACGGCATCGCGCAGATGGCCCTCCATCTGCGGATTCCGATCGTCCCGGTCGGCTGCAACGGGTCCGACCGGGTCTACCCCGGTGCGTCCCCCGTCGGGCGCCGCGGGCGCATCGTCTACCGGATCGGCGAGCCGATCTCGTACGACGCGCTTCGCCCCTTCCACATCGACGAGCCCTACGCCCCGTTTTCGGCGGAGGCGGAGCGGCGCTTCGATCTGCAGTTCAGGGCCGTCGCGGACCAGGTGACGGAACGGATCGATGGCCTGCTCGATCCCGAATACCGGCAGGCGCCCGAAGTCGGGGCCTCCGGGATCGTTCGTGGGGTCGAGCGCTTCGTTTGAGCGCGGCCTAGCGCGTCTTCGCCCGCGACTGCGCGCGGATCCGGGCCAGCTCCAACGTCGTTCGCTCGCCGGGGACGAGCGAGAGCCGCTCGACGCATCCGCCCCAGGAGCGGACCTGCTCGGCTCCCACGATCTCGTCGAGCGCCCAGTCGCCGCCCTTAGCGAGGACGTCGGGCCGGAGCCGTTCGATCAAGCGCAGCGGCGTGTCCGCCCCGAACCCCACGACCCAGTCGACGCAGGCCAACCCCGCGACGAGCTCCATCCGGATGGCCGCCCGGCGGAGCGGGCGCCCCGGTCCCTTCGCCCGCCTCACACTCGCATCGGAGTTCACGGCGACGACGAGTCGGTCGCCGAGGGCCCGGGCCTCTTCGAGACTCCGGAGGTGGCCGCGATGCAGCAGGTCGAAGCAGCCGTTCGTGAAGACGATTCGGAGATCTTCCCGGCGAGCGCGGGCGACGCGGCGCGCGAGGGCATCGATCGACAGGATCTTGTCGCGCGCACACAGGGAGTTCATTCGTCGTCGGCCTTTCCATTCCGATCGAACAGGTATTGAAGAACCTTCATCGGCGTCTTGATCGCGCTGGGGACCGCCGTCAGGAACGTCTCGAGGGGCAGCGGATCGATCCCGGGCTCACCGATCGCCCCGTCGACCCGGAAGTAGGCGCCGACGAGCCCCCGCTCCGAGCCGGGCAGCAGCGAACGAAGGATCGGAACGTTCGAGAGGATCTGATTGGGTGCGCGAAAGAGGAAGATTCCGACCACCGCGCGGATCTCGACGGGTCGGGGGTTGGTGTCGATCCGGGCCTTCGCGTAGACGCGCAGCGGCCCCTCGATCTGGAAATCCTGGGAGTCGAGGACGCCCCGTTTGAAGTCGATCGTGGCCTCCATCGTCTCGTAACCGATCTCGTCCTCCTTGGCGAAGGGGTTGTAGCCCTCCGTCGCACGGGTGAGGCGCAGGAGCAGCGGTACGCCCAACGCGACTCGCCCCGCGTCCGCTTCGGCGTGGATCTTCCCATCGAGCTCGGCGATGAACGCGCGCTCGGGTCGAAGTCGGCCGCGGAGCGTGCCCGTCCCCGCGAGCGCGCCAGTGATGAGATTCGGGGGGATTGCGATGAACTCGGAGAGCGACTCGAAGCGGCCGTCGGTGAGTGCGAAGGACAGGTCGATGCCGACGGCTTCCGGATCCTCGAGCCCGATCACGCCGCGCGTCTCGATCGTGCCCTGCGGTGCGAGGGTGATCCCGACTTCACGGGCCACGAGATCGGTCCCATCGAGGCGGACATAGCCCGTCGCCCGGGCGAAGGGGAGCTTTGGACGGGGTCGGAACTCCAACTCGACCCGCGCGGCACCCCAACGCGTAGCGGGCCAGGTCGATTGGGAGGCGGTCTGGCGATCGGGCCGATCGGCGCCGTCGAGCGAGCCGCCGGATCGCGGCGGGGGCAACGACGAGGTCGGCGGCGGCGGGGCGAAGACGAGATCGGCTTCGATCTGACCGTCCCCAGGCTCGCTCGACCAGATGACCTCGCCCGACACACTCGCCCCGCCGAGGTTGCCCTCGCGCAGATCCACCTGAACCCCGCGTCGGATGGGCACGATCAAGACCTGCGCATCGCGCAGCGGCCAGCGCAGCAGCGGATGTTCGAGGCGATCGATTGCCAGGCCGATCGCCTTCACGGGGGGCAGCGCGTTCGGATCGCGCGGTCGCAGGAGACGGGCGAGCGGACGAAGCCCGGGAAGCTCCGGCGGATTCGCAGTGATCCGTTTTGCTCTTCGCGTTGCCCGCACGAAATGGGAGACGCCGTCGATCGTAAGGTCCATCGCGGGCAGCCATTTGCCGCGAAAGCGCGCGCGGCCATCGCGCAAGACGAGCTTGTCTCCGATCCATTCGACCTCGCCGGCGAGGTCCCGGATCTCGTCGGGGGAGCCTCGGCCGACGTCGACACGGTCGAAGACGGCCGCGAACAAGAAGCCTTCGGGAAGGTCCCGTTCTGGACCTCTCCAGAGGGTCTGCCAGTCCCGGAGCGTCGCCGTTCCCGATGCTTCGATCTGTTGGATCCGTCCGGTGTCGACCCGCTCGACGAGGCGGTACATCGAGCGGGCGGTCTGGGATTGGCTCTCGAGAGAGTCGACCAGCGAGCGCATGTCCTCGAACTCGACGCCGGTGAGCCGTGTGGCGAGCTGCGCCGGCGACGCGGGCCGCAGCGGTCGATCGAGAGTCATCGCGAAGTCGCTGTGGATGCGGCTTCCCCCGAGCTTGCCCGCGCGGACTCGGAGCTGCTTGTCATCGAGCTCGACCCGCGCCTCGAATTCGAGCCGCGGGTAGGCGATCCGATCCTTCGAATTCGGCAGCACGAGGGAGGCATCCTCGACCGTCGACGTGATCGCCAGCGCATTCTGGCTCGTCGCATCGCGGGTCACGTGGAGCGCGCCGGACCAGCGCCCGGTCAAGCCAGCGAGCAGCGGGAGCGAGGGCACGAGCTGACGGGCCGCCGCGAGCGACACGCCCTGCCAGGAAAGATCCCAGGCGAAGGGCCGATCCTCTTCTCGCTTCACGTCGAATTCGATCGGGAACGGGGCGTTGCGGCCGTCGACGACGACCGCATCGAGCGAGAGCGAGCCCGCGTCGGAGAGCCAGCTGCGCTCGGCCAGGAGCTGAACGAGCTCGAGTCGGAGCGGAGGATCGTCGGCCGCGCGGGTCTGATCGACGAAGCGGAGGGTTCCGTCCCGGATCTCGACCCGATTCGCGATCTGGAGGCGGTCGGCGGCCTCACGAGCCGTGGGCTCGAGCCCCTCGACGGCCCGTGCCAATCCTTCGCCGTAGACGTCGCCGCGGTCGTCGAATTCGCTGGTATTGAAGTCGGGCAGGGGGAGACCGGCGAAACGCCCGTCCTGCGCCCGATCGAGACGCAGGCTCGGTCCCTCGAGCACGAGCGAGCGCAGCGCGAGCTTGCCGATCAGGAGCGCCGGGATGTCGATCCAGGCGACTACGCGACCCGCGCGCAGGAGTGGTTCGCCGACGGTCTCCGCCGTCGGATGGATCCGGAGATTGCGGACCGACACGCGCAGCCCGCGTTCGATCCCGAGGTCCACGGCCTCGAGCGACACCGCTCGCTCGAGGCGGCGGGAGAGCTGGGCCTCGATCTCCTCGTGGAGGAGCCGCCCGCCGGTCCCTGACCAGGCCAGGTAGCCCACGAGCGCACCCAGAAGGAGGACGCCCGTCAGGAACAGGCGCAGCCAGCTTCGACGCACCCATCGCCCCCCGAAAAAGTGGCGATCACGCTAGCAGACGGGCCCATCCCGACCGACGCGATCACGCCCGAATTTCCCCTCGAATTGCCGGCGCACGGACCCTCATTCCACTTCACGCCCCCCTCTCCGATGCGCGCCCCGGGCACTCATGTCGCGGCCTTGCAGCACTTCTTCTGCCGCGGCAGCCCGCGTGCGGCTCGACTTCCCAAGATCGCTCCAACTTCATGATTCGACTCAAGAAAGATCCTGGGCTCGACGAATCCCCATTCGGTTCGAGGGCAGTTCTCCGGGAGCGATTCCCGGAGCATCGGATGAATGGGGGTATGATTTTGATGGGACAGATGGAAGCAGGCGAGCCGCTGGTGCCGAACCGCGTCCGCGAGCTGCGTGAGAACAAGCTGATGACGCAGGCCCAGCTCGCCCGCAAGGCGAAGGTGGCGCTGCGCACGATTCACAGCGTCGAGAAGGGCATGAACTGCCGCATGGACACCAAGCGCAAGATCCTACTGGCGCTCGGGATGTCCTTCGAAGAGAAGGACCAGGTTTTCCCGCCGCTGAGCCGGCCGATGACCTTCCCGACCACGCACTGAGCGCGGGGTCGGGACGGGACGACGCCCACCGGGTGCGTCCCGTACGACCGGATGCGCCCGGGCCCCCGCGGCCCGGGCGCATTCAGTTGCTAACTTCGGGCTTCCGCTCGACGCAATGAGACGTCGGGGAGGTTGCCCATCACGGATCGAATCTCGCTCCTCGCCGACGTCGCCGAGATCGTCTCCCGGTCGCACGATCTCGCGCAGACCCTGGCCAACGTCACCGCCCTCGTGGTCAAGCGCCTCGATGCGGACGTCTGCTCGATCTACACGATCGACGCCGAGCAACAGAAGCTGATCCTCGCCTCGACCATCGGCCTCGACGCCGTCGCGGTCGGCTCCGTCGAGATGCCGATCGGCGAGGGGCTCGTCGGCCTCGCCGCCGAGCGGGGCGAGCCGATCGCGATCGAGTTCGCGCGCGAGCATCCCAGCTATCGCTACTTCCCGGAGACCGGCGAAGAGCGCTTCACGTCGCTCCTTGCGGCGCCGCTCGTGGTCCAGAGCGCGGTGATCGGGGTGATCGTGATCCAGACCGTCGAGGCGCGGCGCTTCGACGAGCCCGACATCGAGCTGCTGCAGACCTGCGCCTCCTTGCTCGCCCCGGTCGTCGTGAATGCCCAGCTCCTCGACCTGATGGCGTCCGGCGAGGATTACCGCGGGCACATCGTGGCGCGGATCGCCGACGCGGGAGAACGGCGATCGCGGGGGGGCAGCACGCGGCGCGGTCCGCGGCAGGACAAGAACGTGACGCTGCGCGGGCTCGCGACCGCCCGCGGCGTCGCCATCGGTCCGATCTTCCGGATGGATCGACAGACCGATCTCGACAAGATCGAGTACGTGCCGGCGCCCGACGTGGCGAAGGAGCATGCGGATTTCGAGGCGGCGATGAACGAGGCCCGCCGCGAGATCGCCGAGATGCGCGACGTGGTCCGCGAACGCTTCGGCCCGGAATTCGCGGCGGTCTTCCACACCCAGATCCAGATCCTCGAGGACAAGGGCTTCGTCCAGAACGTGAGCCAGGCGATCGACGAGACGCGCAACGCCCGCGATGCGCTCCGCCGGGTCCTCGACTCCTATCGCACGACCTTCGAACGGATCGAGGATCCCTACTTCCGCGAACGCGGGACCGACATCGCCGATGTGGGGCAGCGCGTGATGCAGCGGCTGCTCGGGGTGCGCGACCATCTCGAGCCGATGCAGCGGGGCTCGGTCGTCGTCGTCGACCAGCTGCTGCCGGCGATCTTTGCCCAGCTCGAGATGGACAAGGTTGCCGCCATCGTCGCCGAGCACGGCGGGCTCACGTCCCACGGCGTCATCTTCGCGCGCACCCTCGAGATCCCCGCGGTCACGGGGGCGACGGGACTGCTCGCCCTCGCGCGCAACGGCGAGCAGGCGATCGTCGATGGGGCCACCGGTACCCTCTACCTCTCTCCCGACGACGGCCTGACCCGCGAGTTCGAGCAGGCGCAGCATCGCCACGAGGTCGCCGTCGAGCACCTCGACGCGCTCCGGGAGCGCCCCGCCGAGACCCTCGACGGCCGGCGCATCAAGCTCTCCGCAAACGCAGGTCTGCTGGCCGACCTCCGCCTCGTCGACAAACACGGCGCCGAAGGCGTCGGTCTGTTTCGAACGGAGCTGCTCGCGCTCGCCCATCGCGGCTTCCCGAGCGAGGAAGAGCAGCAGCAGCTCTACCAGCGCGTGGTCGAGTTCCTCGAGCCGCGCACCGTCACCATCCGGACCCTCGATCTCGGCGGCGACAAGGGAATCCCCAATATCGGCCTCGACGACGAGGAGAATCCCCAGCTCGGCTGCCGCTCGATCCGCCTCACCCTCGAGAATCCCCGCGCGTTCCGCGCCCAGCTCCGGGCGATCCTGCGCGCGAGCACGCTCGGCAACATGCGCTTGCTCCTGCCGATGATCGGGAGCCTCCATGAGCTACGAGCGGCAAAGGCCGTGATCGACCAGGTCCGCCGCGAGCTCGAGGCCGAGGGCAGTCCCTTCGATCAATCGCTCCAGATCGGGATCATGATCGAGGTGCCGTCGGCGGCCCTGACCGCGAGCGTGCTCGCGGCGGAGTGCGATTTCTTCAGCATCGGAACCAACGATCTAACCCAGTACACCCTCGCCGTCGACCGCGGCAACGAGCGGGTGGCTCATCTGTACGACGCGCTGCATCCGGCGGTGCTCCAGCTGATTCATATGACGGTCCGGGCGGCGAACGACGCGGGGATCCCGGTTTCGGTCTGCGGCGAGATGGCGACCAATCCGCTGGCCGTTCCGATCCTGATCGGGCTCGGGCTCTGCGAGCTCTCGGGAACGCCGGCGGCGATCCCGGTCGTGAAGGAGATCGTGCGCGCTCTCGACACGGCGCTCGTCGAAGCGGATGCGCGGCAAGCCTTGCGGGCGCGGACGGCGGCCGAGGTCCACGCGATCGCCGCCGCCCGCCTGCGTGCGTCGGGTCTGGTCGGCCACCCCGATATCGGCGGTTGGCTCTCGCAGCTGCTCGAGGCGACGCCCGCGAAGCGCTAGCGCCGTCGCGCGAGCCGAGCCTCCGCCTCTGCCTGGAGCGCGGCGAGGCGCCCGTCGACCCGGGTCGCATAGGCAAGCTCGCTCGTCTTGTCGCCATCCCGATCGGGCGCGATCGGCTCCCCATAGGCACAGACAACCCGGGCGAAGGGCAGCGGGACCAGGCTCCGGTCCCAGCTCCGCAGTCGGAGAGCCGGCGTGGCGGCCACCGCGACCGGCTGGACGGGTCGGTCCGCGAGCCGTGCGAGGGCGGCGATCCCGGGCTTGGCGACCCGCGCCGGGCCACGGGGTCCATCGACCAGGACGGCCACCGTCGTGCCCGCAGCGAGCGCGCGGATGAGGGTCGAAAGGGCCGCCGAGCCTCCGCGGGAGCTCGAGCCACGGGCGGACTCGCCGAAGCCAAGGCTGTGCAGCGTCGACGAGATCAGGCTGCCGTCGCGGCTGCGCGAGACGGCGACGCGGTAGCCCTGGTCCCGGTATAACCAGGCCGCAGCGACCAGGGACTCGTGAAAGAGGGCGGCAAGCTGGGGGCCGGTCGGTGAGCCCGTGGCGGTCGGGAGCCGCGGATCGCGACCGAGGACCTCGACCCGCCAGGTCGCGCCGAGGAGACGAAGTGCCACACTCGTGATTCCGCCGAAGAGCAAGAGGAGGAGGCGTCCTCTCATCGCGCGTCTCGTCTCATCGCGCGCCGCGCCTGCCGCGCCATGATGTTGCGGGCGATGTTGCCGGCGATGCGAGCGGGGAGGGCCTGTGGTAACCGTTGCCCGGCCCGAAGCCGTGCGCTCCGGGTCTTCCACTTTCTTGAACACGAGCCGGAACACGAGCCGGGTGGTCGATCGAAAGCATGAGTGCCTCCGTCCTCACGACCGCCCGCAACTACCTCGACCTGACGAAGCCGCGTCTGCTTCCGATGGTGCTCTTTACGGGGCTTCCCGTCCTGGGCATGGCGGCCGGCGGCTGGCCGCGGTTCGGATTCGCCGCCCTCGTGCTCTTCGGAATCGCTCTCGCCGCGGCGTCTGCGAACACGCTGAACGCCTACATCGAGCGCGACAAGGACGCCTTGATGGTGCGCACGCGGACGCGACCGCTGCCCGCCGGTCTGATCGCCCCGCCCGCGGCGCTGCTGTTCGGCCTGTTTCTCGGCGTCGCTTCGACGGTGCTGCTCTATGCGGTGAGCGGGATGCCTGCCGCCCTCGTCGGGATCGCGAGCATCCTGTTCTACGTCTTCGTCTACACGATCTGGCTGAAGCCGCGCTCGATCTGGAACGCGGTGATCGGTGGGGCGGCGGGGGCCGCGGCGCCGCTGATCGCCGATGCGGCCGTCAACGGGACGATCGGAGTCGCGGGCTGGTCGCTCTTCGCGATCGTCTTCTTCTGGCAGCCGCCCCACGTCTGGGCGATCGCGCTCTACCGCAAGGCCGACTACGAGGCGGCCGGCATTCCGATGCCGCCTTCTGTGATCGGCGACGAGGCGACGCGCCGCCGCGTCGTGGCCTACACGGCGGGACTCCTCCCCGTGACCGTCGCTCCGTATTTCCTGGGGCTGGTCGGTCCGATCTACTTCGCCGTCGCCAGCTCCGTCGGCGTCTGGTTCCTCTACCGCTCGGTCCGCCTCTTTCGCGAGCGGACCGATGAGGCGGCACAGGGCGTATTCCGTGTCTCGCTGGTCTTTCTCTTCGCCGTATTCCTGGCGATGCTCCTCGACCTGTTGATCCCGCTCTGAGGCGCAGCGTCGCGCTCGGCGGCGGAGGCTCAACCCGCGGTCTCGAGCGTTGCGAGGAAGCGTTCCGATTCCTGGATCGACGCGTCGATGTCCCTGATCAAGAGAGCGATGTCGCCTTCGATTTCACCGAGCGTGCTCGAGAGCGATGCGATCGCCCGGGCATTCAGATTGTGCTTGAGGGCGAGCACCTGGTCGCGGAAGGCCGTCAGGACCGGGGGCATCTTCGCCTCGGCCTTGCGCATCGCCGCGATCAGCTTCGCGTACTTGCCTTTCGTCTGAGTGAGGCTCTGGCGGCTCTGGCCCTTCAGCTTGGCGTTCTGCATCGATTCGATCTCGCCCTGCCATTCGACAAACAGGTCCGTCGCCACCTGATCGATCGAGGCGATCCTTTCACGAACGTCCTCAGCCCGCGCTTCGCTCTGCTCGTACTCCGAATTCAGCCGGTCGTAGACCCCTTCGAGGTCGCCGCCCGCGTAGCCCGTCAGCTCCTGGAAGCGCTGATAGGTCGTCTTGATCTGCTCCTGCGCCTCCTTCTGCTCTTCCTGTCCCGACTCGATCCGGCTCTTCAGGATGTCGCGCTTGTGGGTGCCGACCTTCTCCATCGCGCCGTAGTAGGCCGTCGTGCATCCGCCGCCGATGACGCAGAGCGAGGCGGCGAGGATCGGGATGAAGAGGGACCTTCTTGACGAACTCGGTCGCATGATGGCTGGATCTCCATTGCTCGTTTCGGGCAATTCTCGGGCTCTTAGCGGGCGGAGGGCTCAGCGCTGGATCGCCCGGGCCGCCGTTCGCACCTCGTCGACGAAGATCTCGGGCTGCTCGAAGGCCGCGAAGTGGCCGCCTTTTTCGAGCACGTTGTGGTGGACGAGCTTTCCGTAGCGAGCCTCGCACCAGCGCCGCGACGCCTTGAAGATCTCGTGCGGGAACACGCTGACGCCGACCGGCACCTCGACGGGCTGCATCGGCACCGAATTGAAGCTCTCCCAGTACAGCCGTGCCGAGGACGCACCGGTCGCCGGCAGCCAGTAGAGCATTACGTTGTCGAGCATCTCGTCGCGGGACAGCGCATTCTCGGGATGGCCGTTGCAGTCGGTCCAGCTCCAGAACTTTTCGAGGATCCAGGCCGCCTGTCCGACCGGCGAGTCGACGAGCCCGTATCCCAGGGTCTGCGGCCGCGTCGATTGCTGCTTGGAATAGCCGCTGTCCCATTTTCCGTAGTTTTCCATCCCGGCGAGCGCGCTCTGCTCGAGCGGCGTCAGGTCCTTCAGCGAATCTTCGGTCGGCGGCGCGATTGCCATGTTGAGATGGATCCCGATGCAGGCCTCGGGATGCTGGCTCCCGATGCAGGTCGTCACCATCGAGCCCCAGTCTCCGCCTTGCGCGATGTACTTGCGGTAGCCGAGGCGTCCCATGAGCTCGGCCCAGGCGTCGGCGATCTTGCCGACGCCCCAGCCCGTGCCGGTAGGCTTCTGCGAGAAGCCGTAGCCGGGGAGCGAGGGACACACGACGTGGAAGGCGTCCTCGGCCTTGCCGCCGTGGGCGACCGGGTCCGTGAGGGGCGCGATCACCTTCTGGAACTCGACGACCGAGCCCGGCCAGCCATGGGTCATGACCAGCGGCGTCGCCGTCGCGACGGGTGACTTCACGTGGATGAAATGGATGTCGAGGCCGTCGATCTTCGTCTTGAACTGCGGGAAGCGGTTCAGCTTGCGCTCGCGCTCGCGCCAATCGTATTTCGCGGCCCAGTACTCGCAGACGTCCTTCAAGTAGGCGAGCGGAATCCCCTGCGACCAGTCCTTTACGGTCTCGGCCTCGGGCCAGCGCGTCCGCGCGAGGCGGGCCTTCAGGTCCTGGAGGTCGGCATCGGGAATCTGGATCTGGAAGGGGACGATCTGGCTCATTGCGGCATTTCTCCAGGCTGGGTTGGCGGCGGGGCATCCGGGCCGCTCGACGATCGAAACTCCGAGTGTCGGAAATGCCGCGCGGCCCGTAAAGCCCCGCTTCGAATCGAAGTCGAAGGCAGGCCGCTCGCCCGTCGCCTAGGATCCGAGCGCGTCGCAACTCCGCGGCGCGAGGAGGGGCCATGCCCGCACGGATGATCGGCTATTTCGTAATCGGGTTCTTCGCGCTCTCCGCGCTGCTCGGCAGCACCTACGTAATCCAACCGGGGGAGCGCGGCATCCGGGTCATCCTCGGGACGATGTCGAACGATTTCCTTGCCCCGGGCTTCGGATTCAAGCTTCCCTTCATCACCGAGATCCGCCGCGTGAACGTCCAGCAGGACACGCGCGAGGTCGCGGCCCAATGCTTCTCGTCGGATCTCCAGCAGATCAACATCCAGCTGAAGGTCCTCTACCGGATTCCCGAGGCCTCGGTCGTCTCGGTGCTGCGCGACTACGCCGGCAATCCCTTCGAGACGCTGATCCTGCCGCGGGTGCAGGAGGCGACGAAGGAGGTGACGGCACTCAAGACGGCGGCCGACATCGTGAAGACGCGCGAGCAGATCAAGGTTGCGGCCCTCGAAGCCGCGCGCGAGAAGGTCGGCACGCTGCTCTTCCTCGAGGACCTCGTGATCGAGGACGTCGCGCTTTCTTCCGAGCTCGAGCAGGCGATCGAGGCGAAGATGGTGCAGCAGCAGGAGGCCGAGAAGGCGATCTTCAAGATGCAGCAGGCCCGCACCGACGCCGAGACCCAGATCATCAAGGCAACGGCCGACGCCGAGGCGATCCGAATCCAGGGCGAGGCGCTCGAGAAGGCGCCGACGCTCGTCGAGCTCAAGATGGTCGAGAAATGGAACGGCGTGTCGCCGCAGGTCGTCGGGACCGGCAGCAACATCATGCTTCCCCTCGAAAAGCGCAATTAGGCGGAGGACGCGCGGGATGGGAAAGCTCGACGGTCGGGTCGCCCTGATCACCGGGGGCGCGCGGGGGCAGGGGGAGGCCGAGGCGAGGATCTTCGTGGCCGAAGGAGCGCGGGTCGTTCTCGCCGACGTTCTCGATCCGGCGGGCGAGGCGCTCGCGCAGGCGCTCGGATCGGCGGCCCGCTACGAGCACCTCGACGTCACGAAGCCCGGCGAGTGGGCGAGCGTCGTCAGCGGCATCGAGGCGCGCGAGGGACGGCTCGACGTGCTCGTCAACAACGCCGGGATCTTTCGCGGCGGCCTGATCCGCTCGATGCCGGTCGAGGACTACCTGGCGGTGGTCCAGGTCAATCAGGTCGGCTGCTTTCTCGGGATGCAGGCTTGTTATGCGTCGATGAAGGCGAGCGGCGGCGGCTCGATCGTGAACATCTCGTCGGTGGCGGGGCGCAAGGGCGTTCCCGGCGCGTCGGCCTACGGGGCGAGCAAGTTCGCGATCCGCGGCATGACGAAGACCGCAGCCCTCGAGTTCGGGCGGGCGAAGATTCGTGTCAATGTGATCTGTCCGGGCTCGATCCTGACGCCGATGATCGCGCCGGAGGAATTCCCGGGCGTCGATCAGCAGGCCTTCTGGTCGAGCCTTCCGATTCCGCGGGCGGGCGAGGCGGCGGAGGTCGCCCGGGTCGTGCTCTTCCTCGCCTGCGACGACAGCGCCTATGTGACCGGTGCCGAGCTGACGGTGGACGGCGGCGAGACGGCGGGACGGATGGTCGAGGGGATCGAATGATGGTGGGCGAGAGCGGCGCGGACATCCTCGCGGCGGCGCGGGCGATCGGTCCGATGATTCGAGGCGAGGCCGCGGCGATCGAGGCGTCGGGGCGCCTCACGGAGAAGGTCGTGTCGGCCTTGAAGGAGGCCGGCGTCTTCCGCATGACGATGCCGCGCTCGATGGGCGGGGCCGAGCTGGATCCGATCGCCCAGCTCGAGATCGTCGAAGAGGTCGCGCGGGCCGACGGCTCGGCGGGCTGGGTCGTGATGATCGGCTCGGACGGCGGGTTCTACGCCGCGCACCTCGAGCGATCCGTCGCCGAGCGAATCTACGCCGACCGCGACGCCATCACGGCGAGCGTGCTGGTTCCGCGCGGTCGAGCCCTGCGCGTGGAAGGGGGCTATCGGGTTTCGGGGCAGTGGCCCTTCGGGAGCTCGAGTCTGCACGCGGATTGGTTCGTCGGCGGCTGCATCGTCTGTGACGACAGGGGGCCGATCGCGGGAGCGAACGGACACCCGCAGGTGCGCATGACCTTCTTCTCCCGCTCCGAGGTCGAGATCCTCGATACCTGGCAGACGACGGGTCTCGCGGGCAGCGGGAGCCACGACTGGCGCGTCGCCGACGTATTCGTCCCGGACGAGCTCACGTTCTCGTTCTTCGAGCCGCCGAAGGACTCCGCTCCGCTCTATGCGTTTCCTTGGTTCATCGTCGCGAACGCCCCGGGCGCTTCGCTCGGCATCGCCCGGGCGTCGATCGACGTGTTCTGCGAGGTCGCGACCCAGAAGGTCATCATGCCGGGTGGGCACAAGCTGCGCGACGAGCTGCTGGTGCAGCGCGCGGTCGCCCAGTCGGAAGCGACCCTGGGCTCGGCGCGAAGCTATCTCGTCGACATGACGGGCAAGCTCTGGGACTCGGTCTGTTCCGGATGCCCGCCGACGCTCGCCGAGCGGGCGGCCTTCCGGCTCGCCGGGATCCACGCCTTCCGCGCGTCGAAGGTCGCCGTCGCCGGGATGTACGAGGCAGCGGGGGGAACTGCGCTCTACCGCAAATCCCCCCTCGACCGCCTCTGGCGGGACATCTCGACCATCTCGCAGCACGCCTTCGCGAACGAGAAGGGCTACGGCGAGGTCGGCCGCGCGATGCTCGGCCTCGACCCGCAATCGCTCATGCTCTGAGGACGCCCGGCCCTGAGATCGCTCGGGTTCAGACCGGGGTCAATCGATCGAGACCTCGACGCTGCGGATCGCACCCGTGAAGGGCGATCCGGGCGGGTAGTCGCCGGCCGGGGAGCCGGTGTCCATGCCCACGTCGAAGGTCTCGTCGATCGAGAAGAATCGCGGCGCGGTCCGCGCGATCTTCGCCTCGCCGACGAGTCGTTTGCCGACGTAGAGGCGTCCGCGACCGCCCTTGCCGATCCCGCCCTCGGAATCGAAGACATAACGCAGGCTCACCGGCCCGAGCGGCAGTGGCTCTGCCCCGACGATCGTCATCCGCTCCACGTCGAAGAAGTTGTAGGTGTAGACCGGTCTTCGTTGCGCATCGAGGTAGAGCGCCCAGCCGGCGACGCCGCCGCCCTCGGTGACGATCACCCCCGACGTGTCGGCGCGCGGGATCTCGATCCTCGCCCGGATCTCGTAGGAGCGATTCGGAATCGGTGGGGCACCGGATTCGGGAATCCCGATCGCGCCCTCGGCGTAGACGAAATGCCGCCGGTCCTGGTGGAGCTTCGGCAATCCCGCGCCAGGCACGTCCTTGCCGAGCGGGAGCAGGTCGTTGCGCGCCGCCTCCGATTCGAAGAGCGCCTGGAGAACGCGCAGACGTTCGGGCTCTCGAGATGCGAGATCACGCGCCTGGCTGAAGTCGTGCTCGAGGTCGTAGAGCTCCCAGTGGTCGTCCTCGATCGGGCGCGTGAAAGGGTCCAGCACGCGCCAGGGAGCGCGGCCGCGGAAGGCCGAAGCCATCCAGCCGTCATGGTAGATCGCGCGGTGGCCGAAGACTTCGAAGTATTGGGTGCGGTGGCGGCTCGGCGCCTTCGCGTCGCGAAAGCTGTAGACGAGACTCGTGCCATCGAAGGGGAGGGCGGGCAGCGCGCCGACGCGCTCGGGCTCATCAAGACCGATTGCCTCGAGGATCGTCGGCATGATGTCGTTCACATGGGCGAATTGAGTTCGGAGCTCGCCCGGCCGGCCCATGCCCTTCGGCCAGTGGATGACGAGGGGATTGCGGGTCCCGCCGAGGTGCGACGCGATCGTCTTCGCCCACTGGAAGGGCGCGTTGAGGGCCCAGGCCCAGCCCGCCGGATAGTGCGGATAGGAGCGAGTCCCGCCCATTTGATCGAGGCGTTCGAGATCGAGCGGAATGTTCTCGGGGGTCCCGTGGAGGCCGGCGAAATAGTTCCAGCTCCCGAGGAGGCCGCCTTCGGCCGACGCGCCGTTGTCGCCCACGATGTAGACGAAGATCGTTTCGTCGAGCTCGCCGATCTCCTCGAGGGCGCGAACGACCTGCCCGACCTGTTGGTCGGCGTGGGTCAGGAAGCCGGCATTCGCCTCCATCAATCGGCTCGCGACGCGGCGCTCGTCTACGGAGAGAGAATCCCAGGCCGGGAGCTCCGCGGGGCGCGGCGTCAGCTGCGTGTCGGCGGGGAGGATGCCGAGCGCCTTCTGCTTCGCGAAGGTCTGGCGGCGCTGCTCGTCCCAGCCGTCGTCGAATTTTCCGCGGAAGGGGCGGATCGACGCCTCGGGCGCGTGGATCGGGGCATGCGTCGCACCGGTCGCGAGATACACGAAGAACGGTCGCTCGGGGCGGATCGAGTGCTGCTCCTTGAGCCAGCTCGCGGCGCGCTTCGCGAGGTCCTCGCTCAGATGGTAGTCGTCGCCGGGCGGACGCAAAATTGGGCGCGTTCCCTCGTAGAGCGTCGGCTCGAACTGATGGGTCTCGCCGCCGAGGAAGCCATAGAAATGGTCGAAGCCCTTGCGCGTCGGCCAGCGGTCGAAGGGGCCGGCGGGGGAGGTCTCCCAGTCCGGCGTCAGATGCCATTTGCCGAAGGCGCCCGTCGCATAGCCGGCTCCGCCGAGGACCTGGGCGAGGGTCTTTGCGTCGTCGCGCAGGACGCCCCGCTTGCCCGGGTGGTTCGAGGCGGAGTTGAGCACCGCGCCGACGCCGACGGCATGGGGATTGCGGCCGGTGAGGAGCGATGCGCGCGTCGGCGAGCAGATACCGGTCGTATGGAAGCGGTTGTAGCGGAGGCCCTGCTGCGCGAGGCGGTCGAGGGTCGGCGTCGGGATCGGACCGCCGAACGTCTCCGCGGCGCCGAACCCCACGTCGTCGAGGAGCACGATCACGACATTCGGCGCGTTCACGGGTACGGGGACGAGCGTCAGCGGTGCGCCCGTGTCCGCCGCGCTCGCCGCGCGAGCGAGACCGCCGAGCGCAAGCAGACCGAGCGCACTGCGTCGAAATCCGGACACCAGGGGACGAGCAGCACGGCAGTCGGACGCAGGGATCGTCATCGTATCGTTCTCCTTCGTGGGCAGAATTCGATGATGGCGCACTCTCCGCACGCGTGCGCATCAGCGCGTCTGGGCGTTCTCCCGCGTAAGGGCTTCGCGGCCGTCGAGGGTGCGTAGCTCGCGCCCGAGCTCGCGCAGGAGATCGAGGCTGTACGTGATGCGGCCCGTCACCTCCGGCTTGCAGACGGACAGCGCGAGAGCGGCCTCCGCCATCGCCTCGACCGGCTCGATCATCTCGGGCTGGATCCATTTGTCGGCGCCGGTCATTCGGACGGCCGCCGTGATCACGGCAGCGACGGGGGCGAGGGTATTCACGGCGATGCCCGCCTGCGACAGCTCGGCGGCGATGCCGACCGTCAAGCGATCGAGGGCCGCCTTGCTCGCGGCGTAGAGATGGGCGCCGCCGTTGATCTGATAGGCCTCGAAGGGAGGGCCCTGCGGAAGTCGGGCCGTGGCGGACGAGATGTTCACGATCCAGCCGCGCCCCTTCTCGCGCATCGCCGGGACGACGAGCTGCGAGAGATGAAAGGCCGCCTCGACGTTGACGCCGAAGGTCAGCGCGAAATGGCTCGCCGTCAGCTTCTCGAAGGTCTTGTGCGGCCCGGCAGCGGCGTTGTTCACGAGGATGTCGATGTCCCCGAGCTCGGCGCGGCACTTCTCGACGACCGCCATCCGCGACTCCGCCCTCGCAACATCGCCCTGGATCGCGAGCGCGCGGCCCCCCGCGGCGACGATCCGCTCGACCGTCTCCCGCAACGAGCCGGGCTCCTTACCCTTCGGCTCGTCGAGGCTGCGCGCGACGCAGGCGACGCTTGCTCCGGCGGAGGACAGCCGCTCGGCGATGGCGGCGCCGATGCCGCGGCTCGCCCCGGTCACGAGGGCCACGCGATCAGCGCACGCCTTCGAATCAATCCCTGTCTTCGCGGACATCTGGCGCTCCTTCCGTGCCTGGGCTAACTGGATAGATCTATGACTAAGACAAGCAACGGGTAGCATGACCTCCTCCGAATCGGCCACCCCTGGATTCGCGCCCGATCCCGGGCCTGCAAGCCTCCTCGACGGCGCCGATGCGCTCGGAACGGGGCCGTCCATCGACGGCGATCTCGAGCGCGCCCTCGAAGAGCTCTTCCGCCTTGGCGCGAACAAACGATTCAATCACCACCAGGCGATCGCCGTCGGCGCGGTGGTGACGCGAGCAGGCTATGCCGCGCTGCGCAGCCTCTACGACCACGGGACCCTCTCCGTCCGCCGCCTCGCCGACGCGTGCTCGATGGATGCAGCAACGGCGAGTCGACAGCTCATGCCGCTGGTCGACGAGGGGTTGGTCGAACGGGGCGGCGCCGACGGGGACGCCCGGCAGGTCGTGCTGCGACTGACGCCCCGAGGTCGCGAGGTCTACGGGCGCATCGTCGAATACCGTCTGGGCCAGCTGACGAGCGTCCTCGAAGCCTGGCCCGACGAGGATCGCGTCCGGCTCACGGCCCTCGTCTCGCGCCTCGCCCGGGATCTCGCGCGCCTGCCGCGCGAGTCCGCGGCGCGAGGGTCGCGGGCCCGTATTCCGACCGCGGATCCGCTCGTCGTCTGATTCGCGCTGAGAAATTCATTCCGAGAAAGTCACGTCCAGCGATTCCTGAACGAGAAAACATCTCCACAAAAGGACCTCCCCATGAGAATCCAGCCCCGCACCGTCCGCTACGGCGGCGCCATGTTCGACCAGACCGAGATCGACGCCGTGATGGCTCAGATGCAGGATCCGCTCGGCCTGATTCCGGGCAAGAAGGTCCACGAGTTCGAGGCGCGCGTCGCCGAGTTCATGGGCAAGAAATACGGTGTCATGGTGAATTCGGGCTCGTCGGCGCTGATGGTCGCCATGCGCCTGGCCCAGCTGCCGCGGGGCTCCGAGGTGATTACGCCAGTTCTGACCTTCTCCTCGGACGTCGCCGCGATCTACCACGTCGACTGCACGCCGGTCTTCGTCGACGTCGGCCTCTCCGACTACCAGATCCGTGTCGACCAGATCGAGGCCGCGATCGGCCCGAAGACGAAGGCGATCCTGATCCCCGACCTCGTCGGCGGGATCTGCGATTGGGACATCGTCCGCAAGATCGCCGACCGGCACGGCCTCTTCGTCATCCACGACAGCGCCGACACCCTTGGCGGCAAGCTCCGCGGGCGCCACACGGCGAGCCGGGCCGACGTCTCGATCACGAGCTTTTCGATCTTCCACATCATCACCGCCCTCGGCAACGGCGGCATGGTCTTCTTCGACGACGAGAAGTACTTCGACCGCTCGCTCTCCCTGCGCGCCTGGGGTCGCTCCTCCGAGAAGTGGATGCACGGCACAAAGTCGAAGAGCTCCGACGGTCGCTTCCTCGAGAAGGTCGACGGAATCGACTACGACGCGCTCTTCATCTTCGAGGAGAACGCCTACGGCTTCATTCCGAACGAGTGTGGCGCGGCCTTCGGTGTCGAGCAGATGAACAAGATCGACACGCTCTGGAAGCTCCGCGAGGAGCGCTTCCGCTGGCACACGGAATTCCTGAAGAAGCACGAAGACAAGTTCATCCTGCCGACGATCATCCCGGACACGGAGACGACCTGGCTCTGTTACCCGCTGCAGATCCGCCCCGAGACGGGCTGGAGCCGGACGAAGTTCCAGATCCAGCTCGAAGACGCCGGCATCACCAGCCGCGTGATCTTCTCTGGCAACATCACGCGCCAGCCGATGCTCAGGAATCAGGAGTACCGGATCGCGACGGCCGGCCTCGCGACGGCGGACCAGATCATGAAGTACGGGATCATGCTGCCCTGTCATCCGACGATGACGCGCGAGGACTGCGAGTACGTCTATCAGACGATCGAGGACTTCATCGAGGCGAAGGGCGAGGTCACGGTCAAGCGCTGAGCGGGATGCGGCGGGTGTCGCGGGGTCGATCGGCCCCGCCCCGGCGATTCACCCTCCCTATCGCCCCGATCGAGCGATTCCATTTCCCTGCTCGCCGATCGCAACCTAGTGTCCGCCCGTCCGGCGACCCATTCCGCCGGCGAGAGGAGACCGAAATGAAACGAATCAGCGGGATCGCCCTGGCGGTGGCCCTCGCGACCGCTGGCGCAGTCGGGCCGGCGACGTCGGGTGGCGCCGAGGTCCGCGGAATGTCGAACCAGGATTGGTGGCCTGAGCGACTGGACCTCCATCCTCTTCGACAGCATGCAGCCGAATCGAACCCGCTGGGTCCGGATTTCGATTATGCCGTCGAGTTCTCGACGCTCGACCTCGAATCTCTAAAGGCGGATCTCCGCGCGCTCATGACCGAATCCCAGGCCTGGTGGCCGGCGGACTTCGGCCACTATGGACCCTTCTTCATCCGCATGGCCTGGCATAGCGCCGGGACCTATCGCATCGCCGATGGGCGTGGCGGCGCGGGTGGCGGTCAGCAGCGCTTCGAGCCACTGAATAGCTGGCCCGACAATGTCAGCCTCGACAAGGCACGACGCCTGCTCTGGCCGATCAAGCAGAAGTACGGAAGCAAGATCTCCTGGGCCGACCTGATGGTGCTGACGGGCAACGTCGCGCTCGAGTCGATGGGTTTTGAGACCTTCGGCTTCGCGGGCGGCCGTAGGGACGATTGGGAAGCCGACCTCACGAACTGGGGACCCGAGAAGGAGTTCCTCGGCGATGCGCGCTACCACGGCGATCGCCAACTCGAGAACCCGCTCGCGGCCGTGCAGATGGGCCTCATCTACGTCAACCCGGAAGGACCGAACGGAAAGCCGGATCCGCTCGCGGCAGCGCGAGACATTCGCGAGACCTTCGGCCGCATGGCGATGAACGACGAGGAGACGGTCGCCCTGATCGCGGGGGGGCACACCTTCGGCAAGGCGCACGGAGCCCACGCTCCGTCGAAGTGCGTCGGGCCCGATCCCACCTCGGCGGGGCTCGAGGAGCAGGGGCTCGGATGGCGCAATCGCTGCGGCACGGGCGCCGGCGCCGACACGGTCACAAGCGGCCTCGAGGGCGCCTGGTCCGCCAATCCGATCGCCTGGACGACGCAGTACCTCGACAACCTCTTCACGTTCGACTGGGTCCAGACCCGCAGCCCGGCCGGCGCGATCCAGTGGACGCCCTCCGATCCGAACGCGGCCCAGCTCGCTCCGGATGCGCACGACCCGAGCAAGCGCCACGCGCCGATCATGTTCACGACGGATATCGCCCTCAAGGAGGACCCCGCCTATCGCAAGGTCGCCGAGCGCTTCCGCAAGAATCCCGATGCGTTCGCCGATGCCTTCGCGCGGGCCTGGTTCAAGCTGACCCATCGCGACATGGGTCCGCGGGCGCGCTACCTCGGTGCGCTCGTGCCCCAGGAGTCCTTGATCTGGCAGGACCCGGTGCCGCCGGTCGAGCATCCGCTCGTCGACGCGAACGACGTCGAGCAGCTCGAGGCGAAGGTCCTCGCGACGGGACTACCCGTCTCCGATCTCGTCCGCACCGCCTGGGCCTCCGCCGCGACCTATCGCGGCAGCGACGGGCGCGGCGGCGCGAACGGCGCCCGCATCCGGCTGGCGCCCCAGAAGGACTGGGCGGTCAACGATCCCAAGCGCCTCGCGAAGGTCCTCGGGAAGCTCGAGGGCATCCAAAAGGACTTCAACCGCGCACACAAGGGCGGGAAGCAGGTCTCGCTCGCCGACCTGATCGTGATCGCGGGCAACGCGGCGATCGAGCAGGCGGCGAAGCGGGGCGGCCGCACCTTCGACGTGCCGTTCACGCCGGGTCGCACCGATGCCTCGCAGGCCCAGACCGACGTCCGTTCGTTCGCGGTGCTCGAGCCGACGGCGGACGGGTTCCGCAACTACTACGGACCCTCGAGTCGCCTCTCGCCGGCGGAAATGTTGGTCGAGCGGGCAAACCTCCTCACGCTGACGGTGCCCGAGATGACCGTCCTCGTCGGCGGGATCCGGGCGCTCGACGCCAACGCGAACGGGAACCGCCACGGCGTCTTCACCGATCGCCCCGGCACCCTCGGCAACGACTTCTTCGTCCAGCTGCTCGACATGTCGACGCGCTGGGCGAAGTCGGAGAAGGACCCGGGCCTCTACGAGGGATACGACCGCTCGAGCGGAAAGCTCGAGTGGACCGCGACGCCGGTCGACCTGATCTTCGGGTCGCATTCGGAGCTGCGGGCCGTCGCAGAGGTCTACGCGGCATCCGACGGCAGCGAGCGATTCGTGAACGATTTCGTCCGGGCCTGGACGAAGGTCATGGATCTCGGTCGCTGAGACTCGCGGGTCTAGGCTTCGAACGGCGGTGCACCGGTGAGACGGTGTGCCGCCGTTCCTGCTTTCCGCGCGACGCGGCCGGCGCCGCGTCAGGGCAGGGGAGAGCGCGCCTCGATCGATTCGACGGACTTGGGCAGCTCTGCGCGCACCAGCTGCGCGAGGCGGATGAAGCCCTCGGTCCGCGGGCTGCCGCGGCGGTGGGCGAGCACGATCTCGCGGCCGGGAGCGGGCGATGAGAAGGGGCGGACGGCCGTCGACCTGCGGCGTCGGTCCTCGCCCGTCAGCGCCATGGCCGGCATCAAGGTCACGCCGAGTCCGGCTATCACCATCTGGCGAATCGTCTCGAGGCTCGTGGCCCGGTAGTCGCCTTCGGGCGATGGCCCGCGCGAGCGCTGCGTGCGGCAGATCTCGAGGGCCTGGTCCCGCAGACAATGGCCCTCGGTCAGCAGCAGCACGCGCTCCCTCGCGAGGGCCTGCTGGGGAATGCGCTTTCGCTTCGCGAGGGGGTGGTCGGCGGGACAGAGTAGAAGGAAGGGCTCGTAGAAGAGCGGGTGGACGACCAGCCCGCTCTCTTCGAACGGGCGCGCGAGCACGATCGCGTCGACGGCGTGCTCGCGGAGCCGTTCCAGGATCTGATGCGTCATGCCTTCCTGCACGATCGGCTCGAGCTCGGGCAGGCGCTTCGCGAGGGCCGCGATCAGCCAGGGCAGCAGGTAGGGCGCCAGCGTCGGGATGACGCCGACGCGGATCGCCCCGGCGAGCGGGTCGAGCGCGCCTTCCGCCTGGTCGAGGAGCCGCCGCGCCTCGTCGAGCACGGCGCGGGCGCGCGCCAGGATGAGCTCGCCCTCCTGGGTCGGGCGGACCTGCTTGCTCGACCGCTCGAAGATCTGGACGCCGAGGATGTCCTCGAGCTTGCGGAGGCCGGCCGAGAGCGTCGGCTGACTGACGTGACAGGCCGCCGCGGCGCGCCCGAAATGGAGCGTCTCCCCGACCGCGATGGCATAACGCAGTTCGGTCAGGGTGAAGCCCGGATCGGCCGGAATCCGCGCATTCGGGTCCGTTACAGCTGTCAACTTCTCGCCCTCTCTCCGAGTCTTCCTACCCGCATTTTCATGCGCATCCCTGCGTATCTCGCGGCGCGGCGCGCTCGTAATCGCCTGGCCCACCTCGATGGTTCCCCGTCTTGCCGATGTCATGCGTCGATCCTCCGACGTGTTCGCGGGCGCCGCCGAGGACGGACATGCTCCGACCTCGCACGGTCTGCCCGCGGCGCCACGGCTTTCGTCCGCGTCGCCAGAGGATCGGGTCGGAGTATGGATCGATAAAATGGAATGTTGAAATGGCGATCATCGAGACGGGCTATCGAGCCTCGAGGGTGCCGTCCTGAGTACGTCACCCACCTGCGGGACCTCGCTCCAGGTGATTGTAGGAATATTCGACAATCCGCACGAACTCCCCGTTCGCCTCGCGATGGACGGTCGGCGCTTGCGCGTGATCGCCCGTCCGACTCACTCGAACAGAGCCTGCTCCGGCCCGATCCGCGCCGCAATCGGCGCGAGCTTCTCCGCATCGAGCTTGTAGAAGCGAACGGCATTTCCGCCGAGGATGGCAGCGATGTCTGCCTCGGACACGCCGCGCAGCGCTTCGATCCGTGAATCGTCCGTGCCGGGCCAGCTGCCCTCCGGATGCGGATAGTCGCTGCCCCATAGGATCGACTCGACACCGATTTCCGCGCGGACCTCGACCTCTCGCCGTGCGAGCACCGATGCCCCGACGGCGACGTTGCGGCGGAAGTAGTCGCTCGGCTTCTGCGGCAGATGGCTCGTGAAATTGCCCATCTTGGCATTGGCGTGGTGGGCGGTATAGCGGTGGTCGAGCAGCGCCAGGTACTCGGGGACCCAGATGCAGGAGCCCTCGGTCACGGCGACGCGCAGCTCGGGATGGCGCTCGAAGACGCCGCCCCAGATCAGGAAGGTCAGCGGCCGGACGAGCCACCAGCAGACCTCCGACGTGTAGATCCCCATGGCACCGGTCGCGAGCGTGCCGTCGGGCTCGAGCGCGAACGCATCGTCGCGGGCAGCGGGGCCCGAGTGGAAGTGGACCGACATTTCGAGCTCGCTGCAGACGGCCCAGAGCGGGTCGTAGCGGCAGAGATGATAGGGCGGGAGCTTGCCCCAGACGACGGGCAGCAGGATTCCGCGCAGGCCGTTCTCGCGGGCCCAGCGAACCTCGCGGACTGCTTCGTCGACGTCCCATAGCGCGGGAACGACCGCGAGACCGATGTGGCGCTCCGGCGCCATCTGGCAGAGCTCCGCCAGCCAGCGGTTATGCGAGCGCGCGCCGGCCCATTGCAGCTCGGGATCGACGCCGTCGGTCGCGAGGCCGAGACCGGCTTCGAAGGGCGGGCTGTTGAATTCGGTGATGCCGTCGGGAAAGATCACCTCGGCGGCGATGCCGTCGCCGTCGAGGACGTCGATTCGACTGGCGTGATCCCAGGCGCCGGTCAGCCCGGTCCAGTTCTCGGCGCGCCATTTCTCATTGAACTCGTCGACGAGAAAGAGCTTCGCCGCCGCCTTGCGCTGGGCGATCTGCGCCGCGATCTCGACGTCGAAGCGAGCACGGTACTTCGGGTCGAGATAATCGCGGTAGCGCTCCGGCGGGAGGCCCGCGTGACAATCGGAAGAGATCACGAGATGACGCATGACGGGCGTTCCTCCATCAATCGGGGCTGGGCGGCGCGAGGGCAGAGGCCAGGAAGCGTGCCGTCGCGGCGGCGCGTTCGCGAACCGGATACTCCTCGAAATGAACCCAGCTGAGCGTCATGCTCGAGAATGCACTGCCGACGATCTCCGCAAGGGTCTCGATCGGGACGTCGGCGCGCACCTCGCCGCGCGCGACGCCCTCCGCGAGAAACGACTCGAAGGCGGCATGAAAGCGGCGGTCGTTTTCGGCGGGGGCGTCGGCGACGGTGACGGTCCAGATCTGCCCCAGCAGATCGCGGCGTGCAGGGTCGAGATTTGCAGCACCCTGCTCGAACAGGAAACGGATCTGACTCTCGAGGCTGACGCGTTGCTTGGTCAGCTCCTCGAGCTGCTCCGTGAGCTGACGGAGCGCCCGCTCGGAGAGGCCGCGCAGCAGGTCTCGCTTCCCGTCGAAGTGGTTGAAGAAGGTTCCGTAGGCGATCGACGCGCGGCTGCAGATGTCGGAGATCTTGGTCCCGTCGTAGCCCCTCTCCTCGAACAGGGAATCGGCGGCGTCGAGGACGCGCTCGATCAGCGCGAGGCGCTTCGATTCGCGGCCGAGCCGTCGCGCATCGGGGGCTTTGTCGGGGCTGTGGGTCGAGGCTGCCATGGAGAACCTGTACTTGACTTCAAGTACAAGATCAATCAGGCTCGGCGGCGACCGCGGGCCCGGCGGTCTCGCGAGGAGGATCGACGATGAATGCCGCGCAGACGAGCCACCAACTCCCCATCCCGAACGGCTGGTTCGCCGTCGCCTGGAGCCGGGACGTCGAGGCCGGTCAGGTCGAGAAGGTCCACTGCTTCGGCCGCGACCTCGTGCTCTTTCGGACGCGGGCCGGAAAGGCCGTGCTCGTCGACGCCTACTGTCCCCATCTGGGGGCCCATCTCGCCGTCGGCGGGCGCGTCGTCGGCGAGACGCTGCGCTGTCCGTTCCACGGCTGGCGATTCGACGAGACGGGGCGTTGCGTCGAGATTCCGCATTGCAAGACAATTCCTCCGCTCGCGCGACTCAAGAGCTGGGACGTCGTCGAACGCAACGACATGATCTTCGCCTGGCATCACGCCGAGGAGAAGCCGCCCGACTGGGAGGTGCCGACGATCGGGGTCATCGGTCATCCCGATTGGACGCCGCCGCGGCGCGTCGACATCGACGTCGCAGTCCATCTCCAGGAGCTCGCCGAGAACAACTTCGATCCGGCGCATTTCGAGGTCGTGCACGGGACTCCGGCGCCGCCGCCCTCGGAGTACGAGTACGGGCAGAACGGCCGCTTCGTTCGCGCCGTGAGCCAGATGCAGCGCGAGACGCCGATGGGCACCTTCGATACCCGGCTCGTGCGCGAGACCTTCGGCCTCGGACTGTCGACGGTCGTATCGGAGGGTCTACCGGGGGTGGGGACGATGCTCTTCGTCTCCGTTTCGCCGCTCGATGCGACGCATTCGAGGATGCGCTGGCTGTTGACGGTCACGAAGAACGTGGCGGATACGCTCGGCGAGGACTTCATGTCCGGCATCGTGAAGGGCGTGATGGACGATGTGCCGATCTGGGAGAGCAAGATCCACCGGGCGAATCCGGTGATGTGCGAGACCGACAAGAACATCGCCGAGTTTCGACGCTGGACGCGCCAGTTCTACTCGAGCGTCGGCGACGTCTGAAGGCCCTCAGGCCTCGAGCGCTTCGAGCACGCTCCACTCGCTGCTGAGGTCCTGACGAGCGAGATCGAGGGCCTCGGCCTCACATTTCGCGGCGATCGTAAGCAGGCGCGTCCGCGGACTGCCCACCACCTTGCAACGCAGCCGGAAGACTCGCGGGTCGGCAGAGTCGATCTCCGCGTCGGGCGCTCGCTCCTCCGCCGTCTTCGACGGGGAGGGCGCGGGCTGTATCGCCGGGTCGGACTCCTCCGATGCCTTGGCCGCGAGCCCCGCAGCGTCGAGGAGCTGGGAATACGCCGCATCGGAATCGACCAGGATGGCGCCGGCGATCCAGATCTTGTTGTTCGAGCTCCGGCTCTTCTCGCGCCGGATGTGCCAGATCTCGACGCCCACCGTCGAAATGCCGCGCCCCGGCACGTCGATCTCGATCTGGACCGGCTTCTTGGGATCGAGCCAGAGCGGAGAGAGCAGGCAGAGGCCACCTTCGGAAATGTCCACGATCCGGACTCGGATGCGCTCGCGTGCCCGTGCCACCCGGCCGTGCAGACGGCATTGGGTCCGCGGTTGACTGCGGCGATCGCTCGGTTTCGGGGCGGTCGGGCTGGGCATCCGGATTCACGTTCCGACGGCTCGTCGCGAAACAGAAGGTAGACCCCTGTGTCCGAGTCCGATCCACGACCGCATTATCCTCGACACGACAGGGTGTCGAGTTGAGCCCGATCCGCCGGAATGTATGGGCAGGGAGTCGAATCCCCGTGCGGTAGGCGCCGTGAGCCGTCCGCCGTCCCAGACTTTCGCCCTCTCGATCGATTCGGGCTCGGCCTAGCTCGCCGCGGTCAGCGGGCTCAGCCGGAGCTCGACGCGGCGGTTCTGCTGCTTGCCCGCCGGAGTGTCGTTGGCGACGATCGGGTACTGCTCGCCGAAGCCCTCGGTCAGGATGCGCATCGGAGCAATGCCCTTGCCGACCAGGTGGTCGCCGACGGCCTGGGCGCGGCGGCGGGAGAGGCTGAGGTTGTAGGCGTCGCTGGCGTCGCTGTCGGTATGGCCCATGACCTCGATGATGGTCTTGTCGTACTCGATCAGCACGAGGCTGACGGCGTGCATGACGTCGAGGAAATCCGAGCGGAGCACGGCGCTGTTGGTATCGAAGGTGACGTTCGAGGGCATCACGAGGGTGATCTGATCCCCGTTGCGAACGACGCGGACACCCGTTCCTTCCAGGAACTTTCGAAGCTTCGCGTCCTGGTAGTCCATGTACCCGCCGATCGCGGCCCCGCTCAGAACGCCGACGCCCGCTCCGATCATCGCCGCCTTGGCGGCGTCCTTGCCCGCGAGCGCCGCGATGCCCGCGGCGACCCCGGCGCCGATGCCGCCACCGAGCACGCCGCCGATCGCGGTCTTGCTGATGCGCCGCTCGCCCGTGTACGGATCGGTCACGCAGCCCGGCGTCGACGCCAGCACGAGACCTGCGGCGAGGGCGACGACCAGCGACCTTACGGCGGTCGATCGGATCGGTTGAAGGGCTCGCTCGACGCGGTACTCGTTCTGCAGCTCGAAGCTCATCGGATCTTCCTTTCGGTCGCGGGTTCGTTCGGTGGCCACTGCAGCGTAGCCGGTTGCATGGACTTCGCGCAGCTGGGATCGTTCGCCCGAATCGTCGCCGGGTCACATCGAGAGCGCGGTCCCAAGCGCCGCGTTCGGCAAACCCCCTGCGATTCAGGCCACGATTTAAGCCACGATGTTGACCAGCCGCCCCTTCACGACGATCACCTTCTTCGGTGCCCGCCCCTCGAGGATTCGCTGCACCGCCTCGAGGGCGAGCGCTGCCGCCTGAGCCTGTTCATCGGAAACGTCGGCGGGGACCTGGATCTCGCCGCGCTTCTTGCCATTGACCTGGACGACGAGCGTGATCTGGTCGGAGACGAGCAGGGCGGGATCTGCGACGGGCCAGGGCGCGTAGGCGAGGCTCTCGCGGTGGCCGAGGCGCTGCCATAGCTCTTCTGCGAGATGCGGCGCCATCGGAGCGAGGAGGAGCAGGAAGGACTCGGCGGAGACTCGCACGAGGGCAGCGTCCTTCGTGATGTCGCGGGCGAATACCATGAGCTTCGAGATCGCGGTGTTGAAGCGCATCGCCTCGAGGTCGTCGGTCACGCCGGCGATGGTCTGGGCCGTGAGCCGGCGTTGCTCGAGCGTTCCCTCGCCGCCGGCCGGTGCGCGGAACACGTCGCCGTCCGGGGCTTCGTCGTGGAACAAGCGCCAGCCGCGCTGCAGGAAGCGGTAGATGCCCTGTATGCCCTCGGTCGACCAGGGGGCGGCCTTCTCGAGGGGGCCGATGAACATTTCGTAGAGCCGCATCGAGTCGGCGCCGTGCTCGCGAATCACGTCGTCGGGGTTCACGACGTTGCCCTTGCTCTTGGACATCTTCTCGACGACGCGCTCGAGCGAGAGCGACGGATCCTCGGGATGCCATGCGTTCCTGTCCGCGTCGAGTACGACCATCGAGGACTGAAGCCAGCGCGCCTTGAGCGGGCGACCATCCGTCTTCGAGACCGGTCCGTCGTCGGTCTCGCGCACGTCGGAGGAGGCATAACGTTTCGACTTGCCGGGCGCGGCCGAATCCGAGACGTCGTCGTCGTAGAAGCGGAAGCTCTCGCCGAGGATCATTCCCTGATTCACCAGCTTCTGGAAAGGCTCCTTCGTATGGACGAGCCCGAGGTCGTAGAAGACCTTGTGCCAGAAGCGCGAGTACAGCAGGTGGAGCACGGCGTGCTCAGCCCCCCCGATGTACAGATCGACGGGCATCCAGTAGCGCTCGGCCTCCATCGACCAGGGTGCCGAGTCGTTCTTGGGATCGGTGAAGCGAAGGAAGTACCAGCAGCTTCCAGCCCACTGCGGCATCGTGTTCGCGTCGCGAAGGACCTTGCGTCCCCGCGCGTCGGTCGTCTCGATCCACTCCTTCACGCGCGCGAGGGGGGCCTCGAAGCCTTCGCCCTTCGGCTTGAAATCGTCGAGTTCGGGGAGCAGGAGCGGGAGCTCGGACTCGGGGATCAGCTCGACGGCGGCGCCTGCTCCGTCGGCGACGGTGTGCACGACGGGGAAGGGCTCGCCCCAATAACGTTGGCGGCTGAAGAGCCAGTCCCGGAGCTTGTAGGTCACGGTCCCGCGCCCGATGCCCCGGGCCTCCAGCCACTCGATCATCTTGCGCTTCGCCGCGTCGGTCTCGAGGCCGTCGAGGAAGCCCGAATTCGTCGCGCGGCCGTTTCCGGTCCAGGCGGCGACCGCGACGTCGCCTCCGGAGACGACCTCGACGATCGGGAGGCGGAAGGTCGTCGCGAAGGCCCAGTCCCGTTCGTCGTGGCCAGGGACGGCCATGATCGCGCCGGTGCCGTAGCCGGCGAGGACGTAGTCGGCGATCCAGATCGGGATCTCGCGGCCGTCGACGGGATTGCGGGCATGGGCGCCGGTGAAAACGCCGGTCTTTTCGCCGAGCTCCGCCTGGCGGGTCCGTTCGCTCTTGCGACCGGCGCGCTCGACGTAGGCTTCGACGGCGGAACGCTGGGCTTCGGTCGTCAGGCGAGCGACGAGCGGATGCTCGGGAGCGAGCACCATGTAGGTTGCGCCGAACAGCGTGTCGGGTCGCGTCGTGAAGACTTCGATCTCGACGTCCGGATGGCCGGAAACCGCGAAACGGACATGGGCTCCTTCGGAGCGGCCGATCCAATCGCGCTGCATCTTCTTGATCGGCTCGGGCCAGTCGAGTCCCTCGAGGTCCTCGATCAGTCGGTCGGCGTACTGGGTGATGCGCAGCATCCACTGGCGCATCGGCATGCGCACGACCGGATGCCCCCCGACCTCGCTCTTTCCGTCGATGATCTCTTCGTTCGCGAGCACCGTCCCGAGCGCTGGACACCAGTTGACGGCCACCTCCGCCTGATAGGCGAGCCCCCGTTCGAAGAGCTTGCGGAAGATCCACTGGGTCCACTTCACATAACGTGGATCGGTCGTGTCGAGCTCGCGCGACCAGTCGTAGCTGAAACCCAGGCTCTTGATCTGGCGCTTGAAGTTCTCGATGTTGCGGCGAGTCGTGTCGCGCGGGTGGGTTCCCGTCTTGATCGCGTACTGCTCGGCCGGCAGGCCGAACGCGTCCCAACCCATCGGATGGAGGACGTTGAAGCCCTGCATGCGCTTGTAGCGCGCCATGATGTCGGTCGCCGTGTAGCCTTCGGGGTGGCCGACGTGGAGCCCATCGCCGGACGGGTAGGGGAACATGTCGAGCACGTAGTACTTCGGGCGTGCGGGGTCGATCTCGGCGCGAAAGGTCTGGTGGTCCTCCCAATACGCCTGCCATTTGGGTTCGATTCGCGACGGTTCGTAGGCCATGGCGGCGGATTCTCCCGTGGCGTCGTCGGGCAGTCAATGAATCCGGCTCGCATCCGGCGATCGGACGGGTCGGCAAGCGTCGCTGCCGCTACTCTGGCCCCATGTCCGCCCCCAACGACGATTCCCAGAACGACATGACCGTCTTCGTCGTCTCCGACGGGACGGGCGACACCGGGAGCGCGGCCGTCCGGGCCGCCATGATCCAATTCCGGCACCGCTGGCGCCTGCGCGTCTTTCGCGACACGCGCAGCATCTCCGACGCGCGCCGGGTGGTCGAGCAGGCGGAGCAGGCCAATGCGCTGGTCGTCTTCAGCTTGGTCGAGGGCGAGGTCGTCGCAGCGCTCCTGCGCGAGGCGGACCAACGGGGTGTCGTCGCCGTGGACCTGCTCGGGCCCCTGATCATGCGAGTGGCGCAACGGCTCAAGGTCGAGCCGCGCCATCAGCCGGGTCTTCTGCACGGATTTTCGGACGATTACTTCGATCGCGTGGATGCCGTCGAGTTCGCCGTTCGCCACGACGACGGGGCAAATCTCCGCACGCTCCACGAGGCCGACATCGTCCTGACCGGCGTCTCGCGGACTTCGAAGACGCCGCTTTCGATGTACCTCGCGCAACGCGGCTACAAGACCGGAAACGTCCCGCTGATCCCGGGGATGGATCCGCCGAAGGAGCTCCTCGAGCTCGACAAACGCCGCGTCTTCGGCCTCACGGTGGATCCCGCGACCCTGCTCTCCGTCCGCACGGCGCGCCTGCGTTCGATGCGAGCCCCGTCCTCGACGGATTACACCGATCCCGACCAGGTCATGCTCGAGCTCGACCGGGCTCGCAAGCTCTTCCGCCGCCAGGGCTGGCAGCAGGTCGATGTCTCGGGTCGTGCCGTCGAGGAGAATGCCTCGAAGATCATCGACTCCTACGAAAGCACGTTCGGGGGCGGCCGCGGGACCGACGCGGCCTCGCCCTCGCCCGGCGCGACGGGCAGCTGAATTGGAGCGCTTGCCGCGCCGCAGCGCGCGATGAACGCCCAAGGCGTCCAGACTTCGCAGCCCGCACTCCGAGCGCGCCCCGCGACCTTTCGGTCCGCGCTCACCACGAGCGCATGAGCTGCGGGCAGGGCTCGCCGAGCCCGGCGCACGATCCAGTCATCGGCGGACTCGACGAACACGCTGTGGACCATCGGCCCACGGCCCCCCGCCGCACGGCCTGCCGGCAGCGCGAGGACCGACCACGCCGGCTGGGAGCCGTCGAAGGCGACCCAGATCTCGTCCCGGGGATCCGGCCAGGTACACACCCGCGAGAGCAGCTTCTCCCGCGCATCACGGCCCCACCAGACCGAATCGCGCTCGCCGGCGAGCAGAACCGTATGCAAGACGTTGAAGCCGTCGACGAAGACCGTCCGCGGATCAGACGCCCCGCGCTCGGCCTCGATCTCTGCGTCGCTGTCTCTCTCGATCCCCTCATCGATCTTTCGATCGATCGTTCTATCAATCACTCCATCGATCCATGGATCGAGCGGACTTCGGCCCGGCTGGGTCATCGCGGTTTTGCTCCCCGAACCTCATCCCGGCGCGTCATTGCCCCGACCATGCGGCCTGATCGTATCCGGTCTCGAAGGTCGAGGCTGCGATCTCGACCGGCTCCGTCCCCAGCCGCCCCATCTCGATCGCCGCCCAGGCGAAGCCGAACGCGAACGTCGCGGCGAGCGTCAGGACGACCTCCCGCACCCCCTCGCGTAATTCCGTCCAGTCCCGCGCGGCCGTCGGAGTCTCTCGATTCCCCGACATCCCCAATCCCATTCCCAATCCCATTCCCATTCCCATCCCGATCGCATCCGGAGTCGCCCTCTCCGTCTTCGTTACGACATCCATTTTGCACCCCCTCATGGATTCTGGTCGCAGTCCCCAGGGCGTCTTGGCATCCGTCCTGGTCGCTGGCTTGGCATCAGCATCCGGCGAGCCCGTGACAGCGCCGGTCACGCGGTCGTCGCACCCCGCTCGAAGCTTGCGCGGGGCAGGGGGCTGACTTATCCAGAGCCGCCATGGGCAAGACGAGAAATGACGCTCGACCGGACCGGGGCGGCGCCAGGCCGCTCCACGTGGGCCTCGTCCAGATGCGCTGCGAGGCGGATCCGGTCCGCAACCTCGCTCGGGCGATGGACGGAATCGCGGATGCCGCGCGGCGGGGCGCCGAGGTCGTGTGCCTCCCGGAGCTCTTCCGGACTTACTATCTCTGCCAGAGCGAAGACGCGCGGCGCTTCGACTGGGCGGAGTCCATTCCAGGTCCGTCGACCGAGGCCCTCGCGAAACAGGCCGCCGATCTGCACGTCTCGCTCGTCGTGTCGCTCTTCGAGCGCCGCGCCGCCGGCCTCTACCACAACACCGCCGTCGTCCTCGACGAGGCGGGCGAGCTCGTCGGCCGCTACCGCAAGATGCACATTCCCGACGACCCGCTCTATTACGAGAAGTTCTACTTCACGCCCGGGGACCTCGGATTCCGGGTTCACGATACAAAGGCGGGCAGGCTCGGCGTGCTCGTCTGCTGGGATCAGTGGTTTCCCGAAGCCGCTCGTGCGACCGCGTTGTTGGGCGCGGACATTCTCTTCTACCCGACCGCGATCGGCTGGCAATTCGAGGAAGATGCGTCCGTCGATGCCGCGCAGCGCGACGCATGGCACACGATCCAGCGCTCCCATGCGATCGCGAACGGGCTCTTCGTAGTCGGTGTGAATCGCGTGGGCCACGAGCGCCTCGATGGTGCGGTCGGCAGCGGGATCCGATTCTGGGGCAGCTCCTTCATCGCGGATCCGATGGGGCGGATGCTCGCTGTGGCGCCGGACGATGCGGAGGCGGTGCTCGTCGTCGAATGTGATCGTGGGGCCGTCGAACGGGTTCGACGCGACTGGCCGTTCCTGCGCGATCGGCGGATCGACGCCTATCAAGGACTCATGGATCGATTCAGCGATCACGACGCCCCGAGCGGCCGGGCCGGAGAGTCGAAGCAGCGAGATCGCGAGTGACCCCGATTCCGCGTCGCCGCTGGCCGGCAGAATGGGAGCCCCACCGCGCGACCTGGCTCTCCTGGCCCCACAACCGGGAAACCTGGCCGACCCGCCTTTCCCAGGCCGAAGACGCCTTCTGCGAGATGGTCCGCGCCATCCTCCCGGGCGAAGACGTCGAGATCAACGTCGGCGATCCGGGTCTCGCCGAGCACGTCCGGACGCGGCTGCTCGGCGCCGGGGTGAATGATCTGTCTCGGGTCCATCTCCGCGGTATCCCGACCAACGACGCCTGGGTCCGGGACCACGGCGGGATCTTCGTCTTCGAGGAGACGGGCGACGGATCGCGGCGGGTCGTGCTCGATTTTCTCTACGACGCCTGGGGCGGGAAATATCCGCCGTGGGACCGGGACGAGAAGGTCGCCGAGCAGATGGCGGAGATCGCCCGCGTCCCGCGGATCGCGTACGACCTCGTCCTCGAGGCGGGTGGGATCGATGGCGATGGCGCCGGGACGATCCTGACGACCGAGTCCTGCCTGCTGAATCCGAACCGCGCTCGGCCGGGCCACGACCGCTCGCGGCCGGCGCTCGAGCGGATGCTGGCCGAGGCCTTTGGTGCCGAAAGGGTCCTCTGGCTCGGCGACGGCATCGAAGGCGACGACACCGACGGCCACGTCGACGACCTGACGCGTTTCGTCGCCGAAGGGCGAGTCGTCACCATCGTCGAACGACATCCCGCGGACTCCAACTACCGGGTCTTGAAGGAGAATCGCGACCGGCTCGCGGGCATGACCGACGCGAAGGGCAGGCGCCTCGAAGTCGTCGAGCTGCCGACGCCGGGGATCGTGTCGGGACCCGACGGCCGGCTACCGGCGAGCTACGCCAATTTCTACTTTGCGAATGCCGCCGTGCTCCTTCCCGTTTTCGGGGTCCCGCAGGATCGCGAGGCAATCGCGATCCTCGAGAAGGCGATCCCCGACCGCCCGATCGTCCCGATCCCCGGGCAAAACCTCGTTCTGGGATTGGGTGCGGTCCACTGCCTCACCCAGCAGGAGCCGGCGCTCCCCCGCTGACCCGCGGACGGGGCAACCGGGATGCCGACGGCCCGCAGAGATCCGCGGGCCGTCCGCGTTCGGGGGTTCGGGTCATCGTACGAACCTCCGAGCCTCCTGCGCGCAAAGTGGATCCTCCGATCACCTTTCCATCGCAGGCCACTTCGGTTAAAACCCGGTGGCATCGGGGTTCGAGGGGCGGTGAGCCGGCGAATTCCTCGCGAGCGGGGACGCCTGGCGAGCCGGGGCTGCGCGACTCGACGGCGTCGCCCGCGAGGCGAGTATCCAGTCTTATGGGCCGGGGCACCGGCCCGCAGGGCGAGATCGAGGCAAGCTCAAGGCAGACTTGAGGCTTCTTAGGGCAAGAGTCAGGGCAAGAGGGGTTGACCCATGAATGTGTTCCGACATGACATCGTCATCGTCGGTGGGGGCGGCGCGGGGATCCGAGCGGCAATCGAAGCCGCCGAGAACCATCCGAACGCCTCGATCGCGCTCGTCTCGAAGGTCTATCCGATGCGGAGCCATACCGTCTCGGCCGAAGGCGGCGCAGCGGCCGTCGCGCGCGACGACGACAACCTCGAGCTGCACGGCTTCGATACCGTCAAGGGCTCCGACTTCCTCGGAGACCAGGACGCGATCGTCTACTTCGTCGAGCAGGCGCCGAAGGAGCTCGCGCTGCTCGAGAACTGGGGCTGCCCGTTCTCGCGCAACGAAGACGGCACCGTCGCGACCCGCGCCTTCGGAGGCATGACGACGAAGCGGACCTGGTATGCGGCCGACAAGATCGGCTTCCACATGCTCCACGCGCTCTTCCAGCACTCGATGCGCTTCAAGAACATCGTGCGCTACGACGAGTATTTCGTCTCGAAGCTGCTCGTCGACGGCGGCGCCTGCCGCGGCGTCGCGGCCCTCGACATCCGGACCGGCGAGTACAATGCGATCCTCGGCCGCGGCGTCATCCTGACGACCGGCGGCGGCGGCAAGATCTTCCCGTTCACGACCAACGGTACGATCAAGACCGCCGACGGCATGGCGCTCGCCTATCGCGCGGGCGTCCCGCTGAAAGACATGGAGTTCGTCCAGTACCACCCGACCGGCCTCCCTGGCACGGGCATCCTCATCACCGAGGCCACCCGCGGCGAGGGCGGTTATCTCCGCAACAACAAGGGCGAGCGCTTCCTCGTCGACTACGACTACGGCGTCGGCAAGAAGGCGGAGCTCGGTCCCCGCGACATGATCTCCCGCGCCATCGTGCAGGAGATCGAAGCGGGCCGCGGGTTCTCGGGGCCGTACGGCGCGTATGTCCACCTCGACCTGACCCATCTCGGCGCGGATGTCATCAACTTCAAGCTGCCCTTCGTCCGCGAGCTGGCGAAGACCTACGTCGGTGTCGATCCCGTGACGACGCCGATCCCGATCCGCCCGGTCGTCCATTACATGATGGGCGGCGTCGATACGGACATCCATGGCGCGACGATCCTGCCGGGCCTCTACGCCGCGGGCGAGGTGGCCTGCGTCTCGATCAACGGCGCGAACCGGCTCGGCTCGAACTCGCTGACGGAATGCCTCGTATTCGGGGCCGCCGCGGCGCGCCATGCGATGACTTATTCGAAGGGCTCGTCGTCGGGCAACGAAGCGGCCGTCATCGCCGAGTGCGAAGAAGAGGCCGGGCGCGTCGCGAACCTGCGCGGCCGCAAGAAGGGCGGCGAGAAGATCTCCGCCATTCGGCGCGAGCTGAACCAGGTGATGGAAGACAGCTGCGGCGTCTACCGCGAGCAGGTCTCGATGCAGGCGGGCGTCATCGCGACCGCGCAGCTGCGGGGCCGCGTCGCGGACCTTCGCCTCGAGGACGAGAGCAAGGTCTTCAATACTGAGGTCATCACGGCCCTCGAGCTGCAGAACATGGTCGAGGTCGCCGAGACCCTCGCCGTCTCGGCGGCCCATCGCAAGGAGTCCCGCGGCGCGCATACCTGCAAGGACTTCAAGACCCGCAACGACACGGACTATCTCTATCACACGATGACCTATCACGACCCGGCCGGTCCGCGGCTCGGGAAGAAGGACGTCGTGCTCGGCAAATGGGTGCCGGAGGAACGGAAATACTGATGGCCGAGAAGACGATCGTCATCACGCGCTTCGACCCCGACAAGGACCAGGCGCCGCGCAAGCAGGAATACAAGGTTCCGTGCGAGCCCGACTGGAAGGTCCTCGACGCGGTCAACTTCATCAAGGACGAGCTCGACGGCTCGGTCTCGCATCGCTGGTCGTGTCGCATGGCCGTCTGCGGCTCCTGCGGCATGATGGTCAACGGACAGCCCAAGCTGACCTGCAAGACCTCGATCAACGACTACGGCGACCGGATCGACATCGAGCCCCTCGCGAACTTCCCGGTCGTCCGCGACCTCGTCGTCGAGCTCGACGGCTTCATGCACAAATTCGAGAGCGTGAAGCCCTGGATCGTCCGGGCCAAGGAGAAGGCGGCCGACAAGGCGGCCCTCCATGCGACCAAGGGGACCTACACGCAGTCGGCCGAGCAGCTCGCGACGTTCAAGCAGTTCAGCATGTGCATCAATTGCATGCTCTGTTATTCGGCGTGCCCCGTTGTCGCGAACGAGCCCGAGTTCCTCGGCCCCGCCGCGATCGCCCTGGGACATCGCTACAACATGGACTCCCGCGACGAGGGCAAAGCCGAGCGCAACGCCATCTTCCGGGGCGAGGGAACGGTCTTCAGCTGCTCCTACGCGAACGAATGCAGCGAGGTCTGCCCCAAGAACGTCGACCCCGCGGCCGCCGTCAACCAGGCGAAGTTCGAGGCCGTGATCGATTGGGCCAAGAATCTCGTCCTGCCCCGAGGAGGTGCCTGAGATGGGAAGACCGGCTCACCCGCACGCGATGGCCCCCCCCAAGCCCGGCCGGACCCGGACCGCGCCGCCCCAGATGCCCTCGACCTGGTGGAGCGCCCCGCGCATCCGCAACTACCTGTTATTCGACGCGACGGGCATCGTCTACTACCTGATCTCGTTCCTCGCGATCGGCATGGTCCAGGCCCTCGGCCGGGGCCCCGGAGCCTGGGACGCCGTCATGACGCGCCTCCAGCATCCGGCCTACATCGCGTTCCACGTCCTCTGCCTCGTCTCGGTCGTCTTCGTCGCCATCCGCTTCTTCAGCCTCTTCCCGAAGGCCCAGCCCAAAATGATCGGCCCCCTGAAGCCGCCGCCGGCCAGCCTCATTCACGTCGCGCTCTACGTCGTCTGGTTCGGGATCACGGCCGTCATGACGGCCGTCCTCGCGGGAGTGATCTTCTGATGCGCGCATTCCTCCTCAAGATCGAACCGCTCATCTGGCTCATGTTCGGCCAGGGCATCCTGATCGGGACAATGCTCCTCACGGGCTGGATCCTCGTCGTCGGGCTGCTGATCCCGCTCGGGATCGTCGATGCGGGGGCTCTTTCCTACGATCGAGCCTACTCGCTTGCAACGGCTTCGCTTTTTGGGTTCGTCCCGATCGGCAAGCTCGTGCTCGCGGCGCTGCTCGTGCTTCCGCTCTGGAAGGGGGCGCATCACGTGCGCTCGCTTCATGTGGATTTTGGCGGGGCGGAGCGGGATGGGGTTGTCGGGATGCTGCTTTATGGGATTGCGTTGGTGGGGAGTGTCGTGGGGGTTGTGGCGGTGGTGGGGCTCTAGTTAGTTTTAAAAATTAAACTTTTACGTGTAGTAATCGCGATCTGATTTGACACTTACCCCGGTTAGGCACCGTCTGTTGGATCAAGTCCAAGGGGCGACTACATATCAACCGGGGAGTGTCGGGAATTTTTTGTCCGTGAGCCATACGATCCCCGGTTACGGGGAAGGAGATCCGTATGGCGAAGCGTGCAACGAAGGGTTCGATCGATTCAGCCCTGCTCGACCAGTTTCTGGTTGGGCATGATCCCGCAACTGTCCTGACCAGCCAGGGGCTGATCGGGGATCTGAAGAAGGCGCTGGCTGAGCGCATGCTGCAGGCCGAGATGGACGTTGATCTCGGCAACGAGGCCGAGCAAGCCTCCGGCAACCATCGCAACGGTTCGTCCGAGAAGACGATCCTGTCGGACGATGGGGCCCTCACGCTGTCGATCCCTCGCGATCGACATGGCCGCTTCGATCCAGCCCTGATCGCGAAGTACAAGCGTCGCTTCCCGGGCTTCGACGAGAAGATCATCGCGCTCTACGCCCGGGGCATGAGCACGCGCGACATCCAGAAGCACGTCGGCGAGTTCTACGGCATCTCGATCTCGCCGGACCTCGTCTCGGCGGTGACGGATGCCGTGCTCGATGAGGTCTCGGGGTGGCAGAACCGGCTGCTCGAGACGACGTACGCGATCGTATTCTTCGACGCCGTGCGGGTCAAGATCCGCGACGAGGGGCTCGTCAGCAACAAGGCCGTGTACCTGGCGATCGGGATGCGCGCCTCGGGCTACAAGGAAGTCCTCGGGCTCTGGATCGAGCAGAGCGAGGGGGCGAAGTTCTGGCTGCGCGTGATGAACGAGCTGAAGAGCCGCGGGACGCAGGACATCCTGATCGCCGTCGTCGATGGCCTGAGGGGCTTCCCGGACGTGATCCAAGCCGTGTTCCGACAGGCCGTGGTCCAGACCTGCATCGTGCATCTGATCCGCTACTCGATGTCGTTCGCGTCGTGGAAGGAGCGCAAGGCGATCGCGGCGGCGCTCAAGCCGATCTACCGCGCCGATAGCGCGGAGGCGGCCGCGGAAGCCCTCGAGGCGTTAGACGCCGGGGCATGGGGACGGAAGTACCCGAACATCGCCGCGAGCTGGCGGCGCAACTGGACGGCGGTAATCCCGTTCTTCGCGTTCTCGGGCGAGGTCCGGAGGATCGTATACACGACGAATGCAATCGAGAGTCTGAACAGCACCGTCCGCCGCAGCGTGCGAAGCAAGGGCCACTTCCCGAACGACCAAGCGGCGACGAAGCTGATCTGGCTATCGCTTCGCAATGCGGAGGCGAGTTGGAAGCGGCCACCGATCGCATGGCAGGCTGCCAAAGCGCTGCTTGCCATCCAGTTCGGAGAACGGTTCAATCTCGAAGACTGATCAAGGAAACCGGCTCACACACAGAAATGCTGACAGGCCCATCAACCGCCGGGCCCGCAGTAGTGGCCATCCGATCCATCCCATCGCCATGGACAGTCGCAGCGCCGCTGACCTAGCCTCCCGCCATGCCGATCCACCCCTTCGCGATCCACGTCGACGACGCCGTATTGGCCGACCTCCGCCACCGCCTCCAGAACACCGCTGGCCCGCCCCATCCCCCAGCGCCCCCTGGCGCCTCGGCATCCTCCTCGCAGTCGTAAAAGAAGCCGTCGCCTATTGGCTCAACACATACGACTGGCGGTCCCGCTGAGCCTTGATGAAGCCTGGCCTCAATTCCTGACAACCGTCGCCGGCGAACGCCTTCACTTCCTCCACGTCCGCTCCCCCAATCCCCGCGTAACCCCGCTCCTCCTGACCCACGGCTGGCCCGGGTCGTTCGTCGAATTTCTCGACGTGCTCGGTCCGCTCTCCGACCCGGCGGCCAACGCCGGCGACCCGGCCGACGCGTTCCACATCGTGGTGCCCTCGATGCCCGGCTAAGGCTTCTCCGGCTCGACTAACCAGCCGAGCTTCGACGTCCACCGGTTCGCCGACGCCGACGCCGCGCTCATGGCCCAGCTCGGCTACGACCGCTTCATCGCCCAGGGCGGTGACTGGGGCGCGATCGTGACCCGCCGCCTGGGCGAGGCCTACGCCGACCGGCTCCTCGGGGTGCATTTCAACATGCTCTTCGCGTTGCCCGCCTCGAGCGACCGCGATCCCGTTGCCGGGATCACCGACACCGAGAATGCGCGCTTCGCCGCCGCCGCCACCCGCATCGCCGACGGCACGAGCTACATGGCGATCCAGAGCACCAAGCCTGAAACCCTGTCCTACGGCCTGACCGACTCGCCGACCGGTCTCGCCGCCTGGATCCTCGAGAAGTTCCAGGTCCGGAGCGACCTCGACGAGGGCGGCCTCGCCAGGACTTACGGCTGGGAACGCCTGCTCGACAACGTGATGGCCTACTGGGTGACGAATACCGCGGGCTCGGCGGCCCGGCTCTTCACGTCCGGCGGGGACTGCGGCCGACCAACCGTGGAACGGGCGGGTCGACGTGCCGACCGGGTACTCGCATCAGCCCTACGAGCTGATGCAGACGCCGCGGGCGTGGGCGGGGAACCGGTACCGCATTGTTCACTGGGAGGAGCAGGGCGGGGAGGGCTCTTTGCGTGCTTCGAGCGGCAGGGGCAATTCGTCATCGACCTTCGGACATTTCGCCGAGTGCTGGCCGGGCTCGGCTGAGGTTGTGGACCGAGGCTCGCACGTGGGTCCCCGTTGCTACCTCGGACCTTGGTTCGTCGGATCACGTTCGAGGCCAAAAGCCAAGGGTCGTCGCGCCGATTCGCCCTGGCCGCAGCGACTCGACGCGCCCTTGCGATGCGGGCGCGATAGTGTCCGCCCAACCCGTCCATATTCCAGATTTAATGGGAGCATTCTCGTCCGCTGACACGAGGGAGCGAGCACGTGCCCCCGGTTACGCCGAAATGGAGCCCCGCGGCGATCGACGAGGAGATCAATCAGGACTTGCGTCCTGGTGCACTCGGATTCGTCCCATTTTGACGATCCAGTGGCAAGCCCAACGGAACAAGTCCAGTCTCAAGGTTGGATTTTGACGAAAGTGATCTGGTCTGAGATTCTGATCCAGTTGAAACGTTAGTTTCTGGCCGGTTTAGAGTAAGCGCTCGGCCAACCCCATCCGCCGTCAGCGGGACCTGATCGCGTCGGCCTGGATGTTCTGCGGCAGCAGCGCCTCGACCTGCTCCGCAGTGATCGCTTCGGGCAGCCGCTCGAACAGAT
>Ga0163144_10001619_pt1 | contig 52780 bp, 50 predicted proteins | sample OliLak19BULKMAT1_FD_123175 | JGI IMG/M metagenome (GOLD analysis project Ga0163144, IMG submission 123175) | Freshwater microbial mat bacterial communities from Lake Vanda, McMurdo Dry Valleys, Antarctica - Oligotrophic Lake LV.19.BULKMAT1 | ecosystem: Environmental > Aquatic > Freshwater >... | reverse complement strand
CATAATCGTGCGGGGATGATGGTTTAAGTCACGGTTGCCTTACCCTCGCACCGGGGTTAGCATAATGGTTCCATTATGGTTTCCCTGGGAGCCAGCTATGAGCACCACCATTACCCTGAAAAACATTCCGGAGGATATATACGACAGCCTGAAAAAGGCTGCAGAAACTCACCGGCGCAGCATCAACAGCGAGGCTATTTTCTGCCTTGAACGGGTCTTGCTACCCAACCGAGCCGGGTTGGAAGAGCGCTTGGCCCGCGCCCGGCAGATCAGGGCCTCCCTGAACCCCAAGCATTTCAAAACAGCGGATATTGCCAAAGCCATTGAGCAAGGCCGTCCATGATTGTGGTGGATACCAACATTGTGGCCTACCTCTACCTGCCAAGCTCGTACAGCGAGCAAGCAGAGCGACTATTGCTGAAAGAGCCACAATGGATTGCACCTGTGCTGTGGCGCAGTGAACTTCGCAATGTTCTCGCTCTCTATCTGAGAAAGCGGTTGCTGACGTTTGAGCAGGTATTTGACATACAAACAGAGGCAGAGGCGCTGCTGGCTGGTAAAGAATATGACTTGCCTTCCTTGAATGTGTTGCAGCTGGTCGCCGCTAGCGATTGCTCGTCATATGACTGCGAGTTTGTTGCGCTTGCAAAACTGTTTGATACCAAGTTGGTAACAGTGGATAAGAAGATACTGTCTCAATTTCCGCAACTAGCCGTTTCGCTGGCTGACGCCATTGTGCAACCCTGACAGTATATTTACTCGCTGCTAAGGAGGCGGTCCCCATAATTAATGAGGGCATCGACAGCGCGCGTCTCTGGTGCGCTAATGGTGCGATATTGCACCATAGTTACTAGCAGAGGGTTCGCAATGGCAAGACAAAGTATTTCATTTACGCCACCCAATGACGATTGGCTCAGGGCACAAGTCGAGAGCGAAGAATATGCCAGCAAGAGTGACGTTGTTAACGACCTCATTCGCAAAGCGCGGGAGATGCAAGTCATTCGCGCCAGATTGATTCGGGCGGAGAACAGCCAGTTTATTAGCCAGGGGCGGGCGGAAATTCTCGCCGAGGCCAAGGCAGAAGCGCGGCGTAATGGGGACTTATAGACTAACGGAAGATGCGAAGTCAGACCTAAAACGCATTTATACACATGGCCTTCAAGAGCAATGGCAATTATCGGCCAGCAGGATCTGGATACCTGGCTTTGAACTAGGGCCTGTTAAGGGGACAGTTTACCCAATTCCAGGCGCAGGTATGGTTCTTCGGTGCTACCAAGTAACTGTGTGTCCGATTAGTCGGCTGGCGACAGCAACACTTTCCCTGGAATAGCCTCAGAGTGTAATAAGTAAACTGTCCCCACAATTAAACAGTGATCTCCCTGGAATTGCCTGCAACAGTTCCCGTGTGTAGGCCTGTTGCGGTTGCGCAAACAACTCTTCTGTGCGCGCCTGTTCCACCACTTTGCCTCGGTGCAACACCACGATGCGGTCCGCAATTTTCCGCACCACCGCCAGATCGTGGGAGATAAACAGCAGGGTGAGGCTGTACTCTCTGCCCAGTTCGCGCAGCAGTTCCAGTATCTGGGCCTGGATGGTGACATCCAGCGCAGAGACCGGTTCGTCTGCCACTACAAATTCCGGACGGGTGGCCAGGGCGCGGCCAATCGCGATGCGCTGGCGCTGGCCGCCGGAAAATTCGTGCGGATACTTGCGCACAAATGCGCGGGCCAGGCCGACATCGTCCATCAGCCGCAGTACGTGCCCAGCGACCGTGCCGCGAGTGGCGATACCGTGCAGCAGCAGCGGTTCCGCCAGCGTGTCGTAAACGGTCATGCGCGGATTCAGCGAGGCGAACGGGTCCTGGAAGATGATCTGCATCCTGCGGCGCAGATTTTTCAGGTCGTGGCCTGACAGTGCCGTGACCTCAGTGCCGTCGAATGTGACCTGTCCTGCAGTGACCGGCACCAGGCGCAATAGGGCGCGGCCGAGGGTGGATTTGCCGCTGCCGGATTCGCCGACCAGTCCCAGTACTTCACCGCGCTGCACCTCGAAGCTGACATCATCGACTGCCTTCAACGGTGTCTTGCCCTGCTGAAACCAGACAGACAGATTGCTTACGGCAATCAGCGGTCCGGACGTGGGTGAGGCGTCGTGCTTGCTGCCACGCGGAATGGCCTGCAACAATTTTTGGGTGTAGGGGTGTTGGGCGTGGCGGAAGATGTCGTTGCGATCACCGCTCTCCACGATACAACCGTTCTGCATCACCACAATCTGGTCGGCGATGTCCGCAACCACTGCCAGATCGTGACTGACCAACAGCACACCGATGCCGCGCCTTTTCTGCAACTCGGCCAGCAGTTGCAGGATTTGCGCCTGCAGGGTGACATCCAACGCGGTGGTGGGCTCGTCGGCGATCAACAGTTTGGGTTCGTTGATCAGCGCCATGGCGATCATCACGCGCTGGCGCATGCCGCCGGAGAACTGGTGCGGGTAGTTGTCGATGGTGGTGGCCGGGTCGCGGATGCCCACTTCCGCCAGCAGTTCCAGCGCTCGCTCGCGGGCCTGCGCCCGTGACACTTTTTTGTGGTAGCGCAGCGGCTCCATTAGCTGTTTGCCAATCGTCATATAGGGGTTGAGGCAGGTCATCGGGTCCTGGAACACCATGGCGATATCCCGGCCGCGAATTTTACGCAGCTCCGCCGGTTTCAGTTGCAGTAAATCCTGGCCCTGGAACAGGGCGCGGCCACCGTCGATGCGCCCTGGCGGTTGCGGAATGAGTCCCAGCAGACTGTAGCAGGCCACGGATTTGCCGGAGCCGGACTCACCGATGATCGCGGTAATTTTTCCGGCTTGCACGGTGAAGCTGATATCGTCCACCGCCTGGTGGGTGCCCAGGCGAGTGACGAAACTGACGCTGAGATGTTCCACTTGCAGCATCAGATCAGTCCCGCGCGCCGCGCACGTCCAGCGCATCGCGCAGTCCGTCGCCGAGGAAGTTGAGGGAGAACAGCGTCAGCGTCAGCGCCAAACCGGGATAAAGCAGCAGCCAAGGATATTCTTCCAACGTTTCGGCGCCGTAGGAAATTAATAGGCCCCAGGAGGTTTGCGGCGGCTGCACGCCCAGGCCCAGAAAGCTGAGGAAGGCTTCCAGCAGCATGACGCTGGGAATGGTCAGCGTGGTGTACACAATAATCGGCCCCAGCGCGTTGGGCACAAGATGACGGCGGATGATAGTGGCGGGCGACAGCCCCAGGGAAATCGCCGCCTCGACGAACTCCTGCTGACGCAGGGATTGCACCTGTGCGCGCATGATGCGGGCCATGGTCAGCCATTCCACCGCGCCGATGGCCAGAAACAGCAGCAGCATGTTGCGTCCGAACACCACCATCAGCAGCACGATGAAAATCATGAAGGGTAGGGCGTAGAGAATGTCGACCAGGCGCATCATCACGGCGTCCACACGACCGCCTGCATAGCCGGCCACGGCGCCCCAGGTCACGCCGATCAGCAGTGCCACCGCCGTGGCGAGAAAGCCCACGGCCAGAGAAATGCGACCGCCGTACAGGATCTGGGTGAGCAGATCGCGGCCAAAAACATCAGTGCCCAGCCAGTGTGCCAGAGACGGTGGCGAGGCGCCCAGTTCCAGGTTTTGCTGCGCGTAACCATAGGGTGCGATCCACGGTGTCAGTGCCGCGACGAGGATAAAAAAAACGATTACCGCCAGGCCGCACACGGCCAGGTGGTTGCGCCGCAGGCGCCGCCACGCATCCTGCCACAGCGACGTCCCCTGCTCGGCCTCGGTGATGTCGGTAATGGCGCGCGTGGTCGTCACTTAACGGTCACCGAATTGGCTGCGCAGCCGTGGATTCATCCAGGCGGCAAGGATGTCGGACAGCAGGTTGAACAACACGATGAGCGTGGCCAGAAATACCGTGGAGCCCAGGATCATGGTGTAGTCGCGGTTAAAGGCGGCTTGTACATAGAAGCGACCCAGGCCGGGAATCTGGAAGATCGTCTCCACCACAAAGGAGCCGGACAACAGGCCGGCAAACGCCGGACCGAGAAACGCCACCACGGGAATCATGCCGCCGCGCAGCGCGTGGCGCACCACCACCTGCCATTCCGGCAGGCCTTTGGCGCGGGCAGTGCGGATGTAATCCTGCGACATCACCTCCAGCATCCCGGCGCGACCCAGCCGTGCGATATAGGCGGCATACGCGGAACCCAGGGTAATCGCTGGCAATACCTTGTCGCCCGGACTGTCGCCCCAGCCGGACACCGGCAGCCAATCGAGGTAGATGCCAAACACCAGTATCAGGATCGGACCCAGCAGGAAGGACGGCATGCAGATACCGATCATGGCGGCCGACATGGGTACGTAGTCCTGCGCGGTGTTGGGCCGCAGTGAGGCAATGATCCCGGCTGTGCCACCGATGCACAGGGCTACCAGTAGGGCGTACAGGCCAAGTTCCGCAGTGACGGGAAAGCCCGCAGCGATCAGTTCGTTGACGCTGCGTCCGGGATATTTGAAGGACGGCCCCAGATCGCCCCTGGACAGGTCGCCCAGATAGGCGGTGTATTGTTCAAACACCGGCAGGTTCAGGCGGTACTGGGCTTCCAGCGCCGCCCTGACCTCGGGGATGACGGCTTTTTCGCTGGAAAAAGGTCCGCCCGGCGCCAACCTCACCAGAAAGAAGGTGGCCGTGATAACCACCAGGAGCACCGGGATGGCCTGCAACATGCGATAGCCGATAAAGCGCCACATCTCTAATCAGCCGCCTTCCAGTCCTTATCCAGTGAGACATACTTGAAATTCAGGGAGTCCATGAGATTGGATGGCATGCCATGCACACTGGGATGGATCAGGTGGTTGCTGGTGTAGGTGTAGATCGGGATGATGGGCATTTGCTCCATCAGTAGTGTTTCAGCCGCGTGCAGGATCGTATAGCGTTCCTCCCGGGACCTTGCCCGGGGTGCCTGTCGCTGGATCATGTCGTCGAACTGGGGATCGCAAAAGCCCGTGTTGTTGTTGCCGCCACCGCACAGGAACAGGTCGAGGAAATTGTTCGGGTCAACGTAGTCGCCAATCCAGCCGCGGCGTGCCATCTGGAAAGCCATCTGGTCAATAGAGTCCAGGTACACTTTCCACTCCTGGTTGACCAGTGTCACCTCGATATTGAGTGCGTCTTTCCACATCTGTTGCAACGCCACGGCGACCTTGAGATGACTCTCGCTGGTATTGTAGGTGAGCGCCAGACCAGGCCAGCCATTGCCGTCGGGGTAGCCGGCCTCGGCCAGTAACTGGCGTGCGCGCGCCACATCATGATCGAATATTTTTGGCGGCTGGTAGCCGAGCGTGCCGGGCGGAGTAATGCCGTAGGCGGGAAGATTGGTGCCGTGCAGGACGGTGTTGTTGAGAAGCACCCGATCCACGGCCAGGGAGAGCGCCTGGCGTACCCGCACATCATCCAGCGGGGGTTTGTTGGTATTGAGTAAATAGTAGTAAGTGCCCAGGTAGGGCGCATTGACGTAAGGACTGTGCTGCATGGCGCGGTACACGGGGATTTTGTCCAGCGGCACGGTCTGGGTGTAGTGCAACTGCCCCACCCGGAACATGCGCTCCTCGCTGGAAATATTTTCGGTGGGATAGAACACGATGCCGTTGAGCTGCACCCGGCCCTGGTCCCAGTAGGTGTCGCTTTTCTCCACGACGATACGGCGATTGAGTTGCCAGTCCACGAGGCGAAAGGCGCCGTTGCCGACGATGTTTTCGACCCGCGTCCAGGGCGTAAAACGCGCGGTGGCCACGCCGTATTTTTCAATCGTGGGTCGGTGCACGGCGAAGGTGCTGTCGTGGTCCATCAGCTGGATGAAGTACGGCGTGGGTGCGTTCAGCCGCACCTGTAGCGTGTGGGCATCGAGCGCCTTGACGCCAACCTCGGCGAAATCCTGCAGCTTACCGGTGGCGAAGGCCTCGGCATTTTCCACCGGGTAGAGCATATAGGCGTACTGGTTGCCCATGGCCGGGCTCAGGGCGCGTTGCCAGGACCAGACATAATCCTGTGCCGTCATCAGGTCGCCGTTGGACCACCTGGCCTCGGGGTTAAGGTGAAACGTGACGATCAGGCCATCCGCGCTGACCTCCCAGCTCTGCGCCACGCCCGGCTCCGACTCCAGGGTGTACGGATTTTTGACGGTCAAGCCCTCGAACAGTGCGCGCACGATGTGGCTTTCCGGGATGCCGGTGACTACATGGGGGTCCAGCCCCTGCGGCTCGGTGCCGTTGCCGAAGTGCAGAATGCCCGCACGGTTGCCCTGTGCGACATTGGATTCGCTGCTGCCGCAGGCCAGCAGGGAGAAGCTGGTGACCAGAAGCCATAGAAATTTCAGGGCGCGCCATCGCATGCGTACGGTTCAATCCAGCGACTTGTGGAAGCGCTTGGTGGCAATGGTCAGCATAATGCCAGTAAAGCCCAGCAGCCACAGGATATCCGACAGCAGTTGTACGGCGGTGGCGCCACGCAGGTACACGCCGCGAATCAGGCGCATGAAGTGGGTGGCGGGCAGGATTTCGGCGATGTACTGGGCCGCCTTGGGCATAGCGTCATAGGGAAACATAAATCCGCTGAGCAGGACGGACAGCAACAGGAGGAAGAAGGTCATTTGCATCGCCTGCATCTGGGTCGCAGCGATCGTGGATAACAACAGGCCCAGCGTCAGGCTGGCAGCGATAAAAGGCAGGATCACCGCCACCAGGTCGTGCAGCTCACCCTGTAGTGGCACATTGAACACAAGCCAGCCCAGCCCCAGGATGATGATGATCTGGATCAGCCCGACAAAAATGTACGGCACCAGCTTGCCCACCATCAACTCCAGCGGGTGAATCGGTGTGGTGATAAGCAATTCCAGATTGCCGTGCTCGCGTTCGCGCACCAGGGCGACTGCAGTGAACAGTACCAGGGTCATGGTGAGGATAATCACGGACAGACCCGGAACGATATTCACTTCCGAGCGGCGCTCCGGGTTGAAGAACAGCGCAACTTCAAAGCTCGGGGCAGTGGCTTGGTAGGCGCCCTCGGGGACACCGGCCTCCAGGTGCAGGGGCATGGTGCGCAGGGCCAGCAACGCCGAACTCACCATGGTATCGGAACCATCGACCAGCCATTGTCCCACCGGCTCACCGCCCGCGACCCGCTGGCTGAGATTCTCCGGGAAGACCAGGGCAGCGCGAATGGTGCCGGCGACGATGGCGGCCTCCGCTTCAGCGGCCGTGGCGTAGTGACCGACGATCGTCACGACCTGGGTAACACGCACCTGTTCGGTGATCGCGCGCGCCACAGCGCTGCCGCTATTGTCTACCACTGCAATGGGAATGTTGCGCACGATGGTACTGATCGCATAGCCAAACACGATCAACTGCAGCAGCGGAATCATCACGATCATGCCAAAGGTCATCCGGTCCCGGGACAGTTGTTTGAATTCCTTGGCAGTGACGGCGCCTATCCTGCTCAGCGCACTCATGACTTGTCACCGCCAGAGGTGGAAGCGACGAACACGTCCTCCAGGCTGGGCCGGGTGTGGGTGAGGATGAGATGATTGTCGGCCAGTTGTTCGCGCAGGTAATGGGTCGGGTCCGGCGTGTCAGGCTGTAATAATACGCGCAGGCGCACACCCTGTTGTGCGGCCGACTGGACTCCCGGCAGGCGTAGCGCCCTTTCCTTCACCTGGCGCAGGTTGTCACCGGCAATTTCCACCACCCGGTTGTCCAGTTGCGCCAGCAGTGCCTGCGGCGTGCCCTGGTTGCGCAGGTGCCCGGTTTCCAGAATGGCCAGCTGATGGCAGCGCTCCGCCTCATCCATGTAGTGGGTGGAAACCAGAATGGTAGTGCCCGCATCGCTCAGGTCGAAGAGCTTTTCCCAGAAGTCGCGGCGGTTTTCCGGGTCTACTGCCGACGTCGGTTCATCCAGGAATAACAGGGTGGGGGAGTGCAGTGTCGCCACGGCCAGTGCCAGGCGCTGGCGCTGGCCACCGCTCATGGCGCTGGCAAAACGGTGGCGCATGGAGGAGAGGGCGTAGCGCTCCAGCAGCTCTTCAATACGCCCGGCGGCGACACTGCGCGACAGTCCGTGAATCCGGCCCATGAACTGCATATTTTCCTGCACTGTGAGATCGTCGTAGAGGGAAAATTTCTGCGTCATGTAACCGATCTTGCGGCGCAGGGTTTCGGCCTGGGCCGGGATCTGCAGATCCAGGACACGGACGTCACCGCCGGAGGGAGTGAGCAGGCCGCAGAGCATGCGGATAATCGTGGTCTTGCCGGAACCGTTGGGCCCCAGGAAGCCGTAGATCTGACCCGCTGGAATTTCCAGGTCGATACCGTCCACGGCAATGACGTCACCAAAGCGTTTGGACAGCGCACGTACCCGAATGGCCAACTCAGTCATCGTTGAGCAGGACCTGGGCGGGCACACCCGTGGGCAGCTCTTCCCCTCCCTCAAGATCAAATTCCGCCATATACACCAGGCGCGCCCGGTCACTGGCATTGAGCGCATAGTACGGTGTGAAGGCGGGGTCGATGGCGATCCAGCGCAGCCGCCCGGTCAGGGATTGCTCGATGCCATCTACTGTGACCCGCTTGCGATCACCGACATGCAGGCGCGCCCGCCAGGGCTCGGGCACATACACTCTGGCATAGGGCGCATCGTTGGCGAGCAGGACGGCCACGGTCGCACCCTGCACTACACGCGCACCGACATGCCATGGCAGGCTGTCCAGATAGGCATCACGGGTAGCGACAATGCCGAGATCTGCCAGATTACGCTGTTCCAGAGCCAGCTGTGCCGTTGCTGCCTGCACCGCTGCTGCCCCCTGGTCCAGCTGCTCCTTGCGCGTGCCATTGGTGAGGCGCAGTAATTCTTCCTGGGCCGACTGCTGGCCTGCTTCTGCGGCATCGCGCTTGGCCAGGGCCTGGTCCAGGGTGGCCTGTGCCGCGAGCTTTTGCTGCAACAATTGTTTCGTCCTTAGATAACTCGCCTGGGCCTCAATCACAGCGGCGCGCGCGCCAGAGACCCGGGCGCTCGCGCCGGCGATGTCCTCCGGGCGCGCACCATTGCGCAATTCTTCTAGCCGGGCTTGCGCCCGCGCCACCTGTGCTTGCGCGCGCGCCACCACGGCCTGCTGGCGCCTGTCATCCAATTGCACCAACAGAGTACCGGCGGTTACTTTGGTGCCCTCGGGGACGGGTTCTTCAAGGATGATCTCGTTGCCGGTTGCCTTGAGCACGATGCGGTCGCGCTCCAGCGTGCCCAGCGCCTCGTCGGCACTTTTATTGGCACAGCTCGCCAGAAGAAGCACTACTACTGTGGTTGCCACGATGCGCATGGATCAGGTCTGCCCGCTGTTGGGAATGTGCCGCCCTGTTTTTATACGCATGCACAGGGGCCGTTGCAATGGCAGTGCCACAATTTCACGGCAAGGGCTGGGGAACGAAAACTGCCCGGTGCCAGCGGGAGTGGCGGCACCGGGGTTGAGTCAGGCGGCGGACTGGCTTTGCGTGCTGACGGCGCGACCGGTGTAACGCGCGCGCGGACGTATCAGGCGGCTGTCGCGCTGGAACTCCAGGAAGTGGGCGATGTAACCGTATACGCGCGACATGGCGAACATGGCAGTGAAATAGTGGGTGGGAATCCCCAGGCTGTGGAATACTGCGCCCTTGTAGAATTCCACGTTGGCCCAGATTTTCTTGCCCTGTGCGGAGAACTCGCGCTGGCAGGCTGCTTCCACCGCGACCAGTGTCGCCAGGAGATTTTTACTCGCCTCATCCCGGCACAGCTCTATCGCCATCGGCTTGAGCAGTCTGGCGCGCGGGTCCACGGTGCGGTACTCGCGGTGGCCCATGCCCATAATTTTCACCTTGTTCGCCAGGCAATCCAGAACGTAGGCCGTGGCCTTTTCAGGACTGCCGATGGCCATAGCCATTTCCAGTGCCGCCTGGTCGGCACCCCCGTGCAATTTGCCAAACAGTGTGCCGATGGAGGCGGAGATACAGGACTGGATGGGCGCCAGGCTGCTGGCGCAGACCCGGCCGGCAAAGGTGCCGCAGTTGAAACTGTGTTCCATTTGCAGTATCTGGGCCGCGTCCAGCATGCGCCTTTGTTCTTCGGTCGGCGCTGTGCCGTGGAACATGGTCAGGAAGTTTTCATGGAAGAAATGGCCGGGCACCGGTTGCAGGATGACCTTGCTTTGGGCGAGACGATGGTGGGCGGCGATCAGCGCGGTAATCTTGGCGGCCAGAAACAAGCCGTGCTCCGCATCCCTGCCGATATCCAATGTCTGCTCCTCGGGCGGCATAAGCAGGGGTACCAGTCCCTGCAGCATCAGCATTGGGTGCAGATCCCTGGAAACCCGTTGCAGCAGATCGATTTCTGCATGGCTGAGGCGGGTGTGACGGCACATGAACGCCTTCAGTCGGCTTTTCTCCTGCTCTTTGGGCCACTCGCCAAACAGCACCATCCACACCACGTGCAGGAAGGGCACGCCGACCAGGTCCTTGATGTCGATACCGCGGTAGCTGAGCAGGCCGATGTCGCCCTGCACATCCGATATGGCGGTTTCGCCGACGGTGATGCCAGCCAGGTCAGTGGAATAAATAGATTCTTCGGCAGACATAGTCGTGTACTCGAAAATGGTATTCTTTCACAGTATAGGCCGGACAATTTAATCAGTGGAGTTAATTATACTTATCTTTGTATTAGAGGGACTGATATGCGTCTGGAAAATAGTGAGTTGCGGGCCTTCCGTGCGGTGATTGAAGAGGGTGGCTTCAAGCGGGCGGCCGACGCCTTGCACCTCAGCCAGTCAGCCGTAAGCCAGGCGGTTGCGAACCTGGAGTTCAAGCTGGAGGCGCCTCTGGTGCAGCGCGGCAAGGAACTGCGGCTAACCGATGTCGGAAGGCGCCTGTTTGAGCATGCGGTGGATGTCCTGCGCGGCGAGCAGCAGACCCTGGAAGATATCGGGCAGTTGAAACAGGGTAAGACCGAGACCCTGAGTCTGGCGCTGAGCGCCTCTATTAATCGCTTTTACGCCCCCGATTTAATAAGCGCTTACTATCACGAAAACCCTCATACCCGCATGAAGGTCGCAGAAATGCCGTCCCGCAGCATCATCGCTGCGGTGCTCTCGGGCAACGTGGAATTGGGCATGGGACCTTTCCAGAAAGACATGGTCGCGTTTGAAACCCTTGCGCTGTACAGCGACTACCGCCATCTGGTGGTGAGCCCTAAACATGCACGGTACGAGGCCATGATCAACGGCGATGAAAGGGCGCTCAAGCTGACACCACTGATCGCATCCGCCCTGGACAATCCGGACATGCGGCCCTCGATCCAGCGCTTGCGCGACCAGTTCAGCACGGTGTGGGAGGTCAGTAGTTTGTCGCTGCGCATCCATATGGTGAAAGAGGGCATGGGCGTGACCTTTATCGACCGCAAATTGCTGGAGGAGCATCCAAATTGCGCCACTTTTCGTATCATGGATGACGTGTCGTTTGGTCGTATCGACAAACAGGTAGGGCTCTACTACCGCGCGGGTAAGAGCCTCAGTGACAGTGCCAGGAATTTTATCGCCCTGTGCCAGCGCTTCTGGAGCTTGTAATGGAGCAGAGCTGAATGGCAGTCACACTGCGCAACAATAATGTCAAAAAGCTGGGCGAGCAGCCGTTTGATGTGCTGATCGTGGGCGGCGGCATCAACGGCGCTGTCGCTGCCGCATCCCTGGCGGGTCGCGGCGTGCGAGTGGCCCTGATCGACCGCGGTGATTTTGCCGGCGGGGTCAGCTCCAACTCCTCTAACCTGGCCTGGGGCGGTATCAAGTACCTCGAAAGCCTGGAATTACTGCTGGTCAACAAACTTTGCAAATCGCGCAACAGGCTGATGCGGGCCTATCCGTCTACAGTGAAGGAGATTCGTTTTTTTACCACGATCCAGCGCGGCTTTCGCTTCCAGCCGTTCTCTATTTACCTCGGCAGCGTGTTGTACTGGGTCATGGGCCGATTTGCCACGCAGGCCCCGCGCTACATTAGCGCCCGCGCCATTGAGAACGCGGAGCCGGTCATTAATAGCAGCAAAGCCGCTGGCGGTCTGGAATATTCAGATTGCTACCTGTACGACAATGACGCCCGCTTTGTATTCAATTTTATCCGCAAGAGCCTCAACTTCGGTTGCATCGCCGCCAATTATGTCGAGTCCACCGGCGCAAGGCGCGAGGGCAGCCAGTGGATTACCAGTGCGCGCGATGTGATCAGCGGTGACAGATTCGAGATCCACTCGAAGGCGGTGATCAACGCGTGTGGCCCCTGGGTCGACGCGCACAACCTCATCGCGGGCGAGAGGACGCAGTATCACCATCTGTTTTCCAAGGGCGTCCACCTGGTGGTGGATAAGATCACCGACAACAAACGTGTGCTGACGTTTTTTGCCAGTGATGGCCGCCTGTTTTTTCTGATTCCCATGGGACCGAAAACCTGTATCGGTACGACGGATAGCCAGGTCGATTCGCCGGACGTCAGGGTAACCGATGCCGACCGCGACTTTGTCCTGGAAAATGCCAACGCGCTGCTGGATCTCGATCCGCCGTTGACGCGGGCCAGCATCATCGCCGAACGGGTAGGTGTGCGGCCTCTGGCCAGTAAGGGTGAAGGTGGTGTGGCCGATTGGGTGCAGCTGTCGCGCAAGCATGTCATCGAGGTGGACGAACCGCGCCAACATCTGAGCATCTTCGGTGGCAAGTTAACGGATTGCCTCAACGTGGGCGACGAAGTGGCCGCGTGGATCAAGCGGCTCGGCATTGCCGTGCCGGCGCCGGACAACAAGTGGTATGGCGAGCCCGGTGTTGAGCTGCGCGCCGAATTCATGTTGCAGGCGCAGCTGATGGATCTGGACCGTCTGACCGACGCCTCATCGTCCGAGCCGCTGTCCGAACGCTTCTGGCGGCGCTACGGTGAGAGCGCCTTCGGTTTGCTGGAGCGGATTCGTGCCGATGAGCGCGAAGCAAAACTGCTGATAAAGAATGCGGAATACACACGCTGTGAAATCGAGCTGGCGGCGCGGCGCGAGATGATAGTTAAGCTGGAAGATTTTATGCGCCGCCGCTCCAAGATCGAAGAGGTCGTGCGGCGCGAGGATATCATCAGCGCGCCCGGACTACTCGAGGCCTGTGAAATCCTTTTCGGCAGCGATGCACAGGCGCGACTCGTGGAGTATCGCGAGTCGCGGTGCCGCGGGGCGTAGCAGCCACCAGATACAATCGTTCAGCAGATTTTTATCTCGAGACTCAATTCGGGAAACACTGCCATCCCTTGTTCATTCCTGCCATCGGCTCCGGCCGGATGCAGACAACTCCGGTTCATTCCTGCCATCGGCTCCGGCAGGGAAGGCCTTTTCGCCTGCTTCCCCGATACTCGCAGACGAAAAGGCCTTCCCACCCGAAGCCTTAACAGTCTTGCCTACATCGAACATCGGTCCGCGTGATAGCACGGAACGAGGGATAGGGTGTCGGGTGTGCAATTCGTTTGCGAGTATCGGGGAAGCGGGCGAATTGCCCTGCCCGACGCCCGCGCCCGCCAGAGCAAACGATCCGCCGCCAGCCCGAACGATCTGTCTCAAATCAAAACGACAGGCATTTCTGTGAACAGTGTGGCGGGTTTACACAACTAGTACTACGGCGCGGTGCCGTGCTCGCCCAGGTAATGCGAGCTTAGCTTGGGACGCTCCTTCAGCACATCGTTGATCTCGTAGAGGCGCTCGTAACTGGTGTCCTTGATCAACCATTTGCCATTCACCTTCAGGTAGCGATCCCGGTAAATGGCGGTACCGTGCGTTTTAACATTGTGATTGAGAATCCACATATTGTCCGCCAGGTACCACAGCGCGGTCGCCTCGCTGTCACTCAATATCTGTATTTCCGGATGGTGCGCATTGTGCTGTCCCACAGCTTCGGTGGTGAAGGATTTGCCGATGTTGCTGACATAGTCTGCCTTGCCCTGCACGTTCCACTCGTAACTGCCGCCGACAAAATGCACGGTAACGTCATTGTGAAATAACGTGGCCAACTCCTCGAGGTTGGCGGTGTCCACACAGCGGAAGTAGGCATACTTCAACTGCCTTATTGCTTCCATGTCCATCAGGCGCTGGATATCGCAACGCAATTCTTCGATACCACCGGTGCTGGCCTGCAGGGGCAGCCCGTCCTTTATGCCAAGATTTTTCTTATTCAGTACCTGCCGTTTGCTCATGTTGTGATCCTCTGGACAAATGTGTTTGGTCCGGTAGCGCAAGCATAATCGATTATACGGCGTCAGTGGATACCGAAGTGCGCTGCGGTCTCATCCAGGGCCACGCCGAGCATGGCCACCAGATTGTCGATCTCCCGGCGGTTGCAGATCAGCGGCGGCGCTGTGATCATGGCGTCGCCCGTCTGGCGCACCATCAAGCCCCCGGCATTGGCCTGGTTGCGACAGTACACGGCGCCGGCGGCATCCGGTGCCAGCCGTTCCCGGGAATGCTTATCTCTGACCAGTTCCACCGCACCCAGCATTCCGATACCGCGCACCTCGCCCACGATGCGATGGTCCCGCAGGGTCTGCAAGCGCTCCTGAAAATACGGCGCGAGTTTGGTGGCAGCCGCTTCAATGATCTTTTTCTTGCGCAATACCTGCAGGGTGGCGATGCCCGCCGCGCACGCTGCGGGGTGGCCGGAGTAGGTCAGGCCGTGAGCGAACTCGCCGTCATGGCTGAGCAGGACATCGGCAACCTTGTCGCCCACCATGACTCCGCCCAGGGGAATATAACCATTGGTTACGGCCTTGGCGAAGGTCATCAGGTCCGGTTCCAGATCATAGGTCTGGCAGCCAAACCAATTGCCGGTGCGACCGAAGCCGCAGATGACCTCGTCCATAATCAACAGCAGGTCGCGCTCGCGACAGATGCGTTTGATTTCCGGCCAGTAGGAGGGCGGCGGAATAATCACTCCTCCTGCGCCCTGCACGGGTTCGGCAATAAAGGCCGCTACACGGTTCTCGCCCAGCTCGTCGATTTTCTGTTCCAGCTCGCGGGCGACACGCAGGCCAAAGGTGTTGGGGTCCTCGTCGGCACCTCCTTCGAACCAGTGCGGCTGGTTGATGTGGTGGATGTAGTGGAGGCCTTTGGTCTGTTGATGCATGGCGCTCATACCGCCCAGTGATGCCGCGGCAATAGTGGAGCCGTGGTAGGCATTCCTGCGACTGATGATGAGGTTCTTTTCCGGCTTGCCCAGCAGGTTGTAGTAACGCTGGATCAGGCGCAGGTTGGTGTCGTTGGCCTCGGAGCCGGAGTTGGTGAAGAATACATGATTGAACTGCGCGGGGGTGACTTCCACCAGGGCGCGGGCCAGCTCGACGGCGGGTTCATTGGCGCACTGAAAGAAGTTGTTATAGTACGGCAGCTCCTGCAGTTGCGCGTAAATAGCATCCTTGATCGTGGTCTGGCTGTAGCCCAGGTTGCAACACCACAAGCCTGACATGCCATCGAGCATCCGGTTGCCGTCGCTATCGTAAATGTAGACATGCTCAGCGCGGGTGATAATGCGCCCCCCCTGCTGACTGTACTTGCGCAGGTTGGTGAATGGGTGCAGGTGATGGGCCTGGTCCAACTGGCGCAACTTCGCGGTGTCTAACTTGGTGGTCATGCAGCGGTTCTCCGCGCCGTGTTGTCGCATAGTGTGGCATATTAGTGCTGCGATCAAACAGGGACGAAAACGTATGGCAAAGCACACCCGCTGGCAGAAGCTGAACTGGCAAGACCCCTTCGGACTTGAGCAGCAACTGACGGATGAGCAGCGCATGGTGCGCGACAGCGCCCGCCAGTATGCGCAGGACAGGTTGCTGCCCCGGGTGCGGGACGCGTTTCGCAATGAATACACCGACCCTGACATCTATCGGGAAATGGGCGCAGTGGGCCTGTTGGGCGCTACCATCGAAGGCTATGGCTGCCCGGGAGTTGACTACATCTCCTACGGCCTTATCGCGCGCGAAATGGAGCGCATTGATTCCGGTTACCGCTCCATGCTGAGCGTGCAGTCGTCCCTGGTCATGTATCCCATTTATGCCTACGGCACCGAGGCGCAACGGGAAAAATACTTGCCGCAACTCGCCACCGGCGCATGGATAGGCTGCTTTGGACTGACCGAACCGGACCACGGCTCCGACCCTGGCAGCATGGTGGCGCGGGCCGTACGTGTCGAGGGTGGTTACCGGCTCAGCGGCGCCAAGATGTGGATTACCAACAGCCCCATAGCGGATATTTTTGTAGTATGGGCGAAAACGGACGACGACAAGATCCGCGGTTTTATTCTCGAACGCAGTATGGCCGGTTTAAGCACGCCGAAGATCGAGGGCAAGCTGGCGCTGCGCGCGTCTGTCACCGGTGAAATTGTCATGCAGGGCGTGTTTGTCCCGGAGGCGCAATTGCTGCCCGGGGTGGAAGGATTGAAGGGACCGTTTGGCTGCCTGAACAAGGCGCGCTATGGCATCGCCTGGGGCGCGCTGGGCGCCGCCGAAACCTGCTGGCACGCCGCGCGGGATTACACGATGGAGCGCCACCAGTTCGGCCGCCCGCTGGCGGCCAATCAACTGGTGCAATTGAAGCTGGCCGACATGCAGACTGAAATCAGCCTCGGCCTGCAGGGCTGTTTCCGTGCGGGACAATTGATGGATACTGTGGGCATCGCACCGGAACTCATTTCCCTGATCAAGCGTAACTCCTGTGGCAAGGCGCTGGCCATCGCCCGGCAGGCGCGCGATATGCTTGGGGCAAACGGCATCTCCGATGAGTACCCCGTCATGCGCCATATGGTGAACCTGGAAGTGGTGAACACCTATGAAGGCACGCACGATATTCACGCGCTGATTCTAGGCCGCGCGCAAACGGACATACCCGCTTTTTGACTAACGTGCGCGGCAGAGCCCCTGCATCAATGTGCCGCGATTCCAACCTTGCGCGGTCGCACTTCTTCCTGTGCCATGGAGTCATGATGCAGCACGCTGTTCGAGCAAGCCGGGTTCGCTGAAGTAGCGCAGCCATGGCCAAACGAATGCGGAACCTGGCCATCAATGAGTATGGCTGTGTGGAGTTCATCGCCTGTACAGAAGGCAACAACGAGGTTGCTATCTCCCACTGGGAAAGCGCAGAGCAGATTCTGCATTGGAAGCAAAACTCTGAGCATCTGGTCGCCCAGGATAAGGGTCGATCCAAATGGTATAACTCGTACACGGTCGAGGTGGTCGAGGTAGTGCGTGCGTATCGTTCTACCCCATAATGCCCACAGTTGTTGCGAGCGATTCTTTACCGTCAGTTGTTGGAGACAATTCCCAGGCGCGGTCGTGCCACAGGCGACTCCAACTCCCAGGAACGCAAATTGATATCCAATACGTTCTTGTGTTGACCTATGTCTCGACGGCAGACTTCATTGGGATCCTGGATGGTGAGCGTGGCTGGCCCAAACTCTGACAAACGCGGAATATGGTCCTGCCAATCATCTCGGTGGCCCTCTTCTCTGCTGGTGAGAAGGATTTCCTGCCACGCCATGTAATCGTGCTCCAGTTTCACTACGTCCGGGAACTGGCGGCCGGGAGCGGGCAGGTGGGCATGCTGCACAGCCAGTATAGTGCGCAGGCCAGAGTCATCGGGTATTCCCAGGTTGTTCACAACGTAGCGACGAACTTCCTCGATGAACAGGCCCCATGAGCCCGGGGGGGCCATGTAGCCTTCCAGTGTTTTCAGCACCGTGGCCATGACCGGCCATTCGTGGGGATGATGCAATGCCTCGTACTGCACGTTGTCGTAAAACTCGACCTCTCCCATGCCCGTCTCGCGGCGTACATAGCGGGCCACATAGCGCAGGATTGGATAGTTGTCGAATAAGTAGTAGGCCATCCGCAGGCGGTCCATCTCCTGCCACTCATCGCGCGTGTAGCTGGCAGTTTCCTTCAGCCATTCGCCTGGGAGGGCCACGATACCATGCTCCTTGCGATAGCTCGGATCATTCATTGGGCTATTCGGCAGTAGCTGGGTGGGATTGGCCCGGACTCTGATATCACGGTCGGTGCATTTTTGCAGGTCGTTTTTGAAGGAGATCGGCGTGGAGCCTGGTAGTCCCATCATAATATCGGCTGCCAGCGGCAGTCTGGCCCGGCGGAACTCGGTGGAGAGTTCGTTGTATTTGTCCAGCTTGATGTTGGAGCGGTCGATCACTTTCAGTGTGGTCTCGTCCATCGTTTGCAGTGATACCACGCCCTCGGCCAGAATATTCACATCGGCCATTATGTTGATGATCTTGCGCAGGTACTTTACCTGGTTCTTGGCGTAATTGATGGCCACCGAACGGGGAAAGCCGTACGTGCGCTTCAGTTCGGCGATCTTTTCAGTAATCGCGACATCGCGCTCGAGCATCCCGAAGTTGGCATCAGCAATAGAGGCGTCCTCGATCTGGTGTTTGGCGGACCACTCAAGCTCTTTGTACACCCGGTCGAGATCGAACTTGCGGATCTTTGACAGCGTCGCCGATCCCCAGTCGCAGAACGTGCAGCCGTAGGGGCAGCCCCGGTTGGTCTCAATGACCGCACCGGCACCGACAGAACCGAATTCATCGAACAGCCCCATCAGGTAGGGTGACGGTATGGTGTCGAGATCGGCTATGCGTTCCCGGTCGGCCGTTCGATACACACCGTCGGCGGTGCGGTAAGAAAGCCCGGCTATGTCACGCAGGACACCAAGATCACGCGCATTGATCAAGTCGAGTGCGTCGAGCATCTCGGCAAAGGTGAGCTCCCCCTCGCCCCTGACTGCCACATCGACGTGCGGGTGGTCGGTGAAGAACTTTTCGCAATCTTTTGCATACGACGGGGTACTGGGCCCGCCGTGAATCGTGATACTGGACGGACTGATCGCTTTGATGGCAGCGGAGAACTGCAGATTTATTTCGACATTCCATACATAGTTGGAGAACATGAAAATGCCCGGTGTGACGCCGCGTGCAACGAGGCGCGCTTCATCGGTCAAAAACATGGGGACGAAGTCGTACTTGTCACCCAGTCGTCCCCCGTCGTATTCCATGACGTAGGCCACCAGCAGACCCAGCGATGCCGGCGCCATGCCTTTTAGTGTGTTCACAGGAACGACCGGTACCAGGTCCCGGCCGGCGTTGGCCATCTTGGCATCGTGGGCCGCCACCCTCGCGTCGACCAGGGCCTGCACTTCGGCCAGGTCAACAGTGTCATGCAACGGGGTCTCCACATAGTTGCCAACGGCGCGCGGCTTTTTAAACAGGCCGGCCCCGGCGAGGCGCGACACCAGTGCATCAAACTGCACTGCATCGAGGCCTTCGACATTTCCCTGTGCGAGATACATTTCTCGGGCCGACTTGATGGTGATAGCTTCGGAGAACATTGCTGCGGCAACTACCTCGGACAGGCTGAGGCTCAGTAGCAGTTTTCCCTCGTGGTTGTACCAAAGATACTGCCCAGCCTGGGACACCAGGCTGACCGGAGTGGTAATGGTGACGTCGTCCGGACCACCCGTTCCTGCCAGGCTTGATGGTACCCCGGCGAAACGTATGGGTGGATTGGTGTCGGTCAGGTAGCCGGCTTCTGCGAGGCTTTCAACAAAGTTCTGGATGGCTGGGCGATGGCCGTTGAAGCGCTGTGCCACGTCCACAATCAGATCCTCGACTTGCCCGTGATAACCGCGATTAAATGCATCTATGACCGCCATGCGGGCCGGAGTGGTCCTTCTGAGGCCACCGGGAAGTTGCGAAAAGTGGACCGATTGACGTTTGGTGCCCAGCGTGACGAAGAAGCCGGGTGATAGGTAAGTAGAATGGGTCATCATGATCATGATACCTAAAGGGCACTAGTCGGTGCTGTTTGCGAAGTAATTAGGCACATATTAGAAGTGGTTTTTCCGCAGACTTGTTGGGGCAGTTTCAAGTCAGCTTATACTACATCCATGGCGCTTGCTACCGAAGCCGAGCAGCGCACAGAGGCACAAACCGAGACCTGGTTCCCAAAGGATGGGGAAAAACAAACGGTGTGGTGGGGGACTTTACCTACCGGGAAGAAGGACAACGTAGGTGTTCAATCCTAGCGCACAATCTGCACAGGATGAACAGCGGCGAGTTTTCCCGTTGGGTTGAGCTTGCGCATCTCGGGTATCATCGCGGCGAGGTTGGCTTCGCGGTTTCCCGGTGCCGGGTGAGTGCTCAGAAACTGTGGCGGACTGCCGCCACCCTGAGCGGCCATTTTCTGCCATAAGGTCAACGCCGCATCCGGATCGAAACCAGCACGCACCGCCAGTTCCATCCCTATCTGGTCCGCTTCTTTTTCTGCGGTGCGGCTGTTGGGCAAATCAAGCGCCACCTTCGCCGCCATGGCTGCGCCGCCCATGGCAACCATCGGTTTGTCCGACATGGCACCGATCGCAACGACTCCGAGGGTGGTGGCCATCGCGCGCGACATTCGTTCCGCCGTGTGATTGGCCAGCGCATGGGATATTTCATGTCCCATGATCTGGGCGAATTCGGCATCGGTCAGATGCAGTTTCTCGAACAGACCGGTGTACACCGCCATGCGGCCACCTGCCATACACCAGGCATTGACCACTTTCGGAGCATCCACGATGGCAACACTCCACTCCCAGTTGGCGCTGGCCGGAAACTTCTGGATCGCGACAGTCACCAGTCGCCCGGTAATCGTGGCCACCCGTTTCGACAACGCCGGGTCGTTGAGCAGTTTGTCTTTCTTGCCCAGTTCCCCTACGGTGCTGATGTAGGCCTTCTTCGATTCGACGATGGCCGACTCCGGTGACACCAGCATCAACTGGGAGCGCCCGGTCGGGCTGGTGACGCAGCCATAGAGCTGGCTGCACGCGAGGACAACTAGGAGGAGTCGTTTTATCATGCTAAAACGGCAAGCCCTGATCGATATTGTGATTGGAATCCGCCGGTTTCGCCATGCCCTCGGTATGCACTATGCCGTTGAGCTCCCGCTGAATCGCCACGGCATCTTCGTGAGTGGCGAAAAACTGTGAATACCACTTGCGTCCGGTGCGAAATGGCCCGTCGGTTTTCAGCTGCATGATTTTCAACGCGGGCCGTTTGTTCGCCCAGATGTTGAAGTCCGCGCCAAAGGCTTCCAGAGCTCCCGCCTGCGCCTGCTTCGCCGCGACGCGATCCTCTGCGGTCGCGGGCTTCGCGCTGCCCTTGAACAGGCAGCCGTGGAAACATCTGGTCAGGCCGTCGTCCACCGGCGTATTGGCAATCAGCTCATAAATGACATTGCCGGCAAAAACCTGCTTTGACAGCAGTATGCCGGGCCCCGTGTACCAGGTGGTGGTGTACAGGTAGGTCTGGTAGAGCTGCATTGGGCCGCCCTGGCGCTGCACGTAGATGTGGTCGATGAATTCGTTTTCAAAGTACTCGCTCGGTGCGCCGTGGGTCGGGCCCAGGTGGCGCACATCGGCCATGTTGTCGAGTATTTCCTGGGTGTGTACGGGCAATTCGCCCAGGTGATCCAGTTCCCAGCGCACCCACTGGGGATCGTCCCACTCGGGCAGGAAGGGCGCGTCGTAGTCGGGCGCCCGCCCGTCCGGGTCGTACCACGCCATGATGCAGCCCATGTTGTCCACCACCGGGTAGGAACGGATGGACGCTGATTTGGGGCAGGGGCCGTCGGAGTAGGGGATGTCATCGACATCACCGTCTGAGTTATAGCGCCACCCATGATAGGGACAGCGAATGGAGTCACCCTCGATCTGCTCGCCGTTCTTGACGATCATGGCACTGGTGCTGGCGGTCAGGTGGGTGCCCATGTGCGAACAGTAGGCATCCAACATGACCGGTTTGCCGCTTTCACCCCGATACAGGGCGAGATCCTGGCCGAAAAAACGCACGGCCATGGGCCCTGCATCCAGTTCCTTGGCCTCAGCTACGATAAACCAACCCCGTGGAAAGGTATTGGGACCCAGATTGTACTCGGCCGCTGTTGCCATGATGTCACCCTGTTTTTCTTTAAGAGTATCAGAGTATAGACCGAGCGGGAGCCGCCGGTATCGTCCGTTTGGACCAGAGCGAAAAGGATTGTCTCCCGGCTCAACTATTCAACTTGTGGCATGGCCGACGGCGGTGGCGTAGCCGGATTCATTGCCTTGAAGCGCCGGCCCAGGTAGACGCCGGTGATAGCCCACAGAGCGGCAATACCCGCTCCCACCAGCGCTACCGCCGCCAGGCCAAGACCCAGTACATGGGTAAGGGCGGTGAAGGCCCAGGCGCTGAGCATGTCGCCGCCCCGATAGATCACGATATCGATAACAGGTTTGGCCTTGAAGCGCGTTTCACGATCCACGGCGGTGAACAGTACCTCCCGGGCCGGGCGGGACACGGCGTAGTCACCCGCCCGCCGCACAATTTGCAGTGCCACTATCACGCTTACCATCGGCGCCGCTGCCAACAATAAAAGCCCCACGCTGATCAGCACCGGTATCGACGCCAGGGTGAAGGACAGGCCCAGGTTTTTGGCCATGCGTCCGGTGGCGAAGGCCGCCACCACTATGGTCAGGCTGTTGACTGCCAGATCCATGCCCGCCAGGATCTGGGTACGGGTATCCAGGTCGTACGCCGCGAGCAGATTTTTCTGCGCGAAATACACGAAAGAGCTGATTGAAACGAATAGAAAGATGAATAGCCCGATGCCCAACAGGTAGCGGCTTTGTACGAATTCGGAGAATCCGGCCAGAGGATTGCCGCCGATGGGTGCGCTGCCGGTAGTGTCATCCGCGCCCTGCCGCTGGCCCAAATCGGAGATTTTCAAATGCTGTAGCCAGCGCACCAGGGGCAGAGTGAGGAATACGATGGTCGCGGCGATCAGCAACAGGGGATCGGTGCCCAGATCCCCAACCAGCAACGCCGCCGTCGCCGGACCGAGGATGGCGCCGACACTGGCACCGGCGCCGATAAATCCGAACAGGCGGGTAGCCTGCCCCTTGGAAAACGTCTCGGCCATGAAACTCCAGAACACCGAGATATGAAACAGGCTGAACAGGCTGATCCAGAGATAGAAGGCTTTATCCAGCAGTACCCGTTCGGTCAATATTTGGGCACCCAAATAGAACAGTATGAAGCTGATGGCGAATAGCCCGTAGACCGAGGGTACCAGCCGCTGAAAGCGTATGCGGGCGACGGCCCCGCCATACAGTGAGACGGCAATGGTGCTGAGGAAAAAGGTAATGGTCCACAGCCAGCTGACCTCCGCGTCACTCCAGTCGCTGGCCAGGGCATCCCGCACCGGGCGCAGAATGTAATAAGAGCCCATCAGCATCAGCACCAGGAGAAAAGACGCCAGTGTGGCGCGTGTTTCTTGGGGCTGGATATCGCAGGCGCGCGCGAGGGTGCGCTGCAGTAATCCCGGTGGTGCGGTAGTGTCGTTCAACTTAGAAGGTCGCAAAAATGCGCAGCATTTCTTCGCGCTGGACGGCATCCGGAACCCGGCCGACATTGGCCCGCATATTGTCCGCCATATGCGACGGGATGGCGGTGGCGGGAATGATACAGGTGACCGCCGGATGTCCCAGAATAAACTTGAGGAAGAACTGGGCCCAACTGCTGCAGTCCAGTTCGGCGGCCAGCGCAGGCAGCGCATGGTCGTGCGATTTTCCGAACAGTGCACCCTGCTCGTAGGGGCGATTGATCATGGTGGCGATGCCCCGGTCCTGTGCCAGTGGCAGCAGCGCGTGCTCCGCCCTGCGGTCCTCAATGTTGTAGCTGAACTGCACAAAATCCAGTGGCTCGCTGCGCATCACCTCCAGCAACTGCTCGTGATTACGGCCGTGGGATGTGGTGATGCCGATATAGCGCACCTTGCCTTCTGCCTTCCAGCGCTTGAGCGTGGCCAGTTGCGTCTCCCAATCTTCCAGATTGTGCACGGCGATCAGGTCAAATGTCTTGACCTGCATGCGTTTGGCGGATTCTTCCATCTGTGCGATACCGCGCTCTTTGCCCGAGGTCCACACCTTGGTGGCAGCGAACAGTGGCGGCGGGCTATTCATCGCGCGCAACACATCACCGACACGGGTTTCAGCATTGCCGTACATGGGAGATGAGTCGATGACCTTGCCACCGCCGTCAAAAAAGACCTGCATAACCGCAGTCAGATTGGCCACTGACTCCGGATCGTCTGCGGTATCGAAAGTGCGGGATGTGCCCATGCCGATCACCGGCAGAAGTTCTCCGGAGCTGGGTATGGGGCGCTGGATCAACGGCAGTGTGCCAGTAGCAGCAGCCACCGATGCGGCGTGCAGACGCAATGACGGGTACGCCAACAGGGCGGCGCTCAACTGTAAAACCTGGCGACGATAGATCATGACTGAATCTACACCTCTAAAGCTGGGTGGTAAAGGTCAGGACATACTGCGGGCCTTTGATATCCAGCGTGCCGACGGTCTGGTCAAAATCCAGTTCGGCGGCCATGTAGCGGACTCCCAGGCCCAGATAGTGGGTGTCGTCGATTTGAAAATCAATTCCCGCACGCATGTAGTAGCCGAGGTTGACATCCGAGCTGTTGGACTGCGGGATGACTACAGTACCATCTTGCGGTGTTTGCAGCGTACCCTCCACATGTTGGTTTTCTATATCGTGTGAGCCGTACATGATCATTGGGCCGGCAGCCGCGTAGGTCGTGACCCGCTCACCCAGGCGGCCGCGCACATAGCCGCCCAGGTGCAGTTCGACCAGCAGCAGGGAATTGTCCAGCTCGACCAGCAGCGTGCCACCATTTTCGTTGGTGAGTGCGCCGGAGAAATTCGTGTCATCGTTTTTCCAGGCGACGCTGCCACCAGGATTGAGGCCCCAGTGCACCCAGCCCCTGCCGAAGAGGTACTCCGCCTCGAGACCGCCACTGGGCAGGGAGGAGAAGTCGACATCCACACTGTCATCGGAAATAGCGTCCCACTCGCCGGTTTGATCATCGAGCTCCAGTACCCCCAGAAAAACCTGCAGCACGGGCACCGGCTCTTTCGTTGGCGCGGCCCACAAGGGTGCTATCGGTAGCGCGCCTAACAGCACAGTGCATAGAGCGAATAGAACAATGGGGACGCATTTAATTTTTGTGCAAACAATTGCAAAAATAATTGCGTCCCAATTATCTTCAGCCGCGGCGGTCGAGGAGCGAAGCAATGAGACCGACGTCGTCCGCAGCGTATTGTTCGGCGTCATTTTTCGGGCACGAGCTTGACCTGAAGCTTGCACCCCACGGCATCCGCGTAACGCTTGAGCGTACTCAAGGACGGGGCATGCTTGCCGGCCGACTCCAAGCGAGAAATTGCACTTTTCGTAGTACCCATGATCTCAGCAACAGCGTCCTGGGTAAGCCCCGCGCGGGCGCGCGCCTTCAGCAGTTGATCAGCTACCTGGTACTCAAGCTCGAGCGCGTCGTACTCATCAGAGAATCCCTTGCGCGCGCGTGCCCGCTCGAGAAATCCCTTGTGATCGTGCTTTACAGGGTTGTACTTCAGCTCAGCCACCTTACACCTCCTTAACCCGCTTCCGGGCCAATGCCAATTCTTTGTCTGGTGTTTGCTCAGTCTTCTTCACAAAGCTGTGGAGAATGACTACTCGCCTGCCGACCAGAAAGCAGTAGAACGCACGTCCGATTCCCGATCGCCCGCGCGGCCGGAGTTCAAAGAGCCCGCCTCCCAGCGCGCGGGAGTGCGGCAACCGAAGACTTGGACCATGCTCGATGAGAAGTTCAAGAAGTCGCGCGTAGTCGGCGAGCATATCAACCGGCCAGGCTTCGATCGCTGCCAGCACTCTTGAATGGTAGTACTCGATCTCATACGCCATGCCCGGATGTTAGCAAATACGCTAACTCAAGACAAGACGCTGTCTATGACGCCGAACAGTTAAGTATGCGGATACGGTCAAATAATCCACTTCTAACTAACCTGGTTCCGACTCGGCGCGCGCTTCGACCCGCAGCAGACCGCGGAAGGCGCGGCTGGCGCTGGCATCGCCCGACAGCACTCGGTACACATCGCGGGCAATGGGCATTTCAACGCCGTATTGTTTGGACAGGGCCATAACCGCCGGTGCGCTTTTGACGCCCTCCGCCACCATCACCATTTCGCCAACGATGTCCTGCATATTCCGGCCCTTGGCCAATTGGATGCCGACATGACGATTGCGGCTCTGCGGGCTGGTGCAGGTGGCGATCAGATCGCCCATGCCGGCGAGTCCGGCAAAGGTCTCGGCGCGCCCGCCCATGGCCACACCGAGCCGTGTCATTTCCGCCAGGCCACGGGTGATCAGGCCAGCGCGGGTATTGTCACCGGCCCCCTGGCCATCGCCCATGCCCACGGCAATGGCGATGATATTTTTCAGCACACCGCCGAGTTCACAGCCGATCACATCGGTGTTGGTGTAAATCCGGAACAGGCCGCTTTTGAACAGCGTTTGCAGCTCCTGGACAATGATGACGTCTTCCATGCCGATCACGCTGGCCGCCGCCTGCCCAGCCATGATTTCGCGGGCCAGATTGGGGCCGGTGAGGACGCCGACCGGATGCCCCGGCAGCACCTCATTGATGATTTGTGTCATGCGCATGCGGGTGTCCAGTTCCAGCCCCTTGGTCAGGCTGATCACCGGTACCCAGGCGCGAATGTATTTCTTCACCTCCAGCAACACCGCGCGAAAATTCTGCGAGGGTATGCCCATGACGATGACGTCAGCGCCGTGCACCGCTTTTCCAATGTTGGTGGTGGCAACAAGTTTTTCCGGGAGGGTCGCGCCGGGCAGGAACACTTCGTTGGTGTGATGGGTATTAATTTCCGCCACCGTGGCCGGGTTTCGTGCCCACAGGGTGACCGGTGCATTGCGCGTGACCAGTGCGGCCACGGTCGTGCCCCATGAACCGCCGCCGAGGACGGCGACGTTGAGCTCGGTCATTCTCCTTACTCCTTTCAGTTGACGCGCATTAACCGCTGCGACTGGCTACGCCGATGGCGCGGATCAGGTCCAGCCGCCGCAACAGGTCGCGTAACTGGCGCGCCTGGTCCAGACGTTGCTCGGCAATAATAGGCTCACCGGCTTCCGTCAGCCGCCTGCTTTGTAACATTTTATAGCCATTGCTGAACAGCAGTTTGCCGATCGATGCCTCGCTGCTGATGCGGCGCTGCAGGTAGGCCTGGCGACCGAATTTCAGGGCACTGGCGACACAGGCTTCCTCGCTCAGCGTCTCCGAGTGCGCCATGCGCGCGACCAGCGCAGCCACCACCGAGTAGGCCTCAGTGTAAATCAGCAGTGCAATATGGGATACCAGTGGCGTCATGCGGTTGAGCAATTGGCTGAAACCCACCGTGCCCTGGCTCAACAGGATGGGCCAGTCCCGGTCATAACGGTCCAGTTCCTCGCGGATCTGCTGGTGGAACTCCTCGGTGGGGGCGTAGAAAAACTCAAATTTAAACAAGTCGCGCAACTGGTCCACTTCGGTCCAGAACACCGCCAGCGCGTCTGGCCCCTCGTTTTCGCTGGCCTTTAGCAGGGCGAGTTCAATAATGGCTTTGTTGACGAAAAAGTGAATGACCGTGTTGCGGTAATAGCTGGCCACCGCGTGTTGATCGAGGCCGATGCCGTACACGACTTCCGGGCCTTCGTCATAACGGGTGACGATGCCCTCATCCAGCATGATGTCTATCACGCTGGGTAACCGGTCTGCGTAGGCCGGATCAAAATCTTCCGAGATGCGCAGGTTCCGCGCGTGCGCCCAGCGTAGCAGTGCCCGCAGGTCAGCCACCACTTCCTGCTGGGTGAGCGCCTTGGGTGCCGCGCCCAGCAGGCTCATGGTCACCAGCGAGGGAAAGGTAATGGCGGTGACCTGGTTCGCTGCCACAGCGACTTCGAAGGCGATCTTGGACAGCGCCAGTTTGTCGTCGGGATCGGGCGCCTTGGCCAGCACCACGGGCTCGCCGATGTCGACATAGACCTTGCCCATCGGTCGTGCCAGGCTGCGTATATAGCCGATAAACCAGCGCAGTGACTCGGCGCCCTTGCCGCTGCTGGTCTGTTCGGTAGCGTACTCCTCCACGTCGCGGATCAGGTCGTAGCTGATGGCAATGGGAATGATGTGAATATTCCTGGCGTCGGTGGCGTGGCAGGCTTCCAGCACATATTTTAACAGGCCATAACGCGGTGGCATGAGTTTACCCAGGCGCGAGCGCGTGCCCTCGAACGCCCAATTCATGGGAAAGCGCTTTTCCATGAGATAGCCGACGTAGTGGCGCAGCGTGATTTTGTACAACTCGTTATCCTGGAAGCTGCGCCGGATAAAAATGCCGCCAGCCCGGTGCAGCAAAAAGCCCAGCCCGGGGAAATTCAGGTTGGCACCGCCGAACATGTGTGGCATGGGGAAGTCGTTGTCGTACAACAGCTTGGGCACCACCATGCCGTCGAGGTAGGTCTTGTGGGTCCACAGCAGCATGGAGGGGTATTCGCGCACCAGCTGGCGCATTTTTTCCACTGCGGCCTTGTCGCACACGATCGCTTCCTCGTAACCCAGGCCCAGGCAGAACTTGTTGAACCTGGCGTAGACGTCCAGCCAGAAGGTACTCGGTCGAGACACCATCTCGTCCATGTAACCGGCGGCTTCTTTCATCAGCTGTGCTTTGGCTGTTCCGGTTTGTGCAGCGAGTTGGTCCAGCGCCTCGTTGTAGCCGCGACTCGCCATCAGGCTGGCCGCCACCTGGCGCGGCACTTTGTAGCGCCCACCCTGCAGGCGACGTTCGGCGAGATCCAGCACCACCACTGCCTGGCGCGCGACGAAATCCGCGAAGTCGCGCTGCGCATCGCCATTCTGGGCGTTGGCCCCCTGTGCAAATCGTGCGCGCAGATTGGCCAGAGAGTCCGGCTTGCCCTGCAGAAGATGCATTCTTTCGGGTGCTTTTTGCAGAATTTTGCGGCCGCGCGCGGCACGGGGGTGACGCGGGTCACCGAGGATAAGGTCGCGCAGTCGCGGCCCCGAATCGATGGCCTCCTGGGAGGGCAGCCAGGCGACGCGCAACGGCGCCACCAGCGTATCGGCGGGCAGCGCCAGGGCGGTAATCAGCGCCGTGGTGTCTATACCCTGGCGATCGTCACCCAGGTCCAGACAAACCTGCGCGGCCAAGGCGGTAGTGCCGCGACTGCCGGTGTGGTGGCGTATCCACCCGTCCAACAACTTCTCCTCGAAGCTGTTGCGGGTATCCAGTAAAAACAGGACTTGTTGTTCACCCTCCGGCCATGGGTTTAGCAACTGGTATTTGCTCACGGGATCCACGCCGGCTTGGCCCCGCTATCGCTTGTTCTGTTGTTTAGCAGCTGATTTGGGTCTGGCCTTCGGCATTGCTTTGAATTTGCGTCTGGTTTTCGGCGAAGGTGACGGCGACGGCGACTTGCGCCGCGCCGGTGTTTTTTTCTTCGTCGCTTTGCCGCCGGAGCCCGGCTTTGCTTTGTGGACGCGCTCTTCCGCCTGGCCGAGCACGCGGGCGAACATGTTGCGCACCTCCCGCACATGCTCATCAATGGTCTCCACGCGCCAGGCGCTGGTGTCGACCGGCGGTAGTACTGTCACTTCGACGGTGGCTGCACGAAAAACGAAATCACCCTTGGGCGCGACATCCCCGGCGTTGTGAATGACAATCGGTACCATGGGGACACCGGCCTGCATGGCCAGGTGGAAGGCGCCTTTTTTAAACGGCGCCAGCGTGGGGGAAACGGTGCGTGTGCCTTCCGGGGCCAGCACCACCGACTTGCCCTGTTTGCGCATCGCATCGATCAGAGGCGTCATCGCCTTGATCGCACTTTTGCCATCGGCGCGGTCTATGAATACCACGCCGCCCAGCTCCAGCACCATGCCGAGAATGGGCGTCTCTTTTTTGATTTCCTGTTTGCCCACACCGGCGATATCACGGCGCAACAATCTGGCGGCGATAATGATATCGGCCTTGCTCTGGTGGTTGAACACAAAGACTGCGGGGCGCTGGGACCACAGATGCTCCTCTCCCTTAACTTTCAAGTCCATGCCGATCAGTGCGCTCGCCGTGTCGGCAAACAGCGAGAAAGAAAAGTTCTGGGATGCGCGCCGCGAGCCGGTCAGCGCGTACACCGGCAGGCCTGCCATAAACGAGGTTACCACCGAACTGGTCGCGGCCACGGAACGCATGAACTGGGTCAGGGTGGGGCGCCCGCGGCTGCCGAATTTGGCGATGGGCCACTGCCTGGCGCGCGCGATGGATTCCAGTTTGGTGCTGGGGTTCAGCGCCCGGGGTTGTCCCACCCGCTCCAACAACAACAGGTCATCCTGGCTGTCGGAGTAGAAGAAGCTCTTGTTCAGGTCCGCCCGGTACTGTTTCGCCAGCGATTCTGCCGCGTCCACCTTGCCCTGGCCGAAACAAGTGGGGCTGATCACACCGCCAGTGAATTGGCCGTTGGCCACTTCCAGGTGCGTGCACAGCACGTGCTCAATGCCCAGATCCGCAGCGGCAGGCTCCACCTGATAAGGAGTGGCGGAAGAAATGATGGCCACAGTGTGCCCTTTAGCCTGATGCGCCTCCACCAGTGCGCGGGACTCCGGGTAGATAAGGCGTGCGATCTGTTTGGTGTAGAGCTGCCGTCCCACCTCGTGGTAGGTGTCTTCCTCTATGCCGCGCATGAACTGGGCGTTGATGGCCATCATGCCCGAGAACCCGATATTGCCCAGTCCGAAGCTGGTCATGGCGCGCATCAACTCGACAAACTGGCGGGCTGACAGGTCACCGCGTTTGAGTTGTTCCCTGACAAAAGCGGTTGCCGAGTATCCGGCGATGAGCGTGCCATCGAAATCGAAAATGGCTGCAATGCGCGGGCCATCGGGTGCAGCCTTGATGTCGTTTAACAGTTGCTTGATGTTGCTCATGAGGCTTCCTTATTCTTGCAAGGAAGCATAGCGTATTCTGGCCTTGCCGGGGTGATTGCCAGACCCAATCTGGCATTCGGGTGTGAGGGGTCGCATGGGGGTAAATGTCGGGCATAAAAAAACGCCGTCGCAAGGCAGGTAGCGACGGCGTTCGAAGGGTAAAGCCGTATGTTGTTGTATGCCCGAGTTTTGTTTATCCGACCCGCATAAACCGGATAGCGTCCCCTGGCGGCAAACACCTCTGACAAATGTTTGCCAGCTTTCCCAAAATGGTAGCGGTTGCCCTCAATTGGTAGTCATCCAATGAACCGCCACAGTTTTAGTATATGCAGCAGTGAGCAATGCGCAAGAAATAACTACATGATATGTTTCTATACCATAAAATAACTATTAGTTATTTCTTGTAGCCTGTACTCCCACTTTTTTAGGAGAGGGGCTGCATGGAGTTTTTGCTGTTTCCGAAACGGGCACGTCGCCCAACCTTGGTCCACGATGTCAGTAGAATGACCGATTTCGCCATGCCCGGCGCCAGGGTGGCTGGTTAAGATGTGGCCCAGCCACTACATCACATCGACAGGAGAGAACGCTATGAGCAAGGTGCTCATCACCGGAGCCACGGGCTTCATCGGCAACCATGTCACCCGTCTGTGCCTGGAAAAAGGCGATCAGGTGCGGGTCATGGTGATGCCGGGGGAGGACAGATCTCCCCTTAAGGGCATGGATGTGGAATTCGTGGAAGGCAACCTGCTGGATGCACCGTCCCTGGTCCGGGCCGTGCAGGGCGTGCAGCAGCTCTACCACCTGGCGGCGCTGTTTGCGATCTGGACCAAGGATCCGGACCTGCACTTTAAAATCAATGTGGACGGTGCCCGGTCCATGCTGGAAGCCGCCAAAGCGGCGGGTGTAGAGAAAATTGTTTTCACCAGCAGTGTCGCCGCGATCGGCATCGTCGGCAACGGCGGATGGGCCACTGAAAAAACGGCATTCAATGGCTGGCCCTGGGCCAGTGAGTACATACTATCCAAATTCATCAGTCACCAGATGGTCAAGGGCATGGTCAGCGACGGCCTGCCAGTGACCATGGTGATGCCGGGCCTGCCGTTCGGGCCGGGTGATCGCGCGCCCACACCGACCGGCACCATGATCCTGGGTACCCTGAAAGGCAAGATGAAAAACTACTGGGACGGCGGCGTCTGCGCCGTGGATGTGCGCGACGTGGCAGCGGGCCATGTGCTGGCGATGGAGAAGGGCCGCATCGGCGAGTCCTATATCCTGGCGAACAAGGCCGGCAATATGCCCAACAAGGAACTGCTTACCATAATCGGAAGGATCGCAGGCGTTTCCAATGTGGCGACCAACGAGGTGTCAGGCAAGATCATGCTGCGGGTGGCAAAACTGGCGGAGCTGTGGTCAAAGGTGAGCGGCCGCGCGCCCATTACCACCTATAAAAACACCATGTACGTGCTACAGCACGGTTATGTCGACCCATCCAAGGCGATCGAGGAACTGGGCCTGCCACAAACGCCCATCGAAACTGCCATCGCGGATTCGGTCAAGTGGTTCCGCGAGAACGGCTACGTTTGAGCGGGAACCCATTCATGCGCGTAATCGGCTCCGGCCGGGAAGGCCTCGATCCTGATACCTGCATTCAACATTGGTCCTCGTGATAGTTCGGTCCGAGGGTTTGGGTGTCGGGTGTGCTATTTGTCAGCGAGTATCGGGGAAGCTGGCGAATAGCACACCCGACATCCAAACCCGTTAGAGCGATCGATCCGCATCAAATCAATTTGCACGACGTTAATGTGAACAACCCGGTAGGTTTACACCGTTAGCCAGCCTTTGACAGGTACTCCGCGCAGATACCCTGGCCCAGCTCGCCGGTGAGCTGGGCGCTGCTGCCGGCGGTCAGTTCGATCTGGCGCGCCAATTCACAGTAGCGATACAGCGGGTAATCGCGATCCACGCCGGTGCCGCCGTGGCAGTGCTGGGAGGCCTGGCTGACCCGGTGTGTCACATTGCCGCACCAGATTTTTGCCATCAGCACGGCTTCATCGGCGGGTCGGCTCTGGTCGATCAATGCGGCTGCCTGTTGCGTTACCAGGCGCAGGCACTCGACGTCGATGTAGCAGTCCGCCACCCGGTGGCTAACGGCCTGAAAGGTTGCGATCGCGCGGCCAAACTGCTCGCGTTCAGAGGTGTACTGGCCGGTGATCCGCATCATCTTGTCGCACACGCCCAGCGCCATGGCGGCCAGCGCCGTGCGGGTTGCCAGCAGCGCCCAGTCCATGGCGGCCAGTGCTTCGCCGCCGACTGCAATGATGTCCGCGGCCGGCACCTGCACCTTGTTCATGACCAGTTCATACTGGGTTTCGCCCGTGGTCACAATCTGGGCGTTGAGGGTGACGCCGGCGGCGCGCGGGTCCACCAGGGCCACGACCAGTTCCTCGCCCATCCGGGCCGACAGCAGTATGCGCGCGGCCGAGCGCGCGTGGCTGACGCATATCTTGGTGCCGCTGATGGAGAAGCCGCCTTCTTTCTTCTGTGCGGTGCTTCCCGGTGCCGTGGGATCGTCGTTGTTGTACTCCCCAAGCGCGGCACTGATCAGGGTCGCGCCACTGGCGATCGCCGTCAGCCACTGGTCTTTCTGCGTGTCGCTGCCAAAGCGCCGCAGGGTGCCCGCCGCTGACACCAGTACCGGGATCACGGGCACCGGTGCCACAGTGCGGCCTACTTCCTCACACAGGGTGGTCAGGCTGTAAAAACCCAGCTCGGTGCCGCCGTGGTTTTCGCTGATGTCCAGTCCCAACAGACCGGCATCCGCCAGCGCCTGCCAGAGGCCGGCATCGAAGCGTTCCGCCTGTCTCTCAATGGCCTTCAGTTGATCCACCGAGGTATAGTCGCCGAGGATCTGCTGGGCCAGTTGCTGCGCACTGCGTACTTCTTCAGAAATAGTGAAATCCATGGCCTTGTTCTCCTAGCGTGTGCGGGGCATCCACAGCCCCGCCATTGCGATAATGTCACGTTGCACTTCATTGGCACCGCCACCGAAGGTGAGCACGGCACCTACACGCCAGCGAAACTCGAGTTTGCCCTTGAGCACGGCGCCCGGAGAGTGCGGTGCAATCGTGCCCGCCTGTCCCATGACCTCCAGCAGCATCCGGTACAGCTCGACAAAAAACTCACTGCTGTAAACCTTGGCCACCGAGGCATCGGCCATGTTCAATGGCCCCTGATCCATGGTCCAGGCCTGTTTCCAGCAGATCAGCTTGACCACTTCCAGGCCGCTTTTGACCTTTGCCAGATTGTGCTGGACCCAGGGCTGCTCGATCAGCTTGCCGCCTTTGGGCGCGGGGGTTGTGGCCGCCCACTCACACACGCCCTGGTAGAGGGAGTCCACCTGGCCGTGCGTAAACAGCGACAGACGCTCGATATTGAGCTGTCCGGTAATGAGCTTCCACCCGGCATTGACCTCGCCGACGCGGTACTTATCGGGCAGGCGGATATCGCTGTAGTAGGTGGCATTGGTGCGCACGCCGAGGGTGTGCACCGGCGTGTAGGAGAAGCCTTCGATGTTGGTGGGCACCAGGAACATGGTGAGGCCCTTGTGCTTCTTGATCGCGCCCGGGTCGGTGCGCGCGGCCAGCCACACGTAATCGGCGAAGTTCGCCAGGCTGGTCCACATTTTCTGGCCGTTGATAATCCAGTCGTCGCCGTCCCGCTCCGCTTTAGTGGTGAGACTGGCCAGGTCGGTGCCGGCATTGGGCTCGGAATAGCCGATGGCGATTACCACCTTGCCCTGCTTCACGCCGCCCACGACTTCCTCGCGCACCTCGGCATTGGCATTGGCGGCAATGACCGGTGTGGTGGACTCGGTGGTCAGGAAGGGATAAGCGAAACCCGAGCGCACCACTTCATCGGTGAAAATGTACTGCTCAATGTGGGATAGCTCCTTGCCGCCCAACTCCTTGGACCAGCTCAGGCCGATCCAGCCATCAGCGCCCATGCGCGCGTACTGCTTACGAAACTCGGGGCCGCCGCCTTCCTTGAATTCGCCGACCTTCATTTCCTCCAGCAGCGCCGGCGTCATGACGGTCTTCATGTACTCGCGGACCTCGAGCTGTAGCGCTTTTTGTTGCGCGGTCAATTCTATGTTCATTGATCTGGTCCTCTTATGTTGGGGACGGACTTAAGTCCGTCCCCCTCGCCCGTACTGCCGCTATCAAGCGCTTCTGCAGATCCCTGTCCCCGGTTTCTACCGTACACATCCAGGTATCGGCCATGTCCCCATAACGCTGTTGCAGTAGCGCCGGCACCTGCTCAATGTCTTCACTGACCACCGCAAAAGCGTTCAGGATATCATCGGTAATCAACGCCCCCATCTCTTGCCAGCGTCCTTCCCGGGTCAACTGGTTGGCTACCGTTTGCAGCTCGCCCCAGCCGTGCAAGTCCAGCACTGGCCGGTAGGCGGGGGTAGAGGCATAAAAACCGAGCTGGTTCTGCACCGCCAATTTCGATTGTGCGAATGCCTCCGCGTTGGTACCGGTCACCACCATGGCCGGCAGGCTGACCTCAAAGTCCTCCCGACTGCGCCCGGATTTCGCCAGGCCGCGCTGCACGGCCGGCAGTGTAACTTGCCGCAGGTATTCTGCGGTAGTAAAGCCGTGGGCGATCACGCCATTCGCCACTTCTGCCGCCACTTCCGTCATCAGCGGGCCGACGGCAGCGAGATTCACCCCCGGCGCGCCGTAGGTTTTTCGGGTGGGCGTGAACATGGGTGTCATCAGGTTGTGCTGGTAAAACTCGCCATTGAAATCCAGTTTTTCCCCGGTCTCCCAGCAGCGCCAGATCGCCTGCATGGCCAGGATAAATTCGCGCATGCGGGCCGCTGGTTTCGACCATGGCATGGAGAAGCGGCGCGTAATATGCGGCTTGATCTGCGAGCCCAGGCCCACCGTAAAGCGGCCCTTGGAATACTGGTTCAGGTCCCAGGTCAGGTTGGCCAGCGTCATCGGGTTGCGCGCGAAGGCCACGCTGATGGCGGTGGTCAGCGCGATGCGCTTGCTGTGCTCCGCCGCCAGTACCAACGGGAAAAAGGGATCATTGTTGATTTCCGCAGTAAAGGCCGCGTCATAGCCGCGCTGCTCCAGCTCGGCGATCGCCGCTGGCGCCGTCTCCAGGTCGGCACCCAAAAATCCGCTGACTTTCACCAGCCGCGCTCCTTAGTGTGGGAACAGCACTTTACGCGACCTGTCGCGAGGATCAAGTGTCCCCGTATACCGCTCAAAGTGGTAAAAACGATCAGCAGAATAGCGCGCCGGGCAGCCCTTTCTTGTTAGCCGCCAGCCCGTCCGGATGGTTGTTTCCCCTATTGATCCGTATTGCTGTCAAAAAGGAAGCCTTGGTAAATAAGCGCATTGGCGATGGTCGCGCAGTCGCTGCCACTGACGCCCGCACGGCGCAGGCTTGCATCCCACTCGCTGCGTAGCGTGTTCGCCATGGCATCAATAATCTTTTCAGCCGCCTCTTTTGAAAGCTGGAATCGCCCGCAGCCAGTGAGCAGATTATCGCGTCGAGCCTAGCTCAGGGTCAGAGCCCTTTTACGTGGAATTATCAATGTGCCATAGACAGGCTATTCTGAACTGCGGGTCTGCAAACCGCCTGTGAGCAACGGGGACAGATTTATTTCTTAGGACAAATAAATCTGTCCCCGTTATTGGGACAGGGTGCCCGGTGTATTTACGCGCTAGACTTCAGGTGTAAATGACGCTATGTTTTTTTCGCACCAGCGTGCCGCGTTCGCGTGCTTTTTACCACTCCGGAGAGTTTGCGTATGAACATTACGCGATGTATCGCCGTAGTAACCCTGCTGGGGGCCGCAACCATGATGACCGCGTGTGAAACGACCAACAATACCGGCACGTTCTCCGGCAGCGAGGTCGGGCGTGCGCAATCAGTGCAGCTGGGCATGGCGTACACCGTGCGTGACGTAAGCATCCAGAATGCCCCGAGTCGCGTCGGCACTGCCACCGGTGCCGCGCTCGGCGGTATTGCCGGTAGCTCCCTGGGCAGCAGCAACCGCGCCCATACGGCTGGTGCCGTGGCCGGTGGCGCGGCGGCGAATGCTGTGACCCGGTCCACTACCCCCGGGGTAGAGGTCACTGTACGTCTGGATAGCAACCAGTTGATGTCCGTTGTGCAAGCCGACTCGCCCAATGAGTTCCGCGTTGGCGATGCGGTTCGGGTGACCTCCGATGGCGTGACCACCCGCGTGGTGCGCAACTGAGGATTATTGTTCGCTCCGGGCGTGTTATCCAATAGCAGAATAACGGAATAACGGGGACGGATTTATTTTTCAGTTATTCATTGCTTATCTTGCGCTGACATGCAACTCCACACCTTCATGTTCTCGCACGGCCGCGAGCACTTGAGAAATGTTATCAAGGCTGGGGTTACCCTTTCCACTGAGCATGCGCATCAAGCTGGCGGGTTTTTTATCCACCATAGCGCCGAGTTTTTGAAAACCAAGCGTGGCATTCACATAGTCGCGTAGCAGTGATTTTGCGACATTGGTTTCATTATTCAGCAGGCATTCTGCCGCCTCAGTGAGCAGGCCAACACGAAATGTGGGGTCGCTTTGCGCGCGTTCCAATATCGTTTCTTTAAAGTCTCTGGTTAATGCCATGGTATAACCCTTTCTTTTTTCGCTGTTTGTACGCTTTCCACAGCAATTGCGCCTGTTCAACATCGCGGTTCTGGCGCTTTTTAGTACCGCCACCCAAAAGAATGACAAGCGTTTCACCGTCCTTGCCAAAATAAATCCGGTAGCCGGGGCCAACATTGAGCTTGTATGCACTCACACCCTGCCCCACCGGCTTCACGTTGGAAAAATTGCCATCCTCTATACGAGCCACGGCGGTACGCGCCTTCAACGCTGCCTGAACATTGAGAGAAGCAAACCACCTGGAAAAAGGGTGGCCTCCTTCTTCGTCCTGAAATTCTACAACATCCATCATTTTCTTAAGATAACATATATGTTATTAAATTTAAAATGGATACTACCCAAAATCATTGGGTAGCTCACAAGCTTTTTGATCAGGCCCCGGCGGCCACCCAAAATCCCCCACTGATGGCCACTTCAAAATCCCGCACCTGAAGGCCTAACGACAAGCCGCCTGGGCGGATTCGGCGGCGACAGGACATCATGGCCCCTTTTGCAACAAGCAAGGGGGCAAGGAGTGAATGTCTTGAAGCCATACAGAAAGGGCGCTGTGTAGTGATTTTGCGACATTGGTTTCATTATTCAGCAGGCATTCTGCCGCCTCGGTGAGCGTAGACATAAATGCGTCCCCATTACACTCACCGGTTGGCGAAGGTGTCTCGGAATTGCGCATCAACTAGGGTCCCGGGTATCGAGTGCATTTCAAGAAGCGTGGGCGAGCGCTGATCATTCTCCTGGCCGGTGGCGACAAGAGTACCCAGGCAAATGACATCAAAGCGGCCTTGCGCCTCGCACGTAGTCTCTCGGAGTAAATTGACCATGACTAAAACCGTTACCACTCGCTATGATGTTTCCGAGCACCTCAGGACCCCAGAGGAAATGGCTGCTTATCTTGATGCCTGCCTTGAAGAAGCCGACGGGGACGCTGCTTTTGTTGCCAAGGCGCTTTCCGGTGATCCCAGTCCAGGCTTCGATACCATCCTGAAGGTTATCGGTGCGCTTGGGCTGAAGCTGCATGCCGAAGCGGACCCCGGCTGACCAACCCGGTAATGGGGACGGATTTATTTCTCACCGAAGTTCCAATAGAGGTGGCGCGGCCGATGACCATGGCGCTACACTCCTTCAGAGCCCGCAGTGGCAGGGCATCAGTGGCTCGCCAGCCACCAACAGATTCAGCGGCACCATTTCTCAGGGACAGTTGAGCAATTGCGGTTTGGCCCTTATACTGCGCGTCCCTCAGTAGGACTATAGCTCAGTTGGTTAGAGCGCTACCTTGACATGGTAGAGGTCCCCGGTTCGAGTCCGGGTAGTCCTACCAATTTCTGCACAGCCTTTTCAGTCCAGCGATCTCAACCTTCTGCGCCCACCGCACTGCAATGTCGTCAGAACGAACGATTGGGTGCGTGTTGCGAAATAACGGGGACAGATTTATTTCTCACAAATAAATCTGTCCCCGTTATGTCCGTCCCCGTTATTCCCGCTGACTATTTGAATCCAGCCGAAGCGGACCCGTTTAAGTACGACCAAGATTATGTGGTGATGCTGTCGGATTGGAGCTTTGAGTCGCCGATGGCGATCGTCAACAATCTAAAAAAACAGGCGGGCTACTATCACCATCAACGGCGCACTTTAACTCGCTGCAGGCTGGTTCGTTCGATCAGTTGGGCATCAAGAGCGGAACCAGCATGTTGGCACAAGGTAGGGATGCTCTTGGCAACAGAGATCTTTGAGCGGCAATTCGGACGGCGGCGCTTAATCTAAAGAATGGGAAGAAATAAACGGGCGGTGGCGTCTCTCAACTTCAATGCTAGTGACCTCTTGTTTAAAGCTTCGATCGTTAAGGACCTAGCGTTCTCCTGCTTCTCGCTAACAATTGCTTCAAGCTTTGATGCTTCGGCGACCGAATCGACCTCAATGTTCAATTCAAAATTCAAGCGGAAACTTCGAGAGTCCCAGTTGCTTGACCCAACAATAGTATGACGGCAATCGACGACAAATATCTTCGAATGGTCAAAGTGTCCTTGGGTTTCCCAGATCCTTACACCATATTCCAAGAGTTGCCATGCTTGAGCGTGCATTGCCCAACGCATCCATGGCAGGTTGTTTTTCGCGGGAACTATGACATCAATTTCAACTCCGCGAAGTGCCGCGGTTGTTAGCGCGGAGATAAATACTCTGTCTAGAAGAAAGTATGGAGAGACGATTTTTAAACGAGACTTTGCCTCGGCAATTCGAATTAGTAACAAAGATGAAAAACGCGGGATGCTGAGATCCGGTCCGTCCGACAGCGAGCGAATTTGTAGATTGGTATTTCGAATTGAGGATGATGATTGGTCAGAGGCTTGCTCAACGTGCCATTCGAGAGTAGCGCCCTTTGACGCGAACTCCCAGTCCTGAGCGAACTGAATAACGAAATCATTTATCACCTCACCCCTTAAGGAAAAATGAATATCCAAGATTGGCGATCGAGGCAAAAGAGCTAAGCAATGGCCCTCGCGGATATTCAATCCACCGATAAATGCGTGGGCGCGATCAACAACTAAGAGTTTTCGATGGTTGCGTAAATTTAGGAATCGAGTTGACCACGGGATAAAGGTTGGAAGAAAAACTGCGTAAGGCACGCCTGCTTGCTTTAACTTCCCGGTGATGCGAGGAAAAGAATACCCGATACCCAAACCGTCTAGTAACACGTAGACAGAAACGCCACGAGAAACCGCGCTCTTCAACCTGTCAACGAATTGAGCCCCAACTCGGTCAAAGTCAAAAATATAGTTTGATAACAGTATTTCCTTTGTCGCGGCGTCGATTGCCACCAGCATTCTAGGATAGGCCTCGTCGCCATTTTTTAGGGCCTCAAACTCCCGACTGCTGCGAAAGGGTAAAAACAGATTTGCCAGGTTATCCGGGGACGAGTGACGTAGTTGTTTCGTTCCCGTCGTAAGTAAGGGTGCGCCCCTTCGAATGCGGTTGATGCCAAACACCAGATACAGGAGTATTCCAAGCCACGGGACGAGCAAAATAAGCAATATCCAAAAAATCGAGGAGCGAGGATCACGTTTATAGAGCAGCGCATGACCGCCAACGAAAACAGCCAGAACAATCTCGGCAATCCCTAGAATGATGAAGATATTGATGTGCAACCTCTATAGGACATTACTGCAATTGGTATTTGAATTGAACTCAAACTCTCAAAACAAGCACTGTGATCCTGCCCACCAACAGTGGACACATGATTAAGCGGCTTGCTTTGCCTCAAACGCTTCGGGGCTGATAAAGCCATTGGCGCCGTGTCGGCGGGTTCGATTGTAGTCCACTTCGATGTGCTCGAATACTCTTTGTCGGTTTTGACAAATTGACGTGGCTCGAGTCGAAAAAGGCTGCGTCCTGCCTCGAGCAGCCGCCCTGCTCGCTCCATTCCGAAAACGCACTCACGCTGAGATGCCGGTTAACGCCAGATGAAACATGATGTTTGCTGAGATTGAATAGGATACCAGTGAGAAGAAGCTAGCCGAAAAGACCACGGCGACTGAGTTGCTGTTGAAGTCATCGAATCAAACCAGGACGGAGAAGGTCGAGCTGGAGCAGAAGGTCAAGGAGTTGGAGGCCAGACTGGCGGAGTTGGAGCCGACAGAGGAAAGCGCTGCCGAAATGGCTGAAGAGGGATCAGAGGTGGCTTAGAGAGGATTATTGTGGCGGCGAAAAGGAATACGCACCCAGTTGTAGCGCCATCACCACCTTCCCCCAAAGAAGCACAATTCAACCCGACGCACTCGACGAACCCGACGCCAAGCTATCTGCCCCAAGGCCCCGCGGGAAATGACTTGGCGTCGAGTACGTCAGTTCCAATCTGTATGAAGCGGCGATGGCGGAGCTAGGGAAAGCCGCTTAACTCGGTTGTAGAAGTGCTGGGCCATGTCACCCGGTCCGGGAATGGACAGAAAAAATCTGCAAACGAATCCATTCCAGGGTGATTTTGACAAGCCCGGTGGTCGCCCACTCGATCAATTCAGGTACAACACCGGGATCCCTGAAGGGATCTCCCCTCCTACAACCCTTTTATTTGTCTTATGCTTTGGGATATCCTCAAGAACCCTTGGCTCTTAGGAGGCTTGGCCTTAAATAATATCCTTCACGTCGCAGTTATTTACTGGCCGCCCCTGAGCCAATTTTTTCATACAGTACCCATTGATCCGTCTCAATTTTATGGCATCGGAGCGGTCGGAAGTCTTATTCTTCGCGCAGAAGAGGCTCGGAAATATATTTTGAGAAATAATCTTTTTAACAGGAGGAAACATGAAAGCACTCTGGGCGTATGAGCCTTTTCATCAAGATGAAAAGAGAATAGGAGGAATGCACCAGCTTCTCAAGCAGTTGGTCGCCACACCATCAAACATCGAGGTCGGCTTTATTGTCACCAGAACCGAATCGAGTTTAAATCTCGCTTTTGATATTCCTCACGAAGAGCGATTCAGTGTTTATCCCCGAAAATTGGTAAAGGAGTCCCTCAAAAAATCAAAGGTCTCCATCGACGATAAAAAAATTCACGTCGTTGATTGCGAAACTTTCTCAAACACCAAAGCCGTTGATCGATTGCTGAATTTAGCTAAATCTCGAAACTCAGATCTGATCGCGCTTAACACACAATCTCGTCACGGATTTCAACGCTTAGTGCTCGGAAGCTTCGCCGAGAACGCAATTCATAGAAGTCGAGTTAACCTGCTTTTGGTAAACCCTAAAATTGATTTCTCAAAAAAACTTAAAAGCGTCTTTTTCATGACTGACTTTTCTCCTGCTTCAAAAAAACAGATTAAGCAGGTTATTCATATTTGCAAACAGCTTAAAGCAAGCCTCACGGTTTTTCATGCGGCTGAGGTCATATATAAATGGTCTCTAGACGAGAGTAATCCCAAAATTCATGCCTACAGACGAAAGGTCGCCAGAACACAATCGTGGATAGAACAAGAGTGCCGACGCGCATCCATCAAGTGCAATGTGATCGTTAGCTCAGAAATGCGGTCCGTCACTGAAATGGCTCTGAAATTGGCGAAAAAAACTAAATCAGACTTGATAGTCGTTGCCGCCAAGAGTGGGGCGATGACAGCTCTTATGGGTGGTAGCATAACGCGACAAGTGGTGCGCGAAAGTGCAAAGCCAGTTTTAGTACTAAAAAAATGACCGAAAAATAACGGGGACGGATTTATTTCTCACGCACGCTGAGCCCGCTGTACGCTACGCAATGCGACAAATAAATCTGACCCCATTATTCCATCATTCGTTATTGCCTTCACCGCTTCTTTAATACGATATGGTAGCTGTTTGGCATAAAACTATCGTCTACCTCCAACTTTGATAATGCTTGAGCCACCAGGTTATTGACTAAAATAATTGGCGAAAATAGGAAGGCGAAAACAGACCATATTTTTCGCTCCGATACCCAGTTAAGCACCGCTTTGGTCATCGCGATGTTCAATAACAGGGTCGCAGTGGTAATCGGCGACCCCACTGGAACACATGAACTGACCGCATAGTTCGTACGCTTCGCCAAATCCTCTATCCCGTGTAACGTAAGTCGTACGAAATCTCTCGGGGCATCATGGATTGGATACAGGAAGGGCAGGCTTATAAAGAGTCTTCCATCCAGCTTCAACACGAGGTGTATTTGTTCCAGCAGTCTTCGAGAGTCTTCTATGTGTTCCAGCACGTCAAAAAGTAACACTACGTCGAAAGATTCCGGCGCTAGAGGCAACGCTAGTGCATTCCCATACACATCTGGAACAGACCCATACCACTCGTTCGCAGTTTCATAGTAATCGAGGCCAATGTAGCTACACCCCGCAGGTAGGTGATTTTTTGCCCATTTGTTATAACAGCCAATGTCCAGCACGGATTTATTGTCTCCGATGCGAGCAATCATAGCCTTTGTGCCCTCTGCATTGGATCGATGCAGCCACTGAGGGTGTAGGGGTGTTTTGGCGAGGAATCGAGCCTTTGCTTTGAGCTTTGATATCATCTGTTGTGCCAGGAAATTCCAATAACGGGGACAATAACGGGGACGGATTTATTTCTCACGCCGCCTTGGTGCGGCTCAGCAACAGCAACCAGACAATGCCACTCAGGCCGGCCACCGCCGAGGCCAACAGGATGCCAGTCTTGGCCATCAGCAGCTCTTCGGGTGAATTGGCGAAACCCAGCTCGGCGATGAATATCGACATCGTAAACCCGATGCCGCCCAGTAGGCCGACGCCCAGGATGTGCTTCATAGTCAGGCCTTGTGGCAGTTCCGCCCAGCCCAGTTTTACGGTAAGCCACGTCAGTCCCACGATGCCCAGGGGCTTGCCTAGCAACAGTCCGGCCAGTACGCCCAGTGTGACGGGATGCTGCAGGTAGCGCGCAAAATCGGCGAAGTCCACGGGAATGCCGGCATTGGCCAGGGCAAACACCGGGATCACCAGATAGGCGACGGGCAGGTGCAGGTAGTGCTCCAGGCGTTGGGCCGGGGCCTGCACCAGTTGTACGCTGTCACCCAGGGATGACACCAGGGAGCGCAGGCGAGTGTTGTGGATGATGTCTGCGTTGTCGCGAATCGCTTCGCCCATGTCGCGCGCCGTTTCTGTTACCCGATTGATAAAATGTTCCGGCTGGAATTTGGGCCGGATGGGTATGACGAAGGCCACCACGATACCGGCAATGGTCGAGTGCACGCCGCTGGCCAGCATCGCAGCCCACAGCAGCACGCCCACAATGGCGTAGGGCAGGGCGTTGCGAATGCCGCCCAGGTTCAGAATCACCAGCAGCAGCGTGCAGCCGCCGGCATAGGACAATGCCAGCAGGTTGAGGTCGCTGGTATAGAACACCGCGATGACGGCCACCGCGCCGAGGTCATCGACAATCGCCAGGGCGATGAGGAAGGTCACCAGGGACTTGGGGATGCGTGTCCCCAGCAAACTCAGGGCGCCGACCGCGAACGCAATATCAGTTGCCATGGGGATACCCCAGCCACTGACACTGGCTGTGCTGGCGTTGACGGCGACGTAGAACAAAGCGGGAATGACCATACCGCCAATGGCCGCCATAATTGGCAGCAGCGCCTGTTTCGGCGAAGACAGCTCGCCCACTATCAGCTCGCGTTTCAATTCCAGCCCCATGATGAAGAAAAACATCGCCATCAAGGCTTCATTGATCCAGTGGTGAATTGACAGTGAGAACGCGGCACTGCCCACGTTGATGCCGATCTCGGTGTGCAACAAATGCACGTACTGGTCGTGCAGCGGGCTGTTGGCGATGACCAGCGCGATCACCATGCAGACCATCAACAGGATGCTGCTGGTGGTCTGGCGCTGAATAAACTCTTCCAGCGGTGTCAGTATCCGATTAAACGAACTTTCCCAGCGTGCGTTAAAGACTCCCTTATTACCGGGCATGGCGTCGGCACCTCTGTCGATAGAAGAAAGTTGTCACAGCGCTGGCAAAAACGGCCCGTCCACACACAGGCGGCGTCCGTCCGGTGTCGCGCAGGCACCACAGATGCCCACGCCGCACTTGGTCAGGTAATCGATAGAACTGAATATTTGTTCGGGTCGGCAGAACTCCCGTTGCACCGCGATGGCGGCATGCACCATGGCCTGCGGGCCGCAGTTGTAGAACACCAGTTGCGCGCGCTCCTGTTCGCTCATGGCCTGCAGACGCTCGCGTAACAACTCGGTCACTACCCCGTGGTAGCCGGCACTGCCGTCGTCTGTCGCGACATGCACGTCGGCGACGCGACGACATTCGTCAAGGTAGTAGAGCCGCTCCGCACTGCGCGCCCCGGTGAACACTTCTGCGTTGCCGAAATCCCGCGCGATTTGGTACACGGCGGCCAGGCCGGTGCCGCCCGCGACCGCCATTATTTTAGCGTCCTCGGGAGGCGCCACGGGGATGCCGTGCGGGCCGCGCACATAGGCCTGCGTGCCAGGTGGCAGGTCCATCAGGGCGTGCGTGAATTGCCCGACATCGATCACCACCAGCGTGAACGGATCGTCGGTCAGGGCGGAGAAGGGCTTCTCACCGAGCCCTGGAATCCACAGGAAGATGAACTCTCCGGCCTGCACATTGATCTTGCGATCAAAGGTGAGCAGGGCGATGTCAGCGCAGACCCGTTGGTTTGCCACCAGGGTGACCGGGCGGAAATTCATATCGATGTCGTAGCGGATTTGGGATTCAGCGCGGTTGCGGCCCGTCTCCAGATCGTTGCTGAGGGTTTGGAAGTAAGCGCTGATTTCGTCCGTGGTCAGCCCGGTGAGCGACGAGCCCACCCCGACCACCGTTGCTCCGGCGTCGACATAAGCGCGTACATCGTCGGCGCTGCTGACCCCGCCGCAGCCGATAATCGGGCAGTCCGTCACCGCCCGTATGTCGCGCACGCATTTCAGGCCGATGGGCAATATCCCCTTGCCCGACATACCGCCATTGCCGTTGCTCAGTACCGCATGGCCGTGGGCTGAGGTGTAGCCCGGACCAAGGGTGTTGATGGCGCACAATCCGTCGGCGCCGCCGGCGATGGCGGCAGCAGCGATTGTCGCAATGTCCGGTGTGTTGGGCGTGAGTTTGGGAATCACCGGGATATCCACCACTGCTTTCACCGCAGCGGTAATCTGCCTCACTAACTCTGGGTCCTGGCCCATCGCCACGCCGTAGCCCCTGGCGTGCGGGCAGGACAGGTTGAGCTCCAGGCCGTCCGATACCGGCGCCAGGATTTTGGCCACGGCGACGAACTCCTCAATACTGCCGCCGAAGATCGACGCCAGCAGAAAACGATCGGCCGGAATCTTGAGGGCCGCGAGCGCCTCCCGCGCCGCCTGCGCGCCCGGGTTGGTCAGGCCAATGGCATTGACGAAACAGCCGGGTGCGTACTGGCTGTAGACCGGTTCGCGATTACCGGTACGCGGCTCCAGCCCGATGCTCTTCGTAGTGACCACGCCCACCTCGGGCATATGATCGAAGACGTATTGGATGATGGGGGTTGCAGTAGTGACAATGCCCGAGGGGATCGTGAAGGGGCCAGACAGGGCTTTGCCGAAGAATTCCATAGTCAAGATCGTGGGCTCGCGCAGCGCCTTGGTGAGCGGGTAAACAGTCGCGCAAGTATACTGGTTTGGCGGTGCATAGACGACCTTGCTGCCTGTGGTTAGTTACTGGCGCTGCAGCATTTTGCAAGGATGGGTGACGATCGCGGGGCAGGGACTCATTGCTTACCAGTAAATTGCTGTCTCCAGAGATACACTCCAAACGATGCCTTGTTCTGATCAAATATACCCTTTGAGTTGCATAGGGCAAATAGCCCAAGCTACTCCTGAGTCACGAAAAATATTCCATAGACGGAATATTCATTTAAAGGTATATTCAAATGGCATGGAAGGTTACGTTCTGCGATGAATTCGAGCCGCAATACGAAGCTCTGGATGAGGCGGTGCAGGACGAGCTACTGGCGCAGCTCAAAGTCCTTGAGCAGTTCGGCCCGTCACTGGGACGGCCACAGGTAGATACCCTCAAGGGCTCGAAATACGCCAACATGAAGGAGCTTCGATTCCGGGCAGAACATGGGGTCTGGCGAATTGCCTTCGCCTTTGATCCGGCTTGGGCAGCAATCGTTCTTGTTGGAGGTGATAAATCGGGCGGCAGCCAAGCGCGGTTTTATAAGCGGTTGATTAAGGCTGCGGATGAACGGTTCGATCGACATCTGCTGGCCTTGGAGAAATGTAAAAATGGCTAAAACACTTGAGCAAGTCATGAAGGGATTTCCCAATGCGCGGCGCAAGCGAATCGAGCAACGCGGTGCCGAGCTTATTGCGGAGCAACTGACTTTGCAGCAGTTGCGCCGGGAGCTGAACCTGACACAGGACCGTGTGGCTGATCTACTGGCGGTAAAGCAGAGCCACATTTCCAAAATCGAGAAACGCTCCGACATGCGGATATCCACGCTCCGCGACTATATCGAAGCGTTGGGTGGCGAGCTGGAGCTGGTAGCCCGAATTCCGGGGCGCAAGCCGGTCAAGCTCGACGGCTTTTATGACGCAAACATTGACCGGCAATCTTAAGAATATTGACTGATTCTGGTACCGCAAAACGCCCACAAGGGTTAGGCCCTGCGCTTGAACTTCCCCGGCAGGCACATGCGCTTCGTGGGATTGGTCCCTCTTGCTTAATACAGAACACCTTGTCTAAATATACGCAATTAGCGTATAGTCTTTGGTAATGAAAGCGACCTTCAAAGAACTACCCGGTTTTGAGGTCAGGCGGGAGGGCTACGCAAGGTGCGCGTGGCCTCTGTCAGTCGCGGGAAAGGCAAACGCGCTGGATCTCGAGTGATCTATTACTGGTATTTGGAAGCGAAGCAATTTTGGCTATTTACCATCTATGGAAAAGATGAGATGAACGACTTAACCGCCGAGCAGAAACGGATTCTGAAAGCGGTTCTGGAAAAGGAGGTAGATGAATATGGCAAAACGTGACTTGTTTAATGAACTGATGGAGGGTTTTGATGCCCTCAAAGCGGAGCGTGAGGGCAAGATCACTCTCAGGACCACTGAGATCGATATACCCGAGCCCATCGAGATGAGCCCCAAACAGATCGCCAGGATCAGGAAGGAACACAATTACTCACAGGCGGTATTCGCTCGCATGCTATCAACCAAGGTCAGCACACTGCGCAACTGGGAGCAAGGTCGATCCGCACCCAACGCCCAGGCTAAAGTATTGTTGAAACTGGTCGATAGCGTGCCCGACGTATTAGTGGTTTTGGCCAGGGTCACAAATGGCACGGTTGCTGTGAAAGCCAGGACAAAGTCCAGGAGCAAAGCGGCAGGCAGAAAGGAAGTCGCGGTCAAGGTGGACAAGAAAAAAATAGCTGCGCGACGATCCGCTGTCGCCTGATCACTTTCCTGGGGTAGAGATTACGCGAGGAAATACAGGCTGAAGCGGCTATAGTTTGCCAAAAGCAACGAGCATCTGCCCATTTATACGACTCAAGTACCGCAAAACGTTTGTGCGACCACCTGCTCCGGCCGCGGTGGTGTGGCGTACAGCGCCAGTTCGGCGCGGTACTGGTGCGGATTTCCCAGCACGTCCACGAGTTGGTGGAACACACTCAGATCGTCCCGGTCGGTCGCAGCGGCAATGGCGGCTTCCACCAGATGATTGCGCGGGATGAACACCGGGTTGGCGCCGTACATCAGGGCCTGCCGGTCCACGGGGGACAGGGCATCCTGCGCGATTCGCTCGCGCCAGCGTTCCAGCCACGGTTGCAGGGCATCCGGGAATTCAAATACATCGGCCACGTTGTGCGCGCCCCCGCCGCCCGAGAGCGCCAGATCCGCCAGCCGACGAAAGCTCAGAGTGAAGTCCAGTGCGTGCTGTGCCAGCAACTGCCACAGGTCTTCCACCAGCGCCGTGTCCTGCTCGCCGAGCGCCTGCAGGCCCAGCTTGCGCGCCATGCCCCGCGTATTGGCCTGCAGGAACTCCTCGGGAAAAGCATTGATGGCGTTCTGGGCCAGCGTGACAGCCTGGTCCTGGTCCTCGTGCAGAATCGGCAGCAGCGCCTGGGCCAGGCAGGACAGGTTCCAGTGGGCGATGCCCGGTTGTTTGCAGTAGGCGTAGCGCCCGGCATGGTCGATCGAGCTGTACACCTGGTCCGGGTTGAACTGGTCCATGAAGGCGCACGGGCCGTAGTCGATGGTTTCACCGCAGATCAGCATATTGTCCGTGTTCATCACGCCATGAATAAAACCCAGCAGTTGCCACTGCGCGATTAACTGCGCTTGTCGGGCAACAACCCCTTCGAGCAGGGCCAGCACCGGGTTGTCGCTGCGTAGTGCGTCGGGGTAGTGGCGCTCAATCACGTGGCTGGACAGCAGTTGCAACGCCTCGGTGTCCCGCCGCGCGGCAAAGTACTGGAAGGTGCCGATGCGGATATGGCTGCTGGCCACGCGCGCCAGCACGGCGCCGGGTAGCAAGCGGTCCCGTGCCACCGTCTCGCCGGTACTGACGGCCGCGAGGGCGCGGGTGGTGGGTACCCCGAGGCGGTACATGGCTTCGCTGACAATGTATTCACGCAACACCGGACCCAGTGGTGAGCGGCCGTCGCCGCCACGGGAGTAGGGGGTGGGGCCGGAGCCTTTCAGTTGCAGGTCGAAGCGACTGCCATCGGGTGCCAACACCTCGCCCAGCAGAGTGGCGCGGCCATCGCCCAACTGCGGGTTGTAGCCACCGAACTGGTGTCCGGCATAGACAGTGGCAATGGGCTCGGCACCCGGGGGCACGGCATTCCCGGCCAGCGCCTGCGTGCCTTCCGCCGAGGCCAGCCAGTCGGCGTCGACTCCCAATTGTGTTGCCAGCTCGAGATTCACCCGAATCGGGCCCGGCGCAGCTACCGGCACCGGCACCTGCCGGGCGTAAAACCGCTGCGGGAGACGCGTGTAGCTGTTGTCGAAGGAAACAGGATCCATTCGCCGGACTCCTCGGGATTGGCTATAGTAAGCGGGCCGCCTGACGCCTGCGCTACGTCGGGTCGGTCAGCATAGAGCATGACGCAACGCTAATGAAGAGGAAACACGCGATGGCGAACCCCGCCTGGGACACTTTGATTCGAAATGCACTGGTTTTTGACGGTACGGGCAGCGCACCGCAGGAACAGGATATCGCCATAAAAGCAGGGCGGATTGCCGCGCGGGGCAGGGAGCTGCCTGTCGCAGAGGCAGCGCGTGTAATAGACGGCGAGGGCCAGTGGCTGCTGCCTGGCCTGCTGGACATCCACACCCACCTCGACCTGGAGGTCGATCTGGAACCCGGTCTGCCGGAAGTGGTGCGCCACGGAACCACCACTGTGCTGGTGGGCAACTGCAGCCTGGGCACCTGCTTCGGTCGGCAGCAGACCGCTGAGCAGAACCCGATTGTCGATTGTTTCACGCGGGTGGAGAACATTCCCAAATCGGTGCTGCGTCAATGTGTCGATGCAGTGCAGTGGGAGAATACCGGAGAGTACCTGGACCACTTCGACAACATTCCTCTGGGCCCCAACGTCGGTGCCTTCATTCCCCATTCCATGTTGCGGGTGGAGGTGATGGGTCTCAAAGACAGTATCAGCCGCGACCCGACGGAAGCGGAGTTGACGCGCATGGAGCAACTGCTGGAGCAGGGCATGGCCCAGGGCTATCTCGGCATGAGCACCGACGGTCTGCCCTTTCACTTCCTGGCGAGCGAGCCCCATACCGCCAAGCGCATCCCCACTCAGTTTGCGAGTTTCAGTGAGATGAAGCGGCTGCTCAAGGTGTTGCGCAAGCATAACCGGGTGTGGCAGACCACCCCGGTCATTGAGAATCGCGCCAAGGCCTTGTTCTATTTTCTGCTCTCCAGTGGCCGGTTGTTTGGCAAGACCCTGAAAACCTCAGCCCTCACAGCGTTGGAATTTGTACTCATGCCCAATGCATACAAAGGCTTTCTCGGTTTCGCCGCCTTACTGAATAGTCGACTGCTGAAAGGTAACCTGCATTTCCAGGCGCTGGGCACCAACTTCCGTGTCTGGTCGGACGGTATTGTCTCGCCGCTCTACGAAGAACTGGAATCCACCTGCGAGTTGATTGCCAAGGAGTACGACGACGTCGAAGGCCGCATGGCGCTGCTGAATGATCCGGACTTTGTGCGGCGTTTCCGCGCGGACTGGCTCCACGGCCGACGCGGTCGAAATCTGGCACACCTCAAGGCCAGGCTCGGTGCACCCGATCATATCGTCGTCCGCGACCTGCACCTGATGATATTTGACGGCGCTCCGGTGGCAGACTGGGACGGCGAGAGCATGCAGGCGGTGTACGATCGACTGGAGCGCTTCCAGCGCGGAGCGCTCGCCAGCGCCCGTTCCGATGCGGAGCGCGAGGCGTTTGAAAAATTCCCGCAGCCTCTTCGCGACGACGCGGATTTCATGTTGCACATGATGCGCACCTACGACAAAAAATTTCGCTTCTGGGTGGATGTGGCCAACGTTGGCAATAAGTCCACGCTGGATATTCTGCTGCACAAGCACACCATGCCCGGCTTCAACGATTCCGGTGCACACATCACCAATATGGCGTTCTTTGACGCCAACCTGATGTCGCTGAAGCTGGCCCAGGCCAGATCTTTGCAAACCGTCAGCACCATGGTGAAGCGCCTGACGCGCGAGCCAGCGGAATTTTTCGGCCTGGATGTTGGCACGCTGGAGATTGGCGCCCAGGCGGATGTTGTGCTGCTGGATCCGCAGGCACTTAAGGCCTGGGATACCAATGACTGCCGCGTGCTGGAGTATCGCGAGTTGTTCAAGCACCAGCAGATGCTAAATCGCTCCGACGGTGTGGTGACGTCGGTATGGATCAACGGTGAACCTGTGTGGCGGGACGGTCAGGTTACCAGCGCCCTGGGTGGTCAGCGGCTGGGGCGGGCCCTGCGCGCCGCCTGACATCTTCATCGAACAACTGGCACCAACCCATAACGCTGGCATTGCCCGTCAATCCTAGTATCGTCCTGCATTCTATTTGTGAGTGATGGATTTCTTGGTAAATAAGTAATCTTTCAATTTTTTATCAAAACGCGGGTCTTGCCTTCTGATCCATTCAAGCACCATTGCCGCATGCTCTTTTTCTTCGTCTCGGTTGTGCGCAAGAATTGCTCTCAATTCTTCATTTTTGCATGCGTCAACCCGTTGGTTGTACCAGTCTACCGCTTCGAGCTCTTCCATGAGCGACGTAATAGCCCTGTGCATATCTCGCGTTTCATCTGTCAATTCACTGATTGGTTCGTGATAGCCTTCATTCGACATTGTTATCTCCTCGATAAAGGGGGTTGTGACTGTGCCATATAGCGCTGCTGGCACAGGCGAGCACAAGCTTAGCGTATGTGAGTCCGGCTCACGAGGCGCAAATTGTTCCTGGTCTTGCTAAGTTTTTGATATGAAATTTTTCCAGGCACCGAATGGCTCCCATATTTTTTCAAGGTCAACTTTTGCTTTAACCGCATTTTCATTCAGAATTTCACACCTGTATTTATACATAAAT
>Ga0163144_10001617_pt1 | contig 52792 bp, 39 predicted proteins | sample OliLak19BULKMAT1_FD_123175 | JGI IMG/M metagenome (GOLD analysis project Ga0163144, IMG submission 123175) | Freshwater microbial mat bacterial communities from Lake Vanda, McMurdo Dry Valleys, Antarctica - Oligotrophic Lake LV.19.BULKMAT1 | ecosystem: Environmental > Aquatic > Freshwater >... | reverse complement strand
CTCGGGCGGAGGTTTGTAGCCGATGCAAGCAGAGTGGTCCAGATCAATCGCCACCGGTGGCAATTCGCGCGGTTCGCGGATATTGGGCAAAGGCAGCGATGCGTAAAACCGCGGAGGCGCGCGGGTGCCATTGCTGGCTTGTCCAGCAGTGCGGAAGATACGGGTGGGTAAGCCACCCGTGGGAGCAGCGAATTGGGGTGGTCGATCCGCTGCCCGAAATCGGCGGGCCAATTGCCTACTTGAAGAAACCCCGCTTGCCGAACGATTCGATCGCCGTGGGTTCGTCTTTTTGGATGTCGAAGACCTTGTGCAACTGCGTGATCTTGAAAACTTCCATGATCTCGGGCGGGATGCCGCACATCTTCAGCTTGATCTTGTCGTTCTTGCAGCGTTTGTGAAGTTGCAAGAGCTTGCCCAGCATGGCCGAGGCCATGAACTTGACGGTCTGAAAGTTGAGCAACAACTTGGAGTTCCCGGCAGCTTCGAGCGCGACCTCCGAAAGCTCATCGCCGATTTTGTTGATCACCAACTGGTCGATGATCGACGACTGCTTGAAGTACACGGTCAGCACTTCGCCGCGGTCGACGAGTTGAAGCTGCGAGTATTCCACGGGGCAACATCCTTTCGGGATGGATTTCTAGACCTACAACTGCCATTCTTGTACCAGTTTTGGAGCGGATTTCCACTGTCTGAGTCCGAACATCCCCGCCGCCAAGGATGAATTCCGCTGCCCAAATCGCTACATTCGGCTGGCAAAACCGGCAAAATACCGATTTAAAGGCAACAATGGAGGGTAGGTCTCGGACGGCGAGTGAGGTCCGCTTGCCGCTGGATCGTTCCCCGTCGACCGCGGTCTTGCGATGCACGAAGCCCAACCCAAACTGCCCCAGCCCGCGAGCCCTTTGGCCGCCAGCCTGGCGGCGCTCCCCTGGGAGAAGGTGACGCTGTGGGCGGTCATTCTGTTGACCGCCTACCTGCTGCGGCATTTCGTGTTCATCATGCTGATGACGTTCCTGCTGTGTTTCGTCATGCGCAGCGTCATCGGCCGAATTATCGCGGTCGTATCGCCGCGCCGCGAGCGGCCCTGGCTGGAACGGAGCCTGGCCGTGGCCGGGTTCGCGTTGTTGTTGGGCGGATTCACGGCCGCGGCCACGTACCTGGGGCCACGCTTGTTCCACCAGGGCAATGAATTGGTCGGGCGGTTATCGAAGCTCAATCCCGAGCTTGAATTTCAATCGGTGCTGGGCCAGACAGTCGGCGCGTACTTGTTTCGCTTGGAGTACGGCGGACCGGACAGCCCCGAGTACGACGCCGAATTGGGGAAGTTCGAGAAACAGGGCCTGCTGTGGACCGACGATTATCGCAGCTTTCCTCGCTTGCAGGCCTCGCTGCGGGGCGGCTTCGAGACCACGCACGAAGCCGACGCCGTCGGCAAGCTGCGTAGCGACCTGCTAAACCATCCTCCGGCCGACGAATCGTTCGACCAATGGTACTTGCACGAGTTGGCGACCGGTGTGCTCGTCGCGCCCGACGCCGAACCATCGTCCGCCAAGTCTCAAGAGAGCCCGACCGCCAGCACCACCCAGACTGCGACCCAGGCCGTGGCGGCACTGTCGCTACGACAGGCGGCCCTCGAGGAAATCAAGAGCAACCCCGAGATGCTCGCGGAGTGGAAGCAAAAGTGGCTCGCTCACCTGCTGGCCGAACAACTCGTCAATCTACGACGAACGCCCGAGTACGAAAAGAAATTTGGCGACTATTACCGGCACAAGCGCGATGAGATCCCCGATCGCATTCCCTACGACTACGAGACGTTCGTCCAGCTCGAAAAGGCCTATCCCGCAGGGGAAAAGGCCTTCGCCGCGGCTCTCGACGGAAAACTCGCGGGAGAGGACGAAGAACGCCGTTCGCAAGTCCGCGCGGCATTTGAACGGCACGAGAAAAACCTACTGGCCGACCGGTGGTGGACCGAAAGCTCGTCCGCGCTGTTCTTGCGCCAGCACGCCACGAGCGGACTGGGCGGTCTTTCGGGCTCGTTTGCCTCGAACATGCGCGGCGCCGTGACCTTTGCATTGGGCGTTCCGTTGCAACTGTTCATCGCACTGCTGTTGAGTTTTTTCATTACGTTCGATTTTCCCAGCCTGCGCAAGGGCGTCGCCTCGCTCCAACAGACCCGCATCAAGCCGTTCTACGATGAGATCGCACCGGAGTTGGTCAGCTTCGCGCGGTTGATGGGCCTAGCGTTCTACGCCCAGGCGCTCGTGGCCGTTGTCAACTCGCTCCTGACGTATTTGGCGATGGTCGTGATCGGCATCGACCATCCTTTGGTTTTGTCGGTGATCGTCTTCGTGTGCAGTTTCATTCCGGTGTTTGGCGTGATCCTTTCGGGCATTCCGATTGTGATCGTCGCCATCGTGCAGCCGGGCGGATCGATCGTCATCGCGCTCTACATGGTGGCCGTCATCCTGGCGATCCATTTTCTCGAGAGCAACGTCCTTAACCCGCGGATTGTCGGTCACGTGCTGCACTTGCACCCGGTGCTGGTGCTGGTCGTGCTGCTGGTCGCGGAACACTTCTTTGGCGTGTGGGGCCTGCTGTTGGGCATGCCGGTGGCCGTGTACGTCATCTCACACGTGATTCTGGGAGAGCCGATCCCAGGAGTCGACTGCCCCGTGGAAAAGATGCCGAAGCGCGGCGCAACTGCTTAAAAGCGGCGACACGCAATTCCGTTTAAGATCCGCGCAAGAATAACTTGGTCAATTAGCCACGGATTGAACACTGATTGAACACGGACGACAAATACAATCACGAAATTAGGAAAGCTCGAGATCCCGAAAACAGCGATTGTTCTCGCCGATTTCCCTGGTTCATTTTTTCGTGGTCCTCTTCATCCGTGTCGATCCGTGTTTCATCCGTGGCGAAGGATCGATCAACTTATTTCTGCGCGATGCCTTAGCCGCGCCCCGCAGGGAAGCGCGCCGGCGCGCGTGGCGGAAAGGTGTCAGGAACCGTTGGCCGGTTGTCCGTAGTTGCATGGACGACTGTATGCGGCCAACGGTTCCAGACACCCTTGCGGCTCACGTCGAGTAGAGCCACTGCGAGAGGAACAGCGACGGCACGACCAGAATCAGGATCGTCGTCGCCCAGAAGATGTCGCGCACGGCGAAGCAGGCCGCCGCGTCCAGGAGGATGAGCGACAGGATGCAGTGCTTGACGGCCCTTTGCACCCGCAAGTTCGTGGGCTCGAATACGGCCAACGCATTGCGCCACAAGATCAACCCGCCGAGTGCGATCCACAGGTAATACCAGCGGAAGCCGATATTCTCCGCATACCGCGGCCAGCTCACTTCCGCTAGGTTCTCGTCGGCCCACCTAGGGAACCATGCCAACAGAGCGATGCCCGCGGCCATCACGGGGATTGAAAGCGCCAGGTGCAGCCGGTTGATTGCGCCGGCTTCCTTGCGGGCGAACCAGGTGACACCCGTGATGTAGATGCCGACGCCGGCGGTCACGATCCAAATCATGGGATGCCAGAGGGTGGAATCCACCGCGCCGGTTGCCGCACTGGCGCCCAAAAGCACGTTGAGAAAGCGACAGATGCCCATGATCAGCGGGGCAATGGGAGTCCGCTTCAACACTTTGTCGTAAGCCACCACGGCGACGGCCAAGAGCGTGGCGACCACGGCGCTTCGCCACTGAAACTGGCCGAGCGAGATCGAATCGACCGCGCTGGCCGCCCACCCCAGCAGCACGCCGCCGACCAGCAGGACTCGCCCGAACGTAATGGCCGTACGTACTCGGATCCTGCCCGAGGGCAATGGCCGATTGGGCCGCTCCTTCATGTCGACGACCAGGTCGAACAGGTCGTTGAGCACCATGCCAGCGGAATACAACAGACTACTGGAACCCAAGAGCAGCGCGAATGTCCACCAGGGTTGCAGGCTCGAATGCACGAGCAAGAAGCCCAGCATCACGTCGGCCATCGCAGTAAAGAGATTGGGCAGGCGGATTAGCTCGAGATAGGCTCGCATGGCAATCCTTTACCGCGGTTGACAATGGGACCGAGGTGTTTAATCGAAGGGGTCATCCTTGCCGTCATTCCCGCGCAGGCGGGAATCCAGTGAACTACAATTCGGCCCTGCACCACACGAATCACAACCGCCGCGCACAAATCACTTTCGCCAACGCGTCGCAAGCCCCTGGATTCCCGCCTGCGCGGGAATGACGTCCGAGCAGGTAAAGTGGCGATTCCTACTCCGCTGCAATCCCTGCCTGCTTCATCGCGGACGTCATGTAAGCGTGCGCCTCGCGGGCCGCTTCGTCTGGGTTGTCGATGTACGGATACAACTCGACGGTGAGGAAGCCGTTGTAGCCCGTCTTGTCGATCGCGGCCAGCGTCGCCACGAAGTCGATGGCGCCGCGACCCGGAATCAAATGCTTGTGAACGCGCGTGGCGGCGATGTCCTCAAAATGATAATGCCGCGTGTAGGGCGCCATCCGTTCGACCCAGTCTTGCGGTGTGTCCTTCACACAAAAAGCATGGCCGATGTCGAAGTTCAGGCCCACGAACTTCGAGTCGATGCGCTCGATGAACGTGATGAACTGCTCGCACGTCTCGATCAACAACTCCGGCTCGGGCTCGATCAACAGGCCAACTTCCAACCGCTCGGCCACTTCAACGCAGGGCATCAACTCGTCGTAAAAAATATCAGCCGCGGCCTGCCACGATTGACCGGGCGCCAGCGGCCCGCCCGGCTCGGTCTGGATGTTCTTCGCGCCGATCTCCTTGGCCAGCGCCAACGCACGCTTGGTGTGCTCGCGACGGATGGCGCGATAGTGCGGGTCGGGCTCGATCCACGACGGGTGCCAGTAGGGCTGCCGAGGATCGGACACGGCGTTCATCATGAAGCCATTGACGTTCGACACGGCCAGCTTGTGCCGCGCGAGCGTGTCGCGGATCGATTGCTTGCGTTCGGGCAGCAGCTTCACCGGCCAGGCGTGCGGCACGTCGGCCAACACCTCAATGCCGACGTAACCAATCGACGCAATCCGCTCGATCGCCTGCTCGATCGAGAAATGCATGTAGGCGTTGGAGCTGAAGGCGAGTTTCATCGGCGGTGGGTCGTGCAGGCGGCAAGGATAGGCGGGACTCAATGAGTGCCACGGGGGCGTCGCCCCAGCATATCCTATTGCAGCAATTGCTTCATCTGGTGCAACGTCCGAACGACAATGAACGGTGCGTCGTTGGGCAACATGCCTACCCCGGCTATCGCCGGTGAAGGCATGGCACGCCTTAGTGCAGCAATTGCTTCATCTCGCGCACGGCGGCTTGGAAGCCCACCATGAGTGCCCGTGCGACAATGCTGTGGCCGATGTTTAGTTCGCCCATTCGCGGGATCTCAGCGATCGGCCGGACATTGCGGTAGGTCAGCCCGTGCCCTGCGTGCAGCACCATTCCCTGCTCGATAATCGCCGCGGCGGCCGTCGTCAGCGATGCGACTTGCGCGGCCCGGGGCTCGCCGGCGGCGGCCAGTGCGTACTGGCCGGTGTGCAACTCGACGGCATCGGCCCCCAGCGAGCGGGCCATTTCGATCTGCTTCAGGTCGGGATCGAGAAACAGGCTGACTTCGACCCCCGCGTCGCGCAATCGCCTGATGGCTTCGGCCACCTTGGCTTTCTGGCCGACAACGTCCAAACCGCCCTCGGTCGTGACTTCCTCACGACGCTCGGGCACCAGCGTGGCCTGGTGGGGCTTGGCCTGGCAAGCGATGGCCAGCACGTCGTTATCGCACGCAAGCTCCAGATTGAGCTTCACGGTGACGGTCTCGCGCATGACGCGCAGGTCGCGGTCGTTGATGTGCCGGCGGTCTTCGCGCAAATGCAGCGTGATGCCGTCGGCGCCGCCCAGTTCGGCCAAGGCGGCGGCCCACACGGGATCGGGCTCGTACGTGCGCCGTGCCTGGCGGACGGTCGCCACGTGGTCGATATTAACGCCGAGTAGAGCCATGGGGAGCAACGCGATCGAGGTTTGTGGTGGTCGATGCCGGCGGCGCTGGCAGCGCCCTGTATGTCGCCGTGGATTATAGTTGGCCTAAGTTTCGCGGCAAGCAACCGCTTGGGGCGTGAAAAGAACACTCGACGACGGGGAGTCGCAGCCGATGGACGTTCCACACTGGATCACGTTGTTCGCCTTGACACTCTTTTTGGCCGAAGGGTTCACGCTGAGCGTGTTCCCCAGCCAGTTCAAGGAGTTCCTCGTTCAGGCCGACCCTCGTACGTTGCAGATCACGGGACTTGTGGAAACGCTGGTGGCGCTATCGTTGATCGCTGGAATACTCGCGAGTTGAGTCACGGGGTCGGGACTCCGCGTCGCCAACGCCGATTGCCCGAGCGCCGTGCCGTCAGCGACGCCGACTCCCGACCCCATTGCGCGGCCAAGCCACAATTTCGAGTCCGGTTGCAACGATTGTGCGCATGGAACAATCGCACTCAACGTCGTTCCCACGTAATCACATCCCGAACCGAGAACTTGAGCTAATGTTCTGTTGGCGGCGATCCGAAGGGGTCGCCCGTCGAGCTTGACTCTTGTTGTGTGCGTGCGGGACACCGGACGCCGCGTTCGCGGCAAATCCTGTCTTTCTCCGGTCGAACCACGTCTCCGTCACTCGCTCGAGGTGCATCAAGATGAACTGTCAACTGCTGGCGGCGAATATCGAGAAGCTCCAGCCCGAAGCCGATCCGCGCGACGTTGCGCGTTTGTGCTTGCTGCTGACGAACTTCGTCGACGACGTTGAGGCCCTATCGGACGAGAACGCGCTCACAACAGCCTGGCAGGAAATGGGATTGCGGCTGCAAGCGGCCACGGATCAGCACGCCGCCATGACCGACGAGTTGGAGAAGTTGGCCTCGTCCGACCCCAAGCAGTTCACGCAGGACCAGATTTGGGTGCTCATCCGCGCGATCAAGGTGCAAAGCCAGGTGCTGCAGCTCTACGTCGGCAGCCCCCCACTCGACGTCTGATACCGAGGATCCGTTTAGCCGCGACCCGCAGGGGAGCGCGCTCAACCGCGCAAAGATCGCATCAACCGGCCGACAGCCGTTCGGCCGAGGGCTGCACGAAGTTCTGCAAAAACTCCGGCTGCGCGGCGAAATTGACGTGCATCCGACTGCCCAGCGCCAAGTACCGGCCGACCAGGTCGCACTCGTGACCCGCTTCGGCCAGGCAGCCCTCCACGTCGCCCGTCGGCTCGATCAGCCAATTGGTATTCAGATAGCCACGCAACCGTCGGCCTGGCACGCCAAACCAGGTGCGTCGGGCGAGTGTGACTTCGATCGGCCTCGGGGGCGCCGGTTGCGGGTTCATGCGGGCCACAGCGGGAATCGCGCCGATCATGGGCGTGCGTCGCCCGTCGAGTGTCTCCATATACTGGCACAAATAGGCCAGCCCGCCCCCTTCGGCATAGACGCGCCCACCGCCGCACAGGTGATCGCGGATCGCCAGCGTCAGGCAATGGTTCTCGGTGAGGGTCGCGGCGTACCGCTCGGGATGACCGCAGCCGAAATAAACGAGGTCCGTTCCGGGGGGCAGCGATTCGTCGCGCAGCGGCGAAAAATCAACCACCGTCGCGCCACTCAGCTCGAGCAGGTCGAGCGTGTCGGGAAAGTAGCAGTTGAATGCCTCGTCGAAGGCCACGGCCACGGTGAGACCCGTCGATTCGGAACGATCCGATTCCAGGCGAGATATTTCGCTCGAACCGCATCCGCAGCTTCGCAGCGTACCAGCACCAGTTGTCCCAGAAGTGCCGTTGAACAAAAACGGCCGCACTGCGGGAAACTGCCGCCGCGCGGCCAACTCGAGCAATCGATCACTCTGCGTGTATTTGGAGAGGCTAACAGCCAGGGCCTGGCAAAGCTCGCGCGAGGGGACGCTGCCGCGCGGAAGCGCTTCGAGCGCCGTGCGGGCGGCTGGCATTTCGTCGAGACCGCCCAAGACTGGGATGCCCCACAGCGACTCGAGTGTCGTTTGCAGGCGATTGAGATGCTGAGCGTTCGAGACGCGGTCGATGAGCAATCCGTCGGCCCCTTGCGGCCGCTCGGGCAGCCGGCAGTCTTCCAAGCGTGTCGCATCCAGCACGACTAATCGCGGCAAATCGAGCCAGTCGCACAGATCATCCAATCGGCCCCCAGCCAGCCGGCCATCATCGGCGGACGTTGGCAGCGATTGCGTTTGACACTCTGCATCCGTCTCGAAACGTCCCTCGACAACTGCCAGGTCGCTGTTGGCACAGCCGTGCGCAAATACTTCGCGGCAGAGGTCAGGCGGCATGAGCCAACTGTCTAAGTGCCGCGAGCTATTGCCCGTGGCGGAGCAAGCGCCGTTGAACCGAGGAAAACAGGCCCGCGATAAGAAATGTTGGACTTGCTGCCCGTCCATCGACAGCAGCCGCATGAGGGCCCAGGTGATGTACTGGGAATCGTCCTGCGGACGAACCGCCCCCACCGCGACGCGTGGCAGTCGTAACATGAGTACCCGACTCGGAAAACGGCTTATTGATTGAATTTACGAGGCTGGACGGCCAGCTAGTAATCGAGTGCGGGGGAAGCGCCGAAAAAGCAGTGCGGGCCAGGCAGTGTATCGAGCGGGCGGAGTATCGAGCGGGGAGTTGCTACTTCGTTGCCTAACCAGTTCATTCTTAGGATGGTCCCCTAGGGAGTCAAGCGAACGTACCCCCTAAAAAGGGGAATTTTTACCGTGCGCGCATGCTGGCTGCAAAACCCCCAGTTCAAGAGCCAATGTCGTCGCAACAATAGCCCTGACTTTGCAAAAAATTTGCGCGTAAATTCGCCTCGCGAATTCATTCTTATTACCGTCATTCCCGCGCAGGCGGGAATCCAGTACACCGCAAGTTGGCCCTGCACACCAACATTTACAATCGCCTCGCACAAGTCTCATTCGCCCCCCTGCCTGAGTCCCTGGATTCCCGCCTGCGCGGGAATGACGTCCACAGCAGCAAAGTTAGGGGCGCTCTGGGACGTGCCACCCAGGAATTAACTACCGCGGCCGTAAGCGCTCGCGCGGCAGCGGGACGCACAGCTTTCGCGCCTTGGCGTAGAACGTCGTGCGGCTGATTTCCAACGCATCGGCCGCGCGGGTGACATTGCCGTAGTGATCGCACAATGCCGCTTCGAGCAGTTGCCGGGCAGTCTGGTCGCTGGCAGCGCGCAAACTTCCGCGCGAAGCCAGAACGCTCTCGCCCGCCCGATTCATAGGCGGACTCGGCTGGAGCGACGTAGACGGAAACGATCCCGTTAACGCCAGCACGTCAGTATCGAATGTGTCGCCCTCGGCCAGCGCGACGGCCCGCTGGCAAAGATTCTCCACTTCGCGAACGTTGCCCGGCCATAAGTGCGAGTTGAGCCAGCGCCAGACTTCCGGCGCGACCTTGAGCGGCTCACGACTTTCGCGCCGCGCATAGAGATCGAGAAAGTGGCGGACCAGCATGGCCACGTCTTCCAGCCGATCGCGCAAGGGCGGCAGAACGATTGGCACGACATTGAGCCGATAGTAGAGGTCTTCGCGAAAGCGCCGCTGCTGCACGCGCTCGCTCAAGTCGGCGTTGGTCGCCGCGACAAATCGCACATCGAGTCGGCGGACCGTCCGACTGCCGATCGGCAGAATCTCGCCCTGCTGCAGCACGCGAAGGATCTTGCCCTGCAGCACGAGGTCGAGGTCCTGGATCTCATCGAAGAAGCAGGTGCCGCCGTCGGCTTGGGCGAGCAACCCCTCGCGATCGTCGTCCGCGCCGGTGAACGCCCCCTTGCGGTAACCGAAGAGCTCGCTTTCCAGCAGCGTCGTGGGAATCGCATTGCAGTTGATGCACACGAACGTCCGTTGGCGGCGTTCGCTTTGCTCGTGCAGCAGTTGGGCGACGAGCTCCTTGCCAGTGCCCGTTTCGCCCGACACGAGGGCCGGAGCCCGGGTCCGCGCGACCTTGGCGATTAGGTGCCGCAGGTTGCGAATCGCCTGCGATGCGCCAATGAGTTGCGTCGCGCCCGACGCCACGGCCAATTGGTCCTGCAACTGCCGTCGCTCTTGCAGCATGAGCTGCTCGCGGTCCATCAGGATGCACGTGCGTTCGACCTCGGTGAAGTCCAAAGGGCTCAGCAGGTAGTCGAACGCCCCGCGCTTCATGGCTTCGACCGCCATCCGCGTCTTACTGTCGGATGTGATGATCGTCACCAGGCAATCGGGATTCGTTTGCTTGAGCGCGCGGATCAGTTCCAAGCCATGCGGATGCAAACCCACAAAGGCTGCGTCAAACGCCTTGGTGGCGGTTGCAGCAAAGGGGTTCGCCGCGGCCGGCAGGATTGCATTTTCGTGCCCAAGCGCGGCCAGATACTGGTGCAGCTTCGTCTCTTCGTCGTTGTAATGAAGGATTTGCATACGAGTTTAGCGGCTTATTTACACGCCGAAGAACGTCCAGAAACTGGACACTGAACAACACTTGTCAGCATACCAGGACAATGGGGCGAAGGCGAGCAGCTTGAGGCGACCCCCCCTTTGCCAGATGGAATCGTCCACAACTGCTTCGTAAATAGCCAGTTACAAAGCGTGATCTAAGTCTGTATTATTTGCACTGATTCGGGGAACGAGCTTTGCTTAGCTCCCATTGAGCGTCCGTGTGCTCGCCGCAGCGCGCCTCCCGTGCAGATCCCGCCGTACCCGTCGATGCCTGTATGCCGTTTCGCCTGCTGAAGTTTGGCCTCAGCCGCAAATACACCGAGCCCCGCATGTTCCGCGAGCCCGCGCGGCTGCGCGACGAGTACGACGCCGTCATTATCGGCGCGGGCGGACACGGTCTGGGTGTGGCCTACTATTTGGCCCGCGACTATGGCCTGACCAATGTCGCCGTGCTCGACAAGGGCTACATCGGGGGCGGCAACACGGGCCGCAACACGGCCATCGTTCGCTCCAACTATCTGACCGTCGAGGGCGTCAAGTTCTACGACGAGAGCGTGCGGTTGTTCTCCGAACTGTCGCAGGATCTCGACCTCAACTTGTTTTACTCCCAGCGCGGCCACTTTACGCTCGCGCACACCGAAGCGTCGCTCCGCACCATGCGCTGGCGGGCCGAGGTGAACAAGCACTTGGGCGTGAACAGTTACGTCATCACGCCCGCAGAGATCCATCGCATCTGTCCGTACATCGACCTGTCGTGCGGCGGACACATGCCGATTGTCGGCGCGTTGTTTCATCCGCCAGGCGCCATCGTGCGGCACGACGCCGTGGCTTGGGGATACGCTCGCGAGGCCGACCGCCGCGGCGTCGAGATCCATCAGAAGACGTGCGTCACGAGCATCGACGTCAAGGATCAGCAAGTCGTCGGCGTGCAAACCGACCGCGGCTACATCAAGACGAGCCGCGTGCTTTCGGCCGTCGCAGGATACACGCCGCGGATCACGCAAATGGTGGGCCTGCGGACGCCAATCGTCATCCAACCGTTGCAAGCCTGCGTGACCGAGCCTTTAAAGCCCTGGCTCGACCACATTGTCGTTTCGGCCAGCCTGCACTTGTATGTCAGCCAGTCGTCGCGCGGCGAGTTGGTGATGGGGGCCTCACTCGACCCTTACGAACTACACTCCGAACGCGCGACGCTCGATTTTGTCGAAGGCCTGGCGGACCATCTCTTGCAGTTGTTCCCGTTCTTGTCGGACGTAAAAGTGAATCGGCAGTGGGCCGGCATGTCGGACATGACGCCCGACTTTTCGCCGATCATGGGCACGACGCCGATCAAGGGTTTTTATCTCGACGCCGGCTGGGGCACCTGGGGCTTCAAGGCGACGCCCGTGTGCGGCACGACGATGGCCTACACACTGGCCAAGGACAAGAACCACGAGTTGATCGAGCCGTTTAACCTGGACCGCTTCGGAGAGTTTGCCTTGGTGGGAGAAAAGGGTGCGGCATCCGTGGGGCATTAAGTTCGAGTGGCAAACAAGTCAGTTGCGGCAATAAGACAGTTGCGGCCGGTCTCCCAACCGTGCCGCTTGCACGAAACAACGCCGACAAAGCTCGTTAAAAATGAAGCATTCGTGTTGGTCAACCAAAAATCGGTGAGGAAGAGAAGACAGGATCAACAGGATGGACAGGATGTAGAGACGAAGATGTCAAGCTCTTATCCCGTTGATCCTGTCAATCCTGTCCACATTGGTGGCAATAAGACAGTTGCGGCCGGTCTCCCGACCGTGCCGCCTGCGAGAAACAACATGATCAATGTGCGGTAAATCCAGCGAGAACCATGAAACTCCTCACCTGCCCGATCAACGGACCGCGCCCGCTGCAAGAGTTCGCCTTTGGGGGCGAAGTCCGCGCGATGCCCGATCCGGTTACTTCGACCGATGCCCAATGGGCCGACTACGTATTCAATCGCCAGGGCGAACCCGGCGTGCGCCGCGAGTGGTGGTATCACTTGTCGAGCGGCACCTGGTTCATCGCCGAGCGCGACAATCTGAAGGACGAGTTCGTAAAAACGTATCTTCCAAATCCTTAACCGATCACTTCGTAACAACGGCTCCAGAGAACTTAATGAGCCACGGATGGAACACTGATGAAACACGGAAAAAGTACACTGATCATGCAGAGATGCAGAAGAAGGATAACAAAAGCCTTCCACTGCGCGCTGTGCGCCTCCGCGTGAGACGTCTTCGTCTCTTTGTATTCCGTGTTTAATCAGTGTTCCATCCGTGGCAAGAATCCCTAACGACGCCATGAACTATCGCTTGCCACCCCAGCCCGCCGAATGGATTGACCGCAATCGCGCGGTGCGGTTCACATTCGAGGGGCAGTCCTATAGCGGCTTTGCCGGCGATACGCTCACTAGTGCGCTGTCGGCCAACGGCGTGCGGATGTTGGGTCGGAGCTTCAAGTACCATCGTGCCCGCGGCGTTTACAGCCTGGCGAACCACGACGTCAACGCGATGATGGAGAACGGCAAGCAAACGAATATCCGTGGCGACGTGACACCCCTGGTCGACGGCGCCACGTTTTCGGCCGTCAACGCTTTTGGCGGGCTGCGCGGAGATCGGGCCCGCATCGTCGACTTTTTCGGAGCGTTTCTGCCGGTCGGCTTTTACTACAAGACATTCCACCGACCCAAGCGGTTGTTTCCATTCTTCGAGCGCCAGATGCGGGCGATGGCCGGCCTGGGCGCGATCAACTCCAAGCTGTCGAGGCGACGCACGCCCAAGGCCTATGATTTTTGCGACGTGCTGGTCATCGGCGCGGGGCCCAGCGGGCTCTCGGCGGCAATCGCCGCGGCCGAAACGGGCGCCGCCGTCGTCGTTGTCGATGAGAATGCCAGGGCCGGCGGAAGCCTGAATTATCAATGGGCCGGCAAGGATAGTGGTTCCGCAGACGGCGGCCCTGCGACGCTTCGTTCATTGCTCGACCGGGCTGCTGCACTGCCGAACCTACAGATTCGTACGTCGACCTTGGCCGCGGGCCACTATACCGATCATTGGGTTGCACTGGTCGACGAGCAGCGGCTGGTGAAAATGCGGGCCCGCAGCGTCGTGCTAGCCGCGGGCTGCTGCGAGCAGCCGGCCGTGTTCGGCAACAACGACCTGCCGGGCGTGATGCTCGCTTCCGCGGCCCAGCGGCTCGTGCATCAGTACTCCGTGAAGCCGTTTGATCGCGGCATCGTTCTGGCCGCCAACAGCGACGGGTATCGCGCGGCGTTAGACTTGTCCGGCGCGGGCGTGGCGGTTGCGGCAATTGTCGATCTGCGGCCCGACGGCGAATCTGGCCCGTTAGCCGAGCAAGTCCGCCAGGCCTCGATTCGCGTCTACGCCGGCCATGCGATTTGCGAAGCAACGGCCGGCAGCGGCAAAGCGTCGATCCGTGCGGCGGTTGTCGCGCCCTTGGATGCTCAAGGCCGGCCGGACAATTCCAAGTCGTTCTCCGTGGAAGCCGACGGACTGGCGATGAGCGTGGGCTGGGCTGCGGCTGACGGCTTGTATTACCAGGCCGGCGGGCGCATGGAGTGGTCCGAAGCCTTGCAGCAGTTCGTGCCGAAATCGGCGCCGCCGGGTCTCTTCGCCGCTGGACGGGTCAACGGAATCTATGCGCTCGAAGACCAAATGGCCGATGGTCGCCGTGCCGGTCTGGCGGCCTGCGGCTACTTGGGCATCGCGTTGCAGTCCACCGCCAGTAGTCAAACAGTCAAGGAACCGCAGCGGCCCATGGTGTCCCCCAGCCATCCGTATCCGGTGTTCGCCAGTGCGCACGCCAAGTGTTTCGTCGACATCGACGAGGACGTGCAGTACAAGGACTTCGTCAACGCGGCCCAAGAGGGCTTCGACCAGGTCGAGCTGATGAAGCGCTACTCGACCTACGGCATGGGCCCCACACAAGGCAAGATCGCCAACACCAACGCCATTCGCATCCTGGCCAAGATCAAAGGGCAAACCGTCGGGCAGACCGGCACGACGACGGCCCGGCCGTTCTATCATCCGGTGACGCTGGCAAATCTGGCCGGGCGCGGTTTTCATCCGCACCGCCAAACTCAGTTGCAATCGCGTCACAAGACTGCGGGTGCGGTCTTTATGCCGGCCGGCGACTGGGAACGGCCCGCCTATTACGCCATCGCGGGTCGCAGCCGCGAAGAGGCCATCGCCGAGGAAGTCACCGCCGTCCGCACGCGCGTCGGCATGATTGACGTCGGCACGCTCGGTAAAATTGAAGTCAACGGACCTGGCGCCGGCGAGTTCATCGAACGGATGTACACTGGCCGCTTCGCAAACATGGCCATGGGCACGACCCGTTATGGGCTGATGTGCGATGAGTCGGGCGTAATCGCCGACGACGGAATCGTTTGCCGCTTGGCCGATGACCGCTTTTATTTGACGACGACCACCACGGCCTCGGCAGGCGTCTATCGCGAGATGCAACGCAACGCCATCATCTGGCGATCGAACGTGGTGCTCGTCAACGCGACCGGCGTTTACGGCGCCATCAACCTGGCTGGCCCAAAATCGCGGCGCGTGCTGCGGCAGATGAGCGATACCGACTTTTCCACGGCGGCTTTCCCTTACCTAGGTTTCCGCGAAGGGACGATTGCCGGAGTGCCGGCTCGCTTCATCCGCGCTGGCTTCGTCGGCGAATGGGCCTACGAAATCCACGTGCCCGCGTGCAGCGCGCGGCGCGTGTGGGACGAACTTGCGCGCGTTGGTCAGGCTGATGGAATCCGCCCGTTTGGCGTCGAGGCACAGCGTGTGCTGCGACTTGAGAAGGGACACGTGATTGTATCGCAAGACACCGATGGCCTGACGACTCCGCCCGAGGCCAACATGCAATGGGCCATCAAAGCCGACAAGCCATTCTTCATCGGGCAACGCAGCCTGGCCATCACGGGCCGCAAGCCGCTGGGCCGGAAGCTGGTTGGTGTGGCACTTACCGGTTCGCCCACCGCGAACGCCGCCGTGAAGGAATGCCATTTGATCATCGATGGCAGCGACATCGTCGGCCGCATCACGTCGATTTCTCCGAGCCCCACGCTGAAGCAAACCATCGGCATGGCGTTTGTCGTACCGCAAAAAGCCGTGCCAGGCACGCCGTTTTCCGTTCGCGTCGACGATGGCAGCCTGGTAACCGGCGTCGTCACAGCCACCCCGTTCTACGACCCCAAGGGCCTGCGCCAAACGGAGGGGGCCGATGAGTAAGCTCGCGTCCTTCCGGAGGGCGGGCGTCCCGCCCGCCACAGGCTCGTGCGGAAACAAGTGTTGGTACGATGTGTTTTTGGAATTACGCAGCATGCATGACGGGCGAGACGCCCGTCCCCCAGCTACTGCGGCAGGTCATTGATATGGCGATAAGTACAATCTCAACGGAATCTGCGGCAACGCGGCACAGCCCCGTCCACGAGGAGATCGAACATTTGCGCCCCCAGTGGGGCAACTTCGAGGGTATGCCGGTCGCCCTCTCGCTGGCAGATGCGGCGGCCGAGCGATCGCGGGCCCAAACGCTGGCCCTGTGCGATTTGAGCGCACTCGCGCGCGTGGTGCTCAAAGGACCGGCCGCGGCAGGCCTTTTGGCAGGCCAACAAATTGCCGTGCCGGGAGACCTGTATGCAATCGCGCCCCTTGGACAAGGTGGCTTGATCGTACGGACGGGCGGCGCCGAGTACTTTCTCGAAGACGGCATCGCAGGCCAAAAGGTCGCGCAGGTTGTCGCGGCCGTCGGGTCGACCACGGCGGGCTGCTATCGCGTGCTGCGGCAAGACGCGTCATTCTTGCTGTCGGGCAAGCGAGCCCCGGAATTGTTTCTGCAAACCTGCAACTTCGATTTTCGGCAGCCGCCCAAGCAACTGGTGATGACGCGCATGGTGGGTGTGTCGTGTTCGATCGTACATCGCGAGCTCAACGGCATCGGCGCGTTTCAAGTGTGGTGCGACGGCACCTACGGCGCGTACCTTTGGCACACGCTCCTGGAAATCGTGCGCGAGCTGAACGGCGACGCGGTCGGCATCGCGGCCTTTTTTCCCGAGCTCGTTCGAAGCGCGGACGTTGCTGCAAAGGAGGGGACATGACACCGCAAGAAGCCAGCGAGTTCCTCAAGCAAAACGAAGTCAAACTCGTGTTGGCGCAGTTTGTCGACATCCACGGAGTGGCCAAAGCCAAGGCCGTGCCAGTCGCTCACTTCGAGGACATCCTGACCGACGGGGCGGGTTTCGCGGGCTTTGCCCTGTGGGGGCTGGGCCAGGAGCCGCACGATCCCGATTACATGGCAGTGGGCGATTTGTCCACGTTGTCGCTCGTGCCGTGGCAGACCGGCTACGCACGCATCGTTTGCAACGGCTACGTCAAGCAGAAGCCCTGGCCGCTCGACACGCGATATATCTTGCAGCAGCAGCTTGCGCGGCTGGCCGAGAAAGGTTGGACGATGAACACAGGCCTTGAGCCCGAGTTCATGCTCATCAAGCGAAGCGAAGACGGCACGTTCGGCCCCGCCGACGCTAGCGACTCCCTGGACAAGCCTTGCTACGACTACAAAGGACTTTCGCGAAGCCGGGCGTTTCTCGAGCGATTGGTCGAGTCGCTCTTGGCGGTCGACATCGACGTGTATCAAATTGACCACGAAGACGCCAACGGCCAGTTCGAGATTAACTTCACCTACGACGACGCGCTCACGTCGGCCGACCGCATCGTGCTCTTCCGCATGGCGGCCGGTGAGATCGCGCGAGACTTGGGCATGATCTGCACCTTCATGCCCAAGCCGGCTTCGACGCGCACCGGCAGCGGCATGCACATGCACATTTCCTTAGCCGACAAAGAGAACCGCAACGTATTTCTCGACAAGTCCGATCGCCGCGGGCTAGGCCTGTCGACGCTGGCGTATCACTTTCTGGGCGGAGTCTTGAACCACGCGCGGGCCCTGACCGCGCTGTGTGCTCCGTGCGTGAATTCGTACAAGCGGCTGGTTGTCGGGCGTTCGCTGTCGGGGGCAACTTGGGCGCCGGCGTTCATCTCGTACGGAGACAACAACCGCAGCTCGATGGTCCGCGTGCCCTTTGGCCGGCTCGAAATGCGATTGGTGGATTCCAGCGCCAATCCGTACCTGGCCACTGCGGCAGTCCTCGCGGCGGGGCTGGATGGCATCGAGCGCCAATTGGATCCGGGCGAGCCGCACAATTTCAACCACTACACAACCTCGCCCGAAGAGCTGGCCGCCAAGGGAATTCAGGTGCTGCCGCAGTCGCTGCACGAGGCGGTCGGCGCGCTCGAGGAGGATCCGCTCTTTGCCGAACAACTGGGCGAGCGATTCATCGAGGAATTCATCCAGCTCAAACGGATGGAATGGGTCGAGTACTCGCGGCACGTCTCCGATTGGGAAGTCTCGCGGTACTTGGAGTTTTTCTAGTCGCTGTAAGAAACAGACGGGCAATTTTCAGCCACGGATTGAACACGGATGAAACCCAGCCCGGCATAGCCGGAACCAACGAAAAGGGGTCGGCGAGTCGTTGTCGGAGAAGGTCCTGCGCTCGGCCGCGATGCGCCGGCGACAACGAATCCCGACCCCCTCGGCGACCATTGAAACCCGCGCAAGACGCGTGCAAATTCAACGTTTGTAGTACGGAAAAACTATGGATTTCGCGGACGACTATCTTGATGCAAATTGTCTGCGATATACATGCCTTTACGTGAACAAATTCCTTATCCGTGTTTCATCCGTACTACAAACGTTGAATTTGCACGCGCCTTGCGCGGATTCTTGTCGCCCTGTGCAGTCGGAGGACGGGATTGGGTCGGTAGGCAACTCACGCAAGAATCGCGAAACCCCAAAAGAGCGAAAATGCGAAACTATTTCTGGTTTTCGCTCCTTCGAGCTTTCGCGATTCTCGTGGTTTATAAGGCAACATCCAGCAGACGATGTGGCGCTTGGCGGTAATAACGCTCAATACCCCTCGATTCCCTTTCGTATTTGGTTCCGGCTATGCCGGGCTGGGTTTCATCCGTGTTTCATCCGTGTTCAATCCGTGGCTAGCAACCAAATTTCGTGTCGTTGAGCAGTCCATCACAACCAACGAGTAAACTCCATGTGTGGAATTGTCGGCTTGATGGTGAAGTCCGCGGGCGACCGCGGCTCGCTGGGCCCGTTGATGGCGCCCATGTTCGACTGCATGGCCGATCGCGGGCCCGATTCGGCCGGGCTGGCCGTCTTCGGCGCGGCCGTCGATGCGCCATTGCGTCGCTTCAGCTTGTTCGTGCCCGACGATGCGTTCGATTGGCCCAAGTTGCTCGACGCCTTTCGCCGCCAGACGGGGCAGCAGGCCGAACTGAACGCCGCGATCAATCACGCGGTGCTGGTCTCGGCCATCGAGCCGGCCGCGCTGCGCAACTGGCTTGCCGAGTGCGATCCATCGCCCCACTTGCTGTCGGTCGGTCGGCACATTGACGTCTACAAGGACATGGGCCATCCCAGCGACATCTCACGACGCTATGGTTTCGCCAGCATGTCGGGCACGCACTGTGTGGGCCACACGCGGATGGCCACGGAGTCGGCCGTTTCGCCCGCGCACGCCCATCCGTTTACGGCAGGTGAGAACTTCTGCCTGGTCCACAACGGCTCCCTCTCGAACCCCTACATGCTGCGTCGCAAGCTCGAATCGCACGGACTGCACTTCGAGACCGATAACGACACCGAGGCGGCCTGCCGCTTTATCGAGTGGCGCATGCAGCAGGGGCAATCGCTCGATGAAGCCCTGCAAACGGCCTTCAAGGAGCTCGACGGCTTTTACACGCTGCTGATTGCCACTGAGAACCAGCTTACGCTGGTCCGCGACGCCTTCGCCTGCAAGCCCGCGGTCGTGGCGGAAACGGACCAGTACGTGGCCATCTCGTCGGAGTTCCGCTCGCTGGCGCACCTGCCCGACGTGGCCAATGCCAACATCTTCGAGCCGCTGCCCGAGGAGATTTATTCATGGAAACTGTAAGCGGCGCGGCGGTCATCACGGCGGACGGCAGTGGCGTCGAGTTAGATCTCGCGCGGATGAGCGTGCGCGAGCTGAACCAATACTTGCATAGCGAGTTACCACGTTCGGGCGTCCGCCACGTGTCGATTCTGCATCCCAACGGCATGCACAGTCTGGCCGTAGGTCTCGACGCGGACGTCGATGTGGACATCCTGGGGCATGCCGGATACTTCATCGCCGGCATGAACAAACAGGCCCGCGTGACGATTCACGGCAGCGTCGGCTGGAGCGTGGCCGAGAACATCATGTCGGGCGTTGTGCGAGTGAAGGGCAACGCCTCGGAGTGCGCGGCTGCCTCGGGTCATGGCGGTCTGGTGATCGTGGAGGGGAACGCTTCGTCGCGGTGCGGCATTTCGATGAAGGGCTGCGACATCGTCGTCGGCGGCAGCGTGGGACACGTCTCGGCGTTCATGGCGCAAGCCGGCCGGCTGGTGGTGTGCGGCGATGCCGGCGCAGGCCTGGGCGATTCGCTTTACGAGGCCGTGATCTACGTCCGCGGAAAGATCCACGGACTGGGCGCCGATGCCCGCGAGGAACCATTGACGGATGCCGACACGGCAGGACTATCGGAGTTGCTCGGCCGGGCTGGCTTCGGCTATTCGCCCAGCGAGTTCAAACGCATCGGCTCGGCCCGCAGCCTGTATCACTGGAATTCCGAGGCGAATCAGCACTACTAACACAGCAGCAAATGTAGGCTGGGGCGGTAGCCCCACCGTCGCGAACTCAAATCATAAATTAAAGGTGGGGCTGCCGCCCCAGCCTACTTCCGCTTCGGCTCACAACCCGATCGCAAATCAATCGCCCATCGCGCTTGCGGATAACACGCCATGACCCAGACATCGCACGAAGAGAGCAACACATTCAATCGCGACGTTATGGCCTACATCCAGCAGGCCACCGAGCGCGGACTTTATGAGATCCGCGGCTTGGGCGCCAAGCGCAAGCTGCCCACGTTCGACGACCTGGTGTTTCTTACCGCGTCGCTCTCGCGCTATCCACTGGAGGGTTATCGCGAACGCTGTCTCTCGAAGACCGTGCTAGGTACGCGGAACGCCAAGAAGCCCGTCGAGCTGGAGATTCCCATCACGATCGCCGGCATGAGCTTTGGCGCCCTCTCGGCCACGGCCAAGGAGGCCATCGGCCGGGCGGCCACGGCGCTGGGCACCTCGACCACGACGGGCGACGGCGGCATGACGCCCGAGGAGCGGCTCTCGTCCAAGACGCTCGTCTACCAGTGCCTTCCCTCGCGCTACGGCTTCAATCCCGACGACCTCCGCAAGGCCGACGCGATTGAAATGGTGGTCGGACAGGGAGCGAAGCCCGGCGGCGGCGGCATGCTGCTGGGGCAGAAGATCAGTGCTCGCGTGGCCGGCATGCGCACCCTGCCCGCGGGCATCGATCAGCGCTCGGCCTGCCGGCATCCCGACTGGACGGGGCCCGACGACCTGGCCATCAAGATCGACGAGCTGCGCGAAATCACCGACTGGCAAGTGCCGGTGTATGTGAAGATCGGCGCGTCGCGCGTGAAGAACGACGTCAAGCTGGCCGTCAAGTCGGGCGCCGACGTGATCGTGCTCGACGGCATGCAAGGGGGCACCGCGGCCACGCAGCAGGTGTTCATCGAGCACGCGGGCATTCCCACACTGCCCGCGCTGCGACAAGCGGTCGAGGCTTTGGAGGAATTAAAGGTCTTCGGCGAAGTGCAACTGATCATCTCCGGCGGTATTCGCACGGGCGCGGACGTGGCCAAGGCGCTAGCGATGGGCGCCGATGCCGTCTCCATCGGCCAAAGCGTACTGATGGCGTTGGGCTGCAATCGCTCGTGGTACGGCGGCGAAGGGCGACGCACCGACGCGACCGCCGACTACGAAAAGCTCGGCACCGCGCCGGGTTTTTGCCACCATTGTCACACGGGCAAGTGCCCCGTGGGCATCACCACGCAAGACGAAGTCCTCGAGCGGCGTCTCACGGCCGACGACGGCGCGCACTGGCTGCGGAACTACATCAATGTCATGACGATGGAGCTGACGACGCTCGCCCGGGCGTGCGGCAAGTCGAACGTGCATCACCTGGAGCGCGAGGATCTCGTCGCACTCACGATCGAAGCCGCGGCCATGGCCAAACTGCCGCTGGCCGGGACCAATTGGATCCCGGGAGTGTTGTAACCGTTCCTCACGCGATCCAGTCATTACCGCCGGCGGCGCGAACGCCACCGAGCGATCGTGACAACCCCTGCGCCAACCGCCAGCAAGGCAATCGTCGAGGGTTCTGGAACTGGCCGCAGAATATCCTGCGAGTTCGGACTCACCAGTGCTTCGAGCGGCGTGCTGGAGGTCCAAACCTGGTTCACGATATTCGCGTTCCAGCTATTGGCCAGTGCGATCACCGTGGCATCGCTCACCGCGTCGATGCGAAAGGTGCCTTGTGTCAGGCTATAGTTTGTGTCGCGAACTTTTTCCCAGATCAGTGCTTGAAACGCAGCGGCGTTGTTCTGGCTGGTTTGCGACATCGCGAAGGCGTTGGCCCACAGAATTTGCATGTAGGTCGCATCGGCCGCGGTGATGCCCGCCAGGCTCGTCAGCGCCGCGGTCGAGTACGAATGGCCGAACAAGATGGTCGGCTGCGTGCCGACATTCATGAACTCGGTCGGCTCGAGGCAATAAGTGCGTAGCGGCTGATAGCCCGACCCTTCGTCGGCCTGCAGGTCGTACGTGCCCACGGCCAGTCCCTGGAACGCACCGCCCGTCACGGTGCCGTACAAGCCGGTTGCCGTTCCCGTGAGGTAGTTGCCGGGAGTGCCGCCGTCGAATTCTTCGCCCCCGGGGGCGTCGCGGACGAGCAACGAAACGCCGTGAGAAACATTCGGCGTTAAGAGAAGGACCGCCGCGACCAGCAGCCACGAGTGGCTCAGCCAGAATTGACGCCGCGATCCAAAAACACGCGATGCATTACTTCGTTGCAGAAACATTGGCTCACTCCTCAAATCCGTTAGGCACAGTCGCGGTCTCTTAAACCGCGGGCTGCCGAGAGGCAGGTGGGACTGCGCGAACAATCGTCTGTAGTCTAGCAAAGTTGGGGCAAAGGGTCGTGTCAAGGTGCGCAGTCTCTCCGCGAGACAAATTCATGGAACAAACGCAGAGATCGCGGGGAGAATATCGCACTGGAAGGCGCTATCGCTCAAGGCGCCGTAGCGAACGGCGCAGTTGCTATTTGAAAACCGACAAGATGTTAAGAGTTCCCTTAAGAGTTACTTAAAGCGACTCTTTTCGCGGATTTCAGTAGCAGCTCCCTAGACGTTGGTTGGGGCGCAGCAGGCACCCGACGCCGCCGATTTTACGGATCTCGCCCGGTAGATTCAACCTAAAAGTCGCAAAAACCCAAACGACGAAAACAAGCGGCTCGCCACACCCCTCCTATGGGGGCCATGCTGGCATGCAGGCCCGCCAACCGCTCCAATCGTGCGGACGGTGGGAAATCGCCAATCGTGTTCGCCCCGAACCGTCTCTAAGTCGTTCGCGTCACGACTAATATGGAGATTCCCCCGGCAACAGACGGCCGCCCATGCCTGGGACCGTAAAAGCACAAAACGTGAACGCAGGCGTCGGTGCGCTCGTAAATTGAACATCACGCAATTGGCAACTATGAAAGGGAAACGCATGCCGCATGCCGCCGTCGGGATCGCGAGAAAGAGAGCTGTTTTTCTTGGCCTGACCTACACCGTTTTGGCGTCTCTGGCGGTTAGTGACTTTGCATCCGCGCATGCCGCCGTGCCGGGTGACAAGGCCGCTGCCGCCGAGGGAGAAACCCGCCCGCATCCCGGCATGCTTCGCTATCCCGATGTGAGCGCCGACCGCATCGTGTTCGTCTACGGCAACGACCTGTGGACGGTGCCTCACGGCGGCGGAGTGGCCTCGCCGCTATCCAGCCCCGCTGGCGCGGAGCAACACCCCAAATTCAGCTCCGACGGCCGCACGATTGCCTTCGTGGCCAACTACGACGGCAATCAGGATCTGTATACGATTCCGGCCGATGGCGGCGTGCCCCTACGGGTCACCCATCATCCCGCGCCCGAAGCCTTGTGCGACTGGACCCCCGACGGAAAGCTCCTTTTCTCCACCAGCGGCATGGCGGGCATCGGCCGGCAAACGCAATTGTTCACGACCGCTGCCAAGGGCGGGCTGCCGGAAGCCCTGCCTGTTCCCTACGGCGCCAACGCGGCGATCGGCGCCGACGGCCGACAACTGGCCTACACACCGCACTCGACCGATCAGCGCACCTGGAAGCGCTACCGCGGCGGCATGGCTACCGACATCTGGCTGTTCGATTTGAAGGACCACACCTCGAAGAAGATCACTGATTGGGAAGGTACCGACACGTTGCCGATGTGGCACGGCGAGAAGGTCTACTACCTGAGCGACGCCGGCGCAAGTCATCGTTTGAACATCTGGTCGTACGACACGCAATCGGGCGCCCGCGAAGAGATCACCAAGTTCGCCGACTACGACGTGAAATGGCCCTCAGTCGGTCCCGGTCGCGCAGGCAAAGGCGAGATCGTCCTGCAAAACGGACCGTCGCTCTACCTGATCGATCTTGAAACGAGGGGCCAACGAGCCGTCGAAGTAAGAATTCCCGGCGACCGCCCGACGATTCGCTCGCACACCGTCGACGCCGGAAAATACATCACATCCGCCGGCGTCTCGCCCACGGGCAAGCGCGCCGTGTTCGAGGCCCGCGGCGATATTTGGACCGTTCCGGCGGAGCATGGCTCTCCGCGCAACCTTACGCGAACCGACAGCATTGCCGAGCGCGATCCTGCTTGGAGCCCCGACGGACGCTGGATTGCTTATTTTTCCGACGCGACGGGCGAGTACGAGTTGTACCTCGTGCAATCCGACGGGCGCGAACCGGCCCGCCAAGTGACGAAAGACGGCGCCGCGTTTCGCTACGATCCCACGTGGTCGCCCGACGCGAAGCACATTGTCTTCAGCGACAAATCCGGCGCGATCTACTTGCACACGGTTGAGGGGGCTACGACCAAGCAAGTCGACATCGATCCCTGGTCGCAGCATCCGCGCGTCAGCTGGTCGCACGATAGCTCGTGGCTCACCTACTCGAAGGCGGGCGAGAATCGTCGCTCGGCCATTTGGCTCTACGACGTGCCCAAGGGCGAAAAGCACCAGGTCACCTCGGGCCGGTTCGACGATAGCTGGCCCACGTTCGATCGCAAGGGAGATTACCTGTACTTCGCCAGCAGCCGGAAATTCACGTCGCCCTTGTACGAGGACGTGGGCACGACGTTCGTCTACGCGGGCACCGAGCTGTTGCTGGCCGTGCCGCTGCGAGACAAGGTCGGTGTACCCCGGCCACCCATGAGCGATGAAGAAGCCTGGAAAAAGGCCACCGACAAAAAGCAGGACGACAAGAAACTGGACGACAAGAAGCCCGACGATACGACGGACGACGCGAAAGAGCTGGACGACAAGAAACCGGGCGAGAACAAGCCCGACGACAAACCGGCCGACAGCAAAAAAACCGACGGCAAGCCGGGCGAAAAACCGGCCGACTCCGACGCCAAGAAGCCGGCCGTGGAAGTCAAGCCGCTGGTCATCGAGCTGGATGGCTTCGAGCATCGCGCGATCGTGCTCCCCGTGCGGCAGGGCCTCTTCAGCGGTTTGACCGCGACGGCCGACGGCAAGCTCGTTTACACGCGTCGTGCGCCGCGCGGCGGATCGGCCGGCGGCGATGAGGGCGAAGGCGGCACAGCGATCAAGATTCTCGATCCCAAGGCTGACGAAAAGCAGGAGCAAACCGTCTTGGACGGCGTCGGCAGTTTCACCATCAGCGCCGACGGCAAAAAGCTGCTCGTGCGCAAGGGGCCAACCTTTGCGATCGTCGACGCCAAGGCCGACCAGAAAATCACCAAGTCGCTGGCGACCAGCGATCTACGGACCGCGGTCGAACCGCGCAACGAGTGGCGGCAGATGCTCGTCGAGGCGTGGCGATTGCAACGCGACTTCTTCTACGATCCGCACATGCACGGCGTTAATTGGCCGGCCGTCCGCAAGCAATACGAGGCCATGCTGGCCGATTGCACGTCGCGCGAGGATTTGCAATACATCATCGGCGAGATGATTTCGGAATTGAACGTCGGCCACACCTACGCCCGGCAAGGGGGCGACCTGGAGCAGCCGCCCAGCGTTTCGGTCGGCATGCTCGGCGCGGATTTCGAGTTGCATGAAGGCGCCTACCGGATCGCGCGCATTCTGGAAGGGGGCCCGTGGGACGTTGATGCCCGTGGGCCGCTTAGCAAGCCCGGCATCGACGTGAAAGTCGGCGATTACGTGTTGGCCGTCAACGACGTGCCACTGGATGTCAGCAAAGACCCCTGGGCTGCGTTTCAGGGCCTGGCGGGCAAGACGCTCACGATCACCCTCAGCCAGCAGCCGAAGATTGACGACCGCGCCCGCCAGGTCGTGCTCGTGCCCATCGCCAGCGAAGCCGAGCTGCGCTACCGGGCCTGGATCGAACGGAACCGGGCGTACGTCGCGGAGAAAACCGGCGGCCGCGTCGGGTACCTGCACGTGCCCGATACGGGCGTCAACGGGCAGAACGAATTGTTCCGGCAGTTTTACGGCCAGATCGCGACCGACGCCTTGATCGTCGACGAACGTTGGAACGGCGGCGGTCAGATACCCACACGGTTCATCGAACTGTTGAATCGCCCCGTCACCAACTACTGGGCGCGCCGCGACGGCCGCGATTGGAGTTGGCCGCCCGACGCCCACCAAGGGCCCAAATGCATGCTGATCAACGGCCTGGCCGGCTCGGGCGGCGACGCCTTCCCCGCCTACTTTCGCCAGTCGAAAATCGGCAAGCTCATTGGCACCAGGACCTGGGGAGGGCTCGTCGGCATTTCGGGCAACCCCTTGCTCATCGACGGCGGCGTGACCACCGTGCCGACGTTCGCCTTCTACGAAGCCGACGGCACGTGGGGGATCGAAGGCCACGGCGTCGATCCCGATATCGAGGTGATCGACGACCCAGCCAAGATGCAAGACGGCCACGATCCGCAACTCGACGCGGCAATCGAACACCTACAAGGCGAGCTGAAACGAAATCCGCACAAGCCGCCGGCACGCCCGGCGTATCCTAACCGCGCGGGAATGGGAATCAGGCCGGAGGATAAGTGAGGCGTGACTGGTGACTGGTGAAGGTTGAATGAAGGGCTCTGAGTGATGCCATGACGAACTTGCTAACGGCTATTGGTTCAATCGCACTCGCAGCGGCAGCCGCCGCGCCGGGCAACATCGAAACGATTGCCGGCACGGGCGCCGAGGGCTTTAGCGGAGATGGCAGCAAGGCCGTCGAGGCTCGCTTTAATGCGCCGTTCCACTGCGAATTCGACCCGGTCGAAAACCTGTACGTCGCCGACGCACTCGATCATCGCATCCGTAAGATTGACCGCGCGACGGGCGTTGTGACGACCGTCGCTGGAAATGGGAAAGACGGCTACGACGGCGATGGTGGACCGGCAGCCAAAGCCGCGATTGGCGAGCCCTATGCCGTGGCGATCGACGCGGGCGGCGATCTCTACTTCGTCGATCGCACGCACGCCGTGGTCCGCAGAGTCGACGGTTCGGGCATCATCACAACGGTGGCGGGAACAGGAACCGTGGGCTACAGCGGCGATGGCGGGCCAGCGACCAAGGCCATGCTCCGCGAGCCCAACGATTGCTGCCTCGACGGTCGCGGCGGCCTGCTCATCGCCGACGTGGCCGATTGGCGGATCCGACGACTCGACTTGAAGAGCGGAACGATTACGACGTTCGCCGGCATCGGCAAGCCTGCGCAACGCCCCAATCGTGGGCAAATCGGCGACGGAGGTCCGGCCTCCAAAGCCGCGATCGTCGGTGCGCGAGCCGTCTGCGTCGATGGGCGGGGAAACACGTACATTTGCGAGCGCGAAGGCAATTCCATTCGCCAGGTGAACGCCGCGGGCGTCATCAGCACATTTGCCGGCACGGGCGCCAAAGGATACAGCGGCGACGGCGACGCGGCGCTCGGGGCCACGTTCAACGGCCCCAAGGGCATCCGCTGCGACAAGCAGGGCAACGTCTATGTCGTCGACACCGAGAATCACGCCCTTCGCAAGATCGACGCCAACACGCGCGTCATCACAACGGTCGCCGGCGGCAGCAAAGGACCTGAAGGAGACGGCGGCGCGGCGACCAGCGCCGGACTGGATCGTCCGCACGGCTGCATCATTGACGCGGATGGAAACCTCTACATCGCCGACAGCGGGAACCACAGAGTGCGGAAGGTAACTGTGCCCGTTATGGGGGGCAGGCCCTGAGCGCAGCGAAGGGCGTGGTTCAGTGCGGCGCATCAAGCCCGGTGTCTGGAACCGTTGACCGCCTTGCCGCCTGCCTAGGGACCAGCGCTTTCGGTCAAGGGTTCCTGACACCCTCAGCGCCGCGCACCGCGTTGTAGCATGGTCTCCCGACCATGACACCAGCTTGCGGCGCACTGTCACGGTCAGGAGACCGTGACAGAACCTCTACTCGTGCAGCAAGAATGTTGGGCCGGAAGGTGTCAGGAATTCTTGACCGTCAGCGGTTTTTGAAATGGATCGCGGTTTGCGGTCCAAGGTTCCAGACACCTCGCCCCTTAGACAAACAGCTCTTTCACCGGCTGGCCCTTACCGTCATTGGTGACGTAAAAAGGCCGCTTTTCGATCTCGAACTCGGTCTTCGGCGAGACGCCCATCGCCGTAAGAATCGTGGCGTGCAAGTCCATGACGCTTACGGGGTTCTTTGTCGCCACGCAAGGACGCTCGGCCGCCGTTTCACCGTAGAGCACGCCGCGCTTGATGCCGCCGCCGAATAGCAAGACCGAACTGCCGCCTGTGAAGTGCCGATGCAAGCCATAGTGAATCGGCTCGCGGAGCACGTCGGTCTTGGCCCGCGATTGATCCTTGGCGTTGCTGCCGGGCACGCCTTCGATCATCATGTCGCGGCTGAATTCGCTGGCCAGCACGACGAGCGTTCGCGAGAGCAATCCGCGCTCGTCCAGGTCGCGCACGAGTTGGGCGATGGGCCGGTCGATTTCCTGCTTCATTCGTTGGGCCGTCTCGTGGCCGTTTTCGTGCGTGTCCCAGTGCAAGAAAGGCACGTACTCGGTCGTCACCTCGATGAACCGCGCCCCCGACTCGGTCAGCCGTCGGGCGAGCAAGCACCCCAGCCCAAAGCGGCCGGTGTTGTACTTGTCGTAGGTTTCCTTCGGCTCTTGCGTCAGGTCGAAGGCCTTGGCCTCGGGCGAGCTAAGCAGTCGGTGCGCGTTCTCGACCGATCGTAGCATCGACTCTTGCTGGTGCTTACTGCCGAACTCGCCCAAGGGACTTTGCTTCACGAGCTCCTTGTACCGCTTATAGCGCGACTGGAAACCTTCGGCCGTCATGCCGCGCGGCGGACGGACGGCTTCGATCGCCTGGTCTGGATAGGGCAGCGAGAAGGGACCGAATTCGGTGCCGAGAAAGCCCGCCGTATGAAAGGCCTTCAGCTCTTCTTTCTCGCCCACGTCGTCCAATCGCTGACCGATATCAATGAAAGCCGGAATGGCCGGGTTTCGCGGGCCCAACACTTTGGCGATCCAAGCCCCTAGATGCGGCGCGGCGACCGTCTGCGGCGGCACGTAGCCCTTGTGCCAGTGGTACTGGTGCCGCGAGTGCAGGATGTGGCCCAAATCAGGCTGCACGTGCGAACGGACCAGCGTACCCCGGTCCATCACGCCGGCGACATGCTCAAGGCCTGCCGAAATCTTGATGTTGTCCACGACCGTGTCGATCGCCGGGAAAGTGCTCATCACTTTTTCGACCGGCAAACCGACCTCAAACGGCGCATAACGCTTGGGGTCGAACGTCTCGGGCGCGGCCATCCCGCCCGCCATCCACAGCAGGATGACGGTATCGGCCGTGGCCTTCGGATGCACGAGCTTGCTGGCGTCCTCGAACGCCCGTGCCGAGCGCGGTTCACCGGCAGCCAGAGCCGCGAGCGTGGCGGCGGAAGCCGTTTTGAGAAAGTCGCGACGATCGAAACTGCGATGCATGACAAGTGTCCCCACTGTTCGATTTGCAATGCGACTCGTTTAGAACCGCCGAGGCGCTGAGGCGCCGAGAGCGAAGAATGAACCTTGGAAAAGTCAGCCAAAAATCCTTCCGTCTCTGCGTCTCCGTGCCTCTGCGGTTCGTCACTTTTTCCCAATACACTTGCCGTGCCAATCACCGTAAGATCACTTAATCACCTGAAACTCCGGAAGCATCAACATACACCAGAGCAAGTCGGCCAATCCTGCTTCCGTCACGGGCTCGCCGGCGATCTGCCGCGCCGTTGCCAATTCGTCGGCGTTGGGCGACCGGCACAGCATTGCCTTGTAGAGGCCGGCAACGGTCGAGTCGGTCGTTTGCCGCGCGGTTTTCTCGTGCAGCTTCTTCGCACCTTGAGCAATCAAATCGGATAGCAGCGGTCCGTTGGTCAGCTCTAGCGCTTGCAACGTGCTGAGATCATCGGGCCGCGTCGTGACTACCTGCTCGCGATTGGGCCGGCCGAGCGATCGCATGAGCAAGTCGGCGTTCACCAAGGAAGCTCGCACTGGTTCGCCCGCGCGCTTGCCAAAATCGGCCGCGGCCTTCTTGGGGGCGGTGCCGGTCACACGCCACAGCGCGTCGAGCAACTGCTCGGCCGTCATCCGCCGCGCCACAGGACCGCGGAAGACCCAATCGGGCTCGCTCTGGTCGTCGGTGGGTTCCGCACAACGGGCCTGGTAGATTCGCGACGTGGCGATCAGCCGCAGCACCTGCTTGACGTCGTAGTCGCTGTCGATCAGCTCGGCGGCCAGGTAGTCGAGCACCTCGGCGCTCCACGGCTCGCCATCCATCGAGTCGACCGGATGCACGATCCCGCGGCCCATCAGCCGGTGCCACAAGCGATTTACCAAGGTGCGGGCTAGCCGCCCGTTGCGGCGATCAGTCATCAACTGGGCAAGTTGCTCCAGCCGCTTGTCGCGCGGCAGGGCCGCGTCGATCGCGCCCAACTCGGGAAAGATGAACGCGGTTGACGCGGTTTCGCCCGTGGGCACGTCGCAGCGATGCAGTTTCAGCGGTTGTTCGGCAGTGACGGCGGCCAGCCCATACGAGTCTTTCAGCTTCCAATCGTCGATGAAACTATCGTGGCACGAGGCGCATTTTAGGTTCACGCCCAAGAATACCTGGCCCACATTCTGGGCGAATTGCAACTCAACGACCTGGCTGGCGTTGACGTTGCCGCGCCACTTGATGCCGCGTATGAAGCCCTCGGACTCCGCCTTCGGCGCGATCAACTCGCGCACAAACTGATCGTAGTGCTTGTTTTCCAATAGCGCCCGGTACAACCAGCCGGTGACTTGCTTGCGGCCTCCGTCGATGTAGCCAGTGCCGGAATAGTCGTTCCGCAGCAGGTCGTTCCAAAAGGTCAGCCAGTGCTCGGCATACGCGCGGTCGCTGGCCAGCAATGAATCGACCAGCGCGGTCCGCTTGCTGGATGAAACGATGGGTGAATTGCCGGACGATGGATCGGAAAGAAACGCATCGATCTGCTCGGGCGTCGGCAGCAGGCCGATCAGATCCAAGCTCGCGCGACGCGCGAAGGTGGCGTCGTCGACTGCGGGCGGAAAGGGAACTTGCCGCTGCGCGAAATACGCGTCGACCAGGCGATCGATGGGGTGGTCGCGGCCTTCACGCGGGGGCGGCAACTTCGGTCGCATAACGGCCAGCGGTCGCGGCGGCGGCTTGGTGGCAAAGGAGACCCCCTCTTGCCAGGGCAGTCCGGCGTCGATCCAGTGCGCGAGCAGAGCAATTTCGGCCGGCTTCAGCGGCGCGGCCTTTTGCGGCATCCGCAGGTCGGCGTCGTCAGACGTGATCCGTGCGATCAATTCGCTGTTCTTGGCATCGCCCGGCACGACGGTCTTCGACTTGAGCAGCGCTTCGCGCGTATCGATCGAGAGCTCTCCCTCGTGCTTGCCGGCGGCGTGGCATTTGGCGCAGCGGGCCTTGAGCAGGGGCAGGATATCGTGGGCAAAGTCGATCGGCTTCTCGGCCTTGGCCTTGTTTTCGGGCGTCGCGACCTTGTTGCTCGGTGTAGGCTGTGCGGCCAAAGCCGCGCTACCGCACGAGGGCACAGTCGCGTCGCCAGTCAAGGTCAGCGCAAGCGCTACGAATATGCCGAATATCAGGTGAGTGCTTCGCATGGTGTTCCAGACGGTCCGCGGGATTTCCCAACCATCAATCCCGTGCGGGCATTATCGCATAAAAACCAAGCCTGAGCGACGGGTTCGCCCGATCAAAATCGGCGGCCGAAGCGGCCCTTTGGGGCTGCGCGAGATTTCCGCGTCGAGATACGGCGGCGCCCCGCTCGTTCACCGCTGCCCGCGCGGCTGTCCCAGTGCGATGCCAAAACCGACCTGCGAAGAAAAATCCGGCGCCTCGCGGGTCAGTCCCCAGTTCAACGCGGTGAAGAACATCAGACGGTCCGACCACTGAAAGAATCCGCCGCAGCCGACGAGCGTGCCGCCGCCCACGCCCGGCACGTTGCTATTGGTGCTGCCGTTGAAGAACAACTGGATTCTTTCGGTGATGTCCCGCTCGAACGCCCATTGGAAGAAAACTTCGTTGTCGCGCGCATAGATCGGCGGGCCCAATAGTTGCTGTCCCGGTCCAATGTTCTGGATACCCATTACCTGCTGGTAGCCCACGGTCAATTCGAAGTTCAATGCCTTCATGATCGGAAAGTCGAAGTTGAATTGGATCGTCGGTAGGTATCCGTCTGAAAGGAAACTCGAACCCCAGTCGGTGCTCAAGGCCACTTCGAGCGCCACGGCGGGCAGGCACCACTCGCGGCGGTCTTCCCACAGGTGGACCTTCATGTCTAGGTTGATCGGACTGAACCCTGTCTGGTCCGGATCCGTGTCGACCACGGTCAGCCCTTGGCCAAAGACTCGGAACTCGACTTCGTCGGTCAGTCCATAGCGGAGCAGGTATCCCGAGAAAAACTCCGCCGGTTCAAAGTCGTCTGCCCCCTGCGTCGCGAAGGGCATGAACTCCAAGTAGCTGGTCCCGGCCGGCAGCGTGTAAGCGCTGTTAGGAAAGTCGCCCAGGTCCATGCCCGGCTCTTTGATGTTCGGCCACTTGAGTGGATCGTCATCGTCGCTCTGGCTCTTCGCATGCGAGGGCAGTGCCAAGAGAACGGCCAAAACCAGCAACACGAGACCACAGATTCGGCGAAGCCCATCCATGATCGCGTGAGGACCTTTGAGAATGAAGGCGTGCTACGTCGGCGCGCAACTGGGGTCGGGAGTCGGTGTCGGAAAACGCATTCACTCGGCCAAAGGGCGTTGTCGACAGCGAGTCCCGACCCCTTCGATCAAACCACATCGCTAAAGGCTTGCTTCGAGCGAGACTCTATCCGTTGATCGGCTTTTGCCGGCAGTCGGCGTGATGCGAGAACGCGCACCTCGGAAAGGCGTAGCGGTTCGGTAAGATATGCCGGGGCGAACTAGAGGGGCCATCATCCCCGTCATTCCCGCGCAGGCGGGAATCCAGGGACTCGGGCAGGACGGATGCCGAAGGAAATCCGTACGCGGCGGTTGCAAACCTGGTTGCGCCGGCCGACTTGTAAATCGCTGGATTCCCGCCTGCGCGGGAATGACGTCGCGTTGGAGAAGTTGGCCTGCTGGCTCCAGACCTCCGCGCAGCAATCCAATCCGTATTTGAGCAAGAACTAATGACCTACAGCACATCTCTCGCCGATCGAATTCGCCGGGCATTGGGCCGGCACAAGGGCATTCAAGAAAGGAAGATGTTCGGCGGCATTGCTTTTCTGCTTCATGGCAACATGTGCGTTGGCGTCTGGAAGTCGTCGCTGGTCGCCAGGCTTGGCCCCGAGCAAGCGGCCGCGGCCTTGCAGCAACCGCATGTCAACGAGTTTGACGTAACCGGCCGACCCATGAAGGGCTGGGTCTTGATCGACGCAGAAGGGCTCGACGAGGAGAATCAACTGCGCGACTGGATTGAGCGCGCGGTCGAATTCGTCAGTACGCTGCCGGCTAAGTAGTCAATCGTCGCGATTTACAACGCCATCCTTCACTTAGCGCAAAAAAAAAGCCGCAGGACGCACTTCGTAAAGCGCGCCTGCGGCAGTTGAATCTAAATCGAAAGCCGATCAGTCAAGCGACCGTTTCGGCCTCGTATCGGTTAGTACATGTCGTAGTCGCCGCCGTGGCCTCCGCCCTTCTTCGGGCTGTCCTTGGGCTTCTCGGCGATCAACGCGTCGCTGGTCAACAGCAGCACGGCGACGCTCGCCGCGTTTTGCAGCGCGGTCCGCGTGACCTTGGTCGGGTCGATGATGCCGACCTTGACCAGGTCCTCGTACACGTCCGTCGCGGCGTTGTAGCCCACGTTGCCCTTGGCTTCGAGGACCTTCTCGCACACGATGCCGCCGTCTTGCCCGGCATTGCTGGCGATCTGCGTCAGCGGAGCGCGGCAGGCACGCAGGATGATGTTGTAGCCCACCTCCTGGTCGTGGGTGAGGCCTTCCGGCTTGAGCGAGCTGGAAGCCCGCAGCAAGGCCACGCCGCCACCGGGCAGAATGCCTTCTTCAACGGCCGCACGCGTGGCGTGCAACGCGTCTTCGACGCGGGCCTTCTTTTCCTTCATTTCACTTTCGGTCGCGGCGCCGACGTTCACCTTGGCTACGCCGCCAGCCAGCTTAGCCAGCCGCTCTTCGAGCTTCTCGCGATCGTAGTCGCTGGTCGAGCCCTCGATCTCGCGGCGGATCTGCTCGATGCGGGACTTGATGTCCGCGCTCTTGCCGGCGCCTTCGATGATCGTGCAGTTGTCCTTGTCGATGATGACCTTCTTGGCACGGCCCAAGTCGGTGACGTGGACGTTCTCGAGCTTAATGCCGAGGCTCTCGAAAATCGCGGTGCCGCCGGCGAGGATGGAAAGATCTTCCAACATCGCTTTGCGGCGATCGCCGTAGCCGGGGGCCTTGACCGCGGCGCACTTGAACGTGCCGCGGAGCTTATTGATGACCAGGGTCGCCAAGGCTTCGCCCTCGATGTCCTCGCTGACGATCAACAGCGGCTTGCCGGCGTTGACCACGGCTTCGAGCACCGGCACCAATTCCTTGACGTTGGTGATTTTCTTTTCGTGGACGAGGATGTAGGGATCGTCGAGCACGCACTCCATCTTGGTCGGATCGGTGACGAAGTAGGGCGACAGGTAGCCGCGGTCGAACTGCATGCCTTCGACCCATTCGACTTCGGTCTTCAGGCTCTTGCCTTCGTCGACCGTGATCACGCCGTCCTTGCCCACGCGGTCCATGGCGTCGGCCAGCATATCGCCAATTTCGGTGTCGTTATTGCTGGCCACGGCGCCGACCTGCGCCATTTCCTTCTTGCTCTTGATCGAGATCGACATCTTCTTCAGCTTGTCGGCGATGTCGCTGACGGCCTTCTCGATGCCTTGCTTCATGTGCAGCGGATTGACGCCCGCGACGACGGCCTTCAGGCCTTCGTTGAAGATCGCCTCGGCCATGATCGTGGCCGTGGTGGTGCCGTCGCCGGCGACGTCGCTGGTCTTGCTGGCGACTTCGCGGACCATGCGGGCGCCCATGTTTTCATAGACGTCTTCCAGGTCGATTTCCTTGGCCACGGTGACGCCGTCCTTGGTGACGGTCGGCGAGCCAAAGCTCTTTTGCAGGATCACGTTGCGGCCCTTGGGCCCCAACGTCACTTTAACGGCCCGAGCCAGTTTCGAAACGCCGCGGCGAATCGCTTCGCGGGCTTCCTGGTCAAAGGCAATGGTCTTGGCCATGTCGCTGGTTCTCCTTGAGTTTCGCTTGAATTGTTCGGGGGGGCGGCGTCGGCCGGCCGTGAAAGACCTGTGCGACACCGAAATTGCGGGGCTATTGCGCGTGGCGAACCACGACGCGAACTCAGTGCGGGATTAAACCCAGTGCGGAATTAAACTCAGTGCGCGATTACTCGATAACTGCCAGAATGTCGTCTTCACGCATCAGCAACAGCTCCTGATCGCCGATCTTGAACTCGTCGCCGGCGTAGGAGCTGAACAGAACGCGGTCGCCGACCTTCACTTGCGGCTTGCTGCGGGTGCCGTCATCCAGCAGCTTGCCGTCGCCGACGCTGACGACCGTTCCGCGGGCGGGCTTGTCCTTGGCCGTATCGGGCAGCACGATGCCGCCGGCCGTGGTGCGCTGCGATTCCTCGCGCTCTAGCACGACGCGATCGCCAAGGGGTTGTAGCTTGAGGTTGCCTTTGCTGGCTGGCTTCTTGCTCTTTGTCGCGGTCGACATGGCTGTTTCGTCTCCGAACGGTTTGTACAGGTGAAGGTTATTTGGCGAGTTTGCAATCGGCTTGCGAGAACACCCTGGAAGGCGGGACTGAGTGGGCCAGCGGAGGGTGCTCGCATCGTCTGCCATCGCCCGTCTGCCAGTCGTCCGACTGCCAATCGTGCGCACACCCGCCTGTGTTGGGGCGGTAGAACGCAACTCTTGGGCCAAAGCGGCCCCTGCGCCGCAACCGTTGACACGCCAAAGGATTGCATTGTTCGAGCGGTCAAAAGCTGCAACGTCGCTGCCACCAGATCGGCAGAAACGGGGACAAAAACGGCGATGCTCCTGCCAATATGACAGGGCCACACGGTGCTCCCATGCTTTGCTGCCGTCAAACCGCTGCGAAAGGACGGTAAGTCACACAGATCGTGAAAGAATCAATTTGACCGTGTGCCATGCTTTCACGACGCCCGCGTCGGGTAAGCATGCCTGCATCTCGCCGCTACGCAGCATGCCTACCCGGGCTATCGCCCGTGAAGGCATGGCACCCCGATGGTAGTGTTCTGCTCATGGGCAATTGATTCACACGGTCTCACGGACGAAGCTCTCGCCTACCGTGCGGTGCGCCAATTTCACAATCCCCTGCTAGATGGTTAGAATGTCCGGACCCACTCGAATTCCAAACTTCCCACCTCGGGCTTCCTCATTCGGACTCAATCATGTTGTGCAACTGTTCACGATGGCTGGCGGCGGCGTTGCCGGTCTTGGTTGTTCTCGGCGTCGCGGGCCCCAACCTCAGGGCGGATGACCTACAGCAGGCACTGACGACGCTGCAGTCGGTCGGACCCGAAGGCAAGGGCAATCCCGAAGCGGCCGCGGCCTGGCAAAAGGTCTCCCAGGCCGACCCCGCGAAGCTGTCCGTCCTTCTGGCGTCTCTCGATAGCGCCAACCCACTGGCGGCCAATTGGATTCGCGCCGCGGTCGATGCGATTGCCCAGCGCCAAGTACGGGGCGGCGGCAAGCTGCCGGTGGCTGACCTCGAAGCGTTCACGCTCGACGTGCGGCACACGCCGCGTGCCCGGCGGCTGGCCTTCGATTGGCTCACGCAGGCCGATCAGTCCGCGCCGGATCGATTGATTCCAAAGATGCTGAATGACCCCAGTGTTGAGTTTCGCCGTGACGCCGTGGCCCGACTGATGGCGGATGCCGCCGAACTAGATGGCGACAAGAAGGGCTCAGCCCCCGCGCTCGAGCTGTATCGCAAGGCCCTTACCTCGGCGCGCGATTTCGACCAGGTGAAGGAAATCGTCAAGGCGCTCGAAGCGGCCGGGCAAGAGGTCGACGTGCCGGGTCATTTCGGATTGATCACCCGCTGGAAGCTGATCGGCCCCTTCGACAACACCGACGAGAAGGGCTTCGACGTAGCCTATCCGCCCGAGCAACAAGTCGACTTCGCGGCCACGTGCCCTGGCAAGGCAGGACCCGTGAAGTGGATCGACCACGAGACCACGGACGCCTATGGCAAGGTCGATATGAACGCCACGCTGGGCAAGGCCAGCGGCGTGATCGGTTACGCCGCGGCCGAGTTCATTGCTTCGGCCGGGCGGCCGGCCGAGATGCGAATCACCTCGGTCAACGCCAACAAGGTCTGGCTCAACGGCAAGCTGCTCGCGCAAAACAAGATCTATCACGCCGGCGAGACGTTCGACCAATACATCACCCGCGGCAAGCTGAAACCGGGCAAGAACCTGATTCTGGTCAAACTCTGCCAGAACACCATGAAAGAAACGTGGGCGCAGGATTGGGAGTTCCAATTCCGCGTCTGCGACGAAGTGGGCACGGCCATCCTCTCGCAGGATCGGACGGCCGCCGTGAATACCAAATTGCCTAGTAAACAGGGCAGCTAGGTGATGGGGGGCGGGCGTCTCGCCCGCCTCGTTGCGAGCGTTCGCGGCGGGCGAGACGCCCGCCCCCCAAAACAGACCATTGCACTCGAAAACGACTCAATCAAGCGAAACCCAATCAGGATTTCCCATGACCGCGACGACCATTCGATCTCTTGTCGCCACGTTCGCCGTTGCCATGTTCGCCGGCGCCGATTGGCCGCACTTCCGTGGCGCCGACAACACGGGCGCTGCGCCCACGGCCCGCTTGCCCGTCGGCTGGTCGGCCGGCAAGATTGCAAAAGCCAGTGATGCCAAAGGCAGCGACGCCAAGAAGGGTGACACGAAGGAAGGCAAGATCGACGCGAAAAAAGAAAGCAGCACCGAAGGCGACGCCAAGCCGCACAACATCGCCTGGAAAGCGCCGCTGGTCGGGCGCGGCGTCTCGAGCCCGATCGTCGTCGACGGCCGCGTCATCGTCACGGCCTCGAGCGGCTTCCGCCAGGATCGCTTGCACGTGCTGTGCTATAGCGCGACCACTGGCGAGCAGCTTTGGGAACGGCAGTTCTGGGCCACCGGCCGCACGCTTTGCCACCCCACCAGCGCCGTGGCCGCGAACACCCCCACCAGCGATGGCAAGCAAATCTACGCGTTGTTTTCCTCGAACGATCTGGTCTGTCTCGATCTGGACGGAAACCTGCGTTGGTATCGCGGGCTAACCCACGACTTTCCCACGGCGGCCAACGATGTCGGCATGTCGAGCTCGCCACTCGTGATCGGCGACACGGTTGTCGTGCAGATCGAAAACAAGGGCGACTCGTTCGCCGCGGGCCTCGACACGGCCACCGGGCAGACGCGCTGGAAACAGGCGCGGCAGCAAGAAATGAATTGGGTCTCGCCGGCGCTGCTGCCCGGCAAGACTCGCGAAGAGGATCTCGTGCTCTTGCAATCGCCCGAGCGGTTCTCCGCCCATCGACCGTCGACGGGCGAAGAGGTCTGGTCGCACCCGGCGAAGTGTTCGTCGATTCCGTCGGCGGTTGCCAGCGGAGGAGTTGTCTACGTGCCGGCAGGCGGTCTCACGGCCATGCGATACCAGCGATCGGGCACGGAGCCGATGGAAAGTCCCACCAAGTCTCTCTGGACGTCGAATATCTTGTCCCCCGGCCAGGCCAGCCCCGTCGTCTATCGCGGCCGCGTGTACGCACTCAACGGCGCGAATGTGCTGCTCTGCGGCGACGCCGCGACCGGTGAGGTCTTGTGGAAGCTGAGACTGAAGGGACCGTTCTGGGCGACGCCTGTCGCCGCCGGCGAGCATTTGTACTTTTTCAACCAGGAAGGAATCGGGCAGGTCGTTCGCTTAGGTCAGGAGGGAACGCTCGTTGGCGAGAACGAATTGGGTGAACCCATCCTCGGCTCGCCCGCGGTCGATGACGACGGCCTCTACGTCCGCAGCGACGCTCATTTATGGAAGATCTCGGAGCGGTAGGGCAGGTGTCTGGAACCGTTGGCTAGCAAGCGTCTTCCACGCGGCTTCGCGCCGACAGCCAACGGTTCCTGACACCCTGCTGGGCGACGTGCATGGCCTTGCTATCAGGCGATTTCAAGGGTGTCAGGAACCGTTGACCCTTTCGTCAATTGCAATGGTGCGCGGTTTGGGGTCAACGGTTCCAGGCACCTTCGAATCGCACCAATCAAAGCAAGATCGTGAATCCCCCGCCCGCAACGATTGAGATTCAGCCGACAGGTCCGCTGCACGCCAGCATGCGCCCGCCGGGCTCGAAGAGCATCACCAATCGGGCCTTGGTCTGCGCGGCACTCGCGCGGGGAAAATCGCTGCTCCGCGGCGCGCTCGACAGCGACGATACGCAAGTACTCGTCGAATCGCTCCGCCGGCTGGGGATTGGCGTCGCAGTCGATGTCGCGGCAGGCACCATCGCGGTCGATGGTTGCGATGGCAGCATTCCTTCTGCCCGTGCCGACCTCTTCGTGGGCAATAGCGGCACGACCGTTCGCTTCTTGACGGCCTTGGCGACTCTCGGACACGGCGCCATTCGCCTCGACGGAACGCCGCGGATGCGCGAGCGCCCCATCGGAGATCTGCTCGATGCACTGGGGCAACTTGGGGCCGATGCGAAGAGCGAACTTGGCGGCGGCTGTCCGCCGGTCCTCGTGAAGGCGCATGGTCTGCCTGGCGGAACGGCGACCATCCGTGGCGATATCTCCAGCCAGTTTCTCAGCGCGCTATTGATGGCCGCACCCTATGCCCAGCACGGCGCCGAGTTGCGTGTCGAGGGGCCACTCGTCTCGCAGCCCTATGTCCGCATGACGCGCGACGTGATGGCCGCGTTTGGTGTGGCCATTGAGCTGAGCGACCTGCGCCGGCTGATCGTACCCGCGGGCGTTTATTACAAGGCGTGTGAGTACGCAATCGAACCCGACGCTTCGGCGGCCAGTTATTTCTTCGCCGCGGCGGCGATCACCGGCGGCGAGATCACGGTCGAAGGGCTTTCGCGCGACAGCCTGCAGGGGGATGTCGCGTTTGTGGACGTGCTCGCGCAAATGGGCTGTGAAGTTCGCGACGCCGCCGATTCCGTGACGGTCGCCGGTCGGCCGCTTGCCGGCGTCGCGGTCGACATGAACGCCATCAGCGATACCGTGCAGACACTGGCCGCGGTGGCTTTGTTCGCCCAAGGACCGACGACAATCACCGGAGTGGCCCACATCCGTCATAAAGAAACCGACCGCCTGACGGCGCTAGCGACCGAGCTGCGCAAGTTGGGCGCGGAAGTCGACGAACGTGACGATGGTCTGCGCATTACGCCTCGGCCTCTGCATGGGGCCGAGATCGACACCTACGACGACCACCGCATGGCCATGAGCCTGGCGCTGGTGGGGCTGGCAGTCCCGGGCGTCGTCATCCGCGATCCCGGCTGCACGCGCAAGACGTATCCAAAGTTCTTCGACGATCTGGCTGCACTTTCCGGAATGGGTGGCACGCCCTGAGCGAAGCGAAGGGCGTGGAGAATGGACTAATGGCTCCGCGCGATACGGTTGATGCGGTTGCGGCCGGTCTCCTGACCGTGCCGCCTGGAGCTACGCGCGCGTTCAGCGAGGGTAAGCCCGGCGACGCGCCACAGCCTGCAGTAGTTCATCGGCACGGCGCATCAGGGCTGACTCGGTCAGCGAGGCGGTGCCCGGCGCGCCTTCGACGTCGCTCGCCGTGAGGTGTCCGTTGCAGTGCTGGCACACCAATTGCCGGCCTAGGTACTCCACGCGAATGTGCAAGGAGCGACCGCAGGTAGGGCACTCTTGTTGGAAGTACGTTGACTTCGGCATCGCGGTATCTCCTTCTACCGATTGCCCGTTTGAATTCCAACCGCTTATCGTATGCGATTGGTTTCGACGATTCAACAAAATTGGCAACATCTTTGCTTGCACCGCCTGAAAACTCGCCCAGGTAATTGAGGAAAAATGGTCAATCTGTAGACGACCATGCCAGTCGAATGGTTCGCGCCGGCAAACTTGATGGGGTCGTAACGCAAGCCCCCCCCACTTGGGTCACGTCCAGAGCCGCATGCTTACCCATGCTGGCGCGGGTTCCAGATCGTGCAGCGCTTGCCGCACAAGTGTTCTGTACGCACAGGGAAAAGTCGCTTCCCAATTCAATTTCACAACCGCTTCACCGGATAAAGCAGATGCCGGGATAAGCGAGCGTAATGGAACGATCTCCCGCGCAACCCATCAGCCCAGACCCCATCAGCCCAGTCGAATATGTTCGACCCGGTTCGCGACCATCCATTCCAACCAGGTCTCGTGCTCCTCGGAAAGCTCGACTTCCGTTTGGTTCTCGCTATCCAGGGGCGAGACGATGTGCATCACGCCTTCGTCGAGCCAGGAGCGCGCGCTGGCCTGCTGCACCCAGTATTCGCCCTCGCTAAGCTGCGGAACGCCCGGGTCGCCCGGTACGCTCATGAAATACACAACTTCATGGCGGAATCGATCCGACACCGTTAATGGCGGAATCTCGGGTCGGCCGACGGCGTACACCTTGGTTGACATGATCTTTCCCGTTGTGGGCCCGTTGTTGGCTCGTAGGCAATCGAGTCGCGGCGTGAAACGATGTGACCTCAAAACTTCAACAAAAACGGTAGGTTCGATGCAACCGGCAAACTAACACATTCGCGCCGCGCAGACCAAGGGGCGAATCGGACGGGCGCGACTTTCCCCTCGTCGGCGCGGTCCTGGGTGAGTTTCAGGCGACGATTTCGAGCTAGATTTGACTGCGGTCCACCGCGGTGCGCGGGGGGCCACCACGCGAACAGAAGTTAAGGGAGAGCGAACGAATGAATGCTCCATCGATCCGCATGCTCCGCGGAGCCATCGCCACCGCCTTCATCGTCAGTTTTCAGTTTGGCGCCGCGACGACCGCTTCGCGCGCCTTGGCCGCTGATTCGCCGAAGCTCCCGCCCTACACGAGCGTGCGGAAGGCCGTGCGCGAGTACTTCGCGGCGCAGCCCGGCTACCAGCGGCGCGACATCATCTCGCAGCGCAACGCCACGGCCGTCTTCGCCGATCTGGAAAAACTCGGTTGGAAAGTCGCCGATCGCCGCGAGATCTTCGACCGCGTGCCGGCCGACGACGAACTGCTGGTCCGCGAGCTGCGCACGTCCGCCGGACGCAAGTTCATGCGGCAGATGGACCGCTACCCCGACGCCTACGATCGGCTCGATCGATTGTCGAAAATGCCACAAGGCACCAGCACGCTCAAGCGACTGGTCGCCGGGCCCGATGGATATAAGTTGATCGAGTATCTCACCACGGCTTCGGGCGGCAAGGAAATGGGCAAGATGCTTTCCAACACGCCCCGCGGACGTGGGTTCAATCGCTCGACTGATCGAATCTACACGCAGCGATTGCTGCTGGCGGCGCTCAAAGCCAGCTACAAAGAAGCCGGCGGCGTGATCCCAGCCGACGTCGAGCAGCGCGAGCAGGCCGAAGCCGCTTGGTAACATGCGCGATGGCGTAAGGCGGTCTTAGGAACCGCGCATGAGAATAACCTGTTCAATTTGCCACGGATTGAACCTAGCGCGGCATCGGAACCAATGAAAAGGGGTCGGCGAGTCGTTGTCGGAGACGGTCCTGCGCTCGGCCGCGATGCGCCGGCGACAATGAATCCCGACCCCCTCGGCATCCATCAAAATCCGCGCAAGCCGCGTGTAAATTCAACGTTTGTAGTACGGACGAAGAAATCCACAAAGAACACGAAGGACACAAAGACGACGGACACGAACGCTTTCCCTTTGTGCCCTTTGTGGTTCTCTTCGTCCGTGTTTGATCCGTGGCTACAAAACTGCTCGAGTTATTTCGGTACGATCCCTTACCGTCGCCGTCTCGCCGATTCGATGAGCGCCGCTTGCAGGGGCAGCTTGCTGAACCCGTCTTTCTCCTGCACGCGCAGCTGCGCGATGCGATCGACGACATCCATGCCTTCGGTGATTTCACCGAAGACGCAGTAGCCAAAGTTCTCGGGCTCGGGACCGCGATGGTCCAGCGATGGATTGTCTGCCACGTTGACGAAGAACTGGCTCGTCGAGCTGTCGATCGTATCGAGCTGCCGAGCCATGGCAATCGCGCCGCGGCGGTTTTTCAGGCCATTGTCGGCCTCATTGCGAATCGTGTAACGGGCCTTTTTCTCCGACAGGTCCTGCCGGTAGCTTCCTCCCAGCACCACGTAGCCGGCTTCGACTTCGTGGAAGATCGTCTCGTTGTATTGCCCACTTTGTACGAGATCGAGAAAGTTGGCGACCGTCGCCGGCGCATGCTCGGCGTCGAGCTTCACCGTGATATTGCCCAGCGACGTGCGCAGCACGACCAGCGGAAATGGCTCGGCTGCCCGGGCCGCTTCCGCCGTGGGAACCAGCCGCGGCGCGTCCTTGGCCGCTTGTTGACGGGCATCCTCCTCGGACGTCTGCGCGCTGCCGGCAGCGCCGCAGCCGGCCAAGGCACAGCACGCCGCCAAGCACATCATGCCGCCATAGAGCGCCCGCATGTCGATCTCCCTGAAATGAATTGACGACCGCGAAATAAAAACGTGTACTCTCGGGCGGCACGCACTGAGACCAGCCTTTCGACATCCCCCAACACCCCGCCCGCAGGCGAGGGGCGGCATCATCCGCATATTGCTCGAATGGTGCAATGTCGCTTGGATGCGGCAATCTGCAATTCAGGCAGTCCGGGAAAGCTGGCGAAGTGGCATGGGCCGAAGTCTCTGGTACAATGGGCCCATTGAAGTCGTGCCTTTGCCAGGGGTCAGTTCGCCAAGTCTCCTCACCACGCCGGAGCCGGCAATTCCGTGTCCAGTCGCTGGTACAACGTCGCCGTGGCGGTGCTTTGGCTGGCCACGATGGGGTGGCTGCTCAAAGCGAAAATCCTGCCTCCGTTGATGGTCGGCGAGCCGCCCAGTTACCGCACCATTCTCCAAGCCGATGACGACCTCGCGGCGCCCGTCTCGTGGAACATCGAGCTCAACGGCCAGCCGCTCGGCTGGGCAACCTCCCGAATTCGCCAGCACGCAGACGGCATTGGCGAGATCCACAGCCGCGTCCATTTGAGCCGATTGCCGCTGGCCGAGCTCACGCCGGCCTGGATGAGCTCGTTCGTCAAGCTGTTAGAGGGCGATCGCGGCGAGACGGAAACAATCATCGCCATGGAATCCATCAACGTCGTCGAGATCGACCCCTTAGGGCGGTTGATCGGCTTTCGATCGCAGACGCTGTTGGGTCCAGCGCCGGCCACCGCCGACGCGCCGCAGTCCTCCGGCTTGCTCATGAACATCTCGATCCGGGGCGTGATGGACGGCGACCAACTCTCGATTGTCGTCAAGTCGGGCGAGTTCGAGTACGCCACCAAGGTGACGGTGCCGCCCGACGCGCTGATGGGCGATGCTCTTTCGCCCCAGACGCGCTTGCCGAACCTGCGCGTCGGCCAGACGTGGACGGTTCCGGTCTACAGTCCTTTCCGCCCGCCTACCAGCCCGCTAGACATTCTGCACGCCACGGTCGAGCGCAGCGACCCGATCGTTTGGAGCGATCGGGTCGTGCCCGCGCTGCTGGTTGTTTATCGAGACGATCCGGGATCGGGATTGACCAGCAAGCAAGCGGCGCGCGGCCAGGTTTGGGTCGATCGCTCGGGCACGGTGTTAAAGCAAGAGGTGTCGTTGCTCACGTCAAAATTGACGTTCGTGCGCCGCTCGGCGGATGAGGCGATCGATCCCCAGACGCTGCCCGACGGCGACGCCGTGAAATGGCGATCGCGTTTCTCGAAGGAGAACTCGCGCAAGTTTCACAGGCGAAATCGCGGCACGAGCATGCGCAAATCTCTCTGACCTCCATCGCAATCGAATCGTACAACGGCCCGACCACATCTACGGCGTCCCAGGATGATTGAGTTTCAACACGTGAGCCGCAGTTACGGGCGCAAGCTTGCGGTCGACGGGCTCGACTTGGTCGTCCCCAGCGGCGAATTGTTCGCTTTCCTGGGCCCCAACGGCGCTGGCAAGACCACTACGATAAAAATGCTGGTGGGCTTGTTGCGGCCCGGGGCGGGAACGATTCGCGTCTGCGGCTACGATGTGGTGAGCGAAAGCCGGCAGGCCAACCAGCGGCTCGGCTTCGTCCCCGATGAGCCTTACTTGTACGACAAGCTCTCGGGCCGAGAGTTCCTGCAATTCGTCTCCGGCATGTACGGCATTGCCACCCGCACGGCCGCCGACCGCATCGCCCGCGAGATCGCCCGCTTTGAGCTGGCCGACTTCGTCGACGAGCTGACCGAAAGCTACTCGCACGGAATGAAGCAACGGGTCGTGTTTGCTTCGGCCATGCTGCACGACCCCGAAGTGCTGGTGCTCGACGAGCCGACGGTCGGCCTCGATCCGCGCAGCGTGCGGCTGGTGAAGAACATGCTCCGCGAGAAAGCGGCCGCCGGGACGACGATCTTCATGTCGACGCATTCGCTGGGCATCGCCGAGGAGATTGCCGACCGCATCGGCATCGTCAATCACGGCCGCCTGCGCTGCGTCGGCACGCTCGACGAGCTGCGCACACAACACCTGCTCGACAAATCGAATCTGGAACAACTCTTCCTGGAAGTCACCGCGAACCAGAACGAGGCGGTTTAAGAAGCGAAATGGGTCCGCGCGCCAAGTAGCCAGTTGAAGAACAATTGATCGGCGCGAGACTCTGTGAGCCACTGGCTTTGCCAGTGCTTATGAATCGTGAAGACACTGGCAGAGCCAGTGGCGCCCAGCGTCGAGCAGTTTTTCGACGGAGTCGCCAGGTGTTCGGTTGACCCTGCGGGGGGTCGGATTGTTCGGTTGTTGTGCAACTATTCACACGCTTTGCGTCGCGGTTCGGGGTCGCAGCAACCACGAATCGCGCCGGGAGCATCGCACACAAGGATTTCGACCCATGACCGTAGCTATTGCGCGCTTCCTCCGATTTGTCGTTCGTAAACCGTCTGCGATCGCAGTTTCTGGCCTGCTCGCGCTGCTTCTCATTGGCGTTGCATCGCGCCCGCTTCTTGCACAGGTGCGCGACGTCGAACATGTCGTCATCGTTGGCTGCGACGGATTAAGCCCCTCGGGCATTGGTCAGGCCAAGACGCCCGTGATGAGCCGCATGATGAAGGAGGGGGCCTGGACGATGCACGCCCGGGCCGTCATGCCGACCAGCAGCAGTTCGAACTGGGCGTCGATGATCATGGGCGCGGGGCCGGAGCAGCACGGCATCACGTCGAACGACTGGGAGCGCGACAAGTTCGAGATCGCGCCGACCACGAAGGGGCCCGAGGGTATTTTTCCCACGATCTTCGGCCAGATCCGCGCCGCTCGCCCGCAGGCCGGGATCGCTTGTTTTTATGACTGGGACGGATTCGGCCGGCTCGTCGAGCAGAAAGCATGCGATGCGATCGAGAACGCCGATGGACCGCTGGATGCCACGCGCCGCGCGGTGGCTTACTTCGCCGCCAAGAAGCCGACATTCACGTTCGTGCATCTCGATCACGTCGATCATGCAGGCCACGCGCACGGCTGGGGAAGCCCCGAGTACGTGCAGGCGGTCGAGGAAGCGGATCGATTGCTCGGCGAGATCTTCAAGGGCCTCGAACAGGCTGGCATGCTCGCGAAGACCATCGTGCTGGTGACCTCCGACCACGGCGGCATCAACAAAGGGCACGGCGGATCGACGATGGCCGAGATCGAGATTCCCTGGATCATCCGCGGGCCCGGCATCGCCGCCGGCCACGAAATCCGCGAGCCGGTGAATACCGTCGACACGGCCGCGACCGTGGCCCACATCTTCGGTCTGACGCCGCCCGAGTGCTGGATCGGGCGGCCGGTACGGGGGGCGTTCGCGGCTGCCGAAACCGTCAAATAATTGGATCGCGTACGTGCTCAACGCGAATACGAAATGCGGCTGCATATGCGTAGTCGAATACCGCGACTTAGGTACCGCGCATATTGGCGAATTCGTGTCACGTGATTGCGCTAGATTCGTTCGACGATGTCCATCGACACCAGAGCCTGTAAACCGTTCCCCAGGCAACTAGAAGTAGAATCATCCACGGCCAGGCGAGACGCGATTTTCCGACAATCTTAAATGCCTTTACCAAGTCGCCGGAACGCATATCGCGGACTTCGATGCGACTGTCGTATCCACCGCAAGCCAACAAGGTCCCATCGGGAGAAAAGACAACGGCGCTAGCCGGTTTGTTCGAGATGACGCTGCTCGTCCAGTTTCCGTCATTTAAACGAAATACTCGGACGCAGTCGAAAGTTGCCAATGCCAGCGAGCGACTGTCTGTCGAGAACTCGATGTCGGTGCAATGCAAGCTGTCGCGCGTGTCATCGATTAATACTTGCGGTCTTGTACCCTCATCGATGCTGGACGTCCAAACGGCTGAATCGGTGGCGACACACGCCATCTTGCTGTTGGGTGACAATCGCGCCCCGACACAATCTTGGTGATTGTGGAACGCCTTGGGCGGCTCAAAGTCGCCCAGGCGTACGTTCTGATCGACATCCCAGAGTTCAACGCCATTCGCCACCTCAAGGAGTCTGTCGCCCCGAGTTGAAAGGCTCATCTGTGGAACTGGAGATTGCAGCGGACGAGTTAGAATTGCCTTCCCCGAGCTCAATTCAAAGACTTGAACGCGTATCCCGCCACCAACGATTCTCGATCCATCGTACGAGAATTGCGCGTCGAAGGGCCACGCGCTTCGGACGTCCACAGGTACCGAGCGTGTAAAAATCTGATCGTTTATGTCGAACAAACGAACATCGTGCCCGTCCCAATCCAGCACCGCCAAGCACGCCGATTGCCACTGGAATTGAAGCATCGTGTGAGGCAAGAAGCAGGGGCCTTGGTTTCCCAGCCGCATTTCCTGCTCGACAAGTAGCCGATCGCTGGGATCGTCGATCTGAATGATTTCGATCGTGCGGCAAACGTCGGCTTTGTAACCCTTCAATGGGACTTGTGCGTCGCGCCAGTTGTACATGCCAACCGCAAGCGACTTGCCACCTGGAGAAAAGCTCAAGTCACAAACAACTTGCCCCTGTTCGCCACAGCCGCCGACACTCGGCAAGAGCATGAGAATGGCAACCAACACGGTTGCCATGAGAAGTTCGCGCAGTCCAAAACGGATTCGCACGCCACGATCATTCGGCGCCATCGATTGGCTCTTTCCAGAAGGCGTGAGTGCGAATCCCGGACGGGCGGACAATTCCTCTGTCCAGGTTCAAACCATCGGCCAGCGGACGAACTCTAGCGACAATCAGCGGGCCTGAACGTCGGCGAAGAATTTGCGCAGGCCTTCGTCGTCGTACTCGGTGAAGTCGCCACTGCGAAGCTGTCGCGTCCCTTCGTCGATGTGCTCCAAGAGCTGGCGACGGCGCTTGAGCAGTTGCAAGGCGTCGTCGAGAACCTCGCCGCGGGTCTGGTAAACACCGCTGGCAATCACGCTCTGGATGAATTGCTCGCTCTCGGGCGATAGGTCGGCGTTCATGCTGTAACCCTTCGTGTCATCCTCGTTTATGTACGATACATCGTCGCGTCGAGAGCGTCAAACTTTGGTCGCCAGGGTCCCAATCGCAATTGGCGCGCGGCAATCTCGATGCGCGAAAGCAAGTGAAGAATCGCCAGCTTTTCCCTAGCCCAGGCATTCATGCCTGGGACGATGCGCCCCACGCGAGTTGTCGTCATGTCGGGAACCGTTCGTCGCCAGCGAACAAACCCGTGGTAAGCGGGTTGTCGACGAACGGTTCCCGACACGTACAACAGCGAAGCTGCCGGCCGATCCCCAGGCGTAAACGCCTGGGCTGGGGAAAAGGTTGCCCTGCGGCGAGTACACACACGGCCACACAAAGAACGATTTGCACCCTGGTCGTTATCGAAGCTCTGCCTTTTTTGCACCTTTTATTGCGTCGCGCCCAGCGGGTAGGCATGCAGAGCATTGAGGCGTATATTGGCGTGCCTGCGGGTGTGCCCATCTCGGTGAACTGACCCAACGCGAGCAGCGATGAAAAAGTGGGACGTGGTGGCCATTGTCGGGGTCGGGCTGATCGGCGGTTCGATCGGCATCGACCTGCTGCGGGGGCGGCTGGCGCGTGAAGTCGTCGGCATCGGCCGGCGTGCGGCGAGCCTGAATGCGGCCCGGCGAGTGGGCGCGGTCACGCGAACCACGCTTGACCTGGCCCGCGGCGTCGCCCAGGCGGATTTGGTCATCGTTTGTACGCCCGTCGGTCGGATCGTCGACGACGTGCTGGCCGTGGCCGCCGCTTGCCCCGAGAACACGTTGATCACGGACGTGGGCAGCACGAAGTTCGAGATCGTGACCGAGCTCGCGAAGAAGTTGCCGCCTACGGTGTGGTTCGTCGGAAGTCACCCCTTGGCCGGCGGCGAGCAAACGGGGGCCGCCGCGGCCGTGCGGAACCTGTTTCGAGATCGCGTCGTTGTCGTCACGCCTACGGCCACGGCAACTTCAATACATATAGCCGGGTTTGAATCATTCGACTCGCGTACAATCCAAGCAGACACGAAAGCCATCAGCGCCTTTTGGAAGTCGCTGGGTGCGCGGGTCGTGTGCATGTCGGCCGAGGAGCACGATCGCAAGCTGGCCGCCAGCAGCCATCTGCCACACCTGGCGGCGTCGGCGCTGGCCGCCGCGACGCCGCGCGACTGCCTGGCCCTCACGGCCGGCGGATTCGCCGACACCACGCGCGTGGCCGCGGGCGATCCCAGTCTGTGGCGGCAGATATTCTTGAGCAATCGCGGCAACGTGCTCGCAGCGTTAGGAAAGTTAGAAGGTGTGCTGGCCTCGCTGCGGCGAGCGCTCGAATCCAACGACGCGGCGGAAATGGAACGAATTCTTACGGAGGCGAAACGCAACCGCGATGCTCTGGGAAGTTGACATCTATCCGATCGCCGGGCAGCCCGATCTCGAAGCAGCCCGCGTAATGGCCGACGCCGTCGATCTGGGTCTGCCGCGTGCGCTGGAAGTTTCGGCCGCGCGAGGCTATCTGATCGAAGGAAAGTTGGATCGCGCGCAGGTGGACCGCATTGTCGGCGATCTGCTGTTGGACTCGGTCGTCGAACGGGCGATTGTCGGCCGTGTGGGCGAGGCGTCGCTCAGTGCGCCGCCCGCCGGACGCGATCGACTCGTACACGTGTTGCCCAAGCCGGGCGTCATGGATCCCGTGGCGCAAAGTGCGCTGTCGGCGATTGCCGCCTTGGGCATTGAGGCCGACGCCGTGCGGACGCTCAAGAAGTTCTGGCTGCGCGGCCTTTCCGACGAGCAGCTTGCCCGGCTGTGCGGAAAGATTTTGGCCAACGACGCGATCGAGCAGGTCGTCGTCGGGCCGCTGGCGTTCGAGAAGCTCGAAGTCGGATCGTCGTATGAGTTTCAACTGCGGCATGTGGCGATGGCCGACCTCGATGACGCGGCACTCATGCGGCTCAGCCGGCAGGGGCAGCTTTATCTGAGCCTGGAAGAAATGCGGACGATCCAGGCCCATTTCCGCGGGCAGTCGCGCGAGCCGACCGACGTGGAGCTCGAGACGATCGCGCAAACCTGGAGCGAGCACTGCAGCCACAAAACGCTGGCCGGCGCGATTTCGTATCACGACGAAGCGGGCCAGAAGAAGTTCTCGAACATGCTCAAGGAAACGATCTTCGCCGCCACGACGGAAATCCGCCGCATGCTGGGGGCGGACGACTGGTGCGTGAGCGTCTTCGAGGACAATGCCGGCGTCGTTCGCTTCGATGAGCAGCATCACGTCGTGTTCAAGGTCGAGACGCACAACCATCCCTCGGCGCTGGAGCCTTACGGCGGGGCGAATACGGGGCTAGGTGGCGTCATTCGCGATCCGTTGGGCACGGGACTGGGCGCCAAGCCGGTCTGCAATACCGACGTGTTCTGCTTCGCTCCGCCCGACACGCCGGCCGATCAGCTTCCGCCGGGCGTGCTGCACCCCAAGCGCGTCGCCAAGGGAGTTGTCTCGGGCGTGCGGGATTACGGCAACCGGATGGGCATTCCCACGGTGAACGGCGCCGTCTATTTCGACTCGCGCTACCTGGGCAATCCGCTCGTGTATTGTGGCAACGTCGGATTGCTGCCGGTCGACAAGACGCACAAAGCGCCGCAGCCAGGCGATTCGATCGTGGCCGTTGGCGGTCGCACGGGGCGCGACGGAATTCATGGCGCGACGTTCAGTTCGGCCGAGTTGACCAGCGAGAGCGATCAGATCTCGGGCGGCGCGGTGCAGATCGGCAACGCGATTACCGAGAAGATGCTGTTGGATGTGATTCTGGCGGCACGCGACCGCGGACTTTATACGGCGATCACCGATTGCGGCGCGGGTGGATTTTCGAGCGCGGTCGGCGAGATGGGTGAGAAGATTGGGGCCGAAGTGTGGCTCGATCGCGTGCCGCTGAAATACGAGGGCCTTTCGTACTGCGAAATCTGGATCTCGGAAGCCCAGGAGCGGATGATTCTGGCCGTGCGGCCCGAGCATCTGGATGAGTTCACGGCCCTCTGTGCTTCGGAAGGAGTCGAGGCCACGGAGATCGGCCGCTTCGTGCCGACGGGCCGCCTGCAGTTGCGTTATGGCGGCGTGCAAGTGGCCGACTTGAGCATGGAGTTTTTGCACGGCGGCCGGCCCGACGTCGTTCGCGAAGCGATCTACGCGCCCCCCGCGCCGACCGCGCAGCCGCTGCCCGACAAATACAATTGGGACTACACCGACGAACTGCTGCGGATCCTGGGCTCGCTCAATGTGTGCAGCAAGGAATGGATCATCCGCCAGTACGATCACGAGGTACAAGGCGGCAGCGTGATCAAGCCTTTGGTGGGCATCGCGAACGATGGGCCTGGCGATGCGGCCGTGGTGCGGCCGGTGCTGGAGTCGCAGCGCGGCATTGTCGTCTCGTGCGGCATGAATCCGCGGTATGGCGATTTCGATGCCTACGACATGGCCGCTAGCGCGATCGACGAAGCGGTGCGAAATTGCATCGCGGTGGGCGCCGATCCGCGGCGGATCGCCATTCTCGATAATTTCTGCTGGGGCGATTGCCAACGGCCCGAGACGCTGGGCTCGCTGGTGCGCGCGGCGCTGGCCTGCCGCGATCTGGCCATCGCGCTGGGCACGCCGTTCATCAGCGGCAAGGACAGCCTGAACAACGAATTCCGTTACCAGGACGCCGACGGCGTCTCGCGGTCGATTGCGATTCCGCCCTCGCTTCTGATTAGTGCGCTGGGACAAATCGCCGACGTGCGACGGGCCGTGACGATGGACCTGAAGGAAGCTGGCAACTTCCTCTATCAGGTCGGACTGACCAAGAACGAGCTCGGCGGCTCGCACTTCGCGCTAGTGCAATCGCTCGCGGGTGGGCAGGTTCCGCAGGTCGATGTCGAAGTAGCCAAGCGCACGTTCGCCGCGCTGCACCAAGCT
>Ga0163144_10001614_pt1 | contig 52838 bp, 41 predicted proteins | sample OliLak19BULKMAT1_FD_123175 | JGI IMG/M metagenome (GOLD analysis project Ga0163144, IMG submission 123175) | Freshwater microbial mat bacterial communities from Lake Vanda, McMurdo Dry Valleys, Antarctica - Oligotrophic Lake LV.19.BULKMAT1 | ecosystem: Environmental > Aquatic > Freshwater >... | reverse complement strand
GCGGCGCGGCCGATGGTCTGCACGAGGGAGGTTTCCGAGCGCAGGAAGCCCTCCTTGTCGGCGTCGAGGATGCCGACGAAGGCGCATTCCGGAATGTCGAGGCCCTCGCGCAGCAGGTTGATGCCGACGAGGACATCGAACACGCCGAGACGCAGGTCGCGGATAATCTCGATCCGCTCGATCGTGTCGATGTCGGAGTGCATGTAGCGCACGCGCACGCCGTTCTCGTGCAAAAAGTCGGTCAGGTTTTCCGACATCTTTTTCGTCAGTGTCGTGATCAGTGAGCGGAAGCCCAGCGCGGCGACGGCCTTCACCTCGGCCATCACGTCATCGACCTGGTTTGCGCCGTCCGTCGAGACGGGGCGCACCTCGACCGGCGGGTCGATCAGCCCGGTGGGGCGGATGACCTGTTCGGTGAAGACGCCGCCCGTGCGCTCCAGTTCCCATTTGCCGGGGGTGGCGGAGACGTGGACGGTCTGCGGGCGCATGGCGTCCCATTCCTCGAACTTGAGGGGGCGGTTGTCGATGCAGGAGGGCAGGCGGAAGCCGTATTCGGCGAGCGTGGACTTGCGCGAAAAGTCGCCTTTGAACATCGCGCCGATCTGCGGGATCGTCTGGTGCGACTCGTCGGTGAAGACGAGGGCGTTCTGGGGCAGGTATTCGAACAGGGTCGGCGGCGGCTCGCCGGGCTTGCGGCCGGTGAGGTAGCGCGAATAGTTCTCGATGCCGTTGCACGAGCCGGTGGCCGCCATCATCTCGATGTCATACTGGCAGCGCTGGGAAATGCGCTGGGCCTCGATCAGCTTCCCGTGCTTTTCGAAATGCGCGATGGTGGCTTTCAGTTCCTGCTTGATGGATTCCACCGCCTGGGTCAGCGTCGGGCGCGGCGTCACATAGTGGCTGTTCGCATAGATCTTGATGGCGGGCAGTTTCTTCAGTGTACGCCCCGTCAGCGGATCGAATTCGACGATGGATTCCAGCTCGTCGCCGAAGAAGGACAGCTTCCAGGCGCGGTCCTCATAGTGGGCGGGGAAGATGTCCAGCACGTCGCCCTTCAGCCGGAAGGTGCCGCGCCCGAAGGCCACATCATTGCGCGTGTACTGATTGGCGACAAGCCGCTCGGCCACGGCGCGCGGGTCGATGCGCTCGCCCGCGTTCAGCGTGAAGGTCATCGAGGTGTAGGACTCGACCGAGCCGATACCATAGAGGCAGGACACGGAGGCGACGATGATCACGTCATCGCGCTCCAGGATGGCGCGGGTGGCGGAGTGGCGCATCCGGTCGATGGCCTCGTTGATCGAGCTTTCCTTCTCGATATAAAGGTCCGCCCGCGGAACATAGGCTTCCGGCTGGTAATAGTCGTAATAGGAAACGAAATACTCCACCGCATTGTCCGGGAAGAAGGATTTGAACTCGCCGTAAAGCTGCGCCGCCAGCGTCTTGTTCGGCGCGAGGATCAGCGCGGGGCGCTGCGTCGCCTCGATGATCTTGGCCATCGTGAAGGTTTTGCCCGTGCCCGTCGCGCCGAGCAGCACCTGGTCGCGCTCGCCGCCGGCGATGCCCTCCACGAGCTCCGGGATGGCGGTGACCTGGTCGCCGGCCGGCTCATAGTCCGCCTGCACGCGAAACCGCCGCCCGCCTTCGAGCTTGACCCAGCCGCGATCCGGCCGGTGGGGCGTCCACTGGTCGGACGGCAAGGCGCCGGCGGCGTCCATCGCGAAGCCGTCAAAGCTGAAGGCAGCGGAGGCGTCGGCGACGCCGCGGGCGGGGGGACGGGAGGGGCGGGCCATGGGCGAAGGATATGGGCGGCGCGGGGGGCGGTGTCCAGAGTATTCTTGTTTTGTTCGGCAGGCGAAGCTAGCCTGCTGACAGGAGATGTCAGGAGGAGGAAGCCGCCATGCCGAAGGTGAGCCCTGCGCGGGTGTTCGCGTACAGCTTTGCGAGCATCCACGCGCTCTATGTGACCAAGGTGGAGCGCAAGGGGCGTGACCGGGCCGAGCTGGACGAAGTGATCCGGTGGCACACCGGCTATACGCAGACGCAGCTGGACGCGCAGATTGCGGTGGGCGTCGACCTGGAGACGTTCTTTGCCGAGGCGCCGGCGCTGAACCCCGCGCGGGCCCTGATCACCGGCGTCATCTGCGGCGTGCGCGTGGAAGACATCGAAGGCCCCCTGATGCGCGAGATCCGCTACATGGACAAACTCGTGGACGAACTCGCAAAGGGCAAGGCAATGGGGAAGATTTTGAGGGGGTAGGAGTTAGGCGGGCTCCAGCTGGTCTTTGTCTTCGTCTTCATCGAATTCAGCTGATTGTTCTGACATTGAACGTTGTCCGCCAAGCCTGGCGGCCAATGCTGCTTCGACGAGTGGCACTGCTCGCGCTGCGCGCGCGGCGCCTTCCTGCGCACCATCTTCTTCGGCGCAGAGCTTGAGAAGGTCCAGCGCGCGGCCGTGGATGTTCAACGTTGTGGGCAGGCCGGTGCCGAACTGTTCAAGGGCTTCGTAGACGCGCGCGCGCATCGGCGCCAAACCGAATCGTAGGTTGGGTAGACGGCCAAATTTGCCGGTGATGCGTTGGCGAAGTGCAGCCATTCCCGGAGTATCCGTGTCGCGCACGACATGGCAGGCAAGCGCCAGAAGCGCAAATTCACTCCGCATGACGCCGAACAAGCGGAGCGTCTGGATTTGCGAGAACGAAAACTCCGGGCATGATTTCACCGCTTCCATCATCGCGAGTAGGGTGCCGGCGTCGGCTTGCGTCAACGTGTTCGACAAGACTGACAATTCCCGGAGGACTTGCTCGAACTTATGCTTCTCTTCGATCAGCTGGTTGCGGGTGGCCACCGTGTTGGCGGTGGCGAGCTGCGGGAACGAGATGTTCAGCCACTGGTCACGCAGCTGCTCCAGCTTCTCTCGCGGCGTCCCAGCCAGCACGCCGAATTCGCGAACCATCCAGAGAGCGCTCTGCCGGATTGCAGGATTGTCGGACTTGATCAGATCGGCGAGTCGTTCGGGGCTATAGGGTTCGCCGGATTGATAGAGGCCTTTGCGCGCTTTGACGTGTTTTCTCACTTGTCGATCGAACTGCGGCTTCGGCTCGGAGGCGCCCGGAAGAAAGGCGTTCTCGAAGAAATCGCGCTCCGCGAACGGATCGAAATGGTTCACCTGGCCGAGGTCGTAAAGTTTGCGCTGCATACGGCCTCGCTGCCAGATTGCAATGAACTGGAACAAGGCCGCCATAATCACGAGGTCGACCATCGCTCGCGCTGAGAAAGTCAGATGTTTGCCGAGCGGTTCATTCTCCACAGGTTCGAACGTCTTGGGGATGTTGACGTTGTAGATCTCCCACCAATCGACAAATGGGACTGCTTTTGCGAGCTCAGCGCCAAAGAAACTCATCCAGTCATAAAATGCGTTCCCCGTGTTGCCGTCAGCGGCCTGAAAGGCGTTGAGGTTGAGACCGTGAATCTGGTTGAGCGCCAATGGAACAAGAACAAACAGAGAAGCATATCCCAGCAACGCCTCATCCTTGAGGTCATTGTCAAATCCCACGTGGATATCTTCGCCGTCAGTTTTGAGAAGTCGCGATGCAGTTTCACGATCTTCTTCAATCCATGCCCAGCGGCGGCCTAGAGCAAGAGCTACCAACATGCCGATGGCGATTGGCACGAGGCCATAGGGTGCGGCGAGAAGAAATCCAAGTCCCGTCAGCGGGACCAAGGTCAATATGACTAAAAGGTGCGGCACACCGCGTCCGCGTTGAGTAGCGCCTGATAGCGGAGCGACGAGTCTGACGAGCAACGAGTCGATCCAGCTCACGAAAACGGCAGGCGCATCAAGAGGCATGAAGCCAGCTTCAGCCACCTTGCCGGTCGCTTCACGTGCCTCTCTCTGGCGGGTGAAGTAGCGATTTACATGGGGCACGAAGATGCAACCGATGAATAGGCAGATCACCAAAAACGTAATCGCAAAAGCGAGATTTTCGGATACTCCACTTGACGCGGCTGCTGCCCAACGCGCCAAGGCGACGATACTGGCAACGACCAACGCACTGATCCAGAATGTTTCGGTTGCGACGGCGTCGCTCCTTAGGAATTTCCGCTTTTCGCGTTGTTCCTCTTCGTGAGAACTCAAAACGAATGCCAAGAATGGGACCAGCAAAGTTAGTCCCAAACACCCAAGCACAATACTGATGCCGACCGGCTGATCTCTGCTGACGAAGGTGACTTCGGGCCAGTACCAAAGTTCAGGCACAGTTGAGGAGAAAACTACGATATTGATCGTCAGGAAGCTCGCAAAAACGTATACGAACAACTCTCTGAACCCACGATGTATTACCGCATTGTCTTCCGGTTTTCTGCGCCTCGATGAAATGTGTAAAGCGTTCTTCAGCCGCAACCAGATCTGGAGCATGCGCGCCATGTTGGCAGTGAAGAGCCCAGAGGCGAGCAGGGCGAGGGCAAGCCAGTCGTTCTTGTAGTGCTCCGTTACCTCCAAGAATGGCGAAACCAGAAGTCCCGAGCCCCCGGCGGCCGTTATGAGTCCGAGTGTGATTGCGACAATTGTCCACTGAATCCGGAAGCCGCGCTTGGTGCGCTCCTCGGTTGGCTTGCCCCGCCCCATTCCGATCATCTCCCCGTGATCTTCGTGCCCTGTGAAATTCCACCTTTACGTTTTGTTAACCTTCGCGCAAGGGGCGAACTTTGGAAGCGGGGCAGCATCCTTCAACTTCGCTCAGGATCAGCGAGTTGGGGATTTGGGGAGGGCAGGAAGGCGCGGGCGTTTCCCCGGCTTGTGCAACAAGATCCGCCCCCTCCCGACATAAAATCCGCAGACGCCTCAAGCGCCTGAAAGATTTCTCGGGAGAACTTGCGCCACACCCCTTCGGACGAGGGTACACTCTCGGTCAGGCCGGGCCTCAGCACCGCCAGAGGTCGGCCGGCAAGGCCGGAAACCGCCTCGCCGCCCTGACCTCGCGAGGCCGATCAGGCGATAACGGATCGATACGGCGTGAGACTGAATGATAATGAATGAGAAAGACTGAGAGACAATCGACACGGGGAGTGCAAAGCCTGCAACAGGCTGAGGCCGCCTGTGGGCCCACCAAGGCCGGTTTGTGACTACGGGAAACACCTCGTCCGCAAACTAAAACCCAGTCCCGTCAAGCCGTTGTGAAAGCGCCCCCCGGAGCTTGCGCAACACCTCCGCCCACGGATCCCTCGAAAAACGGGCCGCCACGCAGAATTCCGGAAATCAAACGGCGGGAAAAATCCCGCCCTACGCAGCTTTGGGGGCGTCTTCGCCGAGTTGTTCCATCAGGATCGCGCGGGCGCGGTTGACGCGGCTTTTCATGGTGCCGGGGGCGCAGTCGCAGAGGGCGGCGGCTTCCTCGTAGGAGAAGCCCTGGCCGAGCACGAGGCCGATGGCGTCGGCCATGTCGGGTGGCAGGCGGGCGATCTGGGCGAGGAGGCTGGCGGCTTCGGCGGCATGCTCGGGCGTGCGGTTATCGACGAGGAGGTCGCTGATTGCCTCGTCCGGCAGGTCGGTCAGGCGGCGGTCGCGGCGCAGGCGCTGCAGCCACTCATTGCGCAGGATACGGAAGATCCAGGCGCGGAATGGGCGAGTGGTATCGTAGCTGGCAAAGGCGTCCAGCGCGCGCACGAAGGCATCCTGCACGCAGTCGTCTGCCAGGTGCGGGTCGCCGGTGAGGCTTCGGGCATAGGCGCGCAGGGCGGGGAGGCAGTCTTCGGCGAGGGTGGCGAAAAGGTCGTCCCGGGCACGGTCATGCGCGGCAGCGAGGCGTTGAACGGCGTCTTCCGGGGAGGAGGGCGAAAGGCGCGCAGGCTGGGCCATCTCGGGGGGTCCATTAGAGGTTAACCTTGTGATGCCCTGTAAAGTTTAACCGGAGGTTAGCTGAAAGTCTTCGTGGACCTGTTGCAGCGGCTTCAGGAGGGACGAACGGCGAAAGACCGGCGGGGAATACGCCATTCGATGAAATTTCAAGGTTCCGGCAAACCGTAACTCCATCCCTGTGTGTCAGAACGGGCCGTAACGATGTGGCACGGCGCGCGTTTGGCGTCCGTCCACGGATAATGCGTGAAGGGTGATACCATGGCCAAGACAATCCTCGTGATCGACGATGATCCGACGCAGCGCCGCCTGCTCCAGGCCGCTGTCGAGAAGGCGGGCTTTGCCTGCCGCACCGCGCCGGACGGCGAGACCGGGATCGCAATGTCGTGCGATGCACGCGAGGCCATTGACGTGGTGCTGCTGGATTTGACGATGCCGGGGCTTTCCGGCATGGAGACGCTGGACAAGCTGGCCGAGCGCCGGGCCGACCTGCCGGTGATCATGCTGACCGCGACCAGCGGGATCGACACGATCGTGCAATCGATGCGGCGCGGGGCGGTGGACTTTATCGTCAAGCCGGCGAATCCCGAGCGGGTGGTCGTCAGTATCCGGAATGCCCTCAAGATGCAGAGCCTGACCGGCGAAGTGAAACGCCTGTCGCGCAAGGCCGAAGGCGGGATGAAGTTCGACGACATGATCGCCTCGGCGGCCTCGATGCGCGGCGTGCTGCGCATGGCGGAGCGGGCGGCGACGTCGGATATCCCGGTGCTGATTCTCGGCGAAAGCGGCGTCGGTAAAGAAGTCATGGCGCGCTGCATCCAGGGCGCCTCAACCCGCGCGGGCAAGCCGTTCGTGACGGTCAACTGCGGCGCGATCCCTGAAAACCTGGTGGAATCGATCCTGTTCGGCCACGAGAAGGGCGCCTTCACGGGCGCCGTGACGAAATCGCTCGGCAAGTTCGTCGAGGCCGATGGCGGCACGCTGTTCCTAGATGAAGTCGGCGAGCTGCCGCTCGACGCGCAGGTCAAACTGCTCCGTGTGCTGCAGGAAGGCGAGGTCGACGCGGTCGGCTCGCGCCGTCCGACCAAGGTCAACGTACGGATTATCTCGGCGACAAACCGCGATCTCGCCGGCCAGGTGAAGGCCGGCACATTCCGCGAGGACCTGTTCTACCGTCTCAACGTGTTCCCGCTCGACATGCCGTCGCTGAAGGAGCGGCGCGAAGACATCCCGGCGCTGGTCGAACATTTCATCGCCCGCTTCAATGCGAGCGAGGGCGCAAAAGTAGCCGGTGCAGCGCCGGACACGATGAAGATGCTGCACGCCTATGAATGGCCAGGCAACGTCCGCCAGCTCGAGAACGCGGTGTTCCGCGCGGTCGTGCTGTGTGACGGCGATATGCTGCGCCCGCAGGATTTCCCGCAGATTTCCGGGCAGATGCCGGATGTGACAAGCCTGCCTTCGGTGCAGGACGTGCGCACGGCCGTGCCGGTCGCCGCGAACGATGTGGGGCCTGCGGATTCGTCCGGCCCGGTAGCGATCAAGGACAAGGACGGCGAACTGCGCAGCCTGCAGGATATTGAACGCGACCTTCTTCAGTATGCGATCGAATTCTATGACGGCCACATGAGCGAAGTCTCGCGCCGTCTCGGCATCGGCCGCTCGACGCTGTACCGCAAGGTGCGGGAATACGATCTCGACGTGCGCGGCGAACGCGAAGCGGGCTAAAGACGCGGCGGTTTCGTGAGGTCGTAGGACATGGCGACATTGCAGCGGGCGTAGCGCTTACCGTAGCGTTCCATGATCTCGGCGTCGTGGACGAAGCCGGCCTTCTCGTAGAGGTGCACGGCGGCGGCGCATTTCTTGTTGGTCAGCAGGAAGAGCTCGCCGATCGGCATTTGCCGGGCGCGTTCGAGAACGCGGTGCAGCAGGAACTCGCCGGCCTTCAGGCCTCGCGCTGAGGCGCGAACGCCCATCTTGGTCAGCTCGAAACTGCTGCCATCGACCGGCATCAGGGCGCAGGTACCCACGATGCCGAGCGGACCCGCCTCGACGAAGAGGATTTCGCCGCCCCGGTCGAGAATCATTTCCTTGGGGTTCTCGATGATCTTGAGGTCGTTGGCTGCCAGCGTGAACATGTCCTCGACCCATTCGCGGGTGATCGCGTCGAATTCGGGCGCGAGGCGTTCTTCATACTCGACGAGGCGCAGCGCCGGCAGGCCGCTCGCGGCGGCGATCTCGTCCTGGATGCGGGCGTTCAGGGGCCGGGCCTGAAGGCTGTCTTCGAGGCGTGTGATCTGTGTGAGAATATCCGTGTCCGGACCTTCGCAGAGGGCCTGCGCGGCGCGGCGGACATGGGGCCACATGCCGTGCTTCATTTCCTCAATCAGCGCTTCGCCTTTCGCGGTCAGGCGGATCTGTTTCTGGCGGTTGTCGCCTTTCACCGGCAGAGTGCGGGTGAGGCCGAGGGCTTGCAGGCTGTTGTGAATCCGGGTGACGGCGGGCTGGCTGATGCCGACCGCTTCGACCGCCTCCGAGACGGTCATCGGCCCATAGGTCGCGAGGGCAGCGAGCAACGGGAAGTGCGTGGCCTGGACCGGGATGCCCCGCTCGCTGAATGCCCTGGAGGCGTCAGCTTGCATGCGCTCGGCAAGCCGCTTGAGGCGGCTGCCAAGGGCGAGATAGCCCATTTCTGCCAGAACATCGCGCGCCATCGGTCCCCCGTAGAATAGGCGATATATAACATGTTATGAAAGGGGGCTGTCAACGGCGTTTAGGCCGGTGGTCAAACGCCGGAGGCCTTGACGGGGGACGCGACCGGCTTCGCCATGTGCGTCAGCACGAGGCCGGCCGCCGCGACCGGGAGCATGATCCAGTAGAGGCGGGACTGGGCTTCGATGCCGCCCGGGGCAAAGGCGTCATAGGCGAGGCCGGCGACGATGCTGGTGACCGCCATGATCGGGCCGAACACCAGCGCGCCGTTGACGGCGTAGGACATCGGCAGCTTGTCGTCCGGCAGGGCGGCCTGCAGGAAGCGCATGGTGGCGATATGCGTGACCGCGAAGGTCAGCGCGTGCAGGAGCTGCTGGGCGTAGACGGCTTCGACGGGGAGCACGAAGCCCGCCATTGTCCAGCGCAGCAGGGCGCCGATGCCGCCGATCCAGAGCAGGGTCTGGGGTGTCAGGCCGCCGAGCACACGGGCAGAGAAGAGCAGCAGAAGGATTTCGGCACCGACGCCGGTGGCCCAGAGCGCGCCGATATGGCCGCCGCCGATGCCCTGCGCGATCCAGATGTTGGAGGCAAAGGCGTAATAGGCGCCGTGGGTCGCCTGGATCAGGGCGGCGGCTAGAATGAAGATGAAGACGCCTTCGATGCGGAACAGCGCAAAGCCCTCGCGGAAGGTTGAGGTGATCGTGCGCTTCGGGATCGCCTGGCGCGCGCCCTGCTGGGTGAAGAGCGGGGCGAGGGTGGCCATGGCGGCGGTGATCACGAGATACAGGAGTATCCAGTCCGGCCCGTAGGCGCCGAGGAGGGCGCCGCCCGCAAGATTGGCGATGACGAAGGCGAGCGAAACGATGGCGCGGCCCTGCCCGTAATCCGGGCTGCCGCCGCGGGTGCCATAGACGAGGATCGCCTCGAACAGCGGCCCGGCGACGTTCAGGGCGCTGTAGATGAGAATGCAGAGCAGGAAATCGGCCGTGCGCGGCGAGGCCGGGAAGAGCAACGCGTAGCCCGCGAAGCTGACCGCCATGGAGACGGCGAGGGTGGCGCGCAGGCCGCGGTCCTGCGCGATGCCGGCGGTCAGCGGGCCGGCGACGATGCGGATGATCATCGCGATGGTGGCCGCGCCCGCGATCTCGGCGCCGGACATGCCGGCGACCTTTTCCATCCAGACCGGAAGGTAGGGAAGGTTTGCGCCCATCACGAGATGGACGGCGCTGGCCGCCAGGGTTGCCCGCCAGGAGGCGCTGAGCTTCATCTGTGATCCTGTCCCCGAAGCCGTCCCCGCATACCTGCCTCTTATGCCGGAGGCGGGCGCCGCCGGAAGCCCCCGGCGGAGATAAATCCCGTGTGTGGCTGCCGGGACGCGCCGGGGCGCTTCAGAGGTGGAGCGTAGCGCGGGGCTTCAATTGTTCGCGCACCAGTTCGCCGAGCTGGCGGGCTTCGGCGGCGCGGGGGCTGCCGGCTTTCCAGGCGATGCCGACCTGGCGGCCGATGATCGGCGTGACGAAGGCGCGGACCGCAACGTCTGGACCGAGCGCGAGGCCATTGTCGGCGGCAAGGCGCGGGATCAACGAGACACCGAGGCCGCCGGCGACCATGTTGACGAGCGTGCCGAGCGAGGTGGCAGCAACCTGCTCGCGCCCCGCCCCGGCTTTCAGGTGGCAGACAGACAGCGCGTGTTCGCGCAGGCAATGGCCGTCTTCGAGGAGCAGAAGGTCAGTATCTTTCAAATCCTCCGGGGACAGACCGTTCTTGCGGGCGAGAGGATGGCCGGCGGGCGCGGCGAGCAGGAACTCGTCATCAAACAAGGTCAGCGTTTCGATGCCCGGCGCGTCATAGGGAAGGGCAATGAAGGCGGCGTCCAGGGTGCGAGCCTTGAGCTGGTCGACGAGGCGGCTGGTGCGGTCTTCGCTAAGGTAGAGCTTGAGGTCCGGATATTTCTTGGTCAGCAGACTGACGGTCTGGGGCAGGACAAAGGGCGCAATCGTGGGGATGGCGCCGAGGTTGAACGGGCCCGAGAAAACTTCGCCGGCGGTGGTGACGGCCTGGACCAGGGCGTGGGCATCGGCGAGCAGGGCCGAGGCGCGAGCGGCGGCGATTTCGCCGGCATGGGTGAGGGTGGCGCCGCGGGACTCGCGCTCGGCGAGGGAGACACCAAACAGGTCCTCAAGCTCCTTGATGCCTGCAGACAGGGTCGGCTGAGTGACGTGGCAGGCCTCGGCGGCGCGGGAAAACGAGCCGGTTTCACCGAGGGCGACAAGAAACTGGAGTTGGCGGAGCGTGGGGAGGATCATAGACTGTATCTATGTCAAACTCAGGAATAATCAATTTTTCTTATCGGTGTTGGGGCATTACATTCACCATCACAAGATGCCATCCGGTTCTGGAGCCGCTTCGATCCTCCCCCCTTTCGAATGCGTATACGCTCCGGGGCCGGATGGTTTTACCTTTCAGATTGTCAGCGCGGCCGTAAATCCGGCGACGTACGATCTGTCCCTGGAACGCCGGCAAAGCGATCGGCAGCTGAGCCCGCAATTTAGGCGATGGACATTGCAGTCTGGTTAGGTTCTGTGCCCGTTCCGGTAGATGCAACGCTTCCACAGGGACCGATGCGGTATCGCAACACACGAGCCCAAGACCCGGAAAAGGCGGCGGAATTTTCTCGCTTCCCACGCGATCCCATGCTCAGCATTCACCAGGTTGCGCCAATGGGCGTGCTTTGTTCCCTTATTGGACTTGTGTGGAAATCCTGATTCGGCCCGGGCGCCCATTGAGGCCCATACCTGCCCATGGTAGTCCACGTTAAGACATGGTTTACCCATGGCGGGGTTGAGGCAAATCCAGAACAGGACGGGCGGGTGTTTTATTCCACCTATGAGGGCGCTATTGACGCAAAAGGGCGGGTTTCGATCCCGGCACCCTATCGCGCCGCGCTGGGCGGAAACTCCCGTGTTTTCATCTGGATAGCGCCGGACGGCTCTGGTGCTCTGGAAGGCGGCGGCGAAGTGTTGATGGAACTTTATGCCGAGACGCTGGCCGAGCTGCCGCTGCAATCGCCGGTCCGGGAGGCCTTCGTGACGTCGGTGATCGCTGGTTCAGCCGACCTGAAGATCGATGATACCGGGCGCATCAAGCTGCCGGACGAGTTCTGCGAAGCGGCGGGCATATCGGGGCGTCTGAGGTTCACCGGCGCGATCGAGAGTTTCAAGATCTGGGACCCTGCCCGGTTCGAGGCGCACCGCGCCAAGCAGAACGGCATTGCCCAACAGCCGGCTACGCTCGATGCCTTCCACGAAGCCTACCGCGAAGTGCGCCGCCGGCGCGCATCGTCCTCGCGCGGGGAGGCTGGATGATGGTGGCCCGTACCGGAACCCGCTCGCCGGCTGCGCCCGGCCATCTTCCCGTCATGCTGGCCGAGGTTCTGCAGACCCTGGCGCCGGTGGACGGCGACGTGATCGCGGATGGTACGTTCGGCGGCGGCGGCTATTCGCGCGCCATCCTCAAGGCGGCCAATTGTTCCGTGATCGGTATAGACCGTGATCTCGATGCCATCGTGCGGGCGGAGGCGCTGGCTGCGGAATTTCCGCGGCTGGTGCCTCTGCTTGGACGGTTCGGCGACATGGACGCCCTTCTGGTTCAGGCCGGGCATCCGAAAGTCGATGGTGTGGTTCTGGATATCGGTGTCTCCAGTTTCCAGATCGACGAGGCGGAGCGCGGCTTTTCCTTCATGAAGGATGGCCCGCTGGACATGCGGATGGGCGCGGCGGGCCCCTCGGCGGCGGATGTCGTCAACCGGATGGCCGAACGCGACCTGGCCAACGTCATCTTCCGGCTGGGCGAGGAGCGCAATGCGCGCCGGATTGCCCGGTCGATTGCCGAGCGGCGGACCTCGCAACCCTTTGAAACAACAGCAGATCTGGCAGCGCTGGTGGAAGTGGCCGTGGGCGGGCGGCGCGGGGCGCGGACCCACCCGGCGACCCATACCTTCCAGGCGATCCGGATGTATGTGAACGACGAGCTCGGCGAGCTGGCGCGGGGGCTGCGGGCCGCAGAGGAGGTTCTGAAGCCCGGCGGACGCCTCGTGGTCGTCACATTCCACTCGCTGGAAGACCGGCTGGTGAAACAATGGCTGCGTGAGCGGACGGGCGGGGTTCCGGCCGGATCACGGCATGTGCCCCTGCTCGCCAAGCCGCGCCCGCCGAGCTTCGAGCAGATTACAAACAAGGCGCTGCAACCTTCTGAAAAGGAAGTGGAAACCAATCCACGGGCACGGTCTGCGCGACTGCGGGCGGCGGTGCGGACCGAGGCCGCCGCCTTTGCCAGTCCGGCGGATGATGGAATGGACCTGCCGCCGATTACTGAGCTGGAGGCCTCCACATGAGCCGGCGTGCATTTTTCTTCGGGCTGCTAGTCGCCGCCCTTCTCGTTTTCAGCCTGTACCGGGCCAAGTATGGCGCGCGCGATACTGCCGCCGAATTGATGGCGGTCGAGGCGCAGATCGAACAGGCGCAAAAGGAAAAGGCGCTGCTCGAAACCGAGCTGGCGCATATGAGCCGGCGTGACTGGATCGAGGAATACGCCCGCAAGGAACTCGGCATGTCCCCGCCGAAGGCCGACCAGATGGCGTACGAGGACGATCTCGACGATGTCGTCGGCCCGCCGATGGACGGCCTCGCGCCATCTCCGCCGGAAGACGTTGCGCCGGACGCGGCGGAGGCGGCGCCATGAGCGAAGCTTCGCGCGACCGGACGCGGCTCGCAGGGCTCGTGCTCTGCGGATTGTTTGTCGTCATGGCCGGGCGGAGTGGCTACCTGGCGCTGTCAGGCGCGCCGGATGCGGACACCAAGAGCCTGACAGCCCAGGCGGCGCCGGCAGCGCTGCGCGCTGATATCCTCGACCGTCATGGAGAACTTCTCGCCACTTCGGTCGAGACCTCGTCGCTCTGGGTCAACCCGAGCCTGATCTGGGATCCGAACGAAGTGCATGCGGGCCTCGTGAACATGTTTCCCGAGCTGGCGAGCAGCAATCTCAAGGAGCGCCTCTCAGACACGTCGAAACAGTTCGTCTGGGTGAAGCGCGGGCTTACGCCGCGCCAGCGCGAAGCCGTGATGGACTTGCGGCTGGAAGGTCTCGGTTTCCGGACCGAAACGCGGCGGGCTTATCCGCTGGGCGAACTTGCGGGGCATGTGCTCGGCCAGGTGAATGTCGATGGCAAGGGGATTGCCGGAATCGAACGGTCATTTGACGAAGCGCTGGCGGCAGGCGCGGCGCCGGTGCGTCTGACGCTCGACATCGAAGCGCAGACGGCACTCGAACGGGAGCTGGCCGCGGCGGCAGCGGATTACGACATGGAAGGCGCAGCCGCGATCCTGATGGAGACGCGGACCGGTGAAGTGCTTGCTATGGCGAGTTGGCCTGCATTTGACCCCAACCGCGCGGCTGATATTCCGTCGACCGATCCTTCGCGGCTCAACCGGGCGATCGGCGCCGTCTACGAACTCGGTTCGGTGTTCAAGCCGTTGACGCTGGCGGCGGCGCTGGAGGCGGGCGCTGTGCGTCCGAATGATCAGTTCGATATCAGCGCGCCGGTGTTGGTTGGCAGTTTCGAAGTGAAGGACACGCACAAGTTTGCGGCGTCCGCGAACCTCACCGAGATCATTGTCGAGAGCTCCAATATCGGCACCGTGCATGTAGCGCGGGAACTGGGCGTGCGCCGGCAGGGCGCCTTTCTCAAAGAGGCCGGCCTGATGCAGCGCGCGGCGATCGAGCTGCCGGGCAGCGAGGCGCCCCTGGTGCCGGCCCGCCTCGACGAAGTGACCGCCGCGACGATCTCCTATGGCCACGGGATTTCGGTTTCGCCGCTGGCATTCCTGACGGCCTTCTCGGCGCTTGGGAATGGCGGCGAGATGGTGTCGCCGACGATCGTCGCCAACCCGAAACGGAAGATGGAGCCGGTGCGGCTGATGTCGGCCATCACGGCCGAGATCGTCACCCGAATGATGCGGGAATCGGTGATCCGTGGGTCCGGGGCCAGCGCCGAAGTCGCGGGCTACCGGGTCGCGGGCAAGACCGGCACCGGCGAGAAGCCGATTGCCGGCGGCTATGACAAGAATGCAAATATCTCGAGCTTTGCGGCCGTCTTTCCCGAGGACGGCCCGCAATATGCCCTGATCGTGACGCTGGATAATCCGAAGGCCAAGGCTGGCCGAGGTGCAACGGCGTCTGCAAGTGCGGCTCCCGTGGCGGGCCGGATCATCGAACGCGTGGCGCCGCTGCTGGGCGTCACTCCGCGCTTCGAGGATATCCGCCCCGCCCGGCCAGGCCTCACGCAGCGGACCCCAGAAAGGAGTGCCCTGTGAAATTGAAGGACCTCTTCCCGCTCGCCGAGAACGGCGAGACCGAGATCCTCGGAATGACGGCCGACAGCCGCAAGGTCGAGTCCGGATTCCTGTTCGCCGCCCTGAAGGGCAGCGTGCAGGATGGCAGTCAGTTTGCGGCCATGGCGATCCAGAAGGGCGCTGCGGCGATCCTCTCCGATGGCAGCGCGCAGGCTGGCGGGGTGCCGCACGTCGTCGCCGACGAGCCGCGCCGTGCGCTGGCCCTGGCGGCGAAGCGCTTTCACGGGGCGCAACCGGATTTCGTCGTGGCTGTCACCGGCACCAACGGCAAATCCTCCACCGTCGATTTCGCGCGCCAGATCTGGAGCCGGGCAGGCCTGAAGGCCGCCTCGATGGGCACGCTCGGCGCTATCGGCCCGAACGGAAAGATTGATGTCGGCCATACGACGCCTGACCCGGTGACGATCCACGAGACGCTGTCGGCGCTGGCCGGGCAGGGTGTGACGCATTGCGCGATGGAAGCTTCGAGCCACGGCCTCGAACAGCACCGGCTCGACGGCGTCGACCTCTCGGCGGTCGGCTTTCTGAACTTCACGCAGGACCATCTCGACTATCACGGCTCGATGGAGGAATACCTCAAGTCGAAGCTGCGCTTGTTCACGGCGCTGGCGCCGAAGGGCATTCCGGCGATCGTCAATGCCGATAGTCCGCAGAGGGACGATTTCGAAAACGCGGCGAAGGCTGCCGGCCTGCAGGTCGTCTCGTTCGGCTGGCGCGGCGAGGACCTCTGGATTGACGAGCTGATGCCGAAGCAGTCGGGCCAGTCGCTGTTTCTCTACTGGCGCGATGTCGAGCAGAAGCCGGTCGAGCTGCCATTGATCGGCGAGTTCCAGGCGCTGAACGCGCTTGCCGCTGCCGCGATCTGCCTGTCGCTCGGCATGGAATTTCCGGCAGTGGCCGACGGCCTCGCAAACCTCAAGCCGGTCAAGGGGCGGCTTGAATTTGTCGGCAAGACAGAGACAGGCGCCGCGGTGTTCGTGGACTATGCGCACACGCCGGACGGCCTCGACGTGCTGCTGCGCGCGGTGCGTCCGCACACCGCCGGCCGCCTGAAGGTGATCTTCGGCTGTGGCGGTGACCGGGATGCGAAGAAGCGGCCTCTGATGGGCGAGATCGCGGCCCGCCAGGCAGACGACGTGATCGTCACCGACGATAATCCGCGTTCGGAGGATCCGGCGACCATCCGGGCCGCCGTACTCGCCGGCGCCAAGGGCGCGCGCGAGATCGGTGACCGGGGCGAGGCGATCCGCACGGTGATCGGTGAACTCAGGAAGGGCGACACGCTGGTGATCGCGGGCAAGGGCCACGAGACCGGGCAGATTGTCGGCAAGACCGTGCTGCCATTCTCGGACCAGGACGAAGCGCAGGCAGCGCTGACGGGGGCGCGCGCATGAGTGTACCGCTCTGGACCTCCGAGGATATCGAACTCGCCACCGGCGGCAGCGCAACCGCGCCGTTCACGGTGACCGGCGGCGTGTCGATCGACACGCGCTCGCTGCAGCCGGGCGATCTTTTCGTGGCGCTGACGGATCAGCGCGACGGGCACGATTTTGTCGAGGCGGCGTTCAAGGCCGGCGCGGCGGGCGCGCTGGTGTCGAAGCCGGTGAGCGGCGGCCCGGCGGTGCAGGTAGATGACGTCCTCGAGGCGCTGACGGCGATGGGCATCGCGGCCCGCATCCGCTGCGGCGCGATCCGCACAGCGGTGACGGGTTCGGCCGGCAAGACGTCGGTCAAGGAAATGCTGGCGCGCATCTATGGCACGTTCGGGCCCGCGCATTCGAATGCCAAGAGTTTCAACAATCACTGGGGCGTGCCGCTGACGCTGGCGCGGATGCCCGAGAACACGCAGCGCGCCGTGTTCGAGATCGGCATGAATACGCCGGGCGAGATAGCGCCGCGCAGCCAGATGGTGCGCCCGCAGATCGGACTGATCACCTGTGTTGCGGCGGCGCACCTTGAAGGCCTCGGCTCGGTCGAGGCCATTGCACTTGAAAAGTCGGATATCTTCGCGGGCCTGGAAGCGGGCGGTACGATCATCCTTCCGGCGGAAGATGCCTTCCTCGATTTTCTCGCGGCGCGCGCCCGCGAACTTTGCCCGACCGGGAATGTGGAGACCTTCGGGCGTTCGGCGGACGCCACGGCCCGCATCACGGCCTACGAGACCGATGGCCTGACGAGCCGGATTACGGTGGACGTGGTCGGTCGCAGCGCAACGGTGTCGATCAATGCGGTGGGCGAGCATTGGGCTATGAATGTCGCCGCCGCCCTGCTCGCGGCCAGCCAGACCGGACGCTCGGTCGCCGACTGTGCCGAGGCGCTGTCGGGTTATGCTCCGCCTCCGGGCCGCGGCACGTCGGAGACGCTCGCGCTGCCGGACGGTGGTTCGTTCACACTCATTGATGACGCCTACAATGCCAACCCGGCCAGCATGCGCGCGGCGCTACAATCACTGGCGCAGCGCACCGGCGGGCGCCGCCTCGCCGCGCTAGGCGACATGCGCGAAATCGGCTCGACGTCGATCGAGGAACACGTCGCCCTGGCCGGTCCGGTCGTCGAAGCCGGCGTAGAGGGTATCTTCCTCGCTGGACCTGAAATGCAGCGGCTCGCCGAGGCGCTTCCGCCGGGTCTGCCCCAGGCGTCTGCTCCGTCAGCGGATGACTTGTGGAATCAGCTGCATAAAGCCCTGAAGGACGGCGATCTGCTCTTGATCAAAGGGTCGAATGCCTCCGGGATGGGACGGTTAGCGGACCGCTTGCGCCAATGGAGCGCGGAGGCCGTATTGGGCAAGATGGATGGCGGGCCAGAACGGCCCGCGGGGAAAAGCTGATGCTGTATGAATGGCTCGCCGCGCCAAGCGGTGCTTTCAATCTGTTGAACTACATCACCTTCCGCACCGGTGCGGCGGTGGTGACGGCGTTCCTGATCACCGTGCTGCTGGGCGACTGGATGATCAACACGCTGCGCGCGCGCCAGGGCAAGGGTCAGCCTATCCGCGACCTGTCGCTGGAAGCGCAGATGTCGAAGAAGGGCACGCCGACCATGGGCGGCCTGCTGATCTGGCTGGGCCTGATCGTCGGTGTCGCGCTCTGGGGCAATCTCACAAATCCCTATGTCTGGGTCACGCTGTTCGTCACCTTCTCCTACGCCTTCCTCGGTTTCCTGGACGACTATGCAAAGGTCACCAAGCAATCGACAGATGGCGTTTCGGCCGGCGCGCGGCTCATAGCGGGATTTGGTATCGCCGCCCTCGCCTGCGCCATCATCATGGGGCTGCACGGGGCGCATACACCTGCGGGACATGCCCAATGGGGGCCGCTCAATCCGCTCGCCGAATGGATCGCAACGCTGGCGCCGGTGACTTCGGTTGAGCCTGCAGACCCTGATTTCTCCGGCGGTGTCGCGGTGCCATTCGTCAACAACTACTTCCTCCCGCTCGGAGGCTTCTTCATCCTGTTTGGCATGATCGTGATTGTCGGCGCCGCCAATGCCGTGAACTTCACGGACGGGCTCGACGGCCTCGCGATCGTGCCGATGACCTTTGCGGCCGCCGCCTACGCAATGATCGCGTACCTCACAGGTAACTTCGTGTTCGCGCAGTATCTGGGCATCCAGTTTGCGCCCGGCGCCGGCGAGCTCGCCGTGGTGCTCGGCGCGATGATCGGTGCCGGCATGGGCTTCCTCTGGTACAACGCCTACCCCGCCAAGGTCTTCATGGGCGACACCGGCTCGCTCGGTCTCGGCGGCATGCTCGGCGTTGTGGCCGTGGCGACCAAGCACGAGTTCGCCTTGGTCGTGATCGGCGGTCTGTTCGTGATCGAGGCGGTCTCGGTGCTGACGCAGATCGGCTGGTTCAAGATCACCAAGCGCCTGACCGGGGAGGGCAAACGCATCTTCCTGATGGCGCCGCTGCACCATCACTTCCAGAAGAAGAACTGGCCTGAGACACGCGTCGTCGTCCGGTTCTGGATTCTTTCCGTCCTGTTCGCCCTCGCGGGCCTCGCCACCCTGAAGCTGAGGTGAAGCGCGCGCGATGATCCGGATTACCGAATACGCTGGACGAGACGTTGCTGTGTACGGCCTGGGCCGCACAGGTCTCAGCGCGGCGCTGGCCCTGAAGGCCGGCGGCGCGCGCGTCCATGCGTGGGACGATAACGAGGAGACACGCGCCAAGGCCGAAGCGGCAGGGATTGCCTTGTCGGACATCAACAAGCGCGACTGGCAGACCTTTGCCGCGCTGGTCCTGTCACCCGGCATACCCTACAAGTTCCCGCAACCGCACCGCCTCGTGCGCATGGCAGAGATGACCGGCGTGCCGGTGATCGGCGACATGGAACTGTTTGCCCGGGCCGTGCAGGCGCTGCCGGAGCGCGGCCGTCCGAAGATCGTCGGCATCACGGGCACCAACGGAAAGTCGACGACGACCACGCTGATCGGCCACATCCTCAAGGAAGCCGGACGCGATGTGCGCGTCGGCGGCAACATCGGCACCGGGGTGCTCGACCTTGCAGCGCTCCACTCGAATGCGATCTATGTGCTGGAGCTGTCATCCTATCAGCTCGACCTCGTGAAGAGCCTGCATTGCAATGTCGCGGTCATGCTGAACCTCTCGCCGGACCATCTTGACCGGCATGGCGGCATGGACGGTTATCAGGGCGCGAAGATGCGCATCTTCCAGAACCAGACACCGCAGGATCTCGCCGTCATCGGGTTCGACGACATCTACACCCAGTCGATGGCCATCGGCCTCTCGGCCAGCGGTCCGCAGCGCGTGACGCAGATTTCTTCGACCTACACGCTCGGCAAAGGTGTCAGCGCTGTGGAAGGCCGGCTCTATGACAACCTGAACGGCAAGGCCGAGTTCATCGGCAAACTGGAAGATTGCCCGGCGTTGCAGGGACGGCACAATTTTCAGAACGCGGCAGCTGCCTACGCCACCTGCCGCGCGCTGGGGCTCGACCCGGCAACCATTATGGCAGGGCTCAAGTCGTTCCCGGGCCTCGCGCACCGGATGGAGAATATCGGAACGATCGACGGCGTCAGGTTCGTCAACGACTCCAAGGCAACCAATGCGCAGGCCGCCGAACAGGCGCTGCGCGCTTTCCGGAATATTTACTGGATCGCCGGCGGTGTGCCGAAAGCCGAAGGCATCATGCCGCTGGCACCGCTGTTTCCACATGTCTCCAAGGCTTACCTGTTCGGACAGGCCGAGGAAGCCTTCGGCGCTACCCTGCAAGGCAAGGTGCCTTTGCAAGCCTGCGGGACGCTAGACCGCGCCGTCGATCAGGCGTTCCGCGATGCCAAGGCGGCCGGCGACAACTCCCCGGTAGTTCTTCTTTCACCTGCGTGTGCCAGCTTTGATCAGTTCAAGGACTATGAGCATCGCGGGGATGTCTTCCGCAGCCTCGTCAAGGCCATGATGTCCGCACCGCTGAAGGAGTCTGCGTGACCCATACCGCCGCTGCGCCGCTGCTGCCCCGGTCCGACAGCTCATGGTTCACCGAGTGGCGCCGGACACTGGATTGGGGTCTTGTTGCCGGAATCCTGCTGCTCGCCGGCATCGGCCTGCTGATGTCGCTGGCGGTGGGCCCGACAGCCGCCGCCAAGATCGGATACGAGGACCCCTACCACTATCTCTACCGGCAGGCGGTGCATGCCTCAATCGGGATCGGGCTGATGCTGGTGGTGAGTGTGCTGGAGCGCAAATGGGCGCGCCGCTTCGGCGTGCTGATCTTTGCCGGGTCGCTGCTGCTGATGGCGGCCATTCTCGGGTTTGGTCATGAAGTGAACGGCGCGCAGAGCTGGTTCCGGTTCAGCGCGTTTTCGGTCCAGCCGAGCGAAATGGTGAAGCCGGGCCTGATTGTACTGTGCGGCTGGCTTCTGTCGCAGCGAGAGCGCTATCCGGACGTGCCCTGGGCGATCGTGTCCTTCGTCTTTTTCGCCGTCACGCTTGGCCTGTTCCTGTTGCAGCCGGATGTCGGCGGCGCTGCGCTGATTTCGGCAGCGTTCGTGGTGACGTTTTTTGTCAGCGGCCTGCCAAAGCGCTGGATCGTCGGCTTCGCGGCCGGCGGCGCCGCGCTGGCTGTCCTCCTGTACAATGTGCTGCCCAACGTGAAACGGCGGTTGGACATGATCTTCAACCCGTCCAGCAATGCCGATACGTTCCAGATCGATATGGCCGGGGCCGCGATCAGCCGGGGCGGCCTGTTCGGGACCGGGCCTGGCGAGGGGCTGGTGAAGACGCAGATTCCCGAAGCGCACACGGATTTCATCTTCGCAGTCATCGCCGAGGAATTCGGCCTGGTTGCGATTGTGGCCGTAATGGCGATCTATGGCCTGATCGCGATCCGCGGCTTCCGGGCAGCGGCGCGGATCGAGGATGGCTTTGCGCGGACCGCTGCAGCCGGCCTGTTTGCGCTGTTCGCCATCCAGGCCGCCGTGAACATTGGCGTAAACCTGGGGGTTGTACCGCCGACCGGCCTGACCCTGCCTTTCATCTCCTATGGTGGCAGCGCGATGGTCGGCATGGGATTGACGCTCGGCCTTGCGCTTGCTCTCGTGCGCGGAGAAGGCACGAGGAGCCGTGGGCCGTATGGCTAAATCCCCCCGAGAGAAGCTGGTCGTCATCGCTGCAGGCGGGACGGGTGGCCACATGTTCCCCGCGCGTGCCTTTGCCGATGAGTTGCGCGCGCGCGGCTGGCAGACGGCGCTGATCTCGGATTCGCGCGGGCTGCGCTATGCCGCCGATTTTCCGGCCGACTGGAAAGAAGAGATCGAAGCCGCCTCGCCGAACTTCCGCAAACCCTGGACGGTTCCTGGGGCGGCGTTGAAGATCAATGCCGGCATCGCCAAGGCCTCGCGTTTGCTGAAGCAACACCGTCCGGCGCTCGTGGCCGGTTTCGGCGGCTATCCCGCCTTCCCGGCCTTGGCGGCTGCCCGGCGGCAGGGCGTACCGATCATCATCCATGAACAGAACGCGGTCCTCGGCCGCGTAAACCGGCAATTTGCAAGGCACGCCAAGCTGGTGGCCAGCGGCTTCTCGCGGCTTGATTTCCTGCCGGCCGGCTGCGCGCATCTTGCGGTCGGCAATCCCGTGCGCGCGCCGATCCTCGCGGCCGCCGCCCGGCCCTTCCCGCCGATGGACGGCGAGCTCAACATTTTCATCACGGGCGGCAGCCAGGGCTCGCGCATCATCGGCGAACTGGTGCCGCTGGCGATCGCCCAGCAAATGCCCCCGCCCCTGATGGCGCGGATCAAGGTCGTGCAGCAGGTGAGGGAAGAGCAGGTCGAGAGCGTCCGCTCGCTCTACCGCGTCGCCAAGATCAACTGCGAGCTGGCGCCGTTCTTTTCAAACATGCCGGATCGGCTGGCCGAGGCCCATCTGGTGATCGCGCGTTCGGGGGCGGGAACGGTCAGCGAGCTCGCCGCGGTCGGCCGGCCCTCGATCCTGATACCCCTCGCCATCGCGATGGACGATCATCAGGCCGCCAATGCCGAGGCGCTGACAGACGTGGGCGCGGCGGACATGCTGCTGGAAGCCAACGTCAATCCGAAACTGCTGGGCGCGCTGATCGCGGCCCGGCTGTCTGACCCGGACGACCTGAAAGCCCGCGCGGCGGCGGCGAAATCTGCGGCAAAGCCCAACGCCGCAAAGGAGCTCGCCGACATGGCGGAGAGGATCGCCGAACTATGACCCGCAACTCGGCCTTGCTGGCGCTTCCCTTTGCCGCCGTCCTCGTCATCTGCGAGTTCGTCGTGTTCATGGCGTCCGGGCAGGCCTGGCCGTTCTGGATCGTGGGGTTCATCGTGGCGGGCGTGCTCAGCTGGGGCGGCGTGCGGACGCTGAGCCAGGGCTCCTCGCGGCTGCTGTCTGCGGCGTGGGGTGTCGCGGTGGGCGTGTTCTGGATGTCGTTCTTTTCCCATACCGAAGCCTTGAACACGGGCCGGGAAAGTCCCTACAGCGATGGCATGCTGAGCGGCGGCCTGTTGACGCTGCTGCTCGGCGCCATGCTGGTCGCGGCGATTGCAGGGCTGCTTCTGTCACTCTCGCGCCGGTCCATCTAGAAGCTTCGAGACTCTCCATGACCTCTCCCACCCCCTTTAGCGTCGGCCCTGCGCACATTGTCGGCATCGGCGGTATCGGCATGTCCGGTATTGCGGACGTGATGTTGACGATGGGCTACCAGGTACAAGGATCGGACGTGGCCGACAGTGCCAACGTTGAGCGCCTGCGGGCGCGCGGCGTGAAAGTGTTCATTGGCCACCAGCCGGAGAATGTCGCGGGCGCGGGAACGGTGATCATCTCGTCGGCGATCAAGCGCGACAATCCCGAAGTGCGCGCCGCCCGCGCGGCAGGCATCCCCGTCGTCCGCCGCGCCAACATGCTCGCCGAGATCACGCGCCTGAAATACACGGTCTGCATCGCGGGTACGCACGGCAAGACGACCACGACCTCGCTCGTCGCCTGTCTGCTGGACGGCGCGGGCATTGACCCGACCGTCATCAATGGCGGGATCATCCATGCCTATGGCTCGAACTACAAGGCGGGCGAGAGCGACTGGATGGTCGTCGAGAGCGACGAGAGTGACGGCACCTTTGCCAAACTGCATCCGACCTGCGCCATCGTCACCAATATTGATCCCGAGCATATGGACCATTACGGCACCATGGACCGGCTCCGTGAAGCCTTCGACACCTTTGTCGAAAACCTGCCTTTCTACGGCTTTGCTGTTCTGTGTACGGACCACCCTGAGGTGCAGGCACTGGCCGCGCGCGTTACCGACCGGCGCCGCATTACCTATGGCTTCAACCTGCAGGCCGATGTGCGGGCCAGCAATATGCGCACTGACCTGAACGGCGCGCATTTCGATGTCGAGATCCGTCGCTCGCCCGGCGCCGATGTGCGCGTGATGAAGGATTTCTCGCTGCCGATGGCAGGGGAGCACAATGTGCAGAACTCGCTCGCGGCCATTGCGGTGGCGCTGGAGCTTGGCGCCACGGACGTTCAGATGCGCAGCGCGCTGGCGAAGTTCGGCGGCGTGAAGCGCCGCTTCACGCCGGTCGGAGACTGGGTGCCGGAAGCCGGCCAACCGCCCGTGAAGATCATCGACGACTATGGCCACCACCCGGTCGAGATCGCCGCTGTACTGAAAGCGGGCCGCGCGATGCAGGGCAAGGGCACGTTGATCGCAGTATGCCAGCCGCACCGGTATTCGCGGCTGAAGGATCTGTTCGAGGAGTTTTCCACCTGTTTTGACGCGGCCGATCATGTGCTGGTCGCGCCCGTCTATGAGGCCGGCGAGACGCCGATCCCTGGGATCACCAGTGAGGCGCTGGTCAATTCCATCCGGCGCCATGGACACAAGAGCGCCATTGCCCTGGCCAGTTTCGCCGGCCTCGCCGATGCGGTTCGGCCCCTCGCAGGTCCGGGCGCCATGGTCGTGTGCCTCGGGGCAGGCGACATCACGAAGTATGCAGGCGAGCTTGCAGGCAAGCTCTAGCGGCGCTTGAGGGAAAAGGGGACGGCGTTCTCGGGCTGACGCATGGTCATGAGCAAATCCGCTTCCCCTTTCCCTGCGAACGGATAGTCTTGCCCCGTGGAGCGCAGGTACGTGCGCCGGGAGGATTTCTAATGGCGCAAGTGGTGCTCGACGCGCCTGCAGGTTCGACGCGGGCGGCCGTTGATGGCGGGCCGTTCGGTATAAAGGGTCTGGCCTGGGCGATCTTCGAAGGCGCCCGCAATCCTTATTACAACCTCATCGTCATCTACATTTTCGCACCCTACTTCGCGTCAGTCCTTGCAGGTGGCGGCGCGGATGCGCTCAGCCTGTCCGGTTTGACAATCACCATCGCGGGTATCGTAACGGCGCTGACGGCGCCCTTCCTTGGCGTAATCGCCGACAAGGCCGGACGCCGTAAACCGCCGATCCTGTTCTTCGTTGCCCTTCTGGCGTTTTGCTCGTTCATTCTCTGGTGGGCACGCCCGGAAGGTCCACTGACCATGTGGCCCACGATGGCCGTGCTGGCGATCGCGTATTGCTGTTATGGCTATTCCGAAGTGCTGCACAACGCGATGCTGCCCATGGCCGGCCGGCCGAGCGCCTTGCCCTACATTTCCGGACTTGGCCTTTCGGTCGGCAACCTGCTCAGTGTCGGCATCCTTTTCTTCTTCCTCTTCGGCCTGCTGCTGCCCGGCACCGGCTTGCCCTTTGCCGCCGACGAGCAACTGATCGCCCTCGACCGCGAGACCAATGCGCCGCAGCGATTCGCCGGTCCGTTCGTCGCTGTCTGGATGATCCTGCTTGTGATCCCGTTTTTCCTGTTCATGCCGGACGGCGCGCCGGGCGGTCTCACATGGAAACGCGCGGCGGCCGACGTCTTCCTCGGGGAACCCGTGGACGGGCAGAAGCGCCACTCCGTTTTCGAGCGCATCAACGTATTCAAGAATTACCTCGCCGGTTTGTTCAAGGAACACCCGCAGACAATGCGCTTCCTGATCGCGCGGACGATCTATGCCGATGCCATGTCGGCGCTTCTGACGCTCGGCGCCGTGTTCGCAGCAACCTTCCTCGGCTGGTCAGGTGTCGAAATCCTGTTCTTTGGCATTACCGGTGTCCTGTTCGGCGCGATCGGCGGCTTCCTCGGTGGGACGCTCGACCGCTGGCTTGGCCCGAAGATGGCATTGATCTGGGAAATCTCGATTCTTGTGATCCTGCTGCTCGCGCAATTGTCGATCACGCCGGACTCGCTTCTGTTCGGACTTATCCCTAGCGGCGAACCGGTCTGGAGCAGCCCCTTCTTCGACACGCTGTCAGATATTGTCTATTTCCTCTTCGTGATCCCGACCGCAATTGTCGTGGTCGCCTCGATATCCTCCAGCCGCTACATGCTGGTACACATCGCGCCGCGCGAGCGTATTGGTGAGTTCTTCGGTCTGTATGCGATTGCCGGCACGGTGACGGTCTGGATGGGCCCCGGAATCGTCAGCCTGCTGACATGGCTTACCGGCAACCAGCGGATCGGCATGGGCGGAATCGGATTTATGTTCCTGATCGGGCTGATCGTGCTCTGGAAAGTCCAGGCACCGAAGCACGCGGACGAGAACCGCTAGAGCGAAAGAGATCGCGAAGAGCCAACAACCTGGAGCAAGGGATCTGATGGCCTCAGATCGTTGGATGTAGGCGAAGGGCCTAGCTCGAGGGCCCGAAGCCCGTCCCCGGGTCACTGTCGGTTGCGCGGGTGATCTGGGTGACGCGGCGAGGGCGCAGGTAGAACACGTCCTTCAAGGTTTGCGAACCGTCCAGGACCACGCCGAGCGTGCTTTCATATTCGAACTCGACTTCAGCAACGATAACTGAACCCGGGTTGGGTACGAGCCCGGCCGGAACCGTAATCAACGCGCCCTTGGTATAGGGCGGAATATTGTGGCCGTCGGACCAGTCGACGCGTGTCTGGCCATCGCCGTTGTCGATCACGGAGGTAATGCGCATGCGGGCTGTGTCGGCCGAATAGGGTTGCATCGTCACCGAGGCAGCATTGAAAAGTTCCTGCATGTCGGCGTCGCTTACGGTCACAAGCCGGGCCGTGAGGTCTCCGAGGCTCGACGCAGTAGTGGTCACCCTGCGGTCAACCCGCATGAGCAGGCTAAGCTCGATACAGCCGAAATAGATCAACACCATCAGCGGCGCGATCAGCGCAAATTCGACAGCCGAGATGCCTTTTTCATTATAGCAGATGCCCTGGATGCCGCGCCAGCGGGTGCGGCGGCTGAGCAAAGAGAGAGTCGAACGAAGGTTCATGATATCAGCTCCCGAACGGTTCGTTGCGGAACACGGCATTGGACTGAAGCAAATGCTTGTTGCCCGCCATATTGACGAGTGGCTTCGACAGAACCGGCGTAATCAGATCCCACTCGTAGAAGACGCGGACCGCCACGATGTCGTTGGGGCCGCCGGGCTGGAAAATGAAGTTATCGTTCTCGAGGTTTCCATCCTCATCCAGGGCAGAGCCTGTCGGCGTCGAAGCGAAGTCCGAGACCGTGCGAACATCAATGGAAAGACGTGCGTCGCATTCAAGGATCTCGAACAACTCGGCGCAGACCGCTTGGCGGAACTGCACTTCGGTCATTCCTGCGCCTTGAGCCTCGCCGGTGCGCAAGGGGCGCGCGGCTTCAGATATCGCATTTTCCATGATGGTGGTCATGATGAAGATCAGACACACTTCAAGAAGCCCGAAGATCAGGAAGAAAAATGGGGCTGCGATCATCGCGAATTCAACCGCCGCCGCGCCGCGGCGATCGTGGGCAAACCGTTGCCAGCGCGCCCTGAGGTGTGCTGCGAGGCTGAATTCCTGAGCGCCGAACATTTTTCCGATCCCCTGCTGAGTCACAGGCCACCGGTTTAGCACACGCCGGTTTTTGGGTAGTTTCAGCGGCCGTTCAAATTTGATCGAACGGACAAAGACAGCGCTTACTGAAGTCTTATTCGCCTTCGGTCAGGGTCTGGGATTGCAGTTGCTGATCGATCAGGTTTGCGAAATGATCCGCCTGATCACCGATACTGAGGACGGCTTTGCAATTGGGGGAGCAATTGTAGGTATAGGACTGACCGGCTCGGTTGATTGTAACCAGCGAGGCGGAGTTGGTGGTTACCAAGACATCCGAGCTGTAGATCTGGCGCCCCGACTTGTCGAAAACGAGCAGGTTGGTCGTTCCATAGCTTTTGCCGGTGACGAACAGCAGGTTTTCATTATGTACGGTGACGTCTGCAATGTTCTTGTTTCCGATGATGATGCTGGAAGCGGCGCCATTGATCGGCAGCGGGATCGTCTTGCTCGCCTCGACAAACAGTTGATCGGCCGAAGCCGCTGATGCGAAAGAGAGGGCAACAGCGCCGAACGCGGCAGCTTTCAGACAGATCGTCATCATACGGACACTCCAGCATTCAGGGTTGCCGTAATATTCCAGAGTTTAGTTTACTGAATCCTAACCGGCAGCTTTCCGCGTGCCTGTCTCTTACAAACGGCAATTTCCGGCTGGCCAGTCTTTGCCAGGGCGCAGCCTTACCCTCTATATATGCATTCGCGGTGACCCGTACGCGGTCCATTCGGCGTCTTCACTGTTGCTTCAGGCACGGTAAATGAAAGCCTGATATGGCTTCACGACTTTTCTGATTTCCTCAATCAGATCTGAACTCTGCACGTGTAAACCTGATTTTGTTCCGGGAAGAAAAGTTCAAGCCGGGACATGTCAAAAACGAATGATGGGAGTTTCCAATGTTTGCACGTTTTCTTAAAGACGAGTCGGGCGCCACCGCTATCGAGTACGGCCTTATCGCCGCACTGATCGCTGTCGCCATCATCGGCGGTGTGACCGCTCTCGGTAAGCAGACCGGCACGGCCTTCAACACTGTTGCTGAAGCAATCGAAGTCTAATCGACCTCGGTCAGTCTGACTGACTATGGAGCCGCCGGGCTTGCCCGGCGGCTCTTTCGATTCCCGGTCCTGCTGGCGCCGCGTGAAGAAAGGCTTCGTTCAGCCTTTTGAGGCAGCTTGTCGGGGTTTGACGAACCGGAGTTGCCGCCATGATTCTCTTCTTTCTTTCGGGTCTTTTCCTGGCCCTCTGCGTTTTTGCCGCCCTTCATGACGTCAATCGCCTGACGATTCCAAACTGGCTGAACCTCACAATCGCCGGCCTTTTCTTTCCCGCTGCGCTCGTATCCGGCATTCCGCTCGAGATACTTGGCGGCCATCTGCTTGCAGGCGGGCTCGCCTTCGTCATTGCCGTCGGCTTGTTCGCCTTCCGCGTTTTCGGGGGAGGGGACGCCAAGATGATTCCGGCAGTCGTTCTTTGGATGGGCCCGGCGGCTGCCTTTCCGTTTGTCTACTGGATGGCAATCGTGGGCGGCGTTTGCGCAGTGTTTCTATTGGTTGGAAAGCGAAGCTTCCCGGCAGGTGTGGTTCCAGGCTTCATGCGCGCTCCCTTCGAGCCGAAGGCCGGCGTGCCTTATGGCGTGGCCATTGCCGGCGGCGCCATCATCGCAGGGGCGGCGTCTCCGCTGCTCGCCAGTTTTTATGAATCCATTGGCTTTGGCGGTTAACACTCCTTTAGGCGCAGCGTGCGAATTTTGTCTTGATTGAAAGGGCCTGCTGCGTCCTGCGGCGGCCTGAAGTCCTAGAGTAAGAGGAGTGGCGCCGTATGTCGCCGATGCGAATCATCATCCTTCTTCTGGCGCTGGCCGCCGCGGGAGGCGCCGCCTTTCTGGTCTTGCAACTGAGCAAGCCGCAGATCGTGACCGAGACCGTCTTGCAGGACAAACTGCGGATTGAGGAGCGGGAAGTCTCCGAAGTCGAGGTGCTGACCATGCTGCGCGACTTCGCCATCGGCGAGACGATCAAGGCAGAAGATCTGCAATGGGCGCCCTGGCCAAAAGCCAACGTGGTCGAAGGATATTATGTTCAGACCACCGTGCCGGCCTCGATCGAGACGTTGACCGGCGCAGTTGTCAAGGCGGCCCTCTACAAGGGCGAGCCTCTCCTGCCACAAAAAGTGGTTATCAAGGGCGATCAGGGGCTGCTCGCCTCGATGATGGATCCGGAGATGCGGGCCGTGTCGGTGGAGATTTCTGCCGAATCGGCATCCGGCGGCTTCATCCTGCCAAATGACCGGGTCGATCTGATCCTGACCTATGACCAGGAGGCCGATGATGCGCGCGGCATCCCCAAGCGCACTGTGGCCACCACAATCGTGAAGAACGTCCGTGTGCTGGCAATCGACCAGAACTTTGCAACCAATGCGGAAGGCGAAACAGCCCGCCTCGGCAGCACCGCCACGCTTGAAGTCTCGCCGCAGGAAGCTGAACTTCTCGCCATGTCGATGCGCCGCGGGGAAGTGTCGCTGTCGCTGCGCCCGCTTGACCAGATGGCCAGCGGCACGGACCGCAGCCCCCGCATAGAACTTCTTGAAGGCGGAGATGGTGTGACCGGGTCGGGCATCACGATCATCCGGAACGGCCAGCCTTCACCTGCCGGCGTGGGAGGCAACTGAACATGCGTATCCTGAAGATTCTCGCTGTCTCCGCGGTACTGACCCTCGGCCCCGCCTTGCCGGTACCGGCCCAGTCAGGTCCGACAGGGATGGGCACCGTTATCACGTCTACCGGCGACAGCACGAATTCGCGCAGCATCACGGTTGGCGTCAACAAGTCGGTGATCATCGAGCTTGAAGCGCCCGCCGCCGATGTGGTGATCGCGAACCCGGAGATAGCCGATGCAGTTGTGCAGACCTCGCAGCGGATCATCTTCCGCGGCGTCGCCTATGGCCAGACCAGCGCGCTGATCTTCGACCGGGCCGGACGCACGCTCCTTGACCTTTCGCTGCATGTCGAAACCGACATGGCCGCGCTGGAAGACTCCATTGTCCGTCATGTGCCCGATGCGCGCGTCAAGCTCGAAAGCATGAACGGCAGCATTGTGATGACCGGTTCGGTGGACGACCTGTCCCAATCGGACCATGTGCGCCAGCTCGTGGCGGCCTATTTCCCGAGCGGCGACAGCGCTCCGCAGATCGTCAACATGCTGAACGTCCTCGCGCCGGATCAGGTGCTTCTGGAAGTTCGAATCGTGGAGATGCAACGAAATGTCATCAAGCAGCTCGGTATCAACGTTTCGGGTTTGCCGACGCTCGGCAATTTTGAATCCGCACTCATCAGCCCCTCCGTTTCAACTGCGGCGAACTTCGCGAGCGGCCTCGCTTTCCCGCTTCAGGGACGGTCAATCGGGGGCCTGACGACTGACCTCCGCTATACCAACTATAACGGCACCCAATTCCAGTCGCGCGTTAGCGGCACCATCAACGCGCTTGAGCGTATCGGCGTCGTCAAGACGCTAGCAGAACCAAATCTTGTCGCGGTCTCCGGTGAAAGTGCAAGGTTCCTTGCGGGCGGCGAATTTCCGGTTCCCGTCGGCCAGGACAACCAGGGCCGAATCACGGTCGAGTTCAAGCCATATGGTGTTGGTCTGGGGTTCACCCCCGTCGTTCTGTCCGAGGGCCGTATTTCGCTCAAGGTATCGACCGAAGTGTCGGAACTGACTTCACAAGGTGCCTTCCAGGGCGAGCAGCAGACGCGCATCGACGGGGATGGAAATGCCGTCTTGGTCGAAGGAGTTACCATCCCGGGCCTTACCGTCCGCCGTGCGGAATCGACGATCGAGCTGCCTTCTGGGGGATCCATGATGATGGCCGGTCTGATCACGGTGAAAGATCGCCAGAACCTCGACCAGGTTCCAGGCCTTAAGAAGCTTCCTGTCCTCGGTGCGCTGTTCCAGTCCCGTGACTTCATCTCCGAAGAAAGCGAACTCGTCGTGATCGTCACGCCGTACCTCGTTGACCCTGCCGCAAAGTCCGAGCTTCGCACACCGGCCGATGGGTACTCCAACGCCTCTGATACCAAGACGGTCTTCTTCGGCAAGCTGAACGAGACGTATGGCCGCGACGGTGCGCCGGTCAAAGCAGAAGACTACAAGGCCCCTGTGGGCTTCATGGAAGAATAGGGGAAAAAGCAATGAGTATCGTCTCCAAACCTTATCGTACCATCCTTGCACTCGGTGCGGGCTTGATGACACTCGGTGCCTGCGCCAGTCATGCGCCCAGCGCCGCACCACCCGAGTATCTTGAGGGTACCGCGCTGAGCCGCAACGAAGTCGGCGTCACAAAACGCACCGAATTTCTCGAAGTCTCCCTGCATCCGGAAGCGAGCGAGTTATCGGAGACGGACCGTGCACGCATCCGCAGATTTATTGGCGCGTATGCGAAAAAGGGCCACGGGCCGATCGTCCTTTCACTTCCCGAAGCGAGCTCAAATCCGCAGCTGGCGGTGACCGCGATTGCCGAAGCGCGATCCATCGCCTGGGAAAATGGGATCCAGTACGATGAGATCGCTGGTGCGTCGCACGGCGCGGGAGAGGCTTACGCCCAACCCATGATCCTGGCGTTCCAGGCCTATGATGCGGTTGCGCCGGAATGCCTGTCGAAGGCTGCCCTCGATTTCGGCGATGTGGCATCCAACAACAACCTTCCGACACTGGGGTGTTCGGTCCGCACAAATCTGGCTGCCATGATCGCCGATCCGGCTGATCTGCTTGGCAGCCGTCCGCTCGATCAGGGCGATCTGGCGCGGCGCGAGGTCATTCTCGGAAAGTTTCGAATGGGCGAATCGACAGCTGCGGCCCGATCCAACGAGGAATCGGGCGCTGTTTCAGACGCCGTGAACTAAGCCGGCACGTCCGGCAAAAGGAGTATGCGTACCATGGGTAAGGAAACGGCACTTTTTGAAGATGACTTCGGCACCGAGTTCGAAGACGTGTTCAATGAAGACGCTCTGACGGGGGCAAACGACCTGGATTCGCAGGACCCGTTTGCGGAGACGCCTGCGCATCCGGTCCAGCCGGTCTCGGATTTTGCCGCGAAGCCGGTGACGCCCGCGCAGTTTTCGTTCGCGCCGCTGGAACAATCAGGCGGCGATGCGATGTTGCCCGCAATATCGATCAAACTCTTCTATGAGCGTGAAGAAACCCGCGCCCTGATGCAGCTCTGCGCCGCAGACCGCCGCATGGGCCGCGCGACCGTGCAATGCATCCCGGGCGGCATTCCCGCGGCGGTAGCCGACCTTCGCGCCAATCCGACGCCCAACCTGCTGATGGTCGAGTCCTCGGCCCAGGCCAGCCAGGTGCTGCACGAAATTGATACGTTGGCGGAGCATTGCGACGACCATGTCAAGGTGCTTGTCATCGGCGCCGTGAACGACATCACCCTCTACCGCCAGCTCGTTGCACGCGGCGTCTCCGAATACCTTGTTCCGCCGTTCCAGCCTCTGAGCATTATTCGGTCAATCTCGGCGTTGTTTGCCGATCCGGACGCGCCCTTCCTTGGAAAGCAGATCTCCGTGGTCGGTGCCAAGGGCGGGGTAGGGGCCTCGACGATCGCACACAACCTTGCCTGGGCACTCGCGGAAAACACCCACGTGAATACGACGCTCGTCGATCTGGACCTGTCATTCGGCACAACCGCGCTCGACTTCAACCAGGACACGCCCCAGACGATCGCGGACGCGTTGCTGGCTCCGGAGCGCGCGGACAATGCGGTCATCGAACGCCTGCTTGCGCGCGCGACCGAACGCCTTTCGCTCTTCACGGCGCCGGCCAACATAAACCAGATCATCGACATCCCGGACGAGTCCTATGCAATGGTGATCGAGAGTGTTCGCCGCAACGTCCCTTACATGGTGCTGGACCTGCCGCATGCCTGGAGCCATTGGGTCCGCAACACGTTGATTGCCTCGGATGAAGTGATCATCGTGTGCCAGCCAGACCTTGCCTCTCTGCGGAACGGCAAGAACATGATCGACCAGCTCAAGGGTCACCGCGTCAACGACCATGCACCGCGCCTTGTCTTGAACATGTGCGGTGTACCGAAACGGCCGGAGATTCCGATGAAGGATTTTGCGGCGGCGATCGGCGTGGATCCCGACATTATCGTGCCGTTCGAACCGGAAGTGTTCGGAATGGCCGCCAACAATGGCCAGATGATTTCCGAGACGTCACCAGCGGCAAAATCTTCGATTGCAATCGATCAGCTTGCCAGCCTGCTGACGGGCCGGGCCATCCAGGCTGAAGAGAAATCTTTCATCAAGAAACTTCTGGGCAAGTAAGCCGGGTTCGATTGAACGGGTAGGAAAATGGCTTTTGGAAAACGCTCTGGCTCTGCAGCTCCCACGCTCCCCAGCGCGGCGCCTGCAGCCGCATCGGCGCCCAAGCCCGCGGCGCCGAAACCCGTGGCAGCTCCCTCTGCATCGGCCCAGTCAAAATCTGCAGGCGCCTTGCCTGGCGCGGCGCCGGCGCCCGCTGTCAAACTCAAGACACCCGAGATCAAGCCGGAGCCAATCCGTAAGGTCAACCAGCACTCGGAACAGTATTACACGACGAAGACAACCATCTTCAACGCGCTGATCGACACGATCGACCTCTCCCAACTCGCCCAGCTAGACACCGAAAGTGCGCGCGAGGAAATTCGCGACATCGTGGTCGAAATCATCAGTATCAAGAACGTTGTGATGTCGATCTCGGAGCAGGAATACCTGCTCGACGACATCTGTAACGACGTGCTTGGCTATGGTCCGCTCGAGCCTTTGCTGGCACGCGACGACATTGCCGATATCATGGTCAACGGCGCGGATACCACCTACATCGAAGTCAACGGCAAGATCGAGCGCACCAACATCCGCTTCCGCGACAATGCCCAGCTGATGAACATCTGCCAGCGGATCGTGTCACAGGTTGGCCGCCGCGTCGATGAAAGTTCACCGATCTGCGACGCGCGACTTCTGGACGGCTCGCGTGTCAACGTGATTGCCCCGCCGCTGGCCATCGACGGGCCGACGCTCACCATTCGTAAGTTCAAGAAAGACAAGCTGAAGCTGCACGATCTTGTGAAGTTCGGCTCGATCAGTGAGGCGGGCGCCGAGGTCTTGCGCATCATCGGCCATAGCCGCTGCAACGTCCTCATCTCCGGCGGTACCGGCTCGGGCAAGACGACGCTTCTTAACTGCCTTACCGGTTTCATCGAGCCGGGAGAGCGCGTCATCACCTGCGAAGACTCCGCCGAACTTCAGCTGCAACAGCCGCATGTCGTGCGTCTCGAAACGCGCCCGCCGAACATCGAAGGCTCCGGCGAGATCACGATGCGCGATCTCGTCAAGAACTGTCTGCGTATGCGTCCTGAACGGATCATCGTGGGCGAGGTACGCGGACCGGAGGCGTTTGACCTTCTGCAAGCCATGAACACCGGCCACGATGGCTCAATGGGTACGCTCCACGCCAACTCGGCCCGCGAGGCGCTCAGCCGCGTAGAATCCATGATCACGATGGGCGGCTTTGCACTGCCGGCAAAAACCATCCGTGAAATGATCGTCGGCTCGATTGACGTGGTTGTCCAGGCGTCGCGCCTGCGCGATGGCTCTCGCCGCATCATGGGTATCACCGAGGTGCTCGGCCTTGAGGGCGATACCATCGTACTTCAGGATATCCTGAAGTACGAGATTGAAGGCGAAGACGACGATGGCAAGATCATCGGCCGCCACCGCGGTATGGGCATCGGGCGCCCTCGCTTCTGGGAGCGCGCGGCCTACTACAACATGGAGCGGGAACTGGCTGAAGCGCTCGACTCGCTGAACAACGCCTGATGAGCAGCACACTGATCATCGTGTTCGTCGCAGTGCTCGCCTTCGCGGCGATCGCCGGCATTGGCTTCACATTCACCTCCGGGCAGGACGACGCGGCCAAGAAACGGGCGCGTGAAATCGGAACAGGGCGCGCGCCGCAGGTCTCTAAGGCCGCCAGCAAGGCTACTGACGACACGGCAAAACGTCGCGCCAAGACCCAGGAAATGCTCGACAACCTGCGCAAGCAGGACAAGGCGCGTAAAAAGTCGGAATCTCAGGATATCGCTTCAAAGCTGACACAGGCTGGGCTCGAATTGCCTGTGCCGATGTTCTGGATCATCTCCGCCATCACCGGCGTCGTCTGCGCCGCTGCCGTCTGGATGTCCGGCGCTGATGGCCTCGTCATCAGCGGTATCAGTTTCAAGAGCCGGCCGGTACTCTGCGCTGCGGCCTTCTTCGCGGGCACGTTCGGGCTACCGAACTTTGTGCTGAATACGATGATCAAGGGCCGCCACAAGAAGATGATCAACCAGTTTGCCGATGCGCTGGATGTCATCGTGCGCGGCGTGAAAACCGGCCTGCCTCTGAACGAGTGTATCCGGATCATTGCAAAAGAAAGCCCTGAGCCGCTGCGCAAGGAATTTCTCACCTTTGCCGACAACCTCTCGATGGGCTCCGGTCTCGACCGGGCGCTTGGCCATCTGTACAAACGCATGCCGCTGCAGGAAGTGAACTTCTTCGCCATCGTGCTGACAATCCAGTCTAAGGCAGGCGGCAACCTCTCCGAGGCACTCGGAAACCTTTCCACTGTCATCCGCTCACGGAAGATGATGCGAGAGAAGGTCAATGCGCTCTCCTCGGAAGCGAAGGCTTCCGGCATGATCATTGGCTCGCTGCCGTTTGCCGTGGGTACGATGGTGTTCATGACGACGCCTGACTACATCATGGAACTCTTCCTGACTGAAACAGGACATGTCATTCTCGTCCTGGCCGCGGTCATGATGGGCCTCGGCATCACCGTGATGCGCAACATGATCAACTTCGACATGTAGAGGCAGACGGCGATGTACGAGTTCCTTCTGTCTTTCTCCAGGCCCGAAACGCTGGCGGCTTATCTTGTTGCTGGCGCTGTGTTCGGTACACTGATGACCATTCTATTGCCCTACCTTCAGGGCAACAAGCTCGAAACGCGCCTGAAGGCCGTCGCCAGCCAGCGCGAGCGCCTGCGCAAGCAAAGCCGCGCGGCGCTCGAAAAAAAGGGCCTGCGCCGCAAGGACGACTCGGTTGTCGGCAACATTTCGTCGAAGCTGAACCTCGCCAAGGCGCTGGAAGATCCGAACGTCATCAAGCTGATGAACCAGGCGGGCATGCGCGGCCCCGGTCCGATTTCGGCCTTTTACTTCGCGCGCATGGCGCTGCCTTTCGTCGGCGCGCTCGGGGCGTTCTTCTACATATTCTACGTCAATGACCATGGCCTCAACACGGTCATGAAATACGGTTCGCTGGCCTTCGGCGCCGCGGCCGGTTTCTATGCGCCCAACATCTACATCTCCAACATCGCGCAGAAACGTCAGAAATCCCTGATGCGGGCCTTCCCGGACTCACTGGACATGCTGCTGATCTGCGTCGAAGCCGGCATGTCGATCGAGATGGGCTTCAACAAGGTCAGCCAGGAAATCGGTACTGCGTCGCCGGAACTCGCTGAAGAGTTCGGCATCACGGTAGCGGAATTGTCCTATCTGCCAGACCGTCGCCAGGCCTACGAAAACCTCGCCATCCGTACGGGCCATGAAGGCGTGAAAGCGGTCTGTATGGCGCTCGGCCAGGCTGAGCGGTACGGCACGCCTCTTGGCGACGCGCTGCGCCTGATGGCCCGGGAAAACCGTGAGATGCGGATGTCGGAAGCAGAGAAGAAGGCAGCCGCGCTGCCCGCCCAGTTGACGGTTCCGATGATTCTGTTCTTCCTGCCGGTTCTCTTCCTCGTCGTGCTCGGCCCAGCCTATATCAAGTACGAAAAGATGCAGGGCGAGAATGAAGTTGCGCCTCAGGTTGCTTCGCCGACCTGATTCGGGCCGCGCGTTCGGAACGCCGGCAGGGCTTTCCCCGCGTGCAGCGGGCCGCTAGACCCGGCGCATGAGTCTCATGCCCCTCGCTGCAGCCACGCTTGCCCGCTTCGGTCTCCAGACCGGCGCGCCCGGCGCACTCGCCTGCCGCACACCACTCACCGGCGACGTCCTCACGCATCTGCCTTTGCATTTGCCCGAAGCGGTTGAAGCCGCGCTCGCCGGTGCAGCATCGGCCTTCGCCCTCTGGCGTGATGTGCCGGCGCCGAGACGCGGCGAACTCGTCCGCCTGCTCGGCGAGGAATTGCGCCATGCGAAAGATGATCTAGCCACCCTCGTGACGCTGGAGGCCGGCAAGATTCCGGCGGAAGCGATGGGGGAAGTGCAGGAGATGATCGATATCTGCGACTTCGCGGTCGGCCTTTCTCGCCAGCTGCACGGGCTGACTATTGCGTCCGAGCGCCCGGGTCACCGGATGATGGAAACCTGGCACCCGGCAGGCGTGACGGCCGTTATTACGGCCTTCAATTTCCCGGTGGCGGTCTGGGCGTGGAACGCTGCACTGGCGTTGATCTGCGGGAACCCGGTCATCTGGAAGCCATCCGAGAAAACGCCGCTGACAGCGCTGGCGGTGATGGCTGTCTTTGGGCGTGCGATACGTCAGTTTGGCGATGCACCGGAAGGACTTGCAGCTTGCCTCATCGGCGGCCCGGAAACCGGCGCAACCCTCGCGGGGGATCCGCGCGTTGCCGTTGTTTCCGCCACCGGTTCGACACGGATGGGCCGCGCAGTCGCGCCCGTTGTCGCGGCGCGTTTCGGCAAGACGATCCTGGAACTCGGCGGTAACAATGCTGCCATTGTCTGTCCGTCTGCGGATATTGATCTGGCATTGCGCGCCATTGCGTTCTCCGCGCTCGGCACTGCGGGTCAGCGCTGCACCACCATGCGGCGCCTGCTCGTTCACGCCTCCGTCGCGGACGAGCTGATCCCGCGCCTTCGGGCAGCCTGGGCTTCGGCGAAGGTCGGCAACCCGATGTCACCCGGCGTGCTGGTCGGCCCGCTGATCGACGCTGCAGCGGGGCAGGCAATGACGTCGGCGCTGGCCGAAGCGAAAGCAGCTGGCGGCGAAGTTTGCGGCGGCGAACCTGTCGATGACGGCGGCGGTATCTACCGGCGGCCCGCGCTCGCCCTGATGCCTGGGCAGACCGGCCCGGTCCTGCGCGAGACCTTCGCGCCGATCCTCTATGTGATGCGCTATACCGATCTGGGTGAGGCCATCGCCCTCAACAACGCCGCCGCCGCCGGCCTGTCCTCGTCCATCTTCACGACAGACCTTCGCGAAGCAGAGCGTTTCCTCGCAGCGTCGGGCTCTGATTGCGGGATTGCCAACGTCAATATCGGCACGTCCGGTGCGGAGATCGGCGGGGCATTCGGGGGAGAGAAGGAAACCGGCGGTGGTCGCGAGTCGGGGTCGGATGCCTGGAGAGGCTACATGCGCCGGGCGACCAACACGATCAATTACTCGAGCCAGTTGCCGTTGGCGCAGGGCATCCGGTTCGACACCTAGTTGCGCGGGCGCAGCACCCGCTTTGGCGCTTCGCTCTCGGCGGCGTCTTCAACGCGCGTCACTGGCCCGGCCAGCGGCATCTCGGCTTGCGTGACGGCTTCGGCGACACGCACCGGCGCGGGCGTCTCGCTGAGCGCGTCCCAGCTGCGCGCAGGCTGGATGAGCCCCTGCAGCAAGGCGACGTTCTGGTTGACGACCTGTTCGGGCGCTGCGACGCCGCTCACGGTCTTCATATCTTCAAACTTGCCTTGAAGGCCAAGCACCAGCGCAAGGTTCTCGGTCACGCGGGCGCCCGCATCGGCGTTCGCCGCCGCCTGGCGCAGCTTCGCTTCAGCGCCCGGCAGATCACCCGAGAGCACCAGAGAGAGGCCGTAATTGGTCAGTGTGGTTGTGCGGAATGGCTCGAGTTCCAGCGCTTTCTGGTAAGCCGTCTGCGCCAGCCCGTGCTGGCCTTCACGGTCAAACGTCGTGCCAAGCGCGGCCCAGGTTTCAGCCCGTTCTGGGGCTACTTCGGTCGCACGGTGGAACACCTGCCCGGCGGTCGCCACATCGCCGCCAGCCATCTGGATCCGGCCAAGGAGCATCAGGGCGTCGGCGCTTTCTGGATGCACAATCAGTGTGCGCGACAGCACATCAACGGCGCGCTCGTGGCTGCCAATTTCGCGCAGCGCGCGGGCAAACTCCAGGCTGATCGTCAGGTCTTCGCCGTCCTTCAGGTTTTCCTTGGCCCAGAAGTTGGCGCGCGTCAGCGGATCGGCGCGATTGGCAGCGGCGCGCTCCTCGGCTGATGCGGGCTTCATGGCCTCCTGCATCGCCAGCGCGGCGTCATTTTTCGGCGCAGAGGCGCACGATGTGGTGGACGCGGCGAGGGCAAAGGCAAGCAAAGCCAGAGACGTTTTGGCACTGGACATCATCGGGCTCCGTGTATGTATCGGCAGCATAAGCCCGGATATTGAACCGCCGGGGTCAAAGTTCGGTTAACGCCGCCGCGCGCGGCCTTAACCCTGAAACCCTTCAGGAACGCGCCATGCCCAAAAGCTTCACCGCCAAACCGAAACACGCCGCTCGCGTTTACCTCTACACGGCCCAGGCCTTCACGGCTTTGGCGGACGATCCTTTCCCGGCTGCAAGGGCAATTGCAGCCGCGCAGGGCTTCAAGGGCGGGGCAGGGCAGGTTCTGGTGGTGCCGGGCGAGAGCGGCGCGGTGCAATCCGTGCTGTTTGGTCTGGGAAACGGCAAGGACGCGCTTGCGGTGGCCGCGCTGTCTGGCCGGCTGCCGGAAGGCGACTACGAGATCGCGGAAGACGGCGGCCAGCCCTTCGCCCACATCGCTGCCGCCTGGGCGGACGGGGCGTACCGGTTCGAGCGCTACAAATCCGAGAAGACCAGTCCGCCTCGTCTGAAGATTCCTGGCGGCAAGGACGGCGAGCGCCTGTCGCGCGAGGCCGACGCGGCGGCTCACCTGCGTGACATGGTCAACACGCCGGCTGCGGATATGACGCCCGCTGGCCTCGAAGCCGAAATGGCCGCCCTCGCGGAACGCTTCGGCGCGAAACTGACGGCGATTGTCGGCGAGGCGCTGCTCACGGAAAACTATCCGATGGTTCATGCGGTCGGCCGCGCGGCGACCGAAGCGCCCCGCTTCCTCGAACTGGAATGGGGGACCCCCGGCCAGCCGAAAGTCACACTTGTCGGCAAAGGCATCACGTTCGATTCCGGCGGCCTGAACATCAAGGGCGGCGACGGAATGCGCATCATGAAGAAAGACATGGGCGGCGCCGCGCACGCCATCGCACTGGCCGAACTCGTCATGAGCGCTGGCCTTCCCGTGCACCTGAAGCTTTATGTGTCAGCCGCAGAGAACGCCATCGCCGGGAATTCCTTCCGCCCGGGCGATATCCTCTCCAGCCGCAAGGGCCTGACCGTCGAGATCGATAACACTGACGCTGAAGGCCGCCTCGTGCTCGGCGATGCGCTCGCGCGCGCGTCCGAGGACGATCCGGACCTGCTGATGGATTTCGCGACCCTCACCGGCGCCGCCCGTGTTGCCCTCGGCGCGGATCTGGCCCCATTGTATACTGATGACGACCAGCTCGCTGCCGACATCCTCGCCGCGTCCGCGCAGACCGGCGATCCGGTCTGGCGCATGCCGCTCTGGGATCCCTACCTGGCAGAACTCAAAAGCCCGGTCGCGGACCTCGTGAACTCGGGCGGCAGCTTCGCCGGCTCGATCACGGCAGCGGTATTCCTGAAACAGTTCGTCTCGGCGAAAAGCTGGGCACACTTCGATATCTGGGCCTGGCGCAAATCGAAATATGGCCGGCCGGAAGGCGGCGCGCCGTGCAGCCTCCGGGCAGTCTGGTCGATGCTGGAAACCCGCTACGGCGCTTGACGCGGGAGGTTATTGCGGGATGCCGTCCTGCTCGGCGAGACGCATCGCCTCGCGCACGCGCCCGCGCACGAGCAGGGTATCAATGTTCTTTGGATCGGCCGTCATCGCGGCTTCCACGTCGCGCATCGCGAGTTCATAGCTCTTCTTGTTGAGGTAGACCTCCGCGCGCAACTGGTGCGCCGGTCCGAAGCCCGGCGAATTGGCCAGCGCCAGGTCGAGGTCCGACAGCGCCTTGTCCCACTCCTCGATCAGAATGTAGGCGCTGGCCCGGTCGAGCAGCAGCTCCACCATCCCCGGCGCCATGTCGAGCGCGTCGGAAAAGGATATCACCGCGACTTCCGGCGCGCCGGCCATGATCCAGGCCTGACCGGCCTGCGAAAGGTAGATCGCCCGTTGTTCCATCGAGCCGCCATCTGCGGCGGTCGCCAGCGATTCCAGCCGCTCGGCGCCGGTCTCGTAATTGCCGAGCGCAATCAGCGCGAGCGCCGTACACTGGCGCGCCCCGGGGCGGTTGCCCTCGAAGCTCCAGGCGAGGCCGTCCTCATAGGCGTTTTCAGGATCGGTTTCGATCTTCGCGACGCAGGCTTCAAGCCGGGCGTCTTCGGCCTTGGCCAGTTCCGCCCCCGCCGACTGCATCATCAGGACGGTACCAGCAGCAAAGGCGATCAGGGACATGGGCAGTTGGCTCCGAACCGTTTATTCAGCGCGCTTTAGGCAACGGCGTTCTGGTGTTGGCAAATGACTTCCCCGCAATCTCTGCTTTTTGTTTTCGGGCTTGGCTATAGTGCCCTGCAGCTTGCCGGTCAGCTGAAGCTGTCCGGCTGGCAGGTGGCCGGGACCGTGCGGACGCCTGCCAAAGCCTCGCAGCTGCGGGCAATCGGCATTGATGCGCAGGTTTGGGGCGGAAGAGGGCCGCTGGATGTGCCTGCCGGGGCGCACTGGTTGATTACGCTGCCCCCTGACCGTGAAGGCTGCCCGGCGGCGCTCGCGGCGGTCACGGAGGCCGGGCGTGCCCAGTCGATAACTTATCTGTCGACAACCGGAGTTTATGGAGACTTAAAGGGGGGCTGGGCGTTCGAATGGAGCCCTGTCGCGCCATCCTCGCCACGTGCGGCCGCGCGCGTTCTTGCGGAGACACAATGGCTGGAGGCCAGCGACCGCCGCGCCCGGCTCGTCCGCCTTCCGGGCATCTACGGACCGGGGCGCTCACCCTTCGACCGGTTGCGTGAGGGCACCGCTCAACGCGTCATAAAGCCGGGTCAGGTTTTCTCCCGTGTGCATGTCGATGACATTGCCAGCGGACTGGCGGCGCTGATGAAACGGCCGGAAGCGGCCGGGGTGTTTCATCTGTGTGACGACCTTTCAGCGCCGCCGCAGGATGTGACAGCCTTCGCTGCAGAGCTTCTCGGCATGGCGCCGCCACCCGATGTTCCGTTCGAAGAAGCCGCGCTCAGCGAGATGGCCGCCAGCTTCTATGCGGAATGCAAGCGCGTGGCGAACGCCCGCGCCAAGGCCGCGCTCGGCTGGCGGCCCGCTTATCCGACATACCGCGAAGGTCTGCGTGCCATTCTCGACGCGGAAAGCTCTGCTTCTCCTTGAATATTCTTGGTTCCGCCAGATTCGCGCCCCTATGGCGCCGCCCGGATCGTGTGTAAGGGTCTGCACATACTCGGGAGGAGTTTCATCGATGTCAGTCATGGTCCGGGGCCGGTTCGGGGTCCTTGGTGCGCTCGCGTCTGCAGCAATGCTCGTTCTGGCCGCCTGCGGCGGCTCGCAGACGGCGCAGGGGCCAGGTGAGGACAGTGATGCCCAGATCCTGGTCGAACGCTCCCCGGCTGAGGAAGCTGCCGCCCTCAAGCGCGATGAAGCGCGCCAGCGCGCCCTCGACGCGGCAGCGACCGAGTTCTCCTATTTCCGCTACCGCATCGACACCGCGACAGAACAGCCGCTCGCCTGCCTTGTCTTCTCGGCGGCGCTTGATCCGAAAACGGACTATTCTCCCTATGTCGAATTCCGCCCGGCCTTCCGGGCCGCGCTGACAGTCGAAGGCCGCGAACTGTGCGTCGGCGGACTGACGTTTGGCACCACGCGCACCGCGACAATCCTCGCCGGCCTTCCTGCCGCCGATGGCCGCACGCTGAAACGCGCCGAAACCGTTCCGATCGACTTTGCCGACCGCCCGCCTTTCGTGGGCTTCAAGGGCACCGGCGTGATCCTGCCGCGCGAGAACGCGGATGGCCTGCCGATCGAAACCGTCAACGTCGAACAAGTCCGTGTCACCGTCAGCCGCATCAACGACCGCGCGCTGGTTTTCAAGAACATCAATGCCGGCACCACGACCGGGCAGGGCCAATGGTCCTGGATGTACGGCGCGGATTCACCTGAAGATGTCGGCGAAGAACTTTTCACCGGCACCATGGACATCGCCAATGCCGCCAATGCGCCGGTCGTCACTGTCTTCCCGCTACAGGATGTCGTCGGGCCGATGAAGCCCGGCGCCTATTTCGTCAGCGTTACCGACGCCGCCGAACTCAACGACGCTGAAGGCCCGGCCGCCTCGTCCGGCCGCTGGATCCTGCTGACGGACCTCGCGCTGACCGCCTATCGCGGGGAGAACGGGCTCGACGTCACGCTCCGCTCTCTCAAGGACGGCAAGATCGTCCGCAATGCGACCGTGCAATTGCTCGCTGCCAACAATGCGGTGCTCGCCGAAACCAAGCCCAACGAACAGGGCCGTGTCACGTTTGATGCGCCGCTGATGAACGGGCAGGGGAACATGGTGCCCCGCCTCGTGCTGGCCACAGCCGCCAATGGCGAACTCGCCGCGCTCGATCTGGCGCGTGCGCCGGTAGACCTCTCCGAACAGGAAGTCGGCGGGCGGCGAACGCCCGGCCCCGTGGACGCCTATGTCTATACCGATCGCGGCATCTACCGCCCCGGCGAAAGCGTCGAGCTGACCGCGATGCTGCGCGACCGCGCAGGCCGTCAGGTCACCGGCCGCAATGGCCATCTTGTGATCTACCGGCCGAACGGCCTGATCGCCTCGAAAGTCCGCTTCACGGATCCGAAGCCCGGCGCCGTCCTGTCGACCTTCGTGCTGCCGCGCGGCGCCTCGCGCGGTGAATGGCGCGCCAGTATCGAGATCGACGGTCTTGCCGCCTCTGCCGGTGAAGTGCGCTTTGCGGTCGAGGACTTCGTGCCGCAGCGCATCGCCGTCGATGTGAAAACGGACGAGAAGACCGCGCTCAAGGCGGGCGGCGTGCGGGATGTCGAGATCGACTCGCGCTTCCTTTATGGCGCCCCCGGCGCCGGCCTGACGGTGAAAGCCGAAGCTCGGCTCGAAGCAGACCCGTCGCCCTTCAAGGCGTTCGAAGGCTTCACCTATGGCCGGCATGACCAGACGTTCGAGGAACAGATCCTCGAGTTCGATGATACGACGACGGACGGTTCCGGCAAGGCGGTCGTCCGCCTTTCACCCGGCACAGCAGGATCAAATTCCGGCCTGCCGCTGCGCCTCAACACGGTCGTCAGCGTGCTTGAGCCCGGCGGCCGCGCCGTCGCCGAAAGCGTCCGCGTGCCCTACCGGCCCGAAGCCCTGTATGTCGGCGTTAAACCTTCTTTCGAATCGAGTGTCGAGGAAGGCGGCGAGGCCAAGTTCCAGGTCGTGGCCGTCAATGCCGAAGGCGCCGCCGTTGCGCAGCGCCTGAACTGGAAAGTGCTCGCCATCGACTATCACTATGACTGGTACCGCGACGGCGAACAGTGGACCTGGCGCCGGTCGCGCACGGTCACCAAGGTCAACGAAGGCGTTCTGACCACGCCTGCCGGCGGTGTCGGCGAGATCAAGGCGCCCGGCCTCGAATGGGGCAGCCATGAACTGGTGATCGAAGGCCAGGGCGCTTTCGCCGCCTCCGGTGCCAGCGCCAGCTTCTATGTCGGCTGGGGCGGCTGGACGAGCGAGGATGGTACCGAAGCGCCGGACCGAGTGAAGGTCGTGGCCTCCGAAACGTCGCCCAAGGCCGGCCAGAATGCCGAGCTGACCATTGTCCCGCCCTATGACGGGCAGGCCCAGATTGTGGTTGCAACCGACCGTGTGCTGAGTGTCCAGAACGTCGGCGTTGTCGCCAAGGGCACCAAGATCACCCTGCCGGTCACGGCCGAGTGGGGCGAAGGCGCCTATGTCATGGTCACGGTCTATTCCGGCCGCGACCCCGTGCTGAACGCCAAACCGCGCCGCGCGGTCGGCATCGCCCATGTGCCGGTCGACATGGCCTCGCGCACCTTCAAGGTCACGCTGGACGCGCCGGACGTCGCCCGTCCGCGTACGGACCAGACGGTTGATGTGAAGATCGAAGGCGGACCGAAGGAGCAGGTCTATCTGACCCTTGCCGCTGTCGATGAAGGCATCTTGCAACTGACCAAGTTCAAGTCGCCTGACCCTGTTGCCCATTACTTTGGCCGCAAGGCCCTCGGCGTCGAACTGCACGACGATTATGGGCGCCTGCTCGACCCGAACATGGGCCTGCCGGCCGAAGTGCGCGTCGGCGGCGACCAGCTCGGCGGCGAAGGCTTGACGGTGGTTCCAACCAAGTCGGTCGTCATCTTCTCGGGCCTCGTCGAAGTGAAGAATGGCCGCGCGAAGATTCCGCTCGCCCTGCCGGAGTTCAACGGCGAACTCCGCCTGATGGCGGTGGCCTGGTCAAAGACCGGCCTTGGCTCGGCCGAGAAGAAAATGAAAGTGCGTGACCGCGCGCCGTCCGACCTCGTGATGCCGCGCTTCCTGGCCCCCGGCGATGAAGCGGTGATCACCGCCTCCATCGACAACGTCGAACTCGCCGCCGGCCAGTTCACGGCCAAGGTTACGGGCGGTCAGCAGGTTAGCGTGCCCGCGACTGCGCTCACCCGCACACTCGGCAAGAACCAGCGTGTGGACCTGCCGGTCCGCGTCTCGGCGAAAGCCGAAGGCATCTCGCCGCTGCGTCTCGAAGTCTCGGGTCCGGAGAAATACTCCGTCACCCGCTCTTACGAAATACAGACACGCTCGCCCTATCTGCCGGAATCGCGTTCCACATCCGTGCTGATGCGCCCGGGCGAAGCCTTCAGCGTCAGCAAGGACCTGCTGAAAGGTTACGTGCCGGGCTCGGCGGATGTCGCGGTCGGCTTCTCGCCGATCCCGGTCGATCCGGCGACGCTCTATGCCTCGCTCGACCGCTACCCCTATGGCTGCACGGAGCAGATCTCCAGCCGCGCGCTGCCGCTGCTCTATTCCGAACAGCTCGTCGCGATGGGCGCCAAGGGCTCGCGTGACAATGCGCGCGACAAGGTGCAGGTCGCTGTCAACACGATCCTCAACCGTCAGGGTGCGGATGGTGCCTTCGGCCTCTGGCGCGAAGGGGACGGCTACGCCACGCCGTGGCTAGGCGCTTACGCGACCGACTTCGTCTACCGCGCCAAGCAGGCCGGCTATTCGGTGCCGGACGAAGCCCTCACACGGGCTTATGGCGCGCTGCGCAGCGTCGCCACCGGCGATGCCTGGCGGGTCTATGGCTATGACACCGACGTATACGAGGGCCAGTATTCGACCGACACGCAGCAGCAGATGATGTACCGCTCCTCGGCGTTTGCACTCTATGTGCTGGCCAAGGCCGGGCAGGCGGACATTTCCCGCCTGCGCTACCTGCATGACCGCGAACTTGAGAATATCGCCAGCCCGCTCGCCCGCGCGCATATCGGGGCCGGCCTTGCCTATCTCGGCGACCGGGCCCGGGCCGCCTCGGCCTTCAAGTCGGCAGAGACCAAACTCGGCTACACCAATGGCGGCGACTATTACCAGACGCCGCTGCGCGACCTGGCGGGCATCCTTGCGCTTGCAGGCGAAGCCGAACTCCCGGCCGTGGTCGAGCGTCTTGCCACGCGCCTCGGCAAGGATGTGCCGGACGCTGCAGACCTGACGACGCAGGAGAAGTCCTACATGTTGCTCGCCGTCAACGCCCTCACCCAGGGCGAGGACAGCCTGCAGGTCGGCGTCACCGGTCTTGGCAATGGCAATGACAACCAGCGCCAGTACATGCTGACCGAAGCGCAGGCGACCAGCGGCGTCAGCTTCAAGCTGAATGCCAAGGCGCCGGTCTTCCGCACGGTGCTGGTCACCGGCGCGCCGTCGGCCCCGCCGCCGGCCGTCTCCTCCAAACTCACCGCGCAGAAGCAGTTCTACACTTTGGGCGGCAGCGCGGTGAAACTCGGCGAAGTGCGCCAGGGCGACAAGTTCGTTGTCGGCCTGACGATATCGACCGAGGAACGCCGCCTCAATCCGGTGATCGTGGCAGACCTCCTGCCGGCGGGTTTCGAGATCGAGACGGTTCTGCGTCCCGCCGATGCCCGCGTCGTCGAGTATGACTGGTCGACCGGCGAAGACCGCGTGCGGGCAGGGGCCTTCGATTTCCTCGGCGAGATCGCGCAGGCCCAGTCCTCGCAGGCGCAGGATGACCGGTATGTCGCGGCCATCAACGTCTACGACAAGCCGGTTACGCTGGCGTATGTCGTGCGCGCGGTGACGCCGGGATCGTTCGCGATGCCGGGTGTGGTCGCCGAGGATATGTACCGTCCGGAAGTGTTCGGCCGCTCTGCGCCGGGCCGGGTGACCATCCTTGCGGCGCAGGGCGCTGCCGGCGGCAAGTAGGGAGGCATGCCAGTGACCGGGCCAGTGACCGGGCCAGTGACCGGGCCAGTGACCGGGCCAGTGACCGGAGCCGCGTTCTGGGCCAGGCTGAAGGGGTTGCCCTGGCCGAAGCGGCTCATGGCTGGGCTGGGCGTCTTCTTCGCGGCGGTGCTGGTCCTCGACCTCGCCTTCCCGCCGCCACTGACCCGGGCGCACATCAATTCCGTGCTGGTCACCGACCGGCACGGAAAGCCGCTGCGGGCCTTTTCGGCTCCCGATGGCCGCTGGCGGTTTGCGGTCTCGCTCGAAGACATCGACCCTACGTTTGTCGAAGCGTTGGTGCGCGTGGAAGACAAGCGTTTCTGGAGCCATCACGGTACGGACTGGTTCGGTATGGCCCGCGCCGCTGTGGACAGCGCCTCAGCGGGCCGCGTCGTCTCCGGCGGCTCGACCATCACCATGCAGACGGCGCGGATGCTGGAGCCGCGCCCGCGCAATATCGGCTCCAAGTTCGTTGAAATCTGGCGCGCAAACCAGCTGGAGCGGCGCTTCACCAAGGACGAGATCCTTGAACTCTACCTCACCCTCACGCCCTATGGCGGCAACCTCGAAGGTGTCCGCGCCGCCAGTTGGAGCTATTTCGGCCATGAAGCCGACCGTCTGTCCTCGGATGAAATCGCACTGCTGATCGCGCTGCCGCAATCGCCGGAAGTGCGCCGCCCCGACCGGCGTCCCGAACAGGCAAAGAAGGCGCGCGACTGGGTGGCCGCCAAGCTCACCGGCTACGGCGTCTTCCCGGAAGGCGAAGCCGAAGAGGTGGCCGCGCTGCCCGTGCCCCCGAAGAGGCTCGACTTTCCGGACCGTGCCTGGCACGGCGCCGATGCCGCGTTGGCCAATGGACCGCGCCAGGATGTCCGTTCCACCCTGGACGCCGCCTTGCAGGCTGAACTGGAACGCATCGCTCTGACACGCGCCGAGTCTGAAGGTGTCGATGTTCAGGTCTCCGCCATCGTCGTCCACGTGCCGACCCGCGCGGTGCGCGCGCTCGTCGGCTCCGCGTCGCGCGACCGCGCCGGCGGATGGATCGATCTCACCAACCGCGCCCGCTCGCCGGGCTCCACGCTGAAGCCTTTCATCTATGGCCTCGCCTTCGACGACGGCATCGCCTCATCTGACACGCGCGTCGAAGACCTGCCGCGCCAGTTTGCGGGCTACCGTCCGGAGAACTTCGACCGCATGTTTCGCGGCGATGTCCGCATCTCGGACGCGCTGCAGCACTCCCTCAATATTCCCGCCGTTCTGATGCTCGACAGGATCGGCGCGGAGCGTTTCTCCGCGCAGCTTGCCATGGCGGGCGCACGGCCCCGCTTCACCGGCGCGGCAGGCCACGGCGCGGGCCTCGCCCTCGCGCTCGGCGGCGCAGGCCTCACCGCGCGCGAACTCGCCATTCTCTATGCCGCGCTGGGCGACGGCGGCATTGCAAAGCCGCTGGTCTGGCGCGCCGAAGAAGAACGCCAGAGTTATGAGGACCCGGGCCGCCGGCTGATGAGCAGCGCCAGCGCCGCGGAAATCCTCCGTATCCTGCAGGGTTCACCCGCCCCGGCCGGGCGTATGCCCGGCAGCCTGACACGTGATGCGCCGCAGATCGCCTTCAAGACCGGGACATCTTACGGTTTCCGCGATGCCTGGGCGGCGGCTGTCTCAGGTGACCATGTCATCATAGTCTGGATCGGCCGCGCTGACGGCGCTCCCCGCACGGGTGCCACCGGGCGCGACATTGCGCTGCCCGTGCTCTTCGAGATGGCTGACCGTGTTTCACACCACCTGCGCGATGACGGCGAAGCCCGCGCCCGCCTGACCAGCGAGCCGCGCCGTAAATCCAAGGGCGCACAGCGCAACCTGTCCGAAAACCGCCCTCCGGAAATCCTGTTTCCGCCTGAAGGCGCCGAGCTCTGGGCTGGCCCGGTCAACGGCCAGCCCGGCCGCCCCTTCGTGCTGGCCGGGCGGGGCTCGGGCCACCTCAGCTGGTTCGTCGATGGCGCGCCCACGGCTCTCGATGATGCGGGCTCGCCCATCTGGCAGCCTCGCCAGCCCGGTTTCTATCAGGTCACCGCCGTTGACGCCAACGGCCGCGCCACCCGCGTCAGAGTCCGCGTACTGACTGAAAATCCGGCATAACGGCCTTGCCCGGGTGTGCAAATTGGTCACAACGGCGTGACATTAAGCGAATGTATGAGTCTGTTGTCTTCTTTTAGGGCGACTGCGCAACTATTTCGCCACTCGGGCATGGTATCCTGCCTGGTTCCGAGTGTGAAAGTTTTGAGTGCCCATGCAGCGTCCCGCCCTGGTAATTGCCCTGACCGCCGGCTTGATGTCGACCGGTCTTGCCTTCTTCTCCAGCGCAGGCGCTGAAGACCGCCGCCTGGTTGATCCGCCGGCCCGCGTGGCAACGGCAGTTTTTGCAGGTGGATGCTTCTGGTGCGTCGAAGCCGACTTCGACAAGGTCGATGGCGTTCTCGAAACCGTCTCGGGCTACAGCGGCGGCAATGTCGACAAGCCGACCTACAAACAAGTCACCTATGGAAATACCGGCCATTACGAAGCCGTGAAAGTCACCTATGACCCGGCAAAGGTCTCGTATGACGAACTGGCTGACTATTTCGTCCGCCATATCGACCCGACCGACGCCAAGGGCCAGTTTTGCGACAAGGGCGACAGCTACCGCTCGGCCATCTTCGTCTCCGGCCAGGGCGAGCGCATGGCGGCTGAAGGCGCGCTCACAGAAGCTGCAGAAGTTCTCGGTGAAACGGTCGCGACCAAGGTTCTCCCCGCCGCCACTTTCTGGCCGGCCGAAGACTACCATCAGGACTATTACATCCGCAGCGCCGTCAAATATGGCTACTACCGGAAGGCTTGCGGCCGGGATGCGCGCCTTGAGCAGCTCTGGGGCAAAGCCGAAAAGGGCGTTTGACGCCCGGTTTCAGTCCTTTGCCGGGCAGGGCGGTTCGGCAAACTCCTTTTGGCCCTCCAGCCGCGCTTCCCATTCCGGCGTGCGCGCCGCAGGCGCATAGCCGCTCGCCACGTACAGCTGGAACACGCGCGTGATCGGGCAGCCATTGCGGCGCACGCCAAGATCAATCCGGATCTGGCCTGCCGGCTCGAACGCGGCAAAATCGCTGCGGAGACGTGGCCGCATGCCGGCATGCACCGAAGCCACCAGCACCCGCTCTGCCAGTGGTCCCTCTAAAGGCTCGCGCTCCGAAAAGCTCTTCGGCCCCGCATAACGCCGCCACGAGATCAGCGGCACGGTGCGCGCCCTGCCGTAGAAATCCAGCCCGTGCCAGGCCTCCCGCTCGTCGACCAGCACCGCGGTGGCGCCGAGGCGCTCCGCTTCCACAAACAGCTGCTCCGCCGCCATATCCCAGCCGCGCGTGCGCTTCAGGGCATTGTCGAACCCCAGAGTGCGGGTCTGGGCCGCGGTCAGCAGCGGGACGATCATCAACACAGCTGCAATTCCCGAGTTCACCACCAGGCTGGACCAGACGACCGCCCGCCGGCCGGCAAACCAGGCCGCCACCAGCAGGCTGGCCCCCGGATAGGCCGTCGCCGCCCAGTTGGCATGAGCCCGGCTCAGCACGGCCTGGCCCAGGATAAACACGAGCACCGGCAAGACGAAACACAGCAGCCAGCGGGCCGGGGCGCTGCTGCGGTCCTCCCTGAGGCGCCAGCCGGCCAGTCCCGCCAGCAGGGCGAGAAAGCTGACCGGTCCGAAAACGCCCAGCTGGTCTGCAAAGAAAGTCACCGCGTTCTCAGGGTTGAACAGGTCGCCGCCCAGGTTGGCGTTGTCGACCGTGTGGCCCACGGTCTGGAAATCATTCGCCGCGTTCCAGGCAAAGTGCGGCGCCACCAGCAGCCCAATCACCAGCAGCGCCAGCGCCCCGGCCTTCGAGATCAGCGCCCGCCGCATCGGCGCATCCACGAGGCAGGTCAGCGCCAGGCCGATGAGGAAATACAGCATGGCATACTTGGAGAGAATGCCGAGGCCGAGCGCCGCGCCCAGGGCCGCCGCCGTCACCAGCCCGCCGCCGCTTCGCAGCCGCCACGCGAGAAACAGCCCCGCGCACCAGAACGGCATCAGCACACCGTCGGTCGACAGCACGCTGGATGAGAGCGTCACCGCCGGCATCAGGGCGTAGAGGAGGGCCGCATAGACTCCTGTTTTCGCAGAGAACATCGCCCGCCCGGCAAGGAAGAGGAAGCCGGCCGCTACCGTGTGCAAGAAGGGCGCCGCGATCCGCACGGCCCATTCCGATTCCCCGAACACAGCGGTCGCGGCGTGGATGACCCAGGCGATCATCGGCGGCTTCGAGTAATAACCCCAGGCCAGATCCTGCGCCCAGCGCCAGTACTGCGCTTCGTCCGCATACAGATTAAGCGGCGACGCAAGCACCCCTGCCACCCGCATGGCCAGCAGCAGGGCAAGAATCCCCAGCGTCAGCCGGGCTTCTGGGCTTTTCGGGAAGAGGGAAGCGGCTGACATCATCGATTCGGGCTGAAGGCGCCCCTTATGACGGGAGGGCGCGGACAAATACAACTCAGTTTGCAGGTAAATCCGGCCCGGCCTGCTTACAGGCGTGTCATTTTTGCATCGCAACAAAAAAACAACGTCCCGAATTGGCGGTGCAGCAGAACCTTCAATTGTCTGTCACTTAACTGTCATGTAGCGGGGCTAAGGGCGAGGCCTGACCGGGCGGCACAAGGGCATTCCGGTGAAAGTCGACAACGACGGGGAAGTCATCATGATCAAGAATTTCTTTGTACGCAGCGCATCCATCGCCGCCATCGCGGCGCTTGCGCCGGTAGCGGCAGTTTATGCTCAGGAAACAGCCTCCGAGGTCCGCGGTTCGGTCGTTGACCAGAACGGCGCCAACGTTTCGGGCGCAACCATCACCATCGTCCACGAGCCTACCGGCTC